>Ga0182016_10000941_pt1 | contig 35831 bp, 34 predicted proteins | sample 712S2MmetaG_FD_120491 | JGI IMG/M metagenome (GOLD analysis project Ga0182016, IMG submission 120491) | Permafrost microbial communities from Stordalen Mire, Sweden - 712S2M metaG | ecosystem: Environmental > Terrestrial > Soil > Wetlands > Permafrost | place: Sweden: Stordalen | collected...
GATCAAGTACACCCGCCGCAGTGTAACGCGCCACCGCAAATTTATCATCTGATGTTCCCGCAACCACAATGCTCCCATCAGTTTGCAAAGCTACCGCATACAAAGATGAACTGCTGCCCACCAACGTGGTCACAAATCCACTGCCACCCGTGCCGAATGTGGTATCTATTGTGCCGTTGGAATTATACCGCCCAACCGCAAAAAGAGTTCTTCCCCCAATAATTGCGCTGCCCGCCACCACAATTTTCTGATCAGCCGGTTGAATTGCCAGCGCTGAAATGCTCGAACCGCTACTTCCGGGCACTTGTGTGGTAACAATACCACCATTAAACAGCGGATCAATTGTTCCTGATGAATTATAGCGGACCAACGCACATTGATTTGCGCCACCCACCGTTGCAACACCCGCCACCACAATTTTTTGCACATTTCCCGTTAGTGTTTGTATCCCCACCGCATTTGCTACCGCATTGGTACCAATAGCCGTGACAGTAATGCCCGCGGCATACGTGCCAAAACTGGCATCCAACGTGCCGTTGGCAAGATACCGGCACACGATAAATTGGTTGGCACCACCCATAGTGGTAAACCCGGCAGCAACCGGCCGTGAATCAGTTGATGAAAATGTTTGCAGCGTCAGCGCGTTTGCCGCGTCTTTGGTGCCCACCACCACGCCAAACACTGTGTGCCCAATAAAAGGACCAATTATGAAAAACAACAATCTTACAATTTTTGCCCAATGATTCATTCTCAATCCCCTATGAAACACGTGTTATGGTGAGTGTGATACTCGGCTGCACACCATTAACCGGTGTTATAATGCTGCTGTTGCCGCTATTTGCCTCCAACTGCACATAATCTGTTTGGCCCGTAAATTGCAATTTGAGCACATCATTTTCAGTAATGGTCGCAATAAAAGAATGGCTCAATGCTAAGGGCTTATTATTGGTTGGTTGTTGGATTGTTGCTTGGCTACCCGGTATTTCTACCCCATTAAGCACGGCAATTATACTGATGTTGGACAACTGCGAATTGGTTATACGGCAAATCGCATCATATTCAATTAAATAATTGCCCGTTTGCGCGCAAAAGAAATCTGCTGAAGGAAGCGCAATAACCCAGCCATTGATGGTGGGCGCATCAGTAAATATGATATCTTGAAACGTTGGTGCCGAAACCCCGATAGTTTGGGTGATTGCTCGATAGGCAAAAAGATAATTATTACCAAGAAAGCCGGTATAATTTATGGTGCCGCACACCGTAAGATTGCCACCCACTTGCAGGTTCTGCGCAATGCACGCGCTATTGGTTACTTGCAAACTACAAAATTGTGATCCGGTTAAGGTGCAACCCGAGGCGCACGCACAGGTGATGCATGAACGAAGGTGGGCCAAATAATCTTGCGAAAGACCGCTATTTTCATCAAATGAGATGGGACCATTATTTTCAAGCGCATTGAGAGAAAATAGTTTTAAGGTTATGAATAGTAAAAAAAAGTAATCCTGTTTTATTCTATACAAGTACTTCATACTGCATCCTTTTTTATAGCATTATAGTTAGAGTTACTATATTTTTCTCTTCCGTGCAACGAATTTTGCCGCGCCCGAACGATCTAAAAAATAGTACTCAAAAAAAAATCATTAAAAATAATTACTTGCCAGTATCTTTTTTGTTGTATAACATAATGCGCGCCGACAGAAAAAGAAAAAGTTATAAAAACAAAAAAAACTTACGGAGTAGCATAATGTGGCGCATAAAAAAGTGTGGGTGGGGGATAATTCTTTGTTTAATAAATTCTGCGGCGTTTTGCGCAATAAAAGTGAGTATGATAACCCCTTTTTGCAAAAATGATTCAATCACTGATTTTTTGCATCAAGTAAGCGAAGAAGATTATGAAGATTGCCAGATTGTGCTGATTTCCAACAACTTCAGTCAACAGCAAATAGCCGCGATTAAACAGTTTCAATATCTTTTACGTAACATTTTGTATGTTACTGATGAAACAAAATCAATCGCCGCTCTTTTTAATGAAGCAATCAAAACTTCCTGCGCAAAATATATCACTCATACCCGCATTGAGGATTATCGCCCGGCAGCACTCTTTAAGGCGCAAATTAATGAACTGGAAACAAACAGCGCGGTTGATGTGGTCTACGGTGATTATTATATTACCTATGATAAAAATAAACGGACCAGCACCGCGGATAAGTGGTATTTGAGTGATCTGCCGGAATTTGCCCCCCATTTGTTGTATCGCGATGTGCCGGGCCATCATACTATGTGGCGCACATCACTGCACGAAAAATATGGCTATTTTAAAGAAGATTTTGAATTCCATTATTTATGGGAATTTTGGAACCGCTGCGGCGGGCATAATGTGCTGTTTAAAAAGATCACCGGCAACCCGGGCACCTATTATTTTAATTATTTTAATCAGAAAAAAATTATGTTTGGCCCCGACGATTTTGAAACCGGCTACCGGGAAGAAAAATATATCCGTGATACCTACTCATATTTATGGAATCTACCCGAAATTCAAAAGCCTTTTGTAATAATTACCGCTTCCTATAAAAATAAGGATTGGTACAAATGGAACTTGGATATTATTTTATGCCAGAACTATAGCAATTATCGAGTGATCTATATTGATGATAAATCGCCGGATAATACCGGTAGATTGGTGCAAGAATATGCCAAATTATTGGGCAAAGAGGATTTGATTGAAGTTGTTATCAATGATCAGAATGTCGGCGCACTGGAAAACATATATACTGCTATCCATTCGTGTAGAAAATATGAAATCGTGCTGTTGGTTGACGGTGATGACACACTTGCCCATTGCGATGTTTTAAAATATTTAAATACGGTCTACCAAGATAGCAATGTGTGGCTCACGTATGGGCAGTTTCAATGGTTCCCGGCAAATATTCCCGGATTCGCGCGCGAAATTCCGCCGGGCGTGCTGGAAAATAATACCATTCGTGAACATCGCTGGTTAACCACCCATTTGCGCACCTTCTACGCGGGCCTTTTTCAGCGTATTAAAAAAGATGATTTACTCTGGAAAGAGAGATTTTTCCCCATGGCATGGGATCTGGGGATTATGTTTCCCATGATCGAGATGGCCGCGTTTCGCACCAAGTTTATTCCGGACGTTCTTTATCTGTATAATACGGCAAATCAGATTAACGATAGTAAAGTGAATCTTGATCTTCAAGGAGAAATAGATACGTTTATTCGGCACAAAGAACGGTATCAACCAATTTCAAGTTTCTTGTATTAACAGTTATGAGGGTCTTCTTTATGGCAAAAGCTGATGCAACCTACTCAGCAAGTAAAAGGGAATTGAAAATAATGTATATTGGACAGATTCCCCTTGATGATTTTTTATATCAACCTCGGTTTTAGTCGGCATATCAGAATTAATGCGGACTGCTGTAGTAAATTTCTTTAATCCCATAAAAAGATGCAATGATTTTAAACTACCGGTACTCCCTGCTTTAACCTCCACGGGTATCACTTGATTGCGATGTTGTATCACATAATCAATTTCTGCATTTGAACCCTTTTGCTCACGATGCCAATAATAGAGAGCCGGTTCAACATAAAAAGGAACAATGGTACGCAAAATTTGTCCCACTACTTGTTCGGCAATACCCCGCTTGTTCACAAAATCAATTTCATCGGTCACGCAAAGCTGATCAAGAGATAACCCCAAAACGGTTGAACATAATCCACCCTAATAATAGTAATTTCTAATTCAATTTTTACCCTGTTAAATTACGCCAAGTCAATAAAAGAGACCTTTCTTTTTGATGTTAACCATTAAAAAGAGGGGGTTCTTAAATATTACAGCGCACTCTGAAATTCTTTGTGATCCTTGCTGAGCGCCAATAAACAGGGCTTGAAAGGCAGATTCCAAAATTCCGGGTAGCAATAAGAGGGTGAAAGAATCACCGTTGGTGGATTATCAATAAAATACCGATTAAGGTGACTTTCATCATGCCATTTGGCGATAATATTATGCGCAAGATCCTGATTAATATGCTCGGCGCATACTGATGCCAACGTTAAAAATTCTGTGGTGGTGCCACCATAAAAACCACCGGCAAAATAATAAACACCTTCACCATCCCGAACGCAGGCCGTTGAAGCAGCGTTTCTTTCATAATCATCACGCCGCTGCTCAGGCATGCTAAATCCCGGATGGCGCGTGGCCACCCGCTGCCCCAAAATTTCATTACCCACGGTATTTACAAAAAGCATGTCCGCGTCACACGCAAACAGATAGTCAATATTTTCAAAATAAGATGCGGCCTTGAGATAGACGCTAAACCGCATCATAGTATCATGGGGCCAGCCAAGCCGTTTTTGTTCGATTCGAACCACGTTGGGCGTTTGGGACACCGTGCCGTCTGTAAAAATAAAGTAGGTGCGCGCGTACCCCGGTAGAAAATAGGCATCTGCCGATTCCATTAAATCTTTCAGAAAAACGGTATATTTGCCGGTGGCCATAATAAGCAAACCGATTGTGGGGGCCGGCTTTGATTGGTGAGCAGCTGAGAATATATCAATCACCAAAAAAGGAGCCATGCTCAAAAAAAATAATTTAGTTGCTATTTGATTCATTTATCCTCAACTATCACTATAGGTTATTCAACAAAAATATGCAGAATGCACTCATCTCTATTTTTTACTTCTTGCCAGCTCCAGCTTTTCACCTTATCAATTGTTTTGAGGAATGCTTCCATTTTTAATTTACTGTACCGGTTTTGATATGTGGCATAGCCACCAACATTCACCATGCCGCCTTTATCTTTGGCACTATTATCCGGCGCCATAAAGAATACCACGAGCACTTCTTTGGCCGCTACCCGAATCATTTCTTTCATTGCATCTTGATATGAATCCAGATGCTCTAAAATATGCCGCGCGTAAACAACATCAAAACGGGAATCGGCAAAGGGCATATTTTGAATACGGCCCCACTCAACCGGAATACCTTGTTCTTTGGCTTGAGAAACAAAGGTGGAAGAGATATCCAAACCCAGATACTGCATATCCGGGCAACTTCTTTTGAGCGGTGCATAATCAACGCAAAAGCCACACCCGGCATCTAAGAGTGATGTGTAGTGCTTTTGGAGTATGTGTAATCGTGCCAAAATGCGAGAAATGGCATTCGCATCCCCCCACCAACCGGCAAATTCCTCTTGGTTTTTTTTATCGGTTGTTCTATATTCCCAGATTTCTTCATATTTTTTTAACGGCCCAAGATCGGCGCTCGTGATGCAATTAACCGGTAAACAAATGAGAATAAATAATTTTTTTATTACATTCATACGTACCTTTTTTTATGTTAAATTCGAAAAATGAATACTGTTTACTTTCTGATCATTCCAAGATTTTATTTCTCCAACCACTCCTTCACTATAAAAGATTGTTCACCAACTATGAGGTTAATTTCATCTATCACTGTCTCATCACCTGCAACAATGCCATGCCAAGGCGATATTTGTATTTTATAATCACCCAATTTCGAAGCAATAACCGAGAAATTTGAATCAGGGCGAATCAAGCAATCAAATCGCGTGAGCGCGAAAAAATCATCCAACACATTAACAAATTCATTATTTTGCCCGGTGCGATAATCAAAAATCATATTTTTGCACCCGATAGCCTGCGCATATTTTTGCGCAAGTTCGCCCGGATCGTCATGATCGGTAAACAGATAGACATAGATCTGCGTGTGAGGAAATAATCGCGTAATTTTTTTAAGTTGCTCGATATAAAATGAATCGGGCGCAAATCGCAACGGATGTGACGCAGTAAGCCGGTCGGGAGTAATACAATAATTGGGAATATCCCACCCTGTTCCTCTGCGCACATGCACCGCAACCGTCATCATATGTACGGGTAGCACCGGCATCGATACGGGATTGCGTGGACATATCATTTTTCGCAAGAGCGTCTTAAAACCGGGATCTTGCCAATCCACCGTGAATAAAAAGGGGAAAATATCATCATTACGATTAAATATTGATTCTGGAAAAAAGGGAATCACATACAATGTGCCGCTATTTGGATCTATGATAGTATCCCGGCAATAGGTAACCACGGCATCAAATTGCGCTTCAAGCTCTTGGCTATAAGGAATTTCATTAAGGTCCATCATTAATTGATCGGAATACCCAAAAGGCTTATACAGCAACGGAATAGTATACTTATAAGAGATCCATTGTGCGTGGCAATAAGAAAGCAAATTATCCCCAAATCTGCCGCCGCTAAACGTATAGGTTACCGCACTGGGCATTCCTGAAAGACCGTGCGTAAAAAATAGAATGGGTATACCAAAAAACTTAAAAATCAGCTTTAAAATCAGTAAATCACTCATACCTCTGCCTCTCCTCTGCACCCATTGACTGAGAAAAATTATATTTAAAATATCCCAACTTTATTTTCTTGCCAATCATGATCTTTATTTTTTTGCAATTCAACCTGGACAATTCTTTAGAAAATTAGTAATTCTTGAGCGTTAGATTCCTCAAAAAATCAGGTAGATAGAATGAACGCAAAACTTCTTATAATAGCACTCTTACTCAACACCCAGGCCATTTCGGCAAAAATTCGGATTGTTCTTACCGCTGCGCTTACCCAGGCACATTATGAGTTTAGAAAAAATGAATACATTGAATCATTTACCTCTTTAAAACGATTTGGGTATTGCGATTTTTATATTGTTGAAGCGGTGACCAAAGGTGGCCCGACATTCTTAGATACTTACTGCAATGATGTTTTTTACGCAACGGCAAATGATCCCCTTTGCACCAATCAAGGGGTGAATGAATCAAAAACAATGCTGGAAGCGCTCCGATATTTTAATTTTGATCCGGATGACATGATTATCAAATTAACCGGCCGGCATCGGCTTATTTCCGATTATTTTATAAAACTTGTTGAAAATAATCCTGATTACGATGTATTTGTTAAAGTTTGCCAAGATTTAATGCCCGCCTGGGAGGATGGCATGATCCCCAGCATGTGTTTTGCCATGCGGTGTAAATATTTGCAAGAAATGTATGAAGAAATTGATTATGAAACCATGATTGAGGATAACAGTCAAATTGAACGGGAAATCGCTTATTATCTCTTTCGCCAGGCCCAAACAGGAACTTTGAAAGTTTATGTTACTGATACGCTTGATATACGCATGAATGCCTTTGCTAGCAGCGCGGCCCCCGGCCAACCGGAGAAAATTTATATTTTTTAATCTGCAAAAAAGAAAGGAATCAATTTGAAGCTCTCTCGCATTTTTTTCCTTCTGTTATACTCTTGCTTAAATTTCGCTCAAACGCTTGATGAGCTGGGCGTTCATTATAACACAGATAAAAGTTCGCTTTTTCACCATTACACAAAAATCTATGAGAAATATTTTGACCCGATTAAAGAGAAACCGCTCAAATTTTTAGAAATTGGTTTTAGTCAAGGCTGCTCAGCACGGATGTGGGAAGATTATTTTAGCAATGCGGATCTTTATTTTATTGATATCAACCCGGAAACTCTTACTCTATTACATGATTTTAAAAGAACACGGCTTTTCTTGGTTGATCAAGAAAATCCTGCAAAATTATTAAGTTTTATTAACGATGTGGGCGGCGACTTTGATATGATTATTGATGATGGCGGACACACCATGAAGCAGCAAATTACGAGTTTTAAAACTCTCTTTCCCTTTGTAAAAAGTGGCGGCATCTACATTATAGAAGATCTCCATACTTCATACACCTATGTCCCCTACTATGCAGATGGGTATGGCACAGCAAATCCCAATCAAGAAACTGCTGTCCAATTTTTACAAAATCTTGTTCACGCAATTAATTATCCCGGTGCCCATACGGGTTGCGCTGATTACAAAAAATGTCGCGCGGATATTCTTGCTCATTTAACAGAACATGAAAAAGAAATTGAATCAATCCATTTTTATTCTTCACTCTGCTTCATCTTTAAAAAATGAAAAGATCACTCATGAAAAAAAGAACAAGAGTAAACTCCATCAATAAATTTATTGGGGTAATATTTTGGTTTTTAGCTCCTTTCTGCAATTACATTTTTGCACTTGAAAATACATTTGCACAGAAGCTTAAAGAAGATGAAAGCTGCATTATAATAAACAAAAAAAATGTGACACATAAATTTGTCTATTCCGATCAGCAAACAGATCATTTTGTAAAAAATATTTTTGAATGCTGGGAACCCGAAACTTTTGAAATATTTGATAAAGTAAAGGATCCTGAAACTATCGCAATTGATCTTGGGTCTTGGATTGGCACAACTTCTATTTGGCTATCCAAAAATTTTTATCATGTTGTAGCAGTAGACGCAGATCCAATTTCTTTAAAATGTCTTAGGTTAAATTTAAAAGCTTCCGAATGTGGCAACGTAACCATCTGCGAAAGACCCATTGCACAAACGAGCCAAAAATTTATTTTTGGGCCCCGCGGCAGTCAATTAAATGAGTCGATCTCTTACATTAAAGAAGAACTTAATGAATCTGCTTCTCAAAGTAATAATGATTTCGTTGTGCGAGGATTACCTTTTAAGCAGCTGATACATGATTATATTTATACAAATGACCAGTTAAAATCACGAAAAGTATCCTTTATTAAATGTCATATTGAGGGTGGCGAAGAAAATATTATTGAAGATTTATTGCATTTTGCTTACTACAATAAAACAAAAGTCTATTTATCATTCCATGTAAGTTGGTGGAAATCAAAAAAAATAACTGATTTTGCATATCTCTTTACATTTTTTAAAACTAATTGCCCAACCACAAATATCTGTGAATATATTAACAACAACCCCTTTACATCTCTTCTTTTTGAGCCGCTTAACAACAGCCCAGAACTTCTCGTCAAGAACAATATCCCCGCTATTATTATAGGGTATAATCAATATACCTATATTAAAAATATGGTCTCACAATTGGAAAAATATACCTCTGATATTCTTATAATAGATAACAATAGTAGTTTTATACCATTATTGAACTATTATGAAAATGATTTTAAATATACACTACTGAAACAAAAAGTTAACTATGGTCATACCGTCTATAGAGAAAATTTTATACAAAACTTAGTAGGAGATCTCTATCTTTTAACTGATCCCGATTTAGAGTTTAATGCCAAATTACCTGACAATTTCATTCAGGCATTAATTGAGGTTTCGAATTATTTTGGCGCAATTAAGGTTGGATTTGCATTGTGCATCGATGCAGATGATTTAAGAACTGATATTCTGGTTGAAGGAAAATCCATTGTAGAATTTGAAAGTTCTTATTGGCAAAATAAATTAATATATCCAGCTAATCCTGCTTTGAAACTGTATAGAGCACCTATTGATACTACGTTTTGCTTGGTAAACAAAAAATATGAAGATAGGGAACATATCCGCATGGCCGGTGATTTCCTCTGTTTGCATCTTCCCTGGCACAAAAATTTTAACAAAAAGCTGGCAGACAAAGAATATGGAGCTTATTTAAAAAACAACACATCAACTCATTGGTTCAAAGGAAGCAATGAAACTACTTAATAATTTATATTTTTTATCTCTTTTAGCCGTCTTATTTTCATCGCCTATTAAAATGTGGCCTACAAATGATCTATCTCCACAAAAAGTAGATCTTATTATTTATTCCTATGATCGGCCGATGCAACTTTACGCCCTCTTGGAATCAGTTGAGCGTTATGTTGCAGGCTTGGCCACAATATCGGTTATTTATCGCTGTAGCAATACTACTTTTGAACAGGCCTATAAAGAGGTGCAAAGCACTTTTGCGCGCGTTCACTTTCTCAAACAATCACCGCCCTATGATGATCTTAAAACATTAACCTGCGCCTGTTTTGCCCAATCCAAGAGCCCATATTTTCTGTTTGGGGTGGACGATATTATTATTAAGGATGTTATTGATCTTAATGAATGCATAGATGTGCTTGAAGAATCACATGCCCACGGCTTCTTTTTTCGGCTGGGGAAAAATCTTGATTTTTGCTATGCAATGAATGGCGCACAACCATTGCCGCCATTAAAAAGTGTCGGGCCATCCATATATTCCTGGCAGTTTAATGAAGGGCTCTATGATTGGCACTATCCCCATAACCTTGATTTTACCCTCTACTTTAAATCAGATTTTGAAAATCTGATTTTTTCTCTGGAATACAAAACCCCCTACTCATTAGAATCACAACTTATGGCACATGTTGATTACACCAAACGCGGGCTATGCTATGAATCATCTAAGATTGTCAACTTTCCCCTCAACATTGTGCAAACTGATTGGCCAAACAATTGCGATAATAATTATACCACCGCGCAGTTACTCGAACTTTTTAATCAGGGTCTCAAAATTGACATTGGGCCAATTCATACCGTTGCCAATAAATCTGCACACATCTCCGGCGCTTCATTAATTAGTTTTATCCCCCGTAAACCACTTGATGAAAAGCTGATTGTTATAGTTACCCCCTCATATAACAATAAAGATTGGTGGGAATGGAACCTTAAATCTTTGGTAAATCAAAGATATAGCAACTATTACATTATTATCACCGATGATTGTTCCAGTGACGGCACCGGCGATGCGATTGAAAACTATATTAAAGATAATGGCTATGAACATCTGGTAAAATTAGTAAAAAATAAAGAACGACGCGGCGCCTTGCATAACTTATATACCATGATTCATAATTGCCCCAACAATGCAATCATTGTAGCCGTTGACGGGGATGACGCGTTTCCAGAGGATGATCCTTATGTACTTCAACGATTAAACAAAATCTATTCAACACAAGATGTTTGGCTCACCTACGGACAATTTAGAGAATATCCCGGCGGCCAAAAGGGATGGTGCACCCCGATGCCCGCGGATGTAATAAAAAATAACACATTTCGAGAGCATGAAGATCTCCCCTCTCATTTGCGCACCTTTTATGCGTGGCTCTTTAAATTAATCAAATTAGAAGACATGCTCTATAATGGCGAGTTTTATAGAATGACATGGGATTATGTTATGATGCTGCCCATGATAGAAATGGCCGGCGAACGGCACCTGTGCATCCAAGATCAGATAATGTACGTGTATAACAATGCCAATAGTATCAGTGACCATAAAATTAGCCGACAATTACAGGCCCATCTCGCGCAAGTGGTGCGTGCCAAAAAACGGTATCAACGGTTACCGGAAAAACAACAGCATTTTACCCAAAATCTGGACCACGAAAAAGCCGATATTATTATTTTCGCGGAAGAGTGTAATCCTATTCTGCTTGATAAATGCGTGGCCTCAATCCAGAAAAACATTACGGGTTTGGGTAAAATTTATGTGCTCTATCTCTCCCGCATCATTACTACACAGGATTATTCTGAATTTAAAGGAAAATATCCGGAAGTTTCCTTTTTGCCCATCGATGAAAATCGCGCGAATTTTAAAGATCTCATCAATCAAGTTTTTATGAACATGGTAGATATTAGATATGTGGTACTTGCGTTGCCTAATTGCACCGTGGAACAACCTATCAATCTTGTGACTTGCATTAAAGCCTTAGAAGAAACACACGCCTTTGGATTTTCATTAAAACTCTCTCAAGAAGATTCGTATATACCAATTCCTCCACGAATGGTTCTTCTTGAAATTCAAGATGACATTTGCGCATGGTATTACGCAACGGCAAATGATGCATGGGCTTGTGCCAATAATGTTGATATGACACTCTATCGTAGTAACAATCCCTCGTTATTACATATACTACAAAATTATTGGATGTATTCCTGGGTACATTTGGTCGGCTGGTGGTCCCATGAAGGCAATTTGGATAAAGTTGGGCTCTGTTTTAAATATCCAAAGATGATTCAAATCTCTTAAAAAGGTATAGAAAATTATGAGCCTAAAAGAAGTAAACTATTTATCTTTTACCATCATAGTTGCCGCCTTACTATTAATAGCGCACTCTCAGATCCACGCTGATTCTTGGTACTGTGATGTTGTGTATCTTAACGATATCTTGAACACGAATGGCGCCATTGATTACACAACCTGCCGACCGCCGACCGCTTTCGAATATATAAAGTCTCCCCTGAGCGATGATCATTATTTGCACCCCTATCAAGGATATTTTCAAGAAACATTTATTCTTACTATTCCCCACGGAAATGTTTTGGGCCTTGATGGCTGGGTGATGATCAACGATGCAGTTATATACGAACTTATTTGGCAAAACGTACTCTTACCAAAAAATGTACTGATCTGCGCACAAGAAAGTCCACCAGTAATAGTTCATGGCCGCGTTGCCGTGATCGCGCAAACCGGTTACAACTATTATTATCATTGGATTGTTGAGGTGCTGGGCCGATTGGCACTATTAGAGATTGAGGGCAAAGACTTTGATTATGTCTATGTTCCCACCCACGCGGCCTATATGAAAGAAACGCTAGAACTATGGGGAATACCACCATCAAAGATCATTGAGGCACGCGATGATACGATGGTAATTGCCGACGAATTAATCGTCCCCTCTCTTGTCTCAAGCGTTGCGGTTGCCGGTTGCCCGCGGTTGGTCCATTATGTTCCCACCTATATTGTGGCCTATGTTCGCACAAAACTCTTAAAAGCGATCGAAGCAAAAAATTATCGGTATCAAGGTAATAAAAAAATATTTATTTCTCGGCAAGACGCCTCATCTCGTAAAATACTTAACGAAGATGAGATCTTTGAATTATTGCGAGACCAAGGGTTTGAGCGATATTTTTTAACCTTAATGAGCATACCAGAACAGATACTCTTATTTAAAAATGCAGAAACTATTGTGAGCGCAATAGGCTCGGGATTAACCAATATTATCTTTTGCGATCCTACAACGCGCATTATAGAACTCTATCAAGCACGCAGAGATTGCACCATTTGGAACTTATCGCAAATGGTTGGGTTGGAGAAAAATCATCTTTGTGTAAAAACCACAGAGTTTATTGATCAGAATGAGGGGCAATACGATACGCTTGTTCCTCGGGAAATTATCAATGAATTAATAGCAAAACTAAGAATATAACTCAAAAAATTATTCATTGATTTTTACCATCTGTAAAAATTGCAAAAGATGCTCAACTCTATTAAGATAGGTATGTTTTTCTTTTACAAAATCCATAAGCTCAAATTGTTCTTCTAGGGTTATTGTGCTTATCCGAGCGCATGCGTCGAAAAAAAGCCGATAGTTATCAGCATTATAGACAATTTTTTTATTAAATAATTCCCAAACAGTTTTTGAATTAGTTATTCCTAAAGCGCCATAACTTATATTTTTAAAAATTCGACAGGGAATATAACCCTTCTGGACTTGCCAATCCCCTTGAATTGCCGGCGCCATTAATGAATTGAAAACCGAGGAAATATTGTCTTCAATACTCACGTGCTGCCCGTTAGTGTATAAACCTACTGCAACAAAAGTAATCCGTGCTTCTTCGCATGCCCGCTGAAATGGTATTATGTTATTAATATTACCGTATTCCCCCCCACCTACAAAGCCAATAAAACATGCTACGGGTTCTTTAGGGTTCGTTCTTGCACGCATCTTTTTTTTTACATTTTCTATTTCATCGGGCAGTAAATCGGTTGCCCATGGCATATAAATACAATTGAGTTCTTTCTCGATATAAATATAGTCATCGACCTTGGATACATTTCGATGCAAGCAATCATGGGTATATACTTGCAGAATAATAGCATTTCCATTATCTATTAGCTCATTATATTTTTCTGAATAACAGTTATGTAATACATAACGGCAGTCAGGGCGAAGCGGGATTTGTTTATCTACTTGACCTTCTGTGATAAAAAGACTAGAAGAAAAATCAATATCTTCAAAAATATCATTATCATCGAACCAATATACATCATATCCTAAAGATGAAAATGCTTTATAAAAGCCATAATGAACATACGAGTGCGAATGGCTATGGAGCTTATGCCCCCATATAATAACTTTTTTAAAGGGGAAATCAGCACAAATATTGGAAAAAAGATTTACCAATAATACTATAACTAAAAGATATTCTAGCAGTCTCATTTTTTCTCGTTTTATAAAATAATAAAAAGATTGATCAAGCATTCACTTTGTTTTAGCATAGTCTCTAATCTAAGTCTAATAAAAGGAAGAAGGTATGAAATTAAAAAACGAAATAACAGTTGCAATATTATTTTGCATTTTTTTCTCTGCCTTTTGTTACCCTAACAATAGACAACCTTCAATCTTTTTAGTTGAAGACATTTTGAACAAATACAAAGCATTCCTGGATGATGGAACACTCAATCAAGACTGGAGCTATTTTTCTCATATTTCAAAGTCTCGATATTATACTTTTCGAATGGCATTTGAGCACTTTATTATAGAGAAGGGAAAAATAGTTGTAGAACTAGGAACCACGCGCAGCTTTGTCCATGGCGGCCATCCTGCCTGCAATTTAAGCAATTTTGAATACTGGACACCGGGTACCCCAGAAAATTGGGACTGGGGTGCCGGTTTCTTTACCCGTATGGCATGCGAATGCTTGATACCATTTAATGCACAGCTTCATACCATCGATATTTGTTCTGAACATATTGAACGTTGCAAAATTATAACGGCAGAATTTAGTAGCAATGTTACCTATCATGTCTGCTCTTCACAAGATTTCTTATCGAACTGCAATTTTTCCGAGGGAATTGATCTTTTGTACTTAGATACCGGCGATATGACACCCATTGAACCAACCGCATTATTGCAACTAGAAGAAGCTCAAATAATTGTACGGCGCAATCTCATTTCTCAAAACGGCATTATTTTAATTGATGATGTGAAAAATTCGACTCCGAAAAAATTCGGCGAAGCTTCCGATTTGGGCAAGTCAAAATATTCTTTACCATATTTGCTGAATAATGGCTTTGAAATAGTTGCTGACGAATACCAAGTAATTTTAAAGAAAAAATAAAAGGAACAATATGACTATTCAAGACATAGTAATAAAAATATTTTTCATATCAACTTTTCTTTTGTATGGCCTTCAGACTTGGTCAAAAGTTTTGATAATTACTCATAGTTACAACCGCCCTGATTTTATAATAATTCAAGAAAAAACATTCAAAAAATTCATGAAAGATGAATACGAGTTTATTGTATTTAGTGATGCGGCTGATGAAGAAATGAATAACGAAATTATTAATACCTGCGCACAATGCAATATTATATGTATTCGTGTTCCTCAGGAAATTCACAATAGACCCTATTTAGCACGTGAACCCGGAGATCCGCTCAATAGACCAAATATTAGACATGCTAATGTGGTTCAATATTCTATGGATATTCTTGGGTTTTATCACAATGGGCCGGTCATGATTCTAGATTCTGACATGTTCTTGATCCGTCCATTTACTATTGTAAAACAATTGGAAGAATGGGACATAATATCTGCTATGCGCGGAGCAGATAATGACGTGACATATCTTTGGCCCGGACTCATGATTTTTTCGATGGATAAATTGCCCAATAAAAAATACATGAATTTTAATTGTGGAATCGCTCACGGTGCAATTGTTGATTCAGGTGGCCATAGCTACTACTATTTAAAAAATAATCCAACCGTAAAACTAAAAGTAATAGACGAACTCTTTGGCTGCCAACTGTTTTGCCCGGATCGCTTTGCACCGGATCATTTAATCGATAAAATAACTCCTCCTGAGCAACACATTACAAAATTAAAAGAAATGGGATTCAATGAAAAAGAAATAACGTTTTTGCAAAAAAAACCTCATACTATTCATTTTCTTTTTAATCAGCACTTTCTCCATTATCGCGCCGGTTCAAATTATGACAACCAATCAACATCCTTTGAACAACACAAAATGAAACTTATCAATGAATTTTTAGATGATATTTTAAATTATTCTTGTTAAAGAGGTGCTAATGTTACTAAAAAAAATATTCGCTTTAATGGCATTTACCCTCTTTGGATCCTCGCTAAACGGCTGGGTTGACATTGACACATTGCATAAAATTACCAAAATAAATAAAGATGAAATCTCTCGCGTCATGAACCTATTAGAAGGAATTGAGAAAGACGCTGAAAGTTCTTGGATTAGTTATTATCATGTTTTTCCTAATTTAATAAAAAAATTTAACCTGAGAAAGGGTGTTGAAATCGGCGTTTCAACAGGCGGACATTCGCACAAAATTCTTGAGTCTACCACCGTTGAAAAGTTATTTAGCATTGATCCTTACACGCCCAATGCAACATTAAATTTATGGGTCGATGCTCATTATTATTATGATATTTTATATTATCGCGTTAAATATCGGCTAAATCATTTTGGTTCCCGATCAGAGCTTATTCGCGCCTATTCTAGTGAAGTAGTAAATCTTTTTGAAGATAATGAGCTTGATTTTGTTTTTATAGATGGCAGCCATGAATACGAAGATGTAAAAAAAGATCTTACTCTTTATTATGATAAAATCCGACCCGGCGGCATTCTTGCCGGTGATGATTATAACACAGGATTTCCGGGTGTACCCCTGGCTGTTAATGAATTCTGTAAATTAAAGAATTTAGAAATACATATCAATTCAGATCAGCCGAGGATTTGGTGGGTTCAAAAAACTTGATAAATTAATTTGGTCAACACCTCTTTCCATCGATCTAGCATAATTTGCCTATTTTTTTTTGCAAATAATTTAATTTCTTTTTTTTTAGATTCATAATCAATTGTCTCAATTTTTCTCTTTAATTCATCCCAAGAGTCGAAATAAACAAATAAAATATCATTTTCTTCCCGATACCATTCCGCCCATTCAAGATTTTCATCTGCAAAATAGGGGATAGGTTTATTTTCATTCCTTAATTGTTTTACAAAACGAATTGTTGGAACAAAATGAACCAAACCATTTTGGATATTCTCAAATAAAGCAACATTACTCCACGCATAGGGGAAATGCACAATAGCTTTGAAATCTTTGAGATCCGAAGGTCCATTATACTTGCCACAATATACGGGAATATTGAGAACTTCACATTGGTTAATTAAAAAATCCTTTTGCATCTCATCAAGCCGAAGCGGAATAAAAATCGTCTCGGATTTATTTATATAATCCGGGATAACAGATATACCGGAAAAGTGATCATTGAGTAACCCAACTGGCTTAATGGTAAAAGTACCAATATCAATGCCTTTTTGACCGGCATAAAAATATTCATAGGGTGTGTATGAAACAATTCTCACATTTTTACGATTTTTTGCTTCTGCAAAAAGCTCATAATATTCTTTATCAGGAAATGCACAATCCAGACTAGCCCAATCAGAATAATCAAACCGATTACAAACCCAAATAATAAGTGGTTTATCAAATTCATTTTGTAAAAATATACGCGCAAGAGGTGCTGTATCAGAAGTAATGATAATATCAAATGAATTAAAATAATCCTTGTGCTTGTTCCAAATTCTTTCAGCTCTTTCATGGCCAATATTATATTGCGCATTTCCCGCAGTAGTACCATCAAAATAATTTTTTGGGTATTCACTCGATAATACAAACCATGAGGTTAAATCCAAACCTAATTCATCAGCAACTTGTTTAAAATCGTTAATACAGCCTTGATGGAAACTTAAATGTAGAATTTTTGGATGAAAATATTTTGCAACAATTATTTGTATATTTAAAGAGAAAATCAATGTTAGAAGCAAATATATTTTCATAAATCTTACTCTTTTTTATTCAGATTCACTCGTGAAGACCAATATATAATATGCATTCGGCTGTATGACTTAAACTCTTCCATACCAGACTCTTAACTTTAGGAACAGAGCTTAAAAATGTTTCGAGCTTAGGCTTGCTATAGATATTATGATATATTGGATATCCGTCTACATAATCCCCAATTATTATAGAATCAACATCAGCATTATGCGGTACTCTAAAAAATACAATCACTATCTCTTTTTTAGCAACGCGTATTAGTTCTTTTAAAGCTGTTTCATATGATTCCAAATGTTCAAGTATGTGGCGTGAATAGACAATATCAAATGATGAATCTGAACAAGGTATATCTTGAATTCTACCAAGTCGCGCCGGTATATTTTGGCTAATAGCTCTGTTTACAAAAGAAGAAGTTATATCAACTCCTAAATAGTCTATAGAATGATACTTCAATATTGGATAGTCTATACATAGTCCGCACGGAATGTCTAAAACTGATTGATAATGTTTGTCGAAAATATGTTGACGAACCATAACCCGAGAAGGTTCATTAGTATCGCCAACCCATTTTGCAAATCTATCAAGCGTAGTTTTATCATTACATCTATGCTCCCACCATTTTTCGTGTTCTTTCAATTCAATATTTGCGTGAAACATTTGTGTTAGTAGTAATAAATAGAGTGGTATAAACTGCTTCATGGTTTTCTCCTAAAATTAATGAATCACTTAAAAATAATATAGTCTTTCACAGAAATCCACTTCGAACTTATTATCTTGCACTAACACTACCCATTATATTATGGTGCAAGAAAAAGAGATTCTTTACCGGTTACCTACCTTACTCATGGATGTGAAAAATGAACCTAAAAAAACAATATTATTTTTTTTGTTGCATGGCAATCTTTACCGGCTGTATAGAATTGTGCCGAGCGGATGATTATATCACGGTGCTTAAAAAAAATGTTGTGTATAAATTCGTTCACTTTGATAAAGCCACGGATCATTTTACGCAAAATGTATTTCCTTCGTGGGAAAATGAAACATTTGATGTTTTTGACAAAGTAAAAGATCCTCAAGGTATCGCCATAGATATTGGCGCATGGATCGGAACCACCGCTATTTGGTTGTCCAAAAACTTTTCTCATGTGATAGCAATTGATGCTGATCGGGTTTCTCTCAAATGTCTTGCGCTCAATTTAGCCGCATCCGAATGCAATAACGTGTCCATTTGCGATCGGCCCATCGCGCAAACAAGCCAAAAATTTATTTTTGGGCCCCGCGGCAATGAATTAAATGAATCAATTTCTTATATCAAAGAAGAAATGGGCACATCACCCGCGCACAGCACCAATGATTACATTGTGCGTGGATTGCCCTTTAAACAGCTCGTGCATGATTACATTTATGCGAATAACCGGCTACCAACACAAAAAATATCATTTATTAAATGCGATATTGAGGGCGGCGAAGAAAATATTATTGAAGATTTATTGTATTTTGCCTATTTCAATAAAACCAAAGTCTATTTATCATTCCACCTGAGCTGGTGGAAATCCAAGAAAATCACCGATTTTGAATATCTGTTTAAGTTCTTTAAAACAAACTGCCCGCGCGCCAACATCTGCGAATACATCAAGCACAATCCTTTTGCATCGCTTCTTTTTGAGCCCATTGAGAGCAAAGATACCCTTATTAAAAAAAATGTGCCGGCAGTGATCATCGGTTATAATCAGTATACCTATATAAAAAATATGGTGGCGCAGCTGGAAAAATATACCACTGATATTATTGTGGTGGATAATAATAGCACCTATAAGCCATTAGTGGATTACTATGAAAATGATTTTAAATACACGCTCCTCAAACAAAAAAGAAATTATGGGCACACGGTATTTCAAAAAGGCTTTGTGCAAGATTTAGTGGGTGATATCTATATCCTCACCGATCCGGATTTAGAATTTAATCATAAACTTCCGGCCAATTTTATTCAGGTTCTTATTGACGTTTCAAATCATTTTTCATCATACAAAACCGGTTTTGCCTTATTGATTGATGCCGATGACATACGGACCGATATTAAACTAGAGGGGAAATCGATTAAGGAATGGGAAAAGCCTTTTTGGCAAAATAAATTACACCACCCCGGGTATGCCGGTTTGGAGCTCTATAGAGCCGCTCTTGATACCACGTTCTGCGTAGTGAATAAAAAGTACGGTCCATGGCCCCATAATAATATTCGTGTTGCAGGCAATTATACCTGCAAGCATATTCCATGGCACACAGATTTTAAGGATAAGCTTATTCCCGGCGAATACGAAGCATACAGCCAAAGCAACATTTCCACCAACTGGTTCAAAAGAAAAAAGCTATTCTTTGATGAGTTACGTGCCGTACTGATTCACCATATTGCAGCGGCCCGTACGCACCACCTTTAGCTGCGTAATTTTGGATATCAAAACACCCCTTTATTTTTTCTGCTTTCTTTTCTATACTCTGGACAAAATAGAAAAGGATGAGTAATGATCTGCCAAAGATACGCTCTACTGTTGTTTGTTGTTTTTCGGGTGACCGCCTATTCTTGCCCGGGGCCGGTGCTTCTTGTTATCGGAACTCGCCCGGAGGGAATAAAAATGATACCGGTGTATACCGCGCTTAAAGAAGCCCACATACCGGTTCTTTTATGTGCCACAGGGCAACATAGCGATCTTTTAGAAGATATTTTTACCGCCTTTGGCGTGCAACCGGATTTTAGATTTAATATTATGAAGCCCGGCCAGGATCTTTTTTACATCACTACCGCCGTTCTTGATAACATGAAAATGATCCTGCAAGAAATTAAGCCCTCAATGGTGCTTGTGCAAGGTGATACCACCAGCGCACTGGCTGCCGCGCTCGCTGCCTTTTATGTAAAGATTCCCGTTGGTCACGTTGAGGCAGGCTTACGAACCGGCATTATAAATGCGCCCTATCCGGAAGAGATGAATCGTTGCTTTATTAGTCTTATCGCTTCGTATCATTTTGCACCCACCGCCCTATCCGTTGCTAATTTAGCCAAAGAGAATATTGATCCTGAAACTATTTTTTGTGTCGGCAACACCGTGGTGGATGCGCTTGCCATGATGAGTGAAACTATCGCCGCTCAAAGAAATGCGGTAAGCGCCTCGCTGCAAGAGACCATTGCATGGTGCACAAAAAATAATAAAAAGGTGGTGTTACTCACCGCCCATCGCAGGGAATCATTTGATACCGGTTTGGTCTCAATCTTTAACGCGATGCGCTCTTTGCTACAACAACACGCTGATCTGGCAATTATTTATCCGATGCATCCAAATCCTATTATAAAGCAACGTTTTTTAGAAACCGATTTGAATCGGTGTGAAAATATTTTTGTTACTGCCCCTTTGAACTATACCGACATGATCTATCTGTTGCATAATGTAGATTTTATTGCCACCGATTCTGGCGGCATACAAGAAGAAGCGGTAAGCCTGGGCAAACCGGTGCTCATACTGCGCAATGAAACGGATAGACCCGAAGGAGTGCTCTACGGCGCGGCACAGTTGGTGGGTACCGATACGCAAACCATAATTGCCGCTGCCAACCGCTTACTGGTTGATAGTTGGGCGCGAGAACATTCGACTATTTATGGTGATGGCACCGCCGCAAAAAAAATCGCGCACATAATAACTCGCTTACTGAGCAAGGAGAAATGCAATGAACCAAAAAATGATACTCACTCTTTTAGGGCTGGCGTGTATAACCAACTGCCAGGCTGAGAGTGAGCAAATCCCCAAAAAAAGAGTTTTAATTGGAAGCCCGATTCGGCAAAAACCGGCGATTTTAAAAGAGTTTTTGCAGTCACTGCTGGAACTGAATACCAACAGTTTTGAGGCTGACTATTTATTTGTTGATGATAATAATGATCCTGAATCATCATTAATGCTCAACTCCTTTGGCCTTAAACTCCAAGAGCATTGTATTATTATGAAATATGCCAATTCTGCCCAAGATTCGTATGTCTGCAACGAGCGCACCCATTATTGGCACGAAAAAATTATTTGGAAAGTTGCCCATTTTAAAAATTGCATGATCGATTATGCCGTGGAACATTCGTATGATTATCTTTTTTTAATTGATTCAGATATAGTGCTCAATCCTAAAACCATTGACCGATTAATCGAAACCAAAAAAGATATTGTGGCCAACATTTTTTGGACGCAGTGGCAACCAGAAAATTGCAAACTACCCCAAGTGTGGCTCATGGATGAATATAAATTCTATATTTCAAACACCAATGAACAATTGAGCCCCGAAGAAATAAATGCCCGCACTATTGCGTTTTTACAACCGCTCTTATCACCCGGAACCTATGAGGTTGGTGGGCTGGGCGCCTGCACATTACTTTCGCAAAAAGCATTGCGGGCCGGCGTTAGTTTTCGAAAAATCAAAAATCTGACTTTTTGGGGAGAAGATCGCCATTTTTGCATCCGGGCCGCGGCGCTGGGCATAGATCTTTTTGTTGATACCTTTTATCCTGCCTACCACATTTATCGTGAAACTGATTTGAGCGGTGTCCCTTTGTTTAAGACAAATTGCGCGAATGATATTTACCAAATTTAAAGGAACATAATGAACATACAAAAAACAACTTTGCTGATCATATGTTGTTTTTTTGGGGGCACCATCCACCCGAAAAAACAACAAAAGCTTGTCTTTTCTATGATTATGAAAAATGAAGCGGGTAGAAAATTACGGGAGTGCTTAGAAGAAGTGCGACACTATATTGAGAGTAACCTGGGTGCTCTTGCGGTAATAATTGATGATGCAAGTACCGATAACAGCGTTGAGATCGCGCAAGAAATACTCGGTGACAAACTAATTTTAATTCGCAATACCCAATCACGGTTTTCCAATGAAATTGTGTTACGCAAACAACAATGGGAAGAAACAATAAAAACCAACCCGGATTGGATACTGAATATTGATGCCGATCAGATTTTTGAAACAAAAATGAGGAATGAAATTTACTACCTCATTAATCAAGATGAAATCGATGTATGGTGCTTTAGGCTGTATGATTTTTGGGATGAGACGCATTACCGTGATGATCAGATGTGGTGCGCGCATAATACGTACCGCTCATTTTTAATTCGGTATAAAAAAGATTTTAATTACACCTGGAAAGAAACGCCGCAACACTGCGGCCATTTCCCTCAAAGCATTTATTTTGGCGGATTGCGCATCGGCTACTCTCAAATGCGGTTAAAACATTATGGCTGGGCCAAAGAAGAGGATCGCATTGCAAAATATCATCGCTATATGAAACTTGATCCGGGCGCCAAATATGGCAATCAAGCGCACTATGATTCTATTTTGGATCCCAACCCGCATTTGCTCGAATGGGTTGAGTAATATAAGGAAAACCTATGAAAAAAATAATTCAGATTCTATTACTCCTTACATCACTCTCCATGACCGGTAATCCTCATTCAAAATATGATGTAACGCTCATCGGCATGATCTCCTATCAAAGCGCGTGCAAATTGCCCGGATTATGGATAGACAATCTCTCTAAAGATTGTTCAATTAATTTTATTCCCACCTGCCTCATGAACCTTGATTCGGCTTCTGAAACAACCAAATTAGTTGCGCAAAACCCGGATAAAACCCCCGGCGCCGTGAGCATATTGCTCGATAACGTAATTTGGACCCCACAATACTGCTCATATAGATATGTGCCCGATAGCCCCATTAAAATTGTTCTTTCCATGCTTGAAGCATCCAAAATGATTCCGCAATGCGTGCAGATTTTAAATACCACATTCGATGCGGTAATAGTGCCCGATGATTATTGGATTAAAATCTACAAAGATTCGGGTGTCACCATTCCTATTTTTGTACTGCCGTGCGGGCTGGATTTGGATGGCCTACTTTCAAAACAATTACCCTCTAAACCGCATACCACATTTACCTTTGGATTTTCCGGGGCATTCTGGGAACGAAAAAATCATGTCAAAGTTTTAGAAGCATTTGCGCAAGAATTCGGCAATGATCCGCATGTGCGGTTAAAACTCCATGGGCGCGGCGGATACCAATCCATTCTTAACGAATTAGGAAACATCATACAAAAATACCGGCTTGATAATGTAGCAATATTTACCGATCAATTTACCCAGCAACAATTTGAAGATTTTATGACATCTCTTGATGTCTATGTGCTCGTTTCAACTGCCGAAGGGTATTCAATAAGCCCCCGCGAAGCAATGGCGCTTGGCATACCGTGCATAGTATCAAACAATACCGCGCATATTACGTTGTGCAACAGTGGATTTGTCCGCGCCGTAAAAGCAGAAATTCCGCGCGATCCGGATCAGTATGAAACATTACGCGGCATTGTTGATCGCGGCATTCAATTTGATTGCACGGTAGAAGATGTGCGTGCGGCCCTCAAAGATGTGTATACCAATTATCAGGCATATTTAGAAAAAGCCGCCCAGGCACGCGAATGGGTAAGAAGATATTCATTCTCCACCCTCAAACGAAAGCATCTTAACTTCATCAAGCCGCCCCGCGTGATTCTGGCAGATGAAAACAAAGTTGAAGATGATTGCTTAATCACCAATGATGTGAAACTGTATACTAAGTATCTTAAAATTATCCACTAATGCGGGGCGCCATGAAACAATTGTTCATTTTAGTAATTGCGCTGTGCCTTGTGCCGCAGTATGTTTCTTGCAAAAGCGCGTTAATCTTTGGTATAGCCGGCCAAGATGGCATTTATCTCACTGAGCTACTCTTGAGCAAAGGGTATACGGTGCATGGTGTTGCAAGACGATGTTCGAGTAAAAACTTACGGCTGCTCGATGTCTTCGCGCAAAATAGAAACTTGCAAACAAAATTAATTTTACATTTTGGTGATGTTACCGATCCTCTTAATATTCGTGAACTTATCGCTCAAATAAATCCCGATGAAATATATAATTTGGCCGCGCAAAGCAATGTGAAGCTTTCCTTTGATACTGCGTTTCATACCGCACAAACAAATGCGTTGGGCACCCTGAATATCTTGGAAGCAATACGCTCAATTAATACCGGTATTCGATTTTACCAAGCGTCAAGCGGGGAAATGTTTGGCAAAGCTGAAGGAGCGGCCCAGAATGAAAACACCCCTTTTAATCCGCAATCGCCCTATGCAATCGCAAAACTTTATTCTTATTGGATAACAATCAATTATAGAAAAGCATATGGCATTTTTGCCTGCAACGGTATTCTTTTTAATCATGAGTCCCATTTGCGCGATGAAACATTTGTCACTAAAAAAATAACTCGTTCGGTTGCGCGCATTCATTATGGCTTACAAGAAACATTATATTTGGGAAATCTTAACGCGCGGCGCGATTGGGGCTTTGCCAAGGATTATGTTGAAACCATGTGGCTCATGTTGCAGCAAGAAAAGCCGGATGATTATGTGGTTGCTACGGGTAAAAATCATTCGGTCAGAGAGTTTGTTGAATATGCGTTCAATGAAATACATGTTGAAATTGATTGGCAAGGGGAGGGAATTGATGAAAAAGGGATTGATAAAAAAACCGGCAAAGTTATTGTTGCGGTTGATCCGGCCTACTTTAGACCAACTGAAGTAGAATATTCTGTCGGCGATCCTTCCAAAGCAATTCGAGAATTGCAATGGGAACCGCACACCGATTTCTCATCGTTGGTGAGCGCAATGGTGCAGCATGATTTGGCTGAAATTAAAGAAGAAGTAGAAGCATCATCAGGTATATAATTGCTCGTAATTGCTTTTATCCCAATACCACCCCGATTCTTCTTCATACCGAGGTAAATGATAAAAACCGAGCTCATTATCTTTCCACGATGAGTGATGATAATCGATTTTATACGGATTTGATAACTTATTCACAATATGTTTGGTAAAATATTCTTCACAAAAATGGTAGTCTCCTTTAACAAACTCTGCAATCTCGGCGTGATTTTTAAATAATTCACGCGCGCTGGAAACCTTGATAAAAAAACTATCGGTATGGCAATAATCTTTAATATGGGTCTTATCGGGGCGATCCTCAAAGCCGATCCAATTTTTAATCACCATATCATGCCCGCAAATAATTTTACCAATCGCTTTTTTTATCAAATTCATATCATTGATAAAGACCGATTCATGCTTGAAAAGAATAATATCATCATCGGCACAATCGTGATCATTCACCGCACTTTTTAGTGCGGTAATAATGCAGTTTAAACAATCCAATTGTTTGTCGCGGGATTTAAAAAGGATACAAACCGGCTTAATGCCATTAAATGTTACATCCAGATTTTGTGGATCATTGGTGGCAACAAATATTTTTTTAAAGGGAATTAATGCTAAATCTTTGGCTGTTGTTTCCACAAGCAGTTGCTTGCGCCCAAATGATGGGCCGGTACACAAAATAATTTTATACCGGAGCGCGTAATCAATAAGAGCGTGCCCGGCGTTGAACGCCCCACCGCTCAGATTACCTACTGCCAGCAGCGCAATAATTGGTGAGAATTTTTTCATGACCGGCCCCTTTTTAATTAATTACTCGATCCCTTTGGCTTAAACACTATCCACACCCGGGGTTGATCTTTATCGAGCATTATAGAAATACCTTTTTTGCCAAAAAATTCATTAACGGCACGCGGCACTCCCGGATGGCGCGTAGCATAATCGTCGCCGGCCATGATCCCGCCCTCTTTTATTTTGGGCCACCATGCTTCTAAATCTTTAAGCACTTCCGCATAATTATGATTTGCATCCAAAAAGGCAATATCAATTTCACCATCTTTAAAACGGCGCGCGGCATTCAGAGAAAAATCACGAATTAATTCAAAGCGATCCCCAAATACACTCAATTTGTTTTTTACTTTATGGAAAAATATCTCGTAATAATTATCTGATGTTACCAGATTGGTAAAATCCCCATAATTTAAATATGGATCAATACCATAGAGCTTCTTAATATTTGTTGTTTCCAATATTTTTTTGCAATGGGAACCAAATGAGATACCTATTTCCACCGCCGTGTTAAAACCAAACTGATTTATTAATCGGGGCACTATAGTATAATAAACTCCCCAATCAGCGTCACATCCCGCTTCCGTTTCATTCAGATAATCAAGGGCCTTATTGATTTCTTCAAGCGGAATTTTTGTTTGCACATGCAATTCGTGTCTATCCAAATAGGCTAAACCGGTGGTGCTGACTAACAATAATACAATTAATTTATTCATGGTGAGTCCTTTTTTATTTAATTTTTTTTAATGGCTTTGATCAATCATCTGAGAAACATCAATAAAACCTGCTTGGATATACTTCTCTTGATTATTAAATATTAGTTTTGGAAACGTTTCATCTATGGCAACTAAGGGAAACAATTCGATTGTTTTTTCTATATTTTTTCGATCCTTATTGCGCGGCTTATCATATTCGGCATGCGCCCATGAGGTTAACTTAGTCACCACGCGATCATAACCACCCATATAGGTAAGGTGCCAGCCGGCATTGTTAATGCCGGGAATGAGTCTTCGTTGCACCAGGCCCCTACAATAATCGGGCGCAAATTTCTTTAGATCCTTATAAAAAAGGCCAATTGAACCGGGCCACGGAGAATCTTTTGCATCAAATCGATTAAAATAGTATCGATACATTGATTGGTTACAAAGAACAATTCTATGCGTCACTTCAGGCATTTCTTCAAGAGCTTTTTTAATTTCGGGTATAACCGAGGGGCGAATTATTTCATCCGCATCTGAAATTAAAATAAGATCATCAGGATTACAATTTTTCAGACCCCTCATAATCTGATCGCGCTGATAACGATCGCGTACCCATGGATTATTGGTGGTGATTCGCTCATCAACAATAACGTGAATTATTTTATCTAAGAATTTTTCAAAATGCTGTTTGTTCGCTTCAAAGTAAAGTGGTTTGGGATTTCCTCGAAACGTTTCGCGCGATTCCCCCAAAACAAATTTATCAACATGATCATACAGTTCATGCAAGCGAACTTCTAAAAGCTCAAGCTCGTTAAAAAATAAAAAACAATCATAGATTTGCGTCCAACTCGTGTTATTTACCAAGAGAAGCAGCATACTACACACTATTTTTTTCATTATATCCTCTTTTATTGTATGAAGTTTCGGTCATGATTAAGCTACTAAACAAATTATCTTCATGCAATCGGGGCACAAATAGTTATTGGCAATTTTGTCAGCCCGCCAAAAAATGGCTATGCTGAGAAAAAAAATTGTTACCCTAAAAAAGGTGCAGCATGAACATCTACTCAAGAATTATTATTTCTCTTTTACTAAGCGCCATCGCACATCAAACCTCTGCGTCCGGCAAAAAAGCACTTATTTTTGGTATCACCGGCCAAGATGGCGCCTATCTGGCGGAATTTCTTTTGGATAAAGGATATGAGGTCCATGGTGTTAAGCGCAGATCATCAAGCTTTAATACCGCGCGAATTGATCACCTATATCAAGATCCGCATCATAATGATAAAAATTTTATTCTACATTATGGCGATCTTTCGGATAGCGCAAACATTACCAAACTGATCCAAGAAATTGAGCCGGCTGAAGTCTATAATTTAGCCGCACAGAGCCATGTGCGAGTATCTTTTGATGTTCCCGAATATACTGCCGATATTGATGCGTTGGGCACTTTAAGAATTCTGGAAGCAATACAGATTTCAAAGAAAAAGATAAAATTTTATCAAGCATCAAGCAGTGAAATGTTTGGTAAAGTAGCGGAAATTCCTCAAACGGAAAAAACTCCCTTTCACCCTCGCTCGCCCTATGGGTGCGCAAAAGTTTTTGGGTATTGGATCACGGTAAACTATCGTGAAGCCTATGGCATTTTTGCCTGCAATGGTATTCTCTTTAACCATGAATCGCCGCTACGCGGAGAAACCTTTGTGACGCGCAAGATCACCCGAGCCGTTGCCAATATTTATAATGGTTCACAGGATATTCTCTATTTGGGCAATCTTGACGCGCAACGTGATTGGGGTTATGCAAAAGATTATGTAGAAGCCATGTGGCTCATGTTACAACAAGATCAACCGGGCGATTATGTGATTGCCACAGGAGAAACACACTCGGTGCGAGAATTGTGCGAGTGCGCCTTTAAAGAAGTTGGCATAGAAATAGAATGGCGCGGCAGCGGACTCGATGAAAAAGGAATTGATAAAAAAACCGGCGCGGTGATCATTGCGATCGATCCCATTTATTTCCGTCCGGCCGATGTTGAACTGCTTATTGGGGACGCTTCATACGCGCACCAAAAACTTAACTGGCACCCGAAAACTGATTTTAGGACGCTCATTAAAATTATGGTGGCGCACGATTTGGCGCTCGCCAGTAAACATTAATCAAATTTACCAATACACTAAATTTTCTTCAGCATATCTTTCCTGCAAATAGGTGCACCAGATTTCCGTATGCAACTCTTTAATCCATGAATCAATCTGTTTTCTATAGGCCGCATCGATTAATTTTGAATGGAAAAGCAGATCATCCCCATGAGATTCCGATTCGCGATACAAAGCAATCGCTTTTTTCTTATGAAAGGTATAATTTTTTATAAAAGTATCAATCCGATCGAGCGGTTCTTCAATGAATGTAATTACCTTCACCAGCGTTTGGATCGGTTTTGAGAGAAAATCCTCGTAATAAATTAAAAGCCGGTTTTGCGGTGCCCATTCATCAAATAAAGCAATATTATCAAAATAAATTCGCGGATCAGCATTTCCTTGTGCCTGCTGGCCAAGCAAGAGAGAAAGCGTGAGGTCTTTGCCGCCGTGCCTACTTAGTGCTTCTTTGGGATTGCGGATAATCAAAATAAGTTTATCACTGGCATTATCGCCACCACTTTTGGCAATCTCTTTGCGGGTATGAACTTTTTCGATCGGTGCCATACTACAATCAACGGCAAAATCGGCCAACCAACCGATAGGCAAATCTCTCTTATTCGTTTTATTAAAACGATGAAAGGTCGGGCGGCCGGTAGTAAATTCAAGACAATAGCGCATCCAGGTATTACCCGATCGCGGGTATGACAACAAAAAAGTTTTTTGGCCCGCATAGGCAAATATACTATCAATCAGCTGCTGAGCGTTCTGAGGGACAGTTGCGCCGGCGCTCGCGCCATAACAGACCAAAAGAATAAACAATTTTTCCATTAAGAACTCCTTTTATTATTACGTTAAAAAAACAGATAATTTTTTGTCAAGGCCATTAAAAATAGGTAGTTTGTTAGAAATCATAAAAAAAGGACCTCTTCATGAACCGTTTTCTCTTGCTTTCTCTTGTTTCAACCATGCTGACTGCTACGGCATACGAAAAAGATTATACCATCCTCCGGCCGGTAACAATCGCCATTTTGGTAAAAGACAAAGAACATTGTTTGCCCTTGTATCTTACCTGTATTGAAAAACAGACATGGCCAAAATCGCTTACCTATTTATATATTCGCACCAATGATAATAATGATAACAGCGCGCAACTGCTGCGTGATTGGGTTAACAAAGTTAAGGATCAGTATTTAGGTGTATTTTTTGACGATTCGGACGCGCCAATTAGTGTAAAACAGTATGTGCAACATGAATGGAACTGCACACGGTTCAAAATATTGGGCGCGATTCGTCAAGCTTCTTTGGATTGGGCCCATGAGCATAACTCCCATTATTTTGTAATCGATTGCGATAACTTTATTTTTCCCCACACAATTGAAACAATGGTGCACACCAATCTTCCCATCGTGGCACCGCTCTTGCACAGCAATTGCGCCTATTCAAACTTCCATGCCGCTATCGATGATAACGGGTATCTTAAAGATTCTCCTTTGTATCTGCCGTTGGTAAATCGAGAAATAAAGGGGCATGTTGAAATGCCGGTGGTGCATTGCACCTATTTTATTCGCTATGAAGTGTTACGCCACATGAGCTATGATGATGAAAGTTATCGCTACGAGTATGTTATTTTTAGTGATAACGCGCGCAAAAAAGAGATTCCTCAATATCTTGATACCACCGATGTGTTTGGCTATGTTTCATTTGCTGAAAATTCAAACGATTTAGTAAAAGAGCCGTGGTTTTTGCCATTTACCATGAAGTTGCACAATTTTAAAATTAAATAAACCCGATACGCACAAAAATATCATCAACATGCAGGTGCGTAAGGAGAATAAATCCGTGTGCGCACAGAAAATCTTTAAGGGGTTGTTCATTATAATTATTTTCAACGGTGATCACATCAATCGTAACTTTGGAAAAATCGATGGTTTGCAAGATCTCAAGCTCACTCCCCTCCGTATCAAGTGACATAAAATCAATATGGGTGATCCCATATTTCTCTAAAAGAGTATCAAGGCGCACGGCCGGCAGCTGCAGTATTTTTGCTTCACCGCCAAACTGGGCAATATCGTTCATTACAATCGCAAGTTGACGTTCATCATAGGTGCCACACATACCACTGAGCATTTCATCACAACAATCCAAATGTAAAAACGGCACCGTTCCTTGGGTTGCGCTCACGCAGGCATTAACGCAGATACAGCTGCGACATTGCTCTAATTTTTCAAACAAATGCGGCAATGGCTCGATTGCCAACCCCTGCCAACCCAAGCGGTCAAAATAGTAGGTATTGCTAAAACTTTGACCGTCATGAGCGCCGATATCCAGATAAAAACCATCTTTCTTATCGTGAAAAAAAAGCTCATTCACCAATTTATCTTGCCCCGCTTGGCTTTTATAATTTTCGTTGGCAAACGCAGATACTATCCAAAATAGTGAGAGTAGGAGTAATTTATTGTTCATTTCACGCCGCAGCATTTTGTTGACTGAATTTACGATTTAAATAAAAAGAAAGATTCGTAAACAGATGAGGGTAATTATCATGCGCCCGCAAGGCTTCGCGCACCTCTTGCTCGCCCATTTCAAATTCTCCGACATACCACGCGCACTGCCCCAGGATATCATGGCGAACATAATCATAGGCTTCTTTTTCAACAAAGAGCGTATCATTGCTGGGATAGGGCACCTGGCATGCTCGTTGTGCAAATAAAAAGGCACACGCGTGATTTCCTTCTTGCAGATAATGTTGTGCGATACGAATAAGCGGCTCAACCCGAATCGGTCTCATAGTGAATGCGTGCAAATAATGGTCAAGCGCCTCTGGCCAGCGGGCACTGCCGTCAGGATTTTTCATGCGTTCAGTGACCGTTGCCAAACGGTAGCGGGCCATAAAATCTTCCTCGCACCAGCCAATTAAATGAGTTCGTAATTCATAATAATAATAGGCATTATCCAGATCACCCAGACAATCAAATGTCTGCGCCAAATAAAAACAGGTGCGTGAATCTTGGGGATTGGCCAAAAAAGCCTTAAGCAATAACTCTTTATCGCGCATCCATCGCCGTTGGGTTTTTTCGGCGCCTGCCCGCTCCACTTTGAGTTCAAAATAGATACTATTAGGTGTTTTATATTGTGTGCCCACCATTATGGTTTCGTGCACCACACCGCCAAAGCGCAACCCTGAGCCCACCCGCAACAAACGCTGTGTGCCAAAATCCAGATCGGGAGAAACAATGCGCACCAAATAAGAAGTATGATCCGGATGCTCAAGCTCTTGCTCACAAAAAGCGAGCAACTCTTCAACCCCATGCAAGTACCATTCCGCATCGGGCATTAACATATATCCTGCGTAAGGGAATTTTTCGGCTACCAAATCAAGCGCGCGATTACGCGAAGTGGCAAAATCAACAAATGGCTCTTGAATTATATAATAATTGGTTAAATGATAATCGGTAAAAAGTTCTTCTGCCTTTATCATGGTCGGCGACTTTGGATCACGCCCGGTATCATAGACCAAATAGGCAATTTTTTCTCCCCGCGGATCCGCCTTGCAATACATTTCCAGGGTTTGGCGAATAACCGTTTCTTCATCTTTAACCATGATAACAACCACCAAAAGGGGATCCGGCTTAGGCGCGCGGGCATGGGCCGATTCAATAAAACAAGTTAAAAATAGGACAGCGCACAACGCGGAAAAAAACTTCATTTTCTACTTCCTTTTATTTTTTACTACTAACTTGCTGCTATTTATAAAACAAGAATTTTAAAATGTCTACCGCTTAATTGTTTTTAAGTTATACTGAAACTTACTACTTACTTTTATAACCCTTGGACAATTAATGTTTTTAATAATTATTTTATACGCTCTTTTTGGGGCATCATTTCCTCTGAGTAAAACACTTCTTGGGTTTGCGAGCCCAATTTTCTATACCGGTATTAGAATGTTTATCGCCGGTTCAATTCTTTTGATTTATCAATTTTGCTACGCCCATCATGATCTTAAATTTAACTGGCGCAATAAATGGTATTATGCGCAAATTATTATTTTTGGCATCTACTTAACCTATATCTTGCGGTTCATAGGGCTTGGCACATTAACATCTTCCAAAACAGCCTTTTTATTTAATCTTATGCCCTTTTTCTCCGCATTTTATTCATTCTTGATGTTTAAAGAAAAACTAACGCGTCAACAGTGGGTGGGTTTGGCCATAGGGTTTTTAGGTTTTATACCGATCCTCAAAACCACTTCACCGGCAGAAAAAAGCTTTGGCGAGATATTTTTTGTTTCGTGGCCGGAACTGGCCGTTTTGGCAGCAGTTGCAGCACAGAGCTATAGCTGGATCATAATGAGAAAACTGGTAAAAGAAAAAAGTTACGCGCCCAGCATGATTAATGGCATGACCATGACGGCCGGCGGTGTTCTTGCATTGATTACTGCCTTTTTTTGGGAAGGAAAACAAGAGATGGCAGATCCGGGTGCGTTTTTGAGTTGGCTCATACTTGTGATTTTAATTAGCAATATTGTTTGCCATAATTTATACGCGTATCTGCTCAAGCGGTATACCGCCACATTTTTAGCGTTCGCCGGATTTTTAGGACCATTATTTTCTGCTTTTTATGGCTGGCTTTTTTTGGCCGAAAAAATCACCTGGCATTTTTACGCGTCGGCAATTATTGTGTTTATTGGCCTCTATCTTTTCTATCAACATGAATTGCAAGCAGAGGGCATAGAAAAAGAGAGCGGCAATTAACTATTTTGAAAAGTAATTCTTAACCGATTGCACCGGGTGAAACGCGCCATGGCTAATCTGGTTAATTTCATCTTGATAAAAGATCAAAAGTCCAATAAAGGTGACGCATGAGGCGTATAAAAAGCTCACCGTGAGGGGCTCGCCCAGAAGAACGTTGCTAAATAAATAGACATACAAGGGCACGGAAAAACCGGCCAAAGAAACAAATGTTGCCGTGTGTCTTTTAAGAAAGTGCGCATACATGGTGTAGCCGATTACGTTACCAATAACAATCGTATAAAGAACCGCAAAGGCAATGATACGCAGATTTGTTTGCGGCGTTACTGCTACATGTAAAAATTGTGTTGCATCTGCAAATGTATACGGCGCAAAATAACCACGCACCACCGGAATTTTTTCCAGTATTACATTGGTTGCTGCCCACATAAAGGGAGTCACAAATGCCAAGATACCACTTATGGTCATCAACAAACCATTTGCTTCGGGCGGTGTATACCGATTTTTGCGTAATAATTGTTGCACCAACATCCACCCGATACGGCCAATGGCCATCGCAAGCAACGCGGCGATTTCCGGATAGGAGAATATTGACCACGCGATAAGCTGATTCTCTCCGGTTGATGATGAGATAAGCAAAATAAGTGTGCCGGTAAAGCCAAGAATAATACCGATTATTTTTTTCCTACTCAGCCGCTCGCCCCAAAAAAGGAAGGCGTATAAGGCGGTAACAAAAGGATCAAGGCTAGCCAAAAAGGCAGCTTTTGAGGTGAGCATATTTTTTAACGCGTACGCTTTAAAAAGAGCCGGCACCAACATAGTCAATAATGAAATGCCTAACAGAATAAAAATATCTTGTTTAAAATAGGCAAAAGAGAGCCGGTGACTCTTTTTGCGATAGTACAACAAAAGAATTATTCCCGCGCCCAACATGCGCAAGCCGACCATTAAAGAAAGAGAAAGCGCTGAAAGCGCATATTTGTTGGCAACTGTTGCACTTGCTAAAAACGCAAAACCGAGAAAAACATCAAACATTACGGACAACCTTTGCAAGCCTATCAAACTTATTTAATTTATTTCCTTAAAATGACTGGCCGCGCCCGCCATAGCTCCAAAGGAGCGACGGCGTGGTGCCGAGAGCCGGATTCGAACCGGCACAGTGTTGCCACCGCAGGCACCTGAAGCCTGTGCGTCTACCAATTTCGCCATCTCGGCATATTTTCAATTAAGATTAGAATAAAGCAGTTATCAGAAAATGCAAAGGATAGCTAAAATTCAAGTCTTTTGCCTGCTAAAAAATGAATGTGAGCATGGAAAACACATTGTCCCGCATCTGCGCCATTGTTGACAACCAATCGAAACGCCTTTGATCCAGGGAGCTGTTGGGCCAATTCTTTGGCCATCATGAGCGTTTTACCGGCAAGATTTGTATCGTGTTCCCTAAATGAGGTAATATCAGGAACATGTTTTTTGGGAATAATAAGATAGTGGATTGGCGCCTTGGGATTAATATCTTTAATCACGAGAATGTCTTGGTTTTCAGCAATAACTGTTGCTGGTAATTCTTGAGCGATTATTTTACAAAAGATACATGAGGACATGCTTATTAAACCCCAATATTTTTATTATTTATTTAAAAGAATTTAAGGAATTATCCTTAACTGGCTATTCTCCGCTTATCCAGGAAGGACGCGTTTACTTCCGCCGCGTCCGCCGAAGCTTTATGCGGAGGCCGGAAGCCCCTGTCGAGGGGCTTGGCGAAGAACTTAGTTCTATCAATCTCAATTATATTTAAAGCCAATCCTTTAAAAAACTGGCCGTGCCAGCCGTCCTTCGATACGAAAACTACGTTTTCTACTCAGGATGAGCGGAAGGACGCGTTTACTCCCGCCGCGTCCGCCGAAGCTTTATGCGGA
>Ga0182016_10000943_pt1 | contig 35812 bp, 22 predicted proteins | sample 712S2MmetaG_FD_120491 | JGI IMG/M metagenome (GOLD analysis project Ga0182016, IMG submission 120491) | Permafrost microbial communities from Stordalen Mire, Sweden - 712S2M metaG | ecosystem: Environmental > Terrestrial > Soil > Wetlands > Permafrost | place: Sweden: Stordalen | collected...
CCCTGACCCCTGACCCCTGACCCCTTATCTCTTTTCTCTTATCTCTGATCTCTACCTCACCGCCAGACCCCAAACAGCTTGCGCAACTGGCGCTGCGCCGGCTTCTCAACAAAGTGCAGCGCCATCAGCGCCATGGCAATCAGCAGAACGTAACTGATCCACGGATCAAAGCGCGCCAGGTGCAGCCGATTGAGAATGTGCGAGTTGTGGATCATGTTCCACAGGTTGAAATGGAGCAGATAGAGGCAGTAACTTGATTCGCCGATAAAGACCAGCGGCCGCCAGCCAAAGCCATAAGCCAGCCAGTTGTTGGCCGCCAGTCCCAGGATGATGCAGCCAAACAGCGGCATCAACAGGCCGTCGTGAAGCATGGGGTATGGCAGGTACGCGGCGAAGGTGAGCACGGTGAATGTGGCGCCAAACCCAAAGATGCCGAGAATCAGCCGCAAATGGCTCGAGCGGTCGATCAGCTCATCGAGCGAAGCGATCATTACGCCGAAGATAAAACTGCACAGGTGCGGCAGCGGCGTGTACTTGAGCGCCTGCAGCCACGGTCCGTAGCTCCAGCGGTCCAGGTGCGCAAGTCCATCGGGATTGAAGATGAGGTAGAGCGTGCCGGGTACCAGGCCCAGCATCCAGACAAAGAACATTTTGCTCAGGTGCCAGCCAACTTTATCTGGTTCGGGCCGCTTCCACTTTGCCATCCACGGAAACAGGAGGTAATAAAACGATTCGGCCGACATGGTCCAGGCCGGAGTATTCAGAAACGTGGCAATTGAGGGAATCCAGCCCTGCATCAATAGCGGCGAAAGCACCATGCCGGTCCAGAACATGCCGTGGCTGTGGGCGGCGTATTCGAGGGGCACCATCTGCCAGGCCAGCAGCAGGCTCAGCAGGTAGATGGGGTAGAGCCGGGTAAAGCGTGCTTCATAGAAGCGGAGAGTGTCGAGCTCGCCTTCACGGGCCTTGGCCGCGTAGTTATAGGCCATCACATAGCCGGAAAGAAGAATGAAGAAGCTGACAGAAGCGTAGCCCGCATTCACTACCGGGGCCATAAAGCCGAACCAGTTGGGATTGGAGAAGTGAAAGAAGACGATATTGATGGCTGCGAAGCAACGCAAGCCGGTGAGGGCATTCAATCGAGCTGGCTTGCTCATCTCCACGTGTTGTTAGACGACTCCGGAAGGCAGCTTTCAGCTATCAGCTTTCAGTTCTATTCGTGCCGGGACTTGCCGTTGCGCCCAACCCGGTCCGGCGAAAGTCAGGCGGGAGGAATCATGCAACCGCACCTATGCCTGGTCATTGAGGCGCGTATGGCAGCGGCACAATGAAGCTGAGAGCTGAAAGCTAATAGCTGACAGCTGTCTTTACGCCGTCACCAGCGAGCCCACTTTTTCGCCCAGCACCACCCGGCGGATGTTGCCCGGTTCGTTCATGTTGAAGATGACCATGGGCAGGTTGTTGTCTTTGCACAGGCTCACCGCGGTCAGGTCCATCACTTTCAGGCCCAGGCGCAGAATCTCCATGTAGCTGATCTCGTCGTACTTCACCGCGTCCTTAAACAGCACCGGGTCGGCGTTATACACGCCCTCGACCTTGGTGGCCTTCAGCAGCACGTCGGCCTTAATTTCCATGGCGCGCAGGCTGGCGGCCGTGTCGGTTGAGAAGAACGGGTTTCCGATGCCCGCGGCAAAAATCACCACGCGGCCTTTTTCAAGGTGACGCACGGCGCGGCGCCGGATGTAGGGTTCGGCCAACTGGTTCATAAAGACGGCGCTCATCACGCGGCATTGCACCCCGCGCTGCTCCAGCGCATCCTGCAGGGCAATGGCGTTGATGACGGTGGAGAGCATGCCCATGTTATCGGCGCTCACCCGGTCCATCTGCTTGGCCTGCTCGGCAACGCCGCGGAAGAAATTTCCGCCGCCCACCACCACGCCGACCTCGACGCCGAGATCGTGAACTTCGGCCAGTTCGCCGGTGACCTGCGAAACCCGTTCCTTATCGAGGCCGAAGCCGCGCGCACCGGCCAATGCCTCGCCTGAGAGCTTGAGGACGATCCTTTTATACATGCCGTTTCGAGTATCGCATATAGAGCCTGCGCTTCACTTTCCCGCTTTGGGCTCTCCGTTGCGCGCCTTCCTGTCCTGGGAATCCATGTGCAGAATCAGCCGGGTAAGAAGCCGCGCGCCAACCAAAGGTCCCTAGACTAAGTTCAATCAGCACTCATATTTGGCACTGATTGGATGGCAGGCATGGTAGTCAGGACCGAATGCAGGGGGCGCGTGTGTACCGGCGTTTCAATTGGCGACAACGACGTCAGGCGCTATTTCCCACAGCAGACTGAAAGCATTGACCTCGAACTCGATCATCTTCTGATCCGTTGCGGCCTTAGCCCCGGTTTCTGGAATGGGCACTCTGAGATTTCGGACCCGCGGCTTTGCGCATGGCTCGAATCGAAAAACTTTAATTGGAGGCCGGGCGAGCAGCCTGTCGGCCTGGTCATGATCCCGTCGGGCAAGAATTCGTTCCGGCTCAAGGCCTCCAAGGCAAGTAAAGGCACGGGTGTCAGCGCCACCCCCCAGTTTGAGTTGGGCAGCTGATCTGATGCTCTTGGCGTGGACTAAGCCTGTCTCCCGCTCAAAATCCACCGCCAGGTTTCTGCTGCTTTTCTCGGCAGCCGACCCCTCCTCGACCGAGCTGAAAGCTGACAGCTGAGAGCTGAAAGCTGCTCTGGTTGATAAACTCTGATTGCGATGACAATCAGCGAGTTGAAAGAGTCGATTGTGCGGTACTTTGCGGCCGGGCCGGCCGCCGTCGGCGATGCGCGCGCGATGGAGGCATTTCTCCAGTTGCGCGAAGCGATTGAGCGCGGCGAAGTGCGAGCCGCCGAGCCCGCCCCGGCCGCGCCCACGGGCTGGCGCGTGAATGCCTGGGTCAAGCAGGGAATCCTGCTCGGGTTCCGGCTGGGCGCGCTGGAAGAGATCTCCTCCGCGGGCCTCTCGTTTGTTGACAAGCACACCTACCCGGTGCGCAAGTTCAGTGCGTGCGACGGCGTGCGCATCGTTCCTGGCGGCTCTTCAATTCGTTCCGGCGCCTACGTGGCGCGCGGAGTAGTCTGCATGCCGCCGATGTACATCAACGCCGGCGCGTATGTTGACGAGGGCACAATGGTTGATTCGCACGCCCTGGTGGGCTCGTGCGCGCAGATCGGCAAGCGCGTGCACCTGAGTGCGGCTGCGCAGATCGGCGGCGTGCTTGAGCCGGTGAACGCCAGCCCTGTAGTGATTGAAGACGATGTGCTGGTAGGCGGCAACACCGGCGTGTACGAAGGCACCATTGTCCGCAAAGGCGCGGTGCTTGCTGCTGGAACTATTCTGACGCGCGGCACGCCGGTCTTTGACCTGGTGAGCGGAGCAGTGTTGCGCGCCTCGGCCGACGCGCCGTTGATCGTGCCTGAAAACGCGGTGGTTGTACCAGGCGCGCGCGCGGTAACCAAAGGCAAAGGACAGGAGTGGGGGCTGAGCCTTTACGCTGCGGTGATCGTGAAATACCGCGACGAGAAGACCGACCTGAGCGCCACGCTCGAGGATTTGCTACGGTAGATGCCATACCCTCGCGGTATTTTGGGAGGTCAAAATGCCAACATCGGCCGCCAGCCGCGCGCGGCGCTTCGATTCAACGTTTTGGTGGAGCGCAGTTGCCTGTCTGGCGTTAAGTGTCTTTGGGGCGGTGCTCTTGAAGGCCGCGCTTACTGAGAACCCCGACGACACGGGAATCGCAAGATCCTACGCAGTCGCCATGTGCTGCAGCCTCATCTTCGCGCTCCCCGCGTTCATCGTCACCATCAAGTGGCACGGCACCGGGGCCATCTTGATGTGGCTCCTGACCACTTTAATCGCGGTTCTGGCAGCGCTGGCCGGCGCATTCGGGCTGGCCACTCCGCTCATCGTGGTTCTCATATTCGCCGCGTCCATCGCCACTGCGACCTGGCACAAGCATCGAAGGATCGCGCCCATCTCAGAGGCGGAATTTTCCTCATGACCCTTCGTACCCTCCGCGTCGTCCCCATCCTGCGCATCTTCTCGGTTGAGAAGGCGCGCGAGTTTTATCTCGACTACTTCGGCTGCAAGCTTGATTGGGAGCATCGTTTCGACGCGACCGCTCCGCTCTACATGCAGGTCTCGCGCGACGGCCTGGTACTGCATCTTTCAGAGCATTACGGCGATGGCTCGCCTGGAACGAACTTCCAGGTGGAGTTTGAAGGCGTTGAAGAGCTCCACGCGGAGCTGTCTGCAAAGAACTATCCCTACTGGCGCCCGGGAATCACCGAGAGCTTCTGGGGCACGCCGCAGTTGAACTTGCTTGATCCTTTCGGAAACAAGATTCGTCTGTGCGAGCCGAAGAAAGACTGAGTCATAAGGCCTTGGCCTATTGCGCCACCGGGAGCAGCACGGTAGCGCGCGCTCCCGCGCCGTCTTCGCGGTTTTCGAGCTGGATCTCGCCGCCGTGAGCGCGGGCGATCTGCTGCGCCAGCGCAAGGCCCACGCCGCTGCCCGCCGGCTTGGTGGTATAGAAGGGCACAAACAGGTTCTCGGTATTGGCGATGCCCAGTCCGCGATCTTCAATCACCACCGAGAGATTCGAGCCTGTGCGCGCCCACGTTGCGCGCACCGGTTCTGAGCCGTTGGCCAGCGAGGCATCCACAGCGTTGGCCAGCAAGTTAATAAACATTTGCTCAAGCTGGTCGGGATCGGCATTGAGAGTGGCAGCCGGCCCTGGATCGAGTTGAACTCCGAGGCGCTGTTCGAGCAGAACCACGCGCTCAAGCAGCGGCGCAATGGCCACCGGGCGCAGTCTCGGCGGAGGCAACTGCGCCAGCAGCCGGTACGACTGAACAAAGCGATGCAAGGAGTCGGCGCGGCTCTCCACCACGCCCAGGCCGCGGCGAAAATCGTGCAATGCCGATTCGTTGCCGGTGAGCGTTTCGACCCGCGCGAGCAGGCTGCCTGCAATGGACTTGATGGGCGCCAGGGAGTTCGAGAGCTCGTGGCCAAGCACGCGCACCAGGCGCTTCCACGCCACCTGCTCCTCTTCCTGCAAGGGCAGGCTTACGTCGGTGAGCAGCAGCAGCGTATGGGGAACGCCTTCCTGCCGGAAGGCCGCTTTGCGCAGCAGCCAGCGAGTGGGCTTGCCGGGAAAGACGTGAATGGCCTGATCGCGGGAGTCGAGTAGAGGTTCAAGGCCGAGTTCGCGCACGGAGCGGCCGAAGCAGCGGGCATAAGGCAGGCCGAGCAGTTCGAGCCCCGCGTTGTTAACCAGCTGCAGCAGCCGGTCGCGATCGAAGGCAAAGAGCGGCGCGTGCATGACCTCAAGAATGCGAGCCAGCAATGCGGTTGCCTCCAGCGAGCGCACGCGCTGCTTCTGAATCAAGTCGGCGAGCGCGTTAATTTCGGCAGCCAGTTCGCCCAGCGCGTCAGGCGAGCTGGCGCCACGGGCGCGGAACGAGTAATCGCCTTCGCGCAATGACGAAATCACGTTTGAAAGCGTCTGGATGGGCCGCGCGAGCCCGTCGATCAGCGATGACGCGACGATGGCGAGATAAAGCAGCAGCAGAGTGGCAATCAGGATCGAGGGTCCAACGCCTATCTGACGCTGATAAAGAAAGATGGCCAGGAAAATGAGCGCAGGCAGGCCGAGCAGCAGTGAAAACAGCCACACGCGGCGAAATGCCGAACGCCGCGCGCGACGGAGCTGTGCATCAGAGGCCATACTTTTCAATGCGCCGGTAGAGCGCGGCGCGACTCAGGCCCAGTGCCTCGGCAGCCTGCGATATGTTGCCATCGCAGCGGCGCAGCACCTTGCGAATCAGCATGGCTTCAACCTCGTCGATGCTCATGTTGTCGAATGACTGGGCGGCGGTGCGGGTTGAAGTAATAATAAGGTTGGCGGGATCGATCTCATCGCCGCGGCACAGCAGCACTGCGCGCTCAACCGCATGCTCGAGCTCGCGCACGTTGCCCGGCCATGGGTATTGCATCATCGCCTGCACGGCAGCCGGAGAGAATCCGCCCACTTGTTTACGATAGCGCGCACGGTTACGAGCCAGAAAGTGCTGGGCCAGCAGAGGAATGTCGTCGCGCCGTTCGCGCAGCGCGGGCAGGTGAATCTCGACGGTGTTGATGCGGAAGAGCAGGTCTTCGCGGAAGTTGCCGGCCGTGGCCTCTTCCTGCAGTTGAGCATTGGTGGCTGAAAGTATGCGCACGTCAACGCGGCGGGTTTGCGATGAGCCCACACGTTCCAGTTCGCCGGTTTCAAGCACGCGCAGCAGCTTGGCCTGCTGGCGCAGCGGCACGTTGGCAATCTCGTCGAGGAAGAGCGTTCCGCCATTGGCCAGTTCGAAACGGCCGATGCGGTCGGTGCGCGCATCGGTAAATGCGCCCTTCACATGGCCGAAGATTTCGCTCTCAAAGGTGCCCTCGGGCAGGCCGCCGGCGTTTACGGCCACCAGCGGCATGCGCGCCCGCGGCGAAGCGGTGTGCAGCAGGCGAGCCACTATTTCTTTTCCGGTCCCATGCTCGCCGGTGATGAGAACGTTGGCGTCAGACGGGCCCACCTGCGCAATCAGCTCCAGCACCGGCTGCATGGCCGGCGACGATGCGATAAATTCGGGCATGCCTTCGGCGCGCAGCAAACGGTTTTCAAGTTCAAGCTGGCGGGCGCGGCGAATGGCCTGGTAGAGCTCGGCGTGCACGCGGATCAGAGAGAGCAGCCGCTCGTTTTCCCAGGGCTTCTGGATAAAGTCGCGCGCGCCGCGTTTGATACTCTCCACAGCCAGGTCAATGTTGCCCCACGCGGTCATCACAATGACCGGCAGGCGCGCATCGAACTCGCGAATCTGGGCGAGCAGATCGAGGCCTTCCTGGCCCGAGGTGGTATCGCGAGTGTAGTTCAGGTCGATGAGCACCACGTCGTAGTCACACTGGCCCAGCGCCTCCATCACCAGCTGCGGCGAGCGCGCGCGGTCCACCGAGATTCCATGAGGACTGAGCAGCAGTTCCACAGCCTCAAGAATCGACGGCTGGTCGTCGCCGACAAGAACCCGGATTTTTTCGCGATTGTCCTGACTATTGCTGACGATGGCTCGCCTCCGCAATTGCGGCTCGGGCATCCCCGCTTGAGATGCCATGGAATTGAATCTGCAGCTTCATTTGCATCATATCCAATAAGTCTCCCGCATTCGCCAGAGACGAGGCCGCAACAGGCCTGGATGCTGCGCGCTGTCTACTGCTCACGCGTCACGACTCCGTTCTTCGCGTCGTCGATCGAGACTCCGGTTTGCTGCAGCGTCTCTCCGGTCGCACGGTCGATATCAACCTTTGCTTTTTCAAATGCGGCCTGCGCGGCCGCAAGCAGGGACTCTTCAATGGACAGTTCGTGCTGTGCGGCCAGCGTATCGCTGCTCGACTTGGCTCCGAGTTGTTGCTCCTGCTGGGTCACATCGAAGGTATGCTGCGCCAGGTCGCGAGCCTTGGTCGCGGCGTCCACGCGAGCCTGTGCCTGCTGCAGAGCGAACAGCGAGTTGCGCACGTCGAAACGGATGCTCTTTTTTTGCTCTTCGAATGTGATCTGGCTCTGCCGGTACTGCAGCACCGCTCGAAACTGGTCAGCCTTGGCCTGGCGGTTGCGAAGGTTGATGGATAGATTCATTCCGAACTGATATTCGGGAGAGGAGTAGTTGAACGTGTTCTGCAGCATGCCGCTGAACCCCGTTGGCAGAGCGGAGGTGCACTCGCCTGGGGTTGACAGGTCGCAGTTGGGGTTGGGCGGCCCGGCGATGCCCGAGCCCACGTAGAAGCCATAGACGTACAACTGGGGCAACAGCTCGTTCCGGATTGATTTCAGGCTCTCTTGCTGCTTCTGCATCGCGATATCGTCTTCGGCAACGTCGGGACGGTTCTTCTCGGCTTCGGCGATCAGGTCGTCAATCGACTTGGAGGCGTTGGGATCGGCCGCGCCTACGTGATCGAGCGGGATCACTGGAATTTCGTCGATGATCGGGCTGTCAGTCTTGGTGATTGCGTTCTTGATGAGCAGCTCATTCAAGCGAAGCGTAGCGCGCGAAACAGTAAGGTCACCTTCGCTGGTGGCAACCAGCGATTGGTCTGTGATGACCTGCATGGCGGGAATGGCTTTCAGGTCAAGCTGGTGCTGATCGTCTTGCAGGGTGCGCTGCGCAAATGCGAGCGAACGATCCTTGACCTGTTCGTCCTGATAGGCGTTCACGAGGTCCCAGTAAATATTTTCAACCTGCGTGACGGTCGCGATCACCTGCGCGCGAAAAGCGAGGTCGGTGATCTGGAGATTCTTTTTTGCAATCTTAATGTAGCGTTCGTTGGTTGAGATGCCGAAACCAGCGAGCAGCTGCTGGCTAAGGATTACCTGAAAGCTCGAATAGAGTGAGGGGTTGATGGCTTCGTATGGGCTGTTGTTGGCAAAGCGCTGGCCTTCGTAGTTGACCTGCAAGCCCGTTCCCATGGGAAAGTTTTGCGAGTAATTCGCCAGACCCTCGATGGTGTTTTCTTTGAAAGTGGAAACGCCGTAACTGAAGGCGTTGCCCTCCTGGGTGACGGTGTGGTCAGCGAAACCTTTGAAATTGAGATAGGGATCGAAGGAAGAGACCAGGGTTCCCGCGCCGAGGGTTGAGGTCACGATGCCGCCGGCACCTGCGGCGGCCGATCCCGAACTTGAGCCACCACCACCACCCGCATTCCCCCCGCTGAAGCCGCCCTGTGTCGACGATTGCACAATGGAGGTATCGACGCCGTTCGCTGGACTGCCGGCCTTGGTGCGCAGAATATCGGTTTGCGCAATTGGGAAGTTATAGCGGAAGTATGCGATATCGAGATTGTTTTCGATGGCCAGGGCGATGGCGTCGTGCAGCGAGATGTAGAGCTTGCCATCGTGGACCAGGTTATCGAGGCGCGGGCTGTTGGTGAGGTCCAGCGGAGGCGCCTGGCTGGGCCTGTAGGGTGCGAGCGGGTTATGCGAGTGAGGCAAATCAATATGAAATGGCCGCAGCGGAGCAATCGCATTGCGTTCGCTCTCCTGCATCTGCTGCGCAAGCGTAGGCGTTGGCGCGGCGGCGCTGTTTGGCGCGGGCACGGGCGCCGGGGCCTGGGGTGTCTGTTGCGCCGCTTGGCCGTTTGCCGGCGCAGATTGTTCCTGCGGTGTGGCCGCCATGAGGAGATTGACCTGGAGAAGAATGATGGCGGCTACGGCCTGGACGGGCTTTGCCGCACTTCGAATGGAATATTTCACTTTGCGCCAACCTCCGGTGTATTTGCTGCAAGCAGCTCGTCGCGCGTGAGCCAGCCGTCGCGCAGTTCCACAATGCGCTTGCCGTAGCGTGCGTTCTCTTCAGAGTGGGTAACCTGCACAATGGTTGTGCCCTGGCGGTTGAGCTCGCAGAAGAGCTGCATAATCTCGCGGGCCTGGGTCGAGTGCAAATTGCCCGTAGGCTCGTCGGCAAGCAGTAAGGCCGGTGCGTGAACCACTGCGCGGGCAATGCCCACAAGCTGCTGCTGGCCGCCTGAGAGCTGATTCGGGTAAAGGTCCTTCTTGGCCACAATCTGAAAACGATCGAGGATATCGGCCACCATTCCCTGGCGTTCTTTGACGGGCAGGTTCTTGTAGCTCAGCGGCAGGTCGATATTCTCGGCGACGGTCAGGTCGTCGAGCAGGTGATAGCTCTGGAAGACCATGCCGATGCGCTGGCGGGCAAGGTCGGCGCGCTGTTTGCGGTTCAGCTTGTGCACGGCCGTCTCGTCAAACCAAAACTCGCCCAGCCATCCGTCATCCAGCATGGCCAGCACATTCAGGAGCGACGATTTGCCCGCGCCCGAAGGGCCCATGATGGTGATGAACTCGCCTTCGCGAATGGTGAGCGCAATGCGGCGCAGCACCCAGGTCTCGGTGTGGCCGGTTTTGTAACTTCGTTCAATGTTCTTCATTTCGATCATGATGGTGTATGACTCCAAAGTTGCAGCCGGTAATCCGGCCAGGGTTATTCCGAGCGCAATGCCTGCATGGGTTCGATTTGTGCCGCGCGGAGCGCAGGCAGTGCAGCGGCCAGCGACGCCGAGATTAGAGTGAGCGCGAGAGCCGCAGCCAGGGCCAGCGGATCGTAGGCTGTGATGCCGTAGAGCTGGCTGCCGATGAGCCTGCCCAGGCCAACCACCGACGGCAGCGCCACAACCACTGCGATGGCCGCGATGAGAGCCATTTCTTTAAGTACCAGCGAGGCCACCGACCAGCGGCGTGCACCCAGCGCCAGCCTTACGCCAATTTCGCGGGTGCGCTGCTCAGTAGCGTAGGCCAGCACACCGTAGAGCCCTACCCCGGCAAGCAGCATGGCCAGCGCCGAGAATCCAATGGCAAGGTACGCAAGCGCCCGCGCGTCAGATGCGCTTGAGTCGATTTGCGCGTCCAAGGTGCGCAGGCTGTCGACTACCAGCGTGGGGTCGAGCTGATGAACGGCTCCACGGATGGCCGGTTCAATAACGTCGTGCGCGCCAACGATGCGCGCATAGACCTGCACGCCTGCAGGGTGGTCGAGCTGCAGATAGGCACGGTAGACCGCGGGCCCAATATCGGTGCGAAGGTCCTGGTGCCTTACGTTGCCCACCACGCCAACGATGGTGGTGTCGAACTTGATGTCGGGGCCGCGGCCCTCGGCAAGCATGCGGCCAAGCGCGTTACGCGCCGAGCCGAAGTACTTGTCGGCGAACTCCGCATTCACCACGGCCACTTTCGGCTGCCCCTTGGCGTCAGACGCTGTAAATTCGCGGCCGCCAAGCACAGGCTGATTGAGCGCCGCGAAATATCCGGGCGTGATCCACGGCTCTTCGAAGTGAAGCCGCTCCTCTTCCGCGGCTTTGTAGCCCTGTATCGAAAAGGATGACCGGCTCGAATTTCCTGACAATTCAGGGTCGCTGGTGGCGCCCGCGATGGTTATGCCGGGAATGCGGCGGATGGCATCGATTGCACCAGTAACGGTTTGCGCGGTCCGCTCATCGCTGTAACCCGATTGCGTGGGATCGAGCGCGAACGTGACGAGATTCTTCGTCTCGAACCCCACCGGTTGATCGCGTAGATGACTGAGCGTGCGCACAAACAGGCCGGCGCCGCCGAGCAGAATTACGCTGAGCGCAATCTGCATGCCGACCGCGATTTTGCGGAATAGCTGTGACCGCCGCGTGGCCGTGCCCATATTCTGACGCAGCGCCTGAACCAGATCGGGGCGAAGAAAATGAAAGGCCGGCGCGATGCTGAACAGCAGGCTCACGACAATTGAGACCGCCAGTGTGAAGAGAACCACGTGCGAATCGATTGCCGTGGAATAGGGCTCGGTGCCGGGATCGGACGCGGTCATCAGGCGGACCAGCGACAGTGCGACCACAGGCGCGAAGGCCATGCCGATGGCGCAAGCCGTAATTCCAAGCACGCCGCCTTCAACCAGCAGCTGCGACACAATGCGGCTGCGCTTTGCGCCCAGCGCGTAGCGCATCGACATTTCGCGAGCGCGCGCGGTGGCGCGCAAAAGCAGCAGCGTGGCCACGTTGATGGCGCACATGGCCACCAGCAGCCCAGCCATGCTCATCAGGATCACGAGGGGCGTCTTCATGTCGACGCGGCCGGGGTTGAAGCCGGCGGAATCATCCACAACTTTGAGTTGCGAGTCGAGAAAGTTCCTGTCGAAACGCGGAGTGTGATTTTTGTAGAGTGTCAGTTCGTAAGTGCGTTCAGAATGCCAGAACGAAGCCAGGCCGGCCTGGGCCTGCTCGCGGGCCACGCCGGGCTTGAGCCGGCCAATCAGCGTGAGCCAGAGGGCCTGGTGGCTATTGAGATTGTCGTTGGGCGCCATCGCTGGGATGATTACCTCAGACATGCTGAGGGGCACGAAAATGCCAGGGCGGTAGCCGCCGATCGCAGTCTGGAAATTGGAGGGAGCTACGCCGACGATGGTAAAGGCGTGCCCGTTCACCAGCAGCGTCTGGCCAATTACGTCGGCCGATCTCGCGAACCGGGACTTCCAATAGTCGTAGCTCAGCACTGCGACCGGGTTGGCGTTTTTCGCAGTATCGTCCTGAGAACCGAAAAGGCGCCCGAGAGCCGGATGCAGGCCAAGCACCTCAAAGTAATTGCCTGAAACGATTTCGGTGTCTTCGTTCTCGGCCTGGTTGTGCCAGCTCACGCCGGAAGAAGCGCGGTCCGCAGCGATCAGGCCTGAGAAGACCTGGTTCCGGTCGCGCAAGTCCTTGTATACCGGATAAGAGAAGTAATTGGTGATGTCGCCGCCAAAGCTGCTGCCGTCGCCAGAGAATCCCCCGGTCCACTCAAATCGCACCAGCTCGTGCGGATTCGAGACCGGTAGCAGCCGCAGCAGTACCTGGTCAAAGAGCGTGAACACGGCCGCATTGGCGCCGATGCCCAGTGCGAGCGTGAGCACAATCGTGATGGTGAACGCCGGCGACTTGCGCAACTGGCGCAACGCGAAGCGAATGTCTTGACGAAATGAGTGCATTACCGTTTCATCTCCTCTTTATTCCGTGCGCAAAGCCTGCATGGGTTCGATGGACGCGGCCCGGCGAGCGGGCAATAGCGCGGCCGCCATCACCGCCAGCGACAGAATTGCGAGTGAGGCAGCAAACGAGAATGCATCGAGCGGCCGCACTCCAAACAGCACCGCGGTCTCAACCCGCGCTGCTCCAATTGACAACAGAACTCCCAGCGCCAGGCCAATGGCAGCCATCCGCGCGGTGTCGCGAACAATCAACCATGCCGTGGCCTCGCGCGTAGCTCCCAGCGCCATGCGGATGCCGATCTCGCGCCGGCGCTGCGTTACGCGGAAGGCCAGGAATCCATATAAGCCGACCACCGTGAGCGCCAGCCCGATCAGGCCCAGCGCGCTCACCAGCTCGGCCATCATCTGGTAATTGCCCGCCGAGTAACGAATCAATTCCGGAAGCGAGGTCACCATCATGGGATCGAGTAGCGGGTTGGCGTGAATCAGCACCTGGCGCGCATCCTGGGCCATCGACATTGCATTCTGGTGCGTACCAATCACGAATGTGATTTCGCCATAGTCAACGAAATGAAAGGGCACGTACATGTAAGGCTCGGGGATTTCGCCGAGTTGATAGATGGGAACGTCCTGAGCCACGCCGACGATGCGGGCTTCGAGATCCGTCCCTTTGCCGTCATCGTTAGTGCTGAAGCCCGGCAGCTTCACTACTTGTCCGATGGGGTCCTGTCCCGGCCAGTACTTCTGCGCCATCGCGCTGCTCACAATTACCACCGGCGGACCATTTGTGTCGTCGGCAGCGCTGAAGCCGCGCCCGCGCAGTATTGGAGTGCCCACCACCTGCATGAAAGCGGGGCTCACAGCGTTGAATTTGATTTCAACGGGATTGCGCAATTCCGGGTGGCTGGGCAGAATGACTTTGGCCTGCAAGCCGCCCTCTGAAGGCATCAATGGCGAACGAATGCCGTACGCCACATTCTCGACCCCGGGCAGCGCGCGCAAGTTTGCGATCACCGCATCGCGCATCGGATTATCCGGATCCTGCGTGAATGCAGCCAGCACCTGGTTGCGCGTGATGCCAATGCTTTCGGTGCGCGTATTGATAAAGCTGCGCACCAGCGCGCCCATCGAGACCAGCAGAGCGAACGAGATTCCGATCTGCAGCCACACCGCGGCGCGGCGCAGTAATGGAACTTTACCGGCCGTCCGCGTGACCGCATTGGCCTGCAACACCGGCAGCAATTCACTGCGCGCAGCCTGGGTCAATGGCACAAATGCCAGCAGCAGAATTGTTACCAGCGCCAGTAATGCAGCGAAAGCGAGCACGCGCCCATCAAGATGAAATTGCAATCCGGAGCCCAGAGTCTGCAGCATGACAGGCTCTTCGACTAACAAGCGCGGCAATACCTCAGCGAGGGCTGCGGCAAGTGCCAGGCCGGCCGCGAGGCTCACGACCCCCAGCAATAGATTCTCGATCAGCAACTGTCGCGCAACCGCCCATCGCCGCGCTCCCAGCGAGAGGCGCAGAGCCACTTCAGGAGCGCGCGTGAGAGCCCGCGCCAGCAGCAGTTGAGCCACGTTCACAATCGCCAGCAGCACCACTCCGCCCACAATGGCGAAGAGCAGCAGACCGCTGGTTCCCGCCCGGCTCATCCGGTAACTGAAGTCTGACACAGCTCGCGCGCCGCGGTCATGGTTGTCGGCCGGGTCGGCAGCGGCAAGCGCGCCGGCAATCGCGGCAACCTGATGATTGGCCTGCTCAGCTGTAGCTCCCGGCGCAAGTCGTCCGATCAGATTGAACCAGCGGAATGTACGCGAGGTTAGTTGCCCCGGATCGGTAATGGCGGCCCAGGTTTCACCCGGCATCCACAGGTCGCGGCTCTCGCCCGGATCGATAGCGCGAAACGACTGTGGAAGCACGCCCCAAACATCCACCTGGTTAATCCGATCTTTGCCGTGGCGCAGAGGAATCTGTTTCCCGACAATGTTTGGATCGCCGTTGAAGTCTTTCCTCCAGCAATCAAACCCCAGCACAACTGCTGGATGCGTGCGCAGCAGAGCGGCATCCTGCGCGGTGAAGAACCTGCCCATTAACGGATGTACGCCGAGCACGGAGAAGAAGTTGTTTGAGACCACATTGGTCAGCAGCAATTGCGAGGTTCCATCAGGACGCGGCATCAGGCTTCCGCGCCCGCCGATTGCCGCTAACCCTGCACCGGGCCCTTGAAATGCTGTTGTACGCTGCGCCATCGTTTGAAATTCGGGGTAGCTGAACAGTCCTTGCTGATCCTGCGGCGTAGTGCTGAAGAGGCGAACGATTCGACCCGGGCGAGCCACGCTCATCGGGTGCATCCACAGGCCGTCAATCAGGCAGAAGATGGCCGAGCTCGCACCGATGCCCAGCGCCAGCGTGAGCACCGCCGCCGCCGTAAAGCCGGGCGACTTGCGGAACTGCCGCACCGCGTAACGCAAATCCTGAACGAACGATCGCATTGCAAAACTCCTTTATTACCCGGCGCGCGTTACTCGATGCGCAAAGCCTGCATTGGTTCAATGGATGAAGCGCGACGGGCGGGCAGGAACCCCGCGAATGTGGCGCAGATAACCAGCATCAGCGGCGCAAGCGTAAGCGCCCACGGATCGTAGCTGCCAACGCCATAGAGAATGCTCTTCATCAGGTAACCGAGGTAAAGCGATGCGGGAATACCCAGCGCCAGGCCGATGAGAATCTGACCCAAGGCCCCGCGCAGCATCAGCGACACCACCGAACCCCGTGTTGCGCCAAGCGCCATGCGGATGCCGATCTCGCTGGTGCGCCGTGCAACCAGGTACGACATCACGCCGTAAAGGCCCACGCACGCCAGCGTAAGAGCGATGATGCCAAACAGAGTGGTGAGGCGCGCGATGATGCGCTCGGCGTTGAAGTTGCTCTCCACCTGGTCTTCAAATGAGCGTAGATCGGTGACGGTCAGGTTCGGGTCGATTGAACTCATGGTCTGGCGAACGAGGGAGTCGACATTTGAGGGAGCGGCATTGAAATCGATGATCATCGCGTTCATGTTCATCGACTGAACCTCGCCGCCAATCATGTCGGACTCCTTGTAGTCCATATACTGCTGCGTGAGCGGACGCAGAAAAACCGGGTGCACTTTGTCGCGCGGATTATTCATTTTGAAGTCGCGGAATACGCCGACGATTTGCCATGCGCCGGAGTACTGCGGAAAACGCATGCCGAAACGCTGGCCGATGGGATCTTTGCCGGGGAAGAAGCGCCTGACGAAGGTCTCGTTTACCAGCGCAACCTGGGGCGACGTGGCCGTGTCCTGCTGGTTAAAGTTGCGTCCGCGCACAATGGGCACGCCGATGGAGTCGAGGTAATGCGTGCTTACGCGAACGTAGGTTGCGCCACTATTATCGCCGGGCTTGGGAGCGGGATGGCCCTGCTGAATGACGTCGTCGCTCCAATTGTCGCCCTCAAGCGGGCTGTAAAGCGCAAGGCTGAAGCTGCGCACTCCGGGCAGGGCAGAGAAGCGGTCTTCAATCTGCCTGTACAAGGCGGGCAGGCGGTCCGTAGTGTATCCGGCGCCGACCGCATCGAAGTGCAGAATGTAGCGATTGTGCGTCTGGACGCCGAAGTTCTGATCCTGCAGGTTGCTGAGGGTGCGCGTCATGAGAACTGCGCTGCAAAGCAGAACCACCGAAAGCGCAGCCTGAAAGATGACCAGCGATTTTTGTGGCAGCGACGAGCGCTCGCTGGTGCTGCGGTTCACTCCGCGCAGCGCCTCGGCGGGATGCGATTGCATCGAAAGCCAGGCCGGACCCACGCCGAACAGAACGCCTGTAACCAGCGAGACGAGGAATGTGAATCCCAGCACGATTGGCGATGGGTTCGCGTCGATCGGCATGTTGCGCGCATCGGGGAAGGCAAGGGCCAGGATCATGCGGCATCCCGCGTAGGCCACGGCCAGGCCGGCCGCGCCGCCAATGCAGCTCAGCAGCACGCTCTCCGTAAGAATCTGGCCCAGGATTCGCTTGCGGGCCGCGCCGATTGCCATGCGCACCGCCAGCTCAGCGCGGCGGGTCGTGGCGCGCGCCATCATCAGGTTGGCAATGTTGGCGCAGGCGATCAGCAGCACAATCGAGGAGAGCAGCATCAGCATTTTCAGCCCCTGGCCCACGTAGTCCTGCAACTGCTGGATTCCGCCGCCGCCGGGCGTAAGAATCACGTGCATCTTTTGAATAAGGCTTGCTCCGCCGAACTGGATCAGCAAGGGCTGGGTCCAAAGCCACTGGCGCAGCGATGCGGTGATTTTCGATTGAAGGGCAGGGACGCTGGTACCGGGACGAACGCGGCCCAGCAGATAGAGCCAGCTGGAATTGCTGTGATGGAGGATGGAACTGGCGCCGCGCACGTAAGGCTCGGTGTTGATCGGCATCCAGAAATCGGGAGGCGTGTCGGAGACGCGATCGCCGTAAAATCCAATCGGGGTTATGCCCACAACTGTGAATGGACGAGTCTGGATGTAAATGGTGGAACCAATGACGGCGGGGTCCGATGAATACTCGCTCTTCCATGCCTGGTAGCTGATCACCACGGTTGGAAGCGCGCTGGGCGTGTCGTCTGAGTCGCTGAACAGCCGGCCCTCAAAGGAATTGAGCCCAAACGTTTGAAAGTAATTGCCGGAGACGAATTCGCCGTGCAGGGATTTCGGCAACCCCTCACCGTGACGCACTGCCCATAGCCATTCCCCTGCCTCCACTCCGGCTAACTGCTCAAACTCCGGGGTCTGCGCGCGCAGATAGTTGTAGAGATCGGTGGAGAAGATGGTGTAATCGCCTGTGTCGCTTGCGCCCCCCGGAAATCCGCCCTCAACGCAGCAGTCGGCGTTGTCGCCCACGCGCCACAACTGGGCCGGCTTGGTCACCGGCAGCGACCGCAGCAGAATTGCGTGCACCAGCGTGAAGATCGCGGTATTGGCGCCGATGCCCAGGGCCAGCGTGAGCACAGCCGTGGTCACAAAACCAGGCGACATGCGCATCTGGCGCAGTGCGAATCGAATGTCGAGCACCAGTGAATTCATCATCCAACCTCCGAACACATTCCTCTGTTACCGCTACTCTGTTCTCAATGCCTGCATAGGCTCAATGGCTGCTGCACGGCGCGCGGGGACGAAAGAAGCTATCAGCGCCAGTGCAAAAATCGACAAAGCGGCAAGCGCAATCACCGCCGGGTCGAGCGGATCCACTTCAAACAGCAGCGTGCGCAGCAACCGGGTGGCAAACAGAGCCGCGACAGCGCCAAGCCCGCATCCAATCAGCGCCAGCTTCGCGCCTGAGACCAGGATCAGCTGCAGGATGGTGGAGCGCTGGCTGCCGAGAGCCAGCCGAATCGCCATCTCCTGCGTGCGCAGCGCCGCTGAAAACGAAATGATGCTGTAGATTCCCAGCAAAGCCAGCAGCACCGCTGCTCCGGCGAAGCTCGAGATCAGGGCGGCGTTGAAGCGGCGGGGCGCTTCCGATTCGCTCACCGCCTTGTCCATTGACTGCACCTGGATCAGCGGTAGCTGTGGATCGATCTGTCTCACAGCGCCGCGCAAATCCTCGATGCTCTGCTCGGGGTCGCGCGAAGTGCGCAGCACAATTGCACCGCCCTGCGCGTTCAGCGAGCCGGCCGGAGCGAGCATGCCATACGACTCGGCGTTCTGGCTGGCCGGCTGGTAAACCTGGTACCCGACGGGAGCATCGGGCGTGGATTGCCGTACGTCGCCGATCACGCCCACCACGGTCATCCACGGCGTGGGCGTTTCCTGCATGCCCCACCTGATGCGCTTGCCGATCGGGTCCTGCCCCGGCCAGAATTTATCGGCCAGCGTGCGGTTCACAATCGCCACCATCGGAGACTTGACCGAATCTGCCGGCGTAAAATCGCGGCCGCGGAGAATGGCAATGCCCGCCGCGGCAAAGTAATCGCCGTTGGTCTGCGAAGGCCACGAGAGACTCAGAGCTTCTCCCTTGGGTGGAACGTAACCTTCAGCAACAAATGCCGTACTGCCTCCTAAACCTGAGGCAGGCAAATTCGAAGTAATGCCCACCGACTTGACGCCCGGCAAAATAGCGAGCCGGCGCAACAGCGTGTCGTTGAATGCGTCGATCGAGGCCTGCGTCGAGTACTGGCGCTGGGGCAGGTTATAAATGGCGGTCAGCATGTGATCCGGATTCAAGCCGAGATTCACTTGGCGCATCTTCTCAAAGCTGCGCAGCAACAGTCCTGAAGCGATCAGTAATACAAGCGCAACCGCAATTTCGGTAACCACCAGCGCTGAACGAAGCCGCGCATTGCCGCTGCCCGAAGTGCCGGTGCGTCCGCCTTCTTTCAATGCTTCATTCACGCCGGTGCGCGCCGCCGCAAGAGCCGGAAGAATTCCGCACCCGAGACCAGTGAGGAGCGCCGCGGCAAGAGCGAAGCCCGCTACCTTCCAGTCAATTCCGATCGAGTCAATGCGCGGCAGCGTCTCAGGCAGAAGACTTACGCCGACGCGCAGCGCAACCGCGGCCAGGCCAAGTCCGAGCAGCGCCCCGGCAGTGCTGAGCACGAGTGTCTCAATCAGCGTCTGGCGCAGGATCACGCTGCCGCTCGCGCCCAGCGCCAGGCGCACGGCAATTTCGCGGCGGCGGCGAATTACGCGCACCAGCAGCAATCCCGCCAGGTTGGCACAGGCGATAAACAGCACCACCATCACGGCCCAGAACAGCGTTCGAATAAGCGGACGAGCCTGTGACACGGTGTCCTCAGCCAGCGGGTGAACCGCGGCATCGATGTGCAGGCTGGTCATGAAGGCGGGGAAGCCCTTCTCGATCTGCCTGGTTACGCGCTCCGCGCTCTGCTGGGCTTGGGACGCGGATACGCCGGGCTTGAGCCGGCCTACCATTTGGTAGTTCCAACTCGCGGCAGCCGCGCCCGTGAGCTCGTCGGGTCGAAGACTCACCGGCACCCACAGCTCGCTGCGGTTCAACTGCCCCGGCACCAGCGGAAACTCGAACTCGCGCGGCATCACGCCAATAATTTCGTAAGGCTTGCGGTCAAGCAGAATCTTCGAGCCCAGCAGGTGAGTATCGGCGTGAAAGCGGCTGTTCCATGTCTGGTAGCTGATAACGGCTACCTGCTGCTTGCCATCGTCTTCAGCCTGCGTGAATACGCGGCCCATCAGTGGCGAAACGCCGAGCAGCGGAAAGACGCTTGCCGTCATCCGGCTGGCGTTGATCTGCGCCGGCGCGCCCGCTCCGGAAAGCTCATAGCCGGTTTGGGAGTAGCCGCCCAGCGCCGTGAATCCCTGCACCTCTCGTGCATATACGCCCATCTCGGGACCGGAGACGCCGTCAATGCCAGTGGGGCTAAGCGACGTGCCCGCAAGCTTGTCGCCAAAGGCCACCAGCCTTGAAGGATCGGCAAATGGCAGCGGGCGCAGCAGCACGCCTTCAACGATGGAGAAGATGGCGGTGGTAGCGCCGATGCCGAAGGCCAGCGTAAGCACGGCAGTGAGCGCAAAGCCCTTGGCCTTGGCGAGATGCCGGAGCGCATAGCGGACGTCGATCAGGATTTTCTTCATCGCATTCTCCTTCACGGCCATTGCCGGGCGTTCTTATTCGGTGCGCAGTGCCTGCATGGGCTCGACGGCCGCGGCGCGGCGCGCGGGAACAAGCGAAGCCGCAAGCGCCAGCGCAAATATCAGCAATGCGGCAAGCACAATCACCGCCGGGTCGAGCGGATCGACTTCAAACAGCAGCGTGCGCAGCAGCCTCGTGGCGAACAGAGCCGCAACAGCGCCGAGCCCGCATCCGATCAGCCCCAGCTTCGCGGCTGAAACCAAAATGAGCCGCATAATGTTTGAGCGCTGGCCGCCCAGAGCAAGTCGAATCGCCATCTCATGCGTGCGTAGCGCGGCTGAAAACGCAATCACGCTGTAAATGCCCAGCAAAGCCAGCAGCACTGCTGCCACCGCGAAGCTCGAAATGAGGGCGGTGTTAAAGCGGCGCGGCGCTTCAGTTTCGCTCACCACGCGGTCCATCGACTCCACCTGCGTAAGCGGCAGTTGCGCGTCGATAGAGCGGACAACGTCGCGCAGGGAATCTTGCATCTGCTCCGGCGGCATGGCGGCGCGCAGCACGATAAAGCCGGCATTGCCGGAGAGAAATGAGGGCGTCGCAAACGATCCCGCATCGGCTCTTGCCTGGCTTGCGGGCAGATATATCTGGTTGGCCGTGGGCGAATCGGCAGCCAGCTCTTTTACGACGCCGATCTCTCCCACGACGGTGAGCCATGGCAGTGTCGTTGCCCGTTCCGGTCCGCGATGCAAACGCTTGCCGATGGGGTCCTGTCCGGGCCAATAGTGCTCGGCGAGAGTGCGGTTGACAATGGCCACCAGCGGGCCGTTAGCGTTGTCGCCCGCGTTAAAGTCGCGGCCGCGAATGATCGGGACGCCCTGAGCCTGAAAGTAACTCCCGATGACCTGCGGCACCCATGCCAGATTCAAGCTGGCGTCCCGCGGAGGAACGTAGCCCTCGGGCGTGAAGGTTGCCTGGTACTCATTACCGGATGCGGGGAGGATGGTCGTCATTCCCACCGCCTGCACACCGGGCAACTGCTCGAGTTTCGTGCGCAGCGCAAGGTTGAAGTCATCAACAGATGCCTGGGCGGAATATTGCTCGCGGGGCAGGTTATAGGATGCGGTGAGCAAATGATCGGCACGGAAGCCGAGATTGACTGAGCGCATTTTTTCAAAGCTGCGCAGCAGGAGTCCCGAGGCTGTGAGCAGCACCAGGGCGACTGCGAGCTCGGCAATCACCAGTGCCGATCGCAGACGCGCATGACCGCTGCCCGAGGTGCCGGTGCGGCCGCCTTCTTTGAGCGCCTCGATCACGCCGGTACGCGCCGCAGCCACGGCTGGAATGACCCCGCAGAAAAGTCCGGTGAGCACGGCCAACCCCAAAGCGAATGCAACCACCTGCCAGTCAAGCCCGATGGAGCTTACGCGCGGCAGTGTCTCCGGCAGCAAGCCGACGCCCACGCGCAGTGCAACCCAAGCCAGAACCAGTCCCAACAGCCCGCCGCTTACACTCAGCAGCAACGACTCAACAAGAGACTGACGCAGCACGGCCGCGCCTGTGGCGCCTAAAGCAAGGCGCACCGAAATCTCGCGGCGGCGTCGAATTACGCGCACCAGCAACAGGCCGGCAAGATTGGCGCAAGCAATAAACAGCACCACCCAGACTGCCAGAAACAGTGTTCGCACCAGCGGGCGGGCCTGCGCCACCGTGCTCTCATCGAGCGGCTGCACGAACGGATGAATGCGCCGGTTCGACAGGGCCGGCGGGAAATTACGCATAATCTCCTGCGCCGCCTGGGCCGCATCTTTTTGCGCCTGCATCGCGGTCACACCCGGCTTTAGCCGGCCAACCATGTAGTAGGCCCATGCTCCCGAGCCCTGAATCAATTCCGCCTGGGTAAAACTCATCGGCACCCAGAGCTCGCTGCGATTGAGCTGCCCCGGCACCAGCGGGAACTCGAACTCACGCGGCATCACGCCGATAATCTCGTAGGGCTTGCGGTCTAGCAGAATCTTCTGCCCGAGGATCCGCGCATCGCCATGGAAGCGACTTTGCCACGTTTGATAGCTGAGAATCGTTACCTGCTGGCTGTCCTCATCTTCCTGTTCTGTGAAGGCGCGTCCCATCAGCGGCTGGACGCCGAGTGTAGGGAACATGCTGGCCGTGAGCCGCGCAGCATTGATTTGCACGGCATTGCCCAGGCCTGAAAGTTCATAGGCTGACGGAGTGTAGCCACCCAGGCTGGAGAATGCATGCGTGTCCCGGATATAAGTGCCAACCCCAGGCGCCGTCACTCCGGACATATCGCTGCCGTAGTCAACACCCTCGAGTCTGTCTCCCAGCGCTACCAGTTGCCGCGGCGCAGGAAACGGCAATGGCCGCAGCAGCACGCCCTCGACGATGGAAAAGATGGCGGTAGTAGCGCCAATGCCGAAGGCCAGCGTAATCACAGCGGTGAGTGCAAAGCCGGGCGACTTGCGCAGAGACCGCAACGCGTAGCGAAGATCGTGCCACAAATTTTTCATCGCGTTACTTTCTCCGTTGCCGTTCCCCAAATCGCTATTCGCCTCTCAGCGCCTGCATAGGCTCGATGGATGCGGCTCGGCGCGCCGGAACCAGCGCGGCCAGCAGTCCAGCCACGAAAAGCAGCGCTGCAAAGGCAAATAAGTTGCCCGATTCCTTTTGCGCGTCGAAAAAAATCACGATGCCGATGAGCCTGCGCGCGGCAATGGCCAGCACCAGGCCGGCTAGAGCCCCGGCACCCAGCATCCACGCCACGCGGCCCAGCACCATGCCAAGCACGTGCCGGCGCGTTGCTCCAAGCGCCATTCTCACGCCGATTTCGCGCTTGCCCTGCTCCACTTCGTGACTCACCAGACCGTAGAGGCCCACCAGCGCCAGCAGCAGCGCCATGGCAGCGAAGATGCCGAACAGCCAGCCCACCATGCGGTCGAAGACCAGTTCTTGATTGACTACCTCGGTCATGGTGCGCGGATCGTCGAGCGGAACGGTGGGATCGACATCGTGGAGCGCCTGCCGCAGAGGCTCGACCAACTGGTGCGGATCGCCGTCGGCGCGCACCACCAGTACCATGGTCGTTAGCGCTGCGCCGCGCTGCGCCGGTTCAATCTCGTCAATCAGATAATCCATCTCGGCAAGCGGATTTTCGCGCAGGTCCTGGCGTATGTTGCCGGTCGCGCCCACAATCTGGGTGTACTCGTCTGGGTCCTTCGCGTCATCGAGTTTCGGCGTGGAGCCGCCCATGCCGTGGGGAAGATACTTGTTGACAAATGCCTGATTCACCACCACAGTCCCAGCCTTGTTGTCGCTCCGATCGAGACTCGGACTAAGGAGTCTTCCCGCATGTGCAGTAAGTCCGAAGACATCGAAGTAGCCGGGCGAAACCATGCGTGTCTCGGCCAGCATCTCGGCATTTTTCGGATACGGCGGCTGTCCCGCGATGTGCACGTCGCGATTCGAGCCCCAGGCATCGATGGGCAGGATGTCGATGACGCCGGCGGCACGAACCCCTGGGATGTGCGAAACGCGATCGAGCAGCGGCTTGTAAAAATCGGCCACAACATCGCGTCCGTCGTAGCGCACCGGCGCAACATGCAGGTCGGCGGCGAGAATGTGGGCTGGATCAAATCCCAGGTCTACATGCCGGTAGCGGGTTACAACGCGCATCAATAATCCCGCCACAACCAGCAGGACCAACGTGAGCGCCACCTGCGTAATCACGAATCCCGCACGCAGCCGGTGTTCGCTGCGCCCCGTGCCTGCGCTGCCCCCGGCTCTGAGCGCGGTGTTGGGATTGACACCGGAGAGCTTGAGTGACGGATAGAGCGACGCTATCAGGCTGACCACAACGGCCGAAGTTACTGACGCGCCCAAGACCGTCCAGTTGAGATGAACGTCGGCCCCGCGCTGCAGCGCCTTGATGAGGAACGTGCGCATCAGGTCAAGAACCGACCAGGCCAGCAGCAGGCCGCAACCCGCGCCGACCAGCGCCAGCAGCACGCCCTCGGTCAGCATTTGCCGCAGCAGCCGGGCGCGTCCAGCGCCAATGGCCACGCGCATGGCCATCTCGCGCTGGCGCTTGACGCCACGCGATAACAATAGTCCGGCAATATTCACGCACCCGATTGCCAGCACTGCAAACACAGCGCCAAGCAGAACCCACAGCGGACCGCGGCTCTTTTCGTCAACTGCCGTGGATAGCGGCTGCAGACGCACAGTGCGTCCTTCATCGGTGTCGGAGTACGCCTTGCCGAGGTTGGCGAAGACGTGCTGCATGTCGGCCTGTGCCTGATCGACGCTCACGCCATCTTTCAGCCTTCCGACTGTGCTCAGCCAATGGCCGCCGCGCGACGTCATCCAGGTGGCGGCGTCGAGGTGGACGGGCGTGTAAAGGCCGTCGTGCGTATTCAGCGGGAATCGGAACCCTGCCGGCATGACGCCGACGACGGTATAGGTACGGCCATCGAGCCGGACTGCGGTACCTACTACTTTTGGCGAACCGTTGAAGTGCTTCATCCACGCGTCGTAGCCGAGCACAACAACGTCGTTCTTGCCGGTCTGCTCTTCACCGGGCAGAAATCCGCGGCCCAGCATCGGAGCGACACCGAAGACGTCGAAGAAGTTGGAGCTGGTGCGAACCACCTGCAGAACCGCTGGGCCGGCCGGCGTCTCCGCTGCCGACTCTCTCCAGCGGAGGTAACCCGCCAATGCCTTGAACGACGTGGACTGCTTGCGCTCGTCGAGGTAAGACGGCCATGACGCCGGCTGGTTGTACCCTCCGGCGCCGCTGTGCGTTTCGAAGTCGACGATACGGCTGGGTTGTGCATAGGGCAGCGGCTGCAGCACAACGGCGTCAATCACGCAGAAGACCGCGGTGGCAATGCCCACGCTTAGCGCCAGTGTAGCAATCACCGTGATAGCGAAACCCGGCGCGCGGCGAAGCTGCCTGAGCGCGTAAGAAAGATCCTGAACCAACATGGAAGCGCTCCTCGCGTGGTTCCCGATTAGTGACGCGTCGCCAGAGGTCCACAGCCCCTGACCCCTGATCACTGACCACTGACCCCTGACCCCTGACCTTAAGCTTCCGCCTCTTCTTCCATCTTTTTCTGCTCCTGCTCGCTCACTACTTTTCCGTCGAACAGGTGCACTTCGCGCTGGGCGTGGCGGGCAAATCGGGGATCGTGCGTCACCATGCAGATGGTCGAGCCCTCGCGGTGCAGATCGGCCAGCAGGTGCATCACCGCCTCGCCATTCTTCGAGTCGAGGTTACCGGTAGGCTCATCAGCCAGCAGAATGCTGGGCGAGCCGGCCAGTGCGCGGGCAACGGCTACGCGCTGTTGTTGACCGCCCGAGAGCTGCGCCGGATAATGGCGCATGCGATGGGCCATGTTCACGCGTTCCAACGCTTCCTTCACGCGCTTCTTCCGTTCGGCCGAAGGCATGCCGGCGCGATAGGTGAGGGGCAGCTCCACATTCTCCTCAACCGTCAGATCGCCGATCAGGTTGAAACTCTGGAAGATGAAACCAATCTCCTGGTTGCGGATGCGCGAGCGCTCGCTGAAGCTCAGATTCTCAACCGGCTTGCCATTCAGCAGGTAGCGGCCGCCTGTGGGCGTGTCGAGCAGGCCGAGAATCGAGAGCAGCGTCGATTTGCCGCAGCCCGACGGCCCCGACATGGCCAGATACTCGCCGCGTTCAATGTTGAGGTGAATGCCGGAGAGCGCGTGCGTCTCCACTTCGTCGGTGTAAAACACCTTGGTCAGATCTTCAATTTCAATCAACGTGTTGGCGGTTGCCATTCTGTCCTCCCCTTCTTGTGTGTGCGGCGATGAGTTGGTGATCCCTAGTCCCTATTCCCTAGTCCTGTCTTTTCACTCCAGCCGAATGCGATCCATGCCATCCCAGCGCGACATGTCCGAAAGAATTACCGTGTCGCCTTCTTTCAGGCCCTCGAGCACCTGGATATCTTCAACCGATGCGCGGCCCACCTTGACCGGTACGCGCGTCGCTCCCTTGCCGTCGGGATCGAGCCGGAACAGGCTCAGCGTGGAATCTTCATTGCCCAGCGCCGGCCTGCCCACATAAAGCACATCGCTCATGCGTTCGAGGTCGATGGTTCCATCCACGCTCAGCTGCGGAACTGCTCCCGGCGGCAGCGGCCCATCTAAAGCTACGTCAACGGTGCGCGTTCCGTTCACTACCGCGGGATCGATGCGCGTCACATGCCCGGGTATGGCGCCGTTATGAGTGTCAATGGACGCGGGCTGGCCGATCTGGATGTCGCGCGCCTGGGTTTCGGCGATCTGCAGCGCGGCCTTCAACTTGTCGCGCTGAATCACCTCGGCCACCGACGTGCCCGTTAGCACGTGCTGGCCCACCCCCACCGGCGTGGCCAGCGGCGCCAGCGTGCCTGTAATCGTGGACCTCACTTCAAGCGCCCGCTGCTGCTTCTCGTACAAATCCAGCAGCGCCTGCGCCTGTTCAATCTTCGTCTTCTGCGAATCCAGCTGCACCTCAATGGCCTTCTGGTTCACCTCAAGCTGCTGCTGGCTCAAATCGTGCTGCGTATTCAACTGGTCGGCCGTGCCCGCAGACTTCTGGTAAGCCAGTCCGGAGATCACTCCCAGCTGGTAGAGCGCCTTGTCGGTCTGCGCCTGCAGCTTGTCCTGCGCATAATCGGCATTTACCGCCGCCGCCGCGGTCTTCTTGTCCATGAGCGTGCTTTGCAGCGTCGCCTGCAGGCTCTTGTAATCGGCCTGTGCCTGTTTCACGCCGAGTTGCGCGTTCAGCACCAGCTGCTCCAGCGTGGGATCGGAAAGATCCATGATGACCGTGTCGGGCGTCACCTGCGTGCCGGGCAGCACGCGAATGCGCAGCACCGTCGCGTCGGTCTCAGCGGGGATAAGCTCGATCGAATCCTCGCGCGGAACCAGCGTGCCGGTCGACGATCGCACCTGGCGAACGAGCGGGCCGCGCTTCACCGTGTCGGTCCAGATGGTGGAGCGATCGACCGTGGGCGCTGCCGGCTTGAGACGCATGACGATGAACGTAAGGGCTGTGAGGACGAGGGCTCCCCCGGCTGCGTAAACCAGCAACCGGCGGTTCTTTTTCTTCCTGATGTCAGGGCGGGCGATATCCATTGCGTTATTTAACCTGCATCTCGGTTGCCATTGGAGGTTTTGCCGCAAGCCATTGATAAATTAAGCGATTGCCGGTTCAGATGATTGCGCAATGCCGTCTCGAACTGACCGATTACGCGGCGCGAGTGTTCGAAATCGGACAGTAGGCGGCCGCGGCGCCGTTCTTGCGAGCAGGGAACAATTGCTACTGGGCCGGTGTCAAAACAATAGAAGCAGCAGCGTCAATTCTCGTGGCAGGCTCAATCTTGCCTTTCAATCACCCGGGTTAATATTGACGGGCAGATCAAACGCGAAATCATCGGCAACCAACCGAATCGTCACAAAATTGGTGGAACACGTGAACGGTTCCGCTCGTATTCCGTCATATAACTGAATTCTCCCCCGGATTTGATCTAACCATCTGAATTGAGCCGGCGCCGGGCGTGTGTGTGGCGAGAGAAGGATTGGCCGTAATGAAGTCTCATGCAATCGCACGTTCGTCTGAGCGCGTCCCCGAACGTTGGCTCAAGCTGGGGTTCCTGCTGATGTCGGCTGCATTAATGGCCGTAGCTTTTGCGCTGATGGGAGCGAAACTTGCCCGCGCCCAGGCCGCGCCTGTCCCGGCCGCAACGGCTGCCCCTGCAAGCAGCGCGCCGATTCATCCGAAAGACATTGTCGGAGATTGGCAGGGAACGCTGCATGCCGGCCAGGATCTGCGCCTTGTTTTGAAAGTCACAAAAGACGACAAGGGCGCTTACAAGGCCAACTTCTTCAGCATCGATCAAACCGGCCGGCCGTTTCCCGTTGATTCAATCGCGCTTGACGGCTCAAACGTAAAGCTCGCGATCAAAATGATTGGCGGAACATTCGAAGGCAAGCTGAGCGGCGATGGCAAAACCATTGACGGCTCATGGAGCCAGGGGCCGAATCCATTGGCGCTCACACTGGCCCGCACGACGCCCGCAACGGAGTGGTCCATTCCGGAAGCACCCAAGCCAGTCCCGCCGATGTCCAAAGATGCAGACCCGAGTCTGGATGTGGCCACCATCAAACCCAGCGACCCATCGCGCCAGGGCAAAGGATTTGGCTTTCGCGGCACACACTTTCTCACCTTCAACACCAACATGAACGATCTGATCGCCTTTGCCTATGGCTTGCATGCAAAGCAGATCATGGGCGCGCCCGACTGGTTTGCCACGCAGATGTACGACATCGACGGCGTGCCCGATGCGCCCGGGCAGCCCAGTCTCAAACAAATGGGCATCATGGTGCAGAAGCTGCTGGCCGATCGTTGCCAGTTGAAATTCCATCACGAAACACGCGAACTTTCGGTATATGCCATCACTGTGGCGCCCGGAGGTCCCAAACTGACCAAGACCACAATGACCGACCCCAATCAGCAGGGGTTTAACTTCCGCGGCCTCGGCGATTTGATCGTTCGCAACATGAACATGGCGGAGTTCGCCTCGTGGATGCAGTCAGGCGTGATGGATAAACCGGTGGTCGATCAAACCGGGCTCAAAGACAAGTACGACTTCGATCTCAAGTGGACCCCCGACGACTCGCAGTTCCAGCAATTCCGTGGCGCAGTGCCCATGAATACACCACCCAACACCGATCCCAACGCGCCTCCGAGCCTCTACACGGCGGTGCAGGAGACGCTGGGGCTAAAGTTCGAATCCACCAAGGCCCCCGACGATGTAATCGTGATCGACCACGTAGAGAAGCCATCGGCGAATTGAGCTCTGGCGGCCAGTTAGTATCCTTCAACGAATAGAGGTTCCCTAAAGTGGCCGTAACAGCAAGGTGCAGACCGGGCAGGAAACCAGTGCTCACCTCCCGCTGTTGCACAGACTCTTCAGCTAACTAATCTTTTAGTTGATGCGTCTATCAGGTTGTACAGCCGAACTCAAACCAACTGAGGTTCCCATTGATGGCCGCAACAGCAATGTGCAGACCGCGCAGGAAACGACTATTCGTCTCAGCGCTCACCACGGTGTTGATTGCAGCACCGCTGCTCACCGCTCAATCGAATTCCAATCAGCCCTTGCCTCCAGCCGCGCCTCAAGCCCCACCTCAGGCCGCTGCGGCCGCCCCTCCTGCCTCTCCGGGAAAAGTCCAGATGCTGCAGCAATCGCCTGATGCGCAACCGTCGTCCGCTGCCGCACAGCCTGCCGGCCCTCCGCCACCGTTTGAAGTCGCCACCATCAAAGTCAGCAAGCCCGACCCCGAACAATCCATGCTGATGTTTACGCCGGATGGCGTCTCCATTACGGGCATTCCGCTCACCATGATCTTTCGCGAAGGGTTCAACGCCGAAGACGACCATCTTATCGGCTTGCCATCGTGGGTCAAGTCGAGCCGGTACGACATTGAAGCAAAAGTCTCGCCTGAAGATGCGCCGAAACTTAAGGACATGAAGTTCCCTCAGCGCCGAGCAATGCTGGTGGAGCTGCTGGTAGATCGGTTCGGCTTGAAGTACCACCGTGAGACCCGCGAATTGCCAATCTACGAGCTGGTGATAGCCAAGGGCGGCGTCAAAATGCAGCCGGCAAAGCAGCAGGACTCGGCCAATGCGCGTCACATGATGATGTTCGGGGGCCCGGGCAAAATCGAGTCAACGGCCATGAAGATAGAGCCCCTGGCCCACCAACTTTCGCGGCAGCTGGAAAGAACAGTCGTAGACAAGACCGGCCTCACTGGCGAATACGATTTCACGCTCAGCTGGACGCCCGACCCGACGGAACCGGGCGAGGGCCCACCGGGTGGTCCGCCGGATGCGAGCGGAAATTCAAATGACAACACCGGCGGTCCAACTTTGTTTACCGCGGTTGAAGAGCAGCTCGGATTGAAACTCGTATCGGCCAAAGGTCAGGAAGAAGTGATCGTGATCGACCACATCGAACAGCCTTCGGCAAACTGATGCACTGCGAGATTAAGTAACTGGAGTGAATCGTTGACCTGGTTGCGCACATTCAGAATCCCCATGCTCTGCTCGCTGGTGCTGCTCTCGGCCGCTAGCGTCTTCGCGAGCGCATTTCACGGCGCAGTCACCTACGGCGGCCTCCCGCTGCCGGGCGCAACGGTCATCGCCACGCAAGACGGCAAAAAATTTACGACGGTCACCGATCAAGGCGGGCTCTACCACTTCGACGATCTCCCCGACGGCGCATGGACCATCCAGGTAGACATGCAATGCTTTGAGCCCATCAAGTCCCAGGTAACAGTCAGCGCCACCGCGCAGCCCGGCAATTTTGAAATGAAGCTGCTTCCCGTCGATCAGTTGATGGCGAAGACCAAGGTGATACAGAATCCAATCCTCCCCGCTCCCGAGCTGAAGCCGCGCACTGACGAGAAAAAGCCTGAGCAGGCCGCCAACAAGCCACCGCCCGCGATGCCCAAACCGCCCGAAAACGGAGACGACCAGAGCAACGACGGCTATCTTGTGAATGGAAGCGTGAACAACGCCGCCACCTCGCGCTACTCCACCAATCCGGCCTTCGGCAATACACGGTCAGGATCGCGCGGCCTTTACAACGGCGGCCTCTCGGTCAACATTGCAAACTCCGCGCTCAATGCGCGGCCTTATTCCGTCAGCGGAGTTTCGGCGCCCCAGAGCGCGTACGACCTGATCACCAACTCCATTTACTTAGGCGGCCCGTTGAAGATTCCGCATCTGCTGCCGCGCGGCCCCAACTTCTATCTCGACTCCACGTGGACGAGAGACAACAATGCGGCCATCTACCCAGGCCTGGTGCCCACGCTCGACGAGCGCAGCGGAAATCTCTCCGGGCTGCTTGACGCCGCGGGCCAGCCCGTCACCATCTACAATCCCGCCACAGGCATTGCGTATCAAGGCAATCAGGTTCCCGTCACCCCACAAGCCGCAGCGCTGCTTTCGCTTTACCCCATGCCCAATCCCAACATTCCCAGCACCTCGGGCTACAACTACCAGTCGCCGCAGCTCAACGCCACCCACTCCGACGCGTTGTCGTCGCGCCTCAGCAAGCAACTCGGCCGCCGCGACGAGCTATACGGCGGCTTCAACTTTTCGAGCACCCGCTCCGACTCCGTGAGCCTCTTTGACTTTGTCGATGCCACCGGCACTCTTGGCCTCAGCAGCGATGTGCACTGGATGCATCGCTTCGGCGGCCACTTGTTTTTGAACACGGGCTACAACTTCAGCCGCTACCGCACTGAAACCACGCCGAACTTCGCCAACCGCATCAACGTCTCAGGACCGAACGACGCAAACATCGCCGGCAACGATCAGACGCCTTCAAACTGGGGTCCGCCCAGCCTGAGCTTTTCAAGCGGCATCGCCGGACTGACCGACGGCAACAGCGCCTTCAATCGCAATGAGACTAACAGCGTCTCAGTCAGCGCAGGCATTTATGAGCGCCGCCACAACATTACGGCAGGCGGTGATTTTCGCCGCCAGGAATATAACGATTTCTTTGAGCAAAATCCGCGCGGCTCGTTTGCATTTACCGGCGTAGCTACCGCCAGTTCGCCCGAAAGCACCACCACCGGCTCCGACCTGGCCGATTTTCTCATCGGAATTCCCGACACCAGTTCCATCGCGTTCGGCAATGCGGACAAGTACTTCCGCGAGCCGGTTTACGATGCGTACTTTACCGACGACTGGCGCGTGCTTCCCATACTCACCATCAACGCCGGCTTTCGCTGGGAGTACAGCGCGCCCATGACCGAGCTCTTCGGCCGGCTGGTTAATCTCGATATCAACCCGGCCTTCACCGCAGCCGCACCCATCCTTGGCTCCGATCCGGTGGGTTCGGTAACCGGGGCTCACTACCCAGCGTCGCTCATTCGCCCCGACCGCGCCGGCATCCAGCCTCGCATCGGAATCTCATGGCGTCCCATCGCCGCATCCACCGTTGTCATTCGCGCAGGCTATGGAATCTATCGCGACAGCTCGGTGTATCAGAGCATCGTGAACCAGATGGCGCAGCAGGCATCTTTGCCGCATACCACCAGTTTCAGCATTCAGAACAACCCAGCTTCATGCCCGCTCACCATCAGCAGCTTTTCGGTTCCGTCCCTCGCGTGCGTGAATGGAACGCTCGACACCTTCGCCATCGATCCCAACTATCGCATCGGCTATGCGCAAGTCTGGCAGCTCACCTTTCAACGCGATCTGCCTTTTGCAATGCAGATGGTGGCCACATACATGGGCGTCAAGGGCACGCACGGCGCGCAGCAAATGCTGCCCAACACATATCCTATCGGCGCAACCGATGTGTGCCCCGATTGTCCTTCCGATTTCACATACCGTTTATCGGGCGGTAACTCCACGCGCCAATCGGGCCAGATGCAGTTGCGCCGCCGCCTCAAAAATGGATTCACTGCCACGCTGAATTACACCTGGTCGAAATCAATCGACGACGATGCGATTCTCGGCGGCCAGGGATACACCAGCACCAACGTCACGGGCCCGAGCGGCTCGGCAGCCATTGCGCAAAACTGGCTTAATCTGCGCGCCGAGCGCGGCCTCTCAACATTCGACCAGCGGCAACTGGCATCGCTGACGGCGCAGTACACGAGCGGCGAAGGCCTTCGCGGCGGAACGCTGATGAGCGGCTGGCGCGGCCGCCTGCTTAAAGAGTGGACGCTGGTTGGCACCATGACTGAAGGCACCGGCCTGCCTGAAACTCCCCTCTATCCTATTGCCGTGCCGGGCACCGGTTACACCAGCGTCATTCGCCCCAGCCTTACCGGCGAAAAAATTTATACATCGGGCGTCACGCATCTCAACGCGGCGGCTTACACGGCGCCGGCGCCGGGGCAGTGGGGAACTGCGGGCCGCGACTCCATCACCGGCCCGAATCAGTTCCTGCTGAACAATTCGCTGGCGCGCACCTTCAGGCCGCACGGCAAACTCTATCTCGATCTAACCATCAGCGCCACCAATACTCTCAACCACCCTGAATTCACTGCATGGAATACCGCATGGGACGATGCCAGCCTGTCCAATGCCGAGCTCTTCGGCCGGCCGGCATCGGCAAACGGAATGCGCTCCATCAGCACCGAACTGCGGGTGAGGTTCTAATCATGCGCATCCTGCCAATCCTTCCGCTGCTTTGCGCCACATGCGCCTTTTCGCCCGCTCAACAGATCGGCCAAAACAAAGCCGCCGGCGCCGACCAGGGCTATACGCTCAACGTTCAGTCGCAGCTGGTTGTCGAATCGGTGGTGGTCAAAGACAAGCAGGGCCACTTCATTCCCGGCCTCACAGCCAAGGACTTTGTTGTTACCGAAGACGGCGCGCCCCAGGAAATAAAATACTGCGAGCATCAGGACCTGACTTCAAACGCAAAAGTGCTGCCGGCTTCCAGTTCAAAAACTGAAGATGTGCACATATACAACCGCCTGGCGCGAACCCAGATTGCAGCTGAAGCAATGGGCCAGGAAAAGTACAAGAACCGCAGGCTGATCGCGCTCTATTTCGACATGGTCGGCATGTATCCGCCTGACCAGAGCCGCGCGCTCAACGCAGCCGAACAGTTTATCCGCACCCAGCTCACAGCCGTCGACATGGTATCCATCCTGCGCTTTGAGGGCGGAGGCGTCGACATTCTGCAGGACTTCACGACCGATCGCAACCGCCTGTTGAGCATTCTTGAAACCATGTCCGTCGGCGAAGGCCAGGGATTCGCCGACACCAGTGACGACGCCAGTAGCTCCGACACCGGCGCGGCCTTTGGCCAGGACGACAGTGAGTTCAACGTCTTCAATACGGATCGCCAGCTCTCGGCGCTCGAAACCGCGGCGCACATGCTGGGCCGCGTCAGCGAAAAAAAGTCGCTGATTTACTTTGCCGGCGGCATGCGCCTCAACGGCATCGACAATCAGGCGCAACTGCACGCAACCGTTGACGAAGCCATTCGCTCGGGCGTCACGTTCTGGACCATCGATGCGCGCGGCCTGGTTGCCGAAGCGCCTTTGGGCGACGCTACCGTAGGCTCGCAGGGCAACCAGGGAATGTACACCGGCGCAGCGGCGCAGCAAGTCAGCGACAGCCTCCACCAGTCGCAGGACACGCTCTACGCGTTAGCCAGCGACACCGGCGGCAAAGCGTTCCTCGATAACAACGATCTCGATCGCGGCATCGTTAACGCGCAAGACGCCGTTTCCGATTACTACGTTCTCGGTTACTACTCTTCGAACACGGCCAAGAATGGGCACTTCCGCCGCATCAAGATCACTCTGGCTTCGAATGCCGCCGCCGACCTGAATTTCCGCGAGGGATATTACGCCGATAAGGACTTCACCAAATTCACAGCGGTCGATAAAGAGCGCCAGCTTGAAGATGCGCTCATGCTCGACGATCCGATCACCGACCTCACCATCGCCATGGAGATTGACTACTTCCAGCTCAACCGCGCGGAATATTTCGTTCCCATCATCGTCAAAATTCCGGGCCGCGAGCTGGCCCTGGCCAAGAAGGGCGGAAACGAACACACGCTCATTGACTTCGTGGGCGAGGTGAAAGATTTGGTCGGCGGCACAACGGTGTCGAATGTGCGCGACAACGTAAACATCAAGCTCAGCGATGCAACCGCCGCCGAGCTTGCTCATCGGCCCATTGAATACGACACCGGGTTTACGCTTCTGCCCGGCCGCTACGAAATCAAGTTCCTGGCGCGCGACGACGAAACCGGCCGCATCGGCACCTTCGAGACCACGTTTACCATTCCCAATCTCAACAAAGAAGAAAAGCGCGTCGCCATGAGCGCGGTTGTGCTGGGCAGCCAGCGCATGGAACTGAACCAGGCGCTCTACGACGCAGCCAAGTCAAAAGACCGCATCAAAGACGACGCAGTCAACCCGCTCGTAGCCGACGGGAAAAAGCTTATTCCCAGCGTGACGCGCGTCTTCAGTACCACGCGCGATATCTACGTCTACTTCCAGGCCTACAAGCAAACGCCGTCGCCGGGCAATCCGCCGCTGTTTGCATTTGTGAGCCTATACAAGGGCGACACCAAGGTCTACGAAACGTCGCCCACAGCCATCGCGCCTTCAACCGCCAGCCGCCTCGGCACCATGCCCATGAACTTCTCGCTCGGCGTCAACGGTCTAGCGCCCGGCCCCTACGAGTGCCAGGTAACCATCCTCGACCCGTCTACGCAAAAAGCAAACTACTGGCGCGCGCCGATTGTGCTGGTGCAATAAAGACTAAGGGGCGAGCCCGTAGCTTCTAGCCTCGAGTCCGCATTTCTGACAAGACGCGCACTCGAGCGGCAGTGAAGTGTGCTTGAAGCACGGGAGAATCTCCTACGCATTTGAGTTCGAAATCGAGCAAAATGCATCGTGCGCGGAATTCGATGTAAGTACGCTTGATATCAATGATTTACCGCCGGAATTCTGCAACATGCAAATACGCGAAAATGCACGTTTTATTGCACCAGAAATGCAGCAACTGGCTTGTAAGTGCTTTAGAACGCGAGACCCTCCGAAACGA
>Ga0182016_10000945_pt1 | contig 35781 bp, 24 predicted proteins | sample 712S2MmetaG_FD_120491 | JGI IMG/M metagenome (GOLD analysis project Ga0182016, IMG submission 120491) | Permafrost microbial communities from Stordalen Mire, Sweden - 712S2M metaG | ecosystem: Environmental > Terrestrial > Soil > Wetlands > Permafrost | place: Sweden: Stordalen | collected...
AACTTCATTTTCCTGTTTCACACCATTAGTAGAAGTTTTTGGGTCTTCGTCACTTTCTATTTTAATTTTTGATTGTTTTACAGATTTTTTATTATTATTTATATCGCTCGCTATACCAGCACTAAGAAGTTCGTCATTATCATCATCCTTTTCCATTTCAGGATCTCTTTTAAACTCAAGGTTTACATCTCCCAGAAAATCTTTACAAACATCAATCAATGTTCTCACAGTGACGACATCGTTTATTTTGACATCAAGATCTTTAGTTATCTTTTTTTTAGTTTTTCTATCGAGCATTATTAATATACAATAATTAATGTTTACAATCTTTATGTCGGTTTTAAACCAATATAAACGCAATTCAATTTTTTTTATTCTTTTAAAATTGACGATATCAGGAATTAATGAATAAATCAAACAATATAGATATTTTGTTTATTTTAACATATTATTTTGGAATATTATGAATTAATAATGAATGTTTATTTTTTTATTCAATATATATATCAGTATAAATAAAAATATTATGCAATCGTTTAAAATTATCAATCCAACAATTATTGGTGGATTCAATCCAACTGTTGAAGCAGTTGATGAAAATGAGGCTGCAACCAAAGCCTGGAATAGTATATCAGAACATATAACAGGAAATGTCCCTACATTTCTTTTTACAATGGAAAATACAGGCTCACGCGAACTTGTCAGTTTCCGCGTTGATGAGAATCGTGCAGGAAAATATGCTGATTACTCTATAACAGAAATTGAAACTAAACTGACTCCAGCTCAACAAAAAAAATTCAAAGCTGAAATATCTCGCTTAGATAAAATGAGTAACGAACTCAAAAAACAAACTAAACAAAACGGAGGGAGAAAAAGACATCATTTACATAGACACGAAAGAAAAGATGACTCATCATCTTCATCTTCGTCTTCTGATGATGATAGTGACAATGTTTATGATAAACTTAAATTATTTAAATACATAAATCAACCGAAACCTATAGTCTATTGGTGGTACTCTCCAGTAATATACGGATGTAAAACTTTTTATTGTCCAACATTAAATGCTCCAATGACTCCTTATATTGAAATCAATTTATCTTCAGCTTTCCTTGGATAAATATATTATTATATATTTGCTAAGAACAAATCTGAAGATTAAATTAAAAGGATTATTATAACATCTAACAATTTTATTTATTAATTTATTCACAAAAATTAATAAATTTATTAAAATATTTATTACTTTATTATTTATTGCTTATTACTTATTGTTTATTGTTTATTGTTTATTATCCTCATTTTTGTCATCATTTTTATTATTTTTATTTTTATTATTATTTTTTCTGACGAATGTTCTCTTTAAATTTGTTCTAGAACTTTTTCCTCTCTTTTGGTTCATTAATTCTATTATTTTCTCGGTGACGTCATTAAATTTAACATCATTCGCGTTCGCAAGATCTTTTCCTTCATTTTTAATACCCTCTTTAATTGAATCCTTTATTACTTCTAATTTTAATGGTGACAATGTTTCTGCTTTATTTTTAATCAATTTACCATCTGCTAAATTTATACACGGTGCGTCAGCTCCTTCTAAATATTTCAATATATATTCTTCATATGGTTTTCTCTTTTCTTTTAAATCCTTCAATTGTTCCATAGTAATTCTAATTGAATTATCGAGTTTTAAATACTTTTTAACATTTTCTTCAAACACCGATTTCTTACCCTTTTCATCATAATTGTCTGAATTATCCGAATTATCTCCAGAATCGTCTTCGTATGTATCTTCAATATTATCATCTTCGACTACATCATCAGTGTCAGTATTGTGATTTATTATTGTCATATTTTTATCATCATTTAATTCTTTCATTAAATCTTTAATATTATCTGATTTATCTGAATCTTCTAAATAATAATTTTTATTATTTTGTTTTTTACCGTTTTGTGAAGCCTCTTCAGCTAATTCACGTATAACACTTTTTTTATTTTTTTTATGATCCATCTTATTATATTATAGTGTATATTATCAATGCTTCTTTAAATAATTTTAGGTTTATATATTATGTTAAATAAATTAAAAATTATTGAGTTGATTGATAGACCATTCACAATTTATCCAATCATGATTTGAAATAAATACTAATGCAGTGATGAGATTGTGAGTAATCTTTTCATGTTTGTCGACTGAAGTATCATTAACAGTAACGGAATATAATGGGTAATCTTCTGGTAGTGTTTTATTTTTACTCATATATTTTTCTTTATATTCATCAGGATCATATAATTCAACATATCTATCATCTTGAGATGTTTTATATTGATGCATTGATTCATAAAACATTTCGAGGGCGCGATTTGTAGATGTTTCGTCATCTAGATCAATCCCTTCAAAAAGACTTGCTGTTGTAGTTTTTTTAAAAATAGTTTTATAGTAAATATTAAATATATTTAATAAATCAATATATTGACCAAATTGATTATCTTCCTCGGATACTTCATATTGTGACAAATCAATTTCTACATTATCAAATTCTTCTTGTTCATTATTTTCATTTTCTGAATTATCTTCGTAGATAGATTCTTCAATCGGAGGTAATTTGTTATTGTAATACATTTAATATATTGGATTATTTAATTCAATATATATATTTATATTTATGTAGTTATGAAAATAACTTTCAATTTTTTAATTATTTAATTATTTTAGCAGAGTGATTTCATGTTTGTATCAGGTTCGATAGTAGATTGTAACCATGGAGCAACAACGAATTTAGGACATGTTGGAGTTCCACGAATATCCCAACTGGCGTTACGTAAACTTGTTCCGATTGTATTAATACCAATAGGTTTAGATACGTTGATTAAGTGACGATTTTTAGCACTTATTGCCTCTGGTAATACTTCAAACCAATCATTATTTTTGCTCTTTGGTAAGAAATTTCCTGAATTGAAGATTTCATCTAATTTATATTTATCTGATTTTCTTCTTTCTGGTTTATATGATGCAAATTGACCATCACTTTCATCATAACCCGAATATTTGTCATTTTCCATATAATCATCTTGAATAAGATCGTTACTATTTTCTAAATAAGATTCGAGATCTTCATTAATAGTTTGACTACCTCTTACACCGTTAACATAATCAACCATTTTATAAACTCCAGGCCTTGCTGTATCAACAGTAACAAATTTGCGTTTGATTCTGTCAGCTATTTTTCCTTCTTCGCCATTGTTTATGATATCGCGAACTTGTTGTCTATAAGGAGGATCTTGTTCGTAATAGCTATCTTCATATGTGTCAGGTTCTTCATCTCCATTTGGATTAATATAATCTATGGGTGTGTTCTCATCTTGATAATCATATTCACCATCAGTATCTTCGTTTCCTGCGTTATTTCTGTCATTATCGATCATATTTTTATATTCAACACCTTGGGTTTCGTCTTCGTCTCCAATTGGTATAAATGATTCATTTTTTGTCGAACTAGATTGAGAATACCATAAATATAGTATAATTACTAATATTATTGCTCCAACTATATAAAGTGTCTTGGACATTGTTAAGAATTATATATTTAACACAGATAATAATAATAGTCTATATTTATATTTTGATTTTTCTAAAAATATATTAAAATTAAAATTAAAATTAAAATTATTGTAAAATATTTTGAATGTATTTTGAATATATTTTCAAAGATTGACTCAAAATTTATTATAGTATAAAAAATATTATGACAAAATAATATATAATATACTTATATAATGATGAATTATATTAATTTATCTGATCATAAAAATAGAATCTCGATGGATACAATTGGTTCAGAATCTGCAACATCCTCATATGCTCCCGAAGTATATAATAAAAATCAATCTGGAGGATGGTGGTTTTTCAATAATAGTAATAATAAAAATTTAGCTATCAAAGCTTGTACCGAACGTGAATTTGCTGCCCTCTCGTTTATGATAAGAAATGATGTCGTAACTGATTTTTCTGAAACCGATCGCACAAATGGATGCACCGTTTTACACTATGTTTGTAAATTTTACAGAGAAATTCCACATGTCAACGAAGTCATTAACAAAATATTGGCATCTAAAAATTTATCGTCGTTCATTAATAAACAGGATGATAACAAAAACACCGCCCTTCACATTGCATTGGAAACTGAAAATCACGAACTATGTGAATTACTTATCCAACACGGTGCTGATCCAAAAATAAGAAATGCTATGGGAAATTATATTTTGACAGATGCTGAACCTGTTGTTGAATGTCAAAAAGAAATAAAAAAACATATAGATGTAATTAAACATATCGACATTGATGTCAAAAAGGGAACTAGACCAAATATTTTTGCTAAAAAACGTGAAAATTATGATATTGACGATAAACTTACTGAAAGTAATTTAGTTCAAATATTACTGGCTCTTGAAGGAAGAAGAAAACAAAAAAATAATATTGATGTAACACAAACTGAATTTACTGAAAATATGCCGGCACAATTAGGAGCAACAACTGTTCCGTTGACAGATCTAATTGATACCGATGATTTTATACAAAAAGTGATGGAACAAGGAAATCAATTGAAGAAAGTCCAATCTACCAATGTTATGCCGATGAATGAATTCAGAGATGTTAATATGACTGGTGGTTCATCAAAAAATTCAAAAGTTAAAGTTTTCGGTTCAAGACGCATGAATTTATATTCTGATTTTGATGTTTTACTTGGTGGATCAGAAGAAAATGAGAACGATTTCGATAGTGATGACAATATGGAAGATGAACTTGAGGGAAGCGATACTGAATCTTCGGATGAACTCAGTAGACAAGTTAAAACTCAAGTTGATATTATACATGATAGAACTATCGATAAAATAGCTGAAATAATGGGAGTTTCACGCGATATTGCTAGAAATTATAAAGCAGCTTTGTATAGACAAGTGAAAGATTCAAAACCTGAATTAAATGGATATGAAAGAGCAATTGAAATGGAAAAAATGGCCACAAAAGATGTTCTTGATAAAATAGATATCGACAGAGTAACAGCTGATATTAAAAAACATATCGAAGAAAGAGAAAAAAACGGTAAAACAGCTAAACCAGAAAAAGTAGAAAAACCAAAAGGAGAAAAAAAAGCCAGCAAACCAAGAAAAGCTAAAGCTGCCGAAGAAACATCATCAGCTTCTTTAATGTCCGAATCAGATTTATCATCGACAAGTGCATATTAATTTAATAAATTTATCTTTTGATCTAGTTTAATTTGATTATAATAAAAAATTATAATAATCATCAAAATAAAAAAAGTAATTTTATAGAGAAAATATATTATATACATCGATATTGAATTCTTTTTCATATTCTGTTCTAGAATCTTTTGAATTAACAGAATAACTATGACGAATCGCAACTATTACATCAAGAATATTCGCACCCATTGATTTACATAATATATGTAATGCTTTAGCTGATTCACCGGATGCTAAACCATCATCAATAATAACTATATTTTTATTCAACAACAAACTAGATGATCTAGTAGAAATTTCTATCGTTTCGACATCATCATAATTTTTTATATATGAAACACAACTCACCGGTCCAGCTATTTTTCCCTTTTTTCTAGCCATAATAATAGGAATGGATAGAAGATTACCAACTGACATAAACATAAAGCCACGCGCTTCAGATAACACAATGCAATCAATTTGTTTGTTTTGTTCAAATTGAATACACTTGATGCGTTCAACCATTTGTGTTATTATGTATTTAAACATTGTGACATCTTCTGTTATTGATTCAATTCTATAAAATTTTTGGACTCCTTTGTGAGGAAAATTATCCATTGTATTTTTCAATATATCTTTTTTCATAGTTAACCTAATTTCATGAGTTGAAATTATTTCTGGGATATTTCTGTTATGATTTTTAATTACTTTATTATCATCTGTTTTTATGATATCGTACGGATCAAAAATTTCACATAATTTATTGTAAAATTTTGTTGAAAATGCATGACCAATACACGATCTAGGACCGTAGGAAAAAAATAATTTATGTTCTAACATATTGATAATTGCTAAATCTCCTTTTTTTATGGAAATCAGTTCATTATCAGATTTATTTTCAGTTAATGTGATATCCAATCCGATTACTCTCATACGATGAGGAAAAAGGAAACTATTTGTAATATTTTCATCTTTCATACTTCTACGATCTATAAAATTTTGGTTAATAGATGCAAACCGAACTATAGAATTACATGCCAGTATATTTATAAAATCGTAGACTAGGATGCTTAAAAATGTATTATCGAGTACAATTTTATCAATTAATATTTTGTCATAGTCAGTAGTTTGTTTAAGTTGATTGTAAAATTCTTGTATAAATCCATCTGTATTAATGGAATTATTAATCAGTTCACGAAGTTGTTTATCAATTTCATTATATTCATTTTTGTACAAATAAAACATTATTTTAGAGATATATTCTCCGATATATGGGATGTAACTTGTTTTTCTATTATAAAATGTCGTTCTCAATGTTTTAATTAGTTTTTCTCTAATTAGTTTATATTTGTTAAAATCTTCATCGGGATTTTTTGTTATACCAAAACAAAATTCAAACCAAACATTCATAACATACTCACTCATTACTTCTGTTGGATTGTATTTAGAATTATATTTATATGTTAATATTGATGAATATTTCGACATAATTTCGTCTAATCTATTGGTGTCGATAGCTTTCGCTAAACCATGATGGACTTTGTGCCACATAGAAGGATCCGTTTTATCGTCATCATATGATTCATTTTGTATATTTCCGATACTATACAAGTGACCATGTGATAATGTAAAAACCCTGTTTATATATGCCAATTTGCTGTCCGATTTTGTTGATAGAATAGTTTTTGTCACTTCTTTCGAACATTTTATCCATATCTTTTTATTAAATAATTTAACAAAAAGATTTTGTGAATTAGGATGTAGTTTTCCGATTTGATCAATAGTCTCTGTGAATGACCAAAATTTAATTAAGTAGTACAAAAACACAAAAATAGAAACTTCTTCCATAACGTGTATAGTTTGTGTGTTTGTACAACAATTGTAATCATGAATATGATTTCATATAGAATTGCCAACATATAACAGTTTTCAATATTTTTATACAATTTTTATATCATCAATATACCAAACTAATCCGTATTCATTACCGTGTTTCCATATATGATCAAGTTCTATTGTTGCAATGAGTTCTTTCCCCTTTAGCTCTTCAGATAAATAAGTAAGTTCTGTTCCCTTTTTCATATGGCATCTATGGTGAAAACATTTTGAAAATCTTTCTTTTAATGAGCCGACGAATAACGTTTTATCGAGTTCGTTTGTTAATCCATAAGGTATATTATACATTTTTGCATCAGAATTTGAACCGATTGATTTAAATATTGTATCTATATTTCTAATTATATTTACATAATTGTATGAATCATTATTATCGATATTAAATTCAAGATTGGCAATTATTTTGTCATAATATTTTTCTAATCCAAATGGTAGCGAACACTTTGGTGTTGTTATTTTAAACTTTTCACTATTATTAAAAATTCTATATGCCTTCTGTAAATATTTAATTCGGATCTTTGACGAATCAAAATATATATCTGAATCGTTGGATTTATTTAATTTATTTGACTTATTTGACTTATTTGAATTATTTGAATTATTTGAATTATTTGAATTATTTAATTCGTTCATATTCAAGACTGGTTTGGGAATATAAGTTATTTTAAATATAGATATATAATTATATAATCATATAATTATATAATTAAAATGTCTGAAACTACTTATATCGGACCGATAACTAATGCCATTATTGATTCGATCATTAAAGAATTAAAGAAAAATAAAACAAAAGAAAAAGTTATGAATAATATTGTTGATCCATTATTAGAAGACATGGTAAGTAGATATTACCCCTATTTTATATTAACCATTGTTGTTATGTTATTAATAATAATTTTATTGGTTTCTATATTAATTATTGATATTATTTCAATGAGAAAATTATCTGTTGTTTCCAATACGATTTAATTTACTTTTTAATATTCTTAATATTTTATGACACTGTTGTTTCATTTTTTGCTTTATCAGACAACAATTTAATTATTTCTACTTGTTTTGATTCATTAAGTGAATATCTCAAATAACTATCTATCATATTTTTTCCTTCTTTTACGAATTGTTCAATGATATCAGTAAAATACGGATAAATTGTTTTATCCATTAAAGTAATTATTGATGAGGTTGTGTCTATTGGTAATGTTTGGTTCATAATTAACATATTCGTTATAGGATCAAATAAACTACTTATTTTAACTAATAATCTATCAGGATCGTCATCACCCTCGTATATTTTTGTTATAATTTTGACACATCTTAATGGCAATGTTGTCATAATATATTTTATTATCATAGATTCGTGTTGAGAACCACTTGACATTATATTATCTACGATACCTGTTATATATTTAGAATATTCTATATCATTTGTGTATATAGCAGTTTTATTATTAACATTCATAACATACAATGTTAAACTTTTTGTTAATACATTACATAACATACTACATAAATTGTATTTTATAACATGGATTAAAATATCCATAACAATATCAAGTGCATAATTTGTGCCTGTATTATATTCTAAAGGAAGTGTTTCATAATCTTCAGCAAATGGATTTATTATATTTTTGTGTAATTCAAACACAAGTTCAAGACTTTGATTGTATTCATTGAGATCTATTTCTTTATTGTTAAATTTTTCTAATAAAATAAGTTGGAATTTTGTTAACAATATTGGTAAATTTGTGAGATTGTTTTGGCCATCAATATCAGCTATATATAAACTCCACAATGATCTATATGTATCTAAATTAGTTGTATTCATATATTTAAAACTATGACGTGGAGGAACATAATTTATAACATTAGTGAATATTTTATCGTATAACTGTACACTATTTTTTATATTTGAAGGATTGAAATTATCAATTCTTGTTTTTATATTTTTAATTTCATATTGTTGATTTAAAACATTAAATGTAGTTTGTACTTTTTTTTTAAGATTGGTTAATTTGGTTATATCTGTTCTAATATTATTAATATCAGTTGTTAATTCTCTAGAAAGTTGTCTAAGTTCATTTATTCTTGCTTGATAATAAGGATCACTGACTTTTCCAATTATATCATTATATTCATCATTTATAGATTGTACGCGCTGATTGAATTCATCCAATTTATTATTTTTGACAGCTAATTGAACATCGATGAATTGATCTCGACCAGTCAATGCTTGTGTCCCATAGGTTCCGGTCAATGTAAGATTATAAAAATATGTCAACAGTGGTATTGTTTTATTAATGGGAGATTCCGGATCAATTATATTATACGACGCAAATTTGTCCATCAATAATTTATATTTATCATATGTCCAATCTTTTTTATATTGTTTTGTTAATAAATAAAAGTGATGATTCATCATTAACATTATCTGAGGCAGTATATTATCTGCATATTTGATAACATTATTTTTATATTCTGGTTTTTTTCTAATTAAATCTTCTATTTTTTTATAAATTCCGCTCGTGAGTGACGATGTATCTTTTAATATTTCCAAATGATAACTATACATATTTAATGCATGTTGTAATGGAGTTATTCCTATAACATTTCTTGACAAGTTCGTATTTACAGAGACATTATATGATAATAATTTCTTGATTGTCTCAATATGTTGATTCTCAATAGCATAATATAGAGGAGTATTACCATTGATATTTTTATAATTCACTTGTGCATTATTTTTAACAAGAATATCGATAATTTCTGCATTTATTTTATAACATCTACTTTCTAATAATTTAGTATTATATGAATAATTATATACAATATGTTGACTGCTACTTGTATCATCCGGATTTTTATCTTTGACTAGTAAATCAGTATAATTAAGTTCATACACTTTCCTTGCAGTGTTTCTTGCGACTGGAACTAAAAATTTAGTATAAACATCGTCTATGATACCATTAAGATCTATTTTGAAATTTGTTTCCATATTCATTAAATTAACTTTGATATTATCTATACCATGTTGATTTTTAATATCTTGTAATATTTGTGCATATTCTGGTTTATTATTAAATTGGTTAAGAACTTTGATTGTATGATAAATAGAACTACTGTTGATACATCCCTTTATAAAGTTAATTAATGCTGTATCGACAATTCTAGCAACAAGTACATATATAATATAATCATGTAGTTCATTCATTGATAATTCATCCTTGTATGAATTAATATAATTTTCTATTTCTTTCCTGAATTTGATCATTATGGGAGAATTTCCTGTCGTTGATCTATTTGCTCGTATATCCTCTAAAATAATTTTACAATTATTTAAATAAATTTGGATAACTAAATATTTTATCATATACAAATGTTTATCGAGTAATGTACCTATGATTGGAGCTGCGGCTTCTTTCTTGTTTTGGTTTACTGATGGTTTTATATTAACTAAACCAATGCGATTCATTGGACTGCCTGGATCTAATTCTGGATTCGGGACATCGGTGTAATAACTGACTTTGTGACCGTAACGAAGTGCAGGAAATTCTTCTATTGGTCGAATATTAAACTCTGTATTAACCATTCCATTTTCTATATTTAATAAATAACCTAATCGTGCACATCCATTTACTTTTGTTGTGGGCCAACGTAATATATTTTTGGATTCATTTTGCACGGTTCCATCTGGCAATGTTATTTTTCCAATGCCAAAAAATTCTAGATTTGAATCAACTAAATTATTTTCGTTATCAAATATTTTAATTTTATCTCCAGGACGTTCAGCAGTATTTTGTGCATAATAACACGAATAGTTTTTATAAGTAATTTGTGGAATATAAAGTTCAAATAATTTTTTTTTCATTTCAGCTAAAATATCTGGGTTTTTAATATTATTATAGTCAATTGATGCTATTCTCGATCTAAATTCATCAAAAGTTGGAGGGATCATTGGTAATGGTTGAAAGGCTCTATAATATATTTCTCTGAGTATATCTGTCGAAGGTGTAACTTTATTATTATCAATATACTCATTATGATATTGTCTCATATAACGAGCCGCGGATAACATGTTTATTACATTTACTGCACTGTTTAGTGTATCCATAAAATTATAAAACATTTTATACATATCATTTATTATTGTTTTGATATTAGCTAAATTATTAATTTCTTTCGTTGTATCATCGGCTATTTTTGTGTAAACAGCAGTGTTATTTGGTGTATTAGATCCATTTGCTGTTAAAATCTGTTTAAATCTGGGTATTAATGTAACATCTATTTCAGTCATAATTGCTCCCAAGTATAAAATTGCATTTATTACTAACAATGATAAGTTACTACACATATATTCATACGTTGCATAAGTACATGATGATTCCATAAATTTAATAAGTGTTTCGTTATTATTTTTAATATTTTTCATATTTATTTTAAATAATTCCAAATAAAATTTAGATAAAGAAATAAAATAATATCCATTATTTAAATCATTCGTTATACGATTTCCAGGAGCATTACCATCTTTGATTATAGTAACACCGGGAGATGAAGCCGCTAAATTATAATTTCCAGCTTGGTTTAAATTCAAAGCTGGAATTTTAATACGTTCGCCTTGATTAAATACATCGCGACCTTTGAATAAATTTGTTATATTCTCGGCTTTAATCACATTAGTAACATATTCTGAGTTGGCATTTTTTTTTTTAATCTCAAATGTACGTTTATTAACTTCGGTCAATAATGTTTCCCATTTCTTGGTAAATTCTGATAGTTGTCCCGCTCTTTCATCAATATTTCCAAGATGTTGACGTAATTTTGTACTAACACTATTTCTTGTTTGGCGTATATCATGTGATATAGCAAAAGCCACTTTATTTATATTGGAATATGGTAGAATTTGGTCCATTTGGTTATTCGATGGTCCCCATCCATCGATTGTATTTGGTTTAATATTAGTTTGTACTAATGATTCTTTTAATTTATTAGAAACCATTATATTAATATCGTTTTTGCATCCAACTGTTAGATTAAATATTTTATCAGATTTTTCAAATAAATTAGGCGTGTCACTATTAGTAATTGTAGATGTTACTGAATCTGTGAATTTCTCTTGTATTGTATCTAATTCCTCTGGATACATATTTTCTAAATTTTTAATTGTTTTTTGAATATGAACCATATATTTATTGACATCATCATTTTGATACAATATATCTAAAATAGTATTGTTCATATTTTTAACTTGTGCAGTGTATTTTTCCTTTGTGATTGTTGGCACATTAAAATCACCGATTTTTGTACTCCTGTCTGTCTTACATGTACTATTTTCACTCATTATTTGATAATGAAGTGGTGTCATACCATTATTATCTGCAACATTAGTTATAGCACCATGTTTTAATAAAAGATTTATAACATCAACTAATTGCAATTTGCAAGCTATATGTAGCGGTGTAATATTCATTGCATCACTCAAACCGACTGGCGCTCCGTGTTCGATTAAAAATTTAGATAATTCATATTTTTGTCCTTTAGACAAATTGGAACTGTTTAATACCATGTGTAATAATGTTTCTCCTGTTTCCAATCTTGCATTAACAGTGGCTTTATTTGTTAACATAAAATCTTTCAATTTAAATATATCTCCTTCCTCAATCAATAGAAATATTTTTTGTGTTACATTCTCATCTGGATTCCTTTCTGGAATATGTGCCCTATTATAATCTCTAAATGTATTAGGTTTTGTCGAAAAAGATGGTCTTCTATCCGCCATTATATAATGTATAATAATATATTGTCTAATATATTATCGATTTATATTAAATTTTGTTTACTATATTTATTAAGATTTTAATTTTAAAAAATATTTGTTAAAATATTTCAGATTTTAATACATAAATTTATTTTTGCCCTTCTAATTTTCTATTGTATTGCATTATATATTGTTCATTCTGAGCGTTGTACGGTGTATGTGGTCTAATTTTATTACCAGATATTTTATAATCCTTGAAGTGAGGACATTTATAAACAGATGTTCTCTTATTGCCCGGTAAAGACAATTGATTATATGCCTTTCTCTCTTCAACGAACCATGGAGGATATACTCTCGTTGGATAGTTGTGAACACACTCATTTTGCCAACATGATTTTGTCTTTTTATTATATTCCCATGTATTTTCCATAATAGCTTGTGCATTATTTTGTAAAAACATTCTATATTCATCATCGCGTACAATCCCATTTATATACTTATTTGTCTCATCAGCACGAACAGCTGTTCTATAATCTGTGAATAAACGTCCATCCGACATCATCGGTGGACAGTCTTTATAGAAATTATCCATTTGTATTGTATTTTTATATTATTGAAACAGATAATAAATATTATACCATCTTTGATAAATATATCAATTAATTGATATATAATTTAATAAAGGTTGAAAAAACAGTTAAAAAATATTTTTTATACCATCTTTGATAAATATATCAATTAATTGACACATAATTTAATAGAAATTAAAAATAAAGCTTTTTACACTGTGATAAATATCAATCTATATTTTCTATTTTTTATTTTCAAGATATTCTTTTATTTTATTATATATTATTTCTTTCTTTAATGGTTTTCCGTTGTCTCCAGTTATTTTAATTGAATACACACGTGCTAATTTTTTTAATGTTTCCAATAAATAATCATCAATCGGTTTTAATGATTCTTGATTTATAATTTCAACCGTTTCTTTTATATTAACAGATTTTGATTTAGTAGATTTGTTAGATATTTCAGAAATATTCGACACAATGTCTTCATCAATATCATTCATTACGGAACCTTTTTCCATTATTTTTTTTAATGTTTCTATGCGTTCACTGTATGGCTCGATATTATCTACATTTTTTTTTGTAAATTTATCAACATTAACTTCTATCGTATAAGTTTTATCATTATCTATTTCATCACTTGATTCACTATCAATATTATTGTTATTGTCATCATTATTTTTGTCATAATCATCATAATTATTTTCATTATCATCATCATCATCAGTATCATTATTATCATCATCATCAGTATCATTATCATCATCATCATCAGTATCATCATCAGTATCATCATCAGTATCATCATCAGTATCACCATTATCATCTAGAGAAAAAAGACGAAGATTAGCGACAGATGTCAATTTATCTAATATATCTAAGTTTTTTTGGTTATATAAGGGAATTTCTACATCATCATCGGCATTAACAACAATATTTAAGTCACCTATTTGATTATTATTTTGATTATTATTTTGATTATTATCATAATTATTTTTATAATCATTATCTTGTATGTTATCACTATGTTCGTCATAGTTATCACTGACTATATATTCATCGATTTGTACTTGTTTTTCTGCACTAATGGGGGCCGCATGTTTTTTATAATTTTTACTAAACTCCATCGGTCCGGGACTCATATATAAACTATTGTCATTAATTAAAATTGTGTGATTTATAGGATCTAATGAAACTGATTTATTTGCATGATTAAAATTATTAGTACAATAATTGGAACCGATTGTTTCTCTGGTATCTGAAATATATTTTACTTGGTCACTTGCACTGATGCTATCAGTTTCTGTAAAATGATTAGTTTTTTTTGTTATTGGTTGATTATTAAGAAGATTAATTCGTTGTAATTGTTGAATATTATCCACATTAATTTTCTTGATTTGTTGTAAATTATCAGAAGTAATATTTTTTATTTTTCCTATATATACATTCATATCATTATTTATATTCGCGTAAGATTCTCTTATATTTTCTTCTAAATTTGAAAATTTATTGTTATTATATTCGTATAATTTACACTGTTCTCTATATATAAAATAAAGAGCGATTAGTAACAGACAAACTATTATTATTATCTTATAATCCATCAGATATATATAATTGTATGAAAAAAAGACAGTTGATTTAAACACTATTAAAATAAAATATCAAAATATATTATAACTCTTTTATATAGAGAATAATATGGTTGATTTTACCATCACAAAATGTGATCTAGTTGAAATAATATTTGAAATAATACGTTTTCTATCGCATATAACTCTTTTACATATATTGAATTGTACCATTGATGATAAAGAAGAATTATTTGATCTGAATTATCTTAAAATTATGTTGTTCACAGCAATTGCCATCGTAATATATCATGTTGTCATAAAAAAATTATTTAGAGACAACAGTAAAAAAATGAAAATTATTTGTGATAGTAGAGATAAAGATTGAATAATATAATATGAATATATTTAAAAGTTTAATAAAATATACCAAAATAACTATTAAAAAAATGACTGAAACACATAAAATACAATCAGTTTTTACCAGTAATGGGAAACACTATATTTTTGAGTCGGATTCGTTTGAATCAAGAGAGACATTTAACAAACGAGCCTGGTTTATTATTAAATATTTAGAAGATAATAAACTTACAAATTGCAATGAAGAAAAATTTCAAGAAATTATTATGCTTTCTAGAATATGGATAAATGAACAAACTATGGATGCAAAATATTAATTGAATATTTTATTATAATTATTTAATTTATTTAAAAAGTTGATTAGATAAATAAATATTATTATTAGCAATCATCACAAGATATACCGCAATCGATGAATAATAAAACTAAAGATTTTATTGAAAAAGCAATCAAAACTCATGAAGACAAATATGATTATACGTTGATAGAATACAAAAATTGTGATACAAAGGTAAAAATTAAATGTAAATTTCATGATTTTTTATTCGATCAAACTCCTTATAAACATGTAAATAATAAACAAGGATGTCCTAAATGTGCCATAATTACAACTACAAACAAATCAAGATTATCACAAAATGAATTCATTAAAAAGGCTCAAACTATGCATGAAGATAAATACGATTATACCGAAAGTGTTTATAAAGGTAAACATTATAATGTCATAATTAAATGTAAAGAACACGGACCATTCTCACAAACTCCTCATAGTCATCTTCGATACCAAGGATGTCCTAAATGCGCAGTTACGATAAAGAATGATATACGTAAATTATCTACAAAAGAATTTATAGAAAAAGCAAAAGAAAAACACAATGATAAATATGATTATAAAGAAATTAAAGATGAAAATGGTGATACAAAAATTATTATAATATGTAAAGAACATGGTGATTTTCAACAATCGCTTGTGCATCATTTAAATGGCGCTATTTGTCCAAAATGTTTAAATATTAATAGACCAATTAAAAAGAAAGAAATTGATGCCGATATAATATTAGCAAAACAAAAATCTATTGGTAATAAATTTATAGAAAAAGCGAAGGAAATTCATGAAGATAAATATGACTATTCTAAAGTAAAATACGTATCTTCTGAAGAGAAAGTTATTATAATATGTAAAGATCACGGAGAATTTAAACAAACTCCTCATAGTCATGTTCGACAACACGGATGTTCTAAATGTTCTATTGTGACAAAAAATAATATACATAAATTATCGACAGAAGAATTTATTAAAAAAGCAAAAGAAAAATATAATAATAAATATGATTATAGGGAAGAAAAAGGCGAAGATGGTAATATTAAAATTATTATAATATGTAAAGAGCATGGACATTTTGAACAATCAGAAATCTATAATTTAACCGGAGGCATTTGTCCAAAATGTTTAAATATTAATAAACCAACTAAAAAAAAGGAATGTGACAATGATACAATATTAATAAAACAAAGATCTGATTTCGATAGATTTATTGAAAAAGCGAAGGAAATTCACAAGGATAAATATGATTATTCTGATAGCAATTACATAAATATTACAGAAAAAATTAAAATTAAATGTAACACATGTAATATCGTATTTGATCAATCGCCACACGGTCATTTACGTGGTTATGGATGTAAAAAATGCGCCGTTATTACAGTAACTAAAAAAAATACATTATTACCTGATGTATTTATTAAAAGAGCTAAAAAAATTCACGGAGAAAAATATGATTATTCAAAAATTAATTATACAAATTTTACCACTAAAATAAATATTATATGTAAAGATCACGGTGAATTTGAACAAACACCATTAGGTCATTTATCTGGAAAAGGATGTTTTGACTGTGGGATTAAAAAACAGATTGAAAAACAGACGATGACAACAGAAGAATTCACTAAAAAAGCAAATTGTGTTCATAAAAATAAGTATCAATATAAAAAGGTTGATTATAAACACAGCAATATAAAAGTAATAATTACTTGTAAAGAACATGGAGATTTTAATCAATTACCTGTAAATCATTTACGAGGCTATGGAGGATGTCCTAAATGCTCATTATGTCCCAAATGTTTAATATTTAGAACCTGTGGTAGGATATGTTTTTGTTGTAAATATGTAAATAAAAAGAAATCATTCATTAAAGAAAAAGAATTAAATGTTGTAAAATTCCTAAAAGATAATTTACCAGAAAATGAATTTATACATAATAGATCAGTTGGAAGAGATTGTACCAATGGTCAATTATTTCCAGATATTAGATTTGATTGTAATAATTATAATTTAATTGTCGAGGTAGATGAATATGAACACAGAGGATCTGATTATGAGTGTGATAAACAAAGAATGTATGATATAATCGCTAAATTAGGAATTCCCTGTATCTTCATTAGATATAATCCAGATAATAGAGAAAGTAATCTTAACACTTTGTTGGAAACAGTAAAGAAATATATTAATTTAGAATTTAGTGATATAAAAAATATTGTTGATGATTACGGATTCAAAGTTGTATATTTATTTTACAAAAATAATGGGGAGAACATAGTAAATGATAAAATAATTCATATTAAAAATGAATCATCAAATGGACAATTAAATGATATCAAAATTAATGATCCAGTTGTTAAAAAAGATAAGAAGAAGGTCATTGTAAAAGCGAAGAAAATAAAACCTACAAAATCTTCATTATCTGTATTATCTGAATTAGATTAAATAAATTAGTTTATCTTCCAGCATTATATTTTTTTATAAATGAAGTATTTACATCCTGTGGACCAGTTATTCTAATAGCATCACTCCATTCTAATAAATCTAAATGTTCTGAATTCATATATGGGTAGGGAACGTTCAATGGACCGTTATTAACACAAACTGGAGGAAACAAACCGCCTCTATTGGGGGCCCAATCGCGGGGCGGAAGATACGAATAACCGTATTCATAATCACGAGTATCATTTCCATCTCCTATAGGTATATGATTGTAATCGGTATCATATCCTAAATCACTTTCAACAACACCTTCACAATTTCTCCATCCATCTCTTTCGATTTGCGGTTTATTTTGATCAGGAAATTTTCCAGTTTCTTGATAATATTTATTATATTCTTCTTCGTATTTATTTTCCAAATTAAGTTCATAAATATTCCTAATTTGTTCTAATTCTTTATATTTATCTGCCAATGCTGCCTCTATGTTACCCATAAGTGCGTTACTGTAATTATCGACATTCGGGTTAAATCTATTGGGATTTACTTTTCCGAATACATTGTTTTTTTTAATGTCATTAGCGCGAATTGTTTCTCTTGCATTTGCCAATAGCTTTAATTTATTTGAATCATTTGAATTAGATGGATTAGATGGATTAGATGGAATAGGTTGATTTAATTGATTGGACTGAAGCTGTTGGCTAGCATTATATATGGACGGATTAGCTGGATATGAAGAAAGTTTTTTTGATTGGTTTTGTTCAATTGATGGAACAGTTTGACTGGAAGAATATGGTTCCGGTTTTGATACATATGGAGCAGAAACACCAGACGGACCACCCACAGAAGAAGCATTGACATATGGATTTAGATATGGATTGGGAAGATTACCACCATATAAATTATTTGGATTTTTATTTACCATTATATCTGTTGATGATACTCCTCGTGTGGGATCTTCCAATTTTATGGCTGATAAATTAATAACTCCTCCTGTTATTCCTGATTCTAAATCTGAAAAAACATTATCCATATGTTCTTTTGTTTCTTCTGTTTTTTTTTCTGATTTATCAATTGAACATATAGAACTACACATATTTATTTTATCATTTTGTGTCATATTATTTTCACTATGTGAATAAACACCACACAAGTTTTCAAATAATATATATATCAACATAATTATTGCGGTTATCATTAATATATCGACATTAGTTAATTTAGCTCCAATATTTCCGTTAGTTAATTCGGGTAAGAATTTAAATATTAGGAATATTGCTAATATTTGTGCAGTATATTGTAATATTTTATATATTAAATTATTCCCCATAGAGTTATATATTTATATACAGAAATTAATTTGTTTTTGATTTTAAAATTATCTCTTCCAATGATGTTTACATCAACAATATATTTATTAATTTTATATAATTCATTGATTTGGTGTAGATAATGCCATTTGTAATAGTCTCACACAAGTGATGAATAATATAATAGATATAGTCACAACCAAAGAAAATGCATATTTCGATGAATTTGGTGGAATATATTGTTCTATATAATCATGTGACCATTCCATATTCAACAAATCTGTATAGACTGTAAGTCCTAAAACTCCCGATATTGCAACAATAAATGAGTTTTTAACCAAATCAGACATGCTCACCATTGAACTACACCTGAGTGTATTTATTGCTTGCAACACAAAATAGAAACAAAATAATGATACAAATATTGAAAATTTCTGGAATATGTAATCATCTTTTGTCATATCAGGAAGTTTCAATATTATTAATGCATAGACGAATACAAATAAAAATAATACTTCTGTGAATATATTCATATAATTTAAATAGTTATATTTTTAGTAATATAACTATTATAACGATAAAAATTATTTCAATGTATTATTATACATCTTCAATGACAATACTTATTTTATGTAATTTTACCTATACTGGTATCGATTTCTGTTCCTTTTGGTCTATCAGTAACCGTTACAATTTTTAGAGTAAATGAATGATCTATATAATTAAAATCAAACAAGTTTCCATTCGGTGTCAAAAATGTAAACTCAAGTCTATACAATTCAGGTATTGGCTCTAAATAAATACGTGCAGAATTTGAGAACGTATTAAACAGTATTTTACTTTTATTATTTGTATATCTACCCTTTTCAGTTTCTCCATTATATTCAGGTAATAATATTTTACCATAAATATTGTTTATATTGCGACCAACATCTATATCATCATATTGCGTCAATTGAGGACATTGAATTAATAAATATGTATCACCAAATAATGATAATGCATTATTTTCGAATGATTTTGGTGTTCCATTACTATCCAAATCGAGTTCCTCAAAATACGGTTCGTAGTTTGTTATAGTTGTTGCATAAACAGTAATAGATGTAACCATTCCAACATCTCGAAATCCTAATAATTGTCCTATACAATTTGATCTGTCCATTATGAGTCTAAATATATTTGGTACAAAAATAGTAACATTATTACCTCCTCTCGTATCTTGTCGTATATCTGTTAGGTTAACATTTGATAAGGATATTACATAATTATTTTGGTCAATGACAGTTGTAACAATATGTGTGTCATTTAACGTTTCTGGTGGTATTCCCATTGTATTTATAGCACCCTTTATTACAATTGATGTTCCGACATCAATGTTATGATTTATTTGTCTGATTTGAACTTGAATATTCACAGGATCTGAAAGTGATGGCGTGAGAGGAATAGATGGAATTGTATTTATGAATGGTTTCTGTAATTTAGCCTCCTTGTAACTGCTAGCAGTGAATTGACTTGTTGATTGATCAATAACGATTTTAATAACATTTTTGTTTGTATATTGTGTACCTATACTTGTATAATTTACTCTCGGAGTAGCGAGAATTAATTTTTCTAAATTTTCGGCCACACTAATCGGATCGTAATTTCCTGGTGTTAATGTCACAGAATATACATGTCCTCCGTCATCTTGATTTTCCCAATAAAATACGTTGTTTGTAGTATTAACAACTTGTTGCGTATTAGGAAATTCTGAATCAACTATTCCGACATATATGACATTTGTATATGTTTTCCCCAGATTCAAAATGTAATGGTTTGGTTGAGTAAAACCGTTAATTACATCGAGTACTTTTGCGACATATATATCATTGCCACCAAATGATAAAAAACTTCCCATTCTATGATTTATCGTAACGTAGTAAAAATCTTTTTCAACATTGACAATAGTTAGAAATCCTTGTACATGAAAAAGATTCAATGGAAATTCAGCATTTACCAAGTTTATTGGAATGCCTGCTGCATATCGATATTGTATTTCAACATTGTATGATGTTAAGAACACATATTGTGGCTGTGTAGGAATTCCGGTATCAAATGTTGTAATTAATTTTATGTATATGACATTAGGATCAAATATTGGATTTGAAGGTGTTGTTAAATATATTTGTTGGAATGCATTAAGTGTATTAATTGGAATATTTCCAATATATGGGTGGTTTGCTGCAGACCCCCTAAATCCAAATATTCTGATGAATAAATCGTCGGAGTCAGCAGGTGTCCATGGAAAACCGTTAAATGTTCCATTATAAATGGCTGGATCAATTCTTGAAATACCAGGAAATACTATTTTCATATAATCATCACCTGTTGTAAAAATAAATGGTGTATTTCCTGCGTCATTTTTTGTACGTAAAATAAGGATCGATGGTAATAAACCTGATAATGTGATGTTATCACCTATTTGAAACCGATGTCCAGGATGAGTAATTTTTAATTGTGTAGTTATGCTTATTTCATCAGTTGAAAATTCCATGAATGACAGAGGATTACCAACAAGTTGATTCGGTTCATCAGTGATTGTTGTTGGCAATGTATTTCTCAATGAACTATCAATATTAAGATAATAAACATTATATCTTACAAAATTTTTGCGTTCAATCAATCCATTCTTGTAAAGATAATCAGTATATGGATCATATCTATTTCTATTTTCTTCCGTCATTTCTATAGTATTTTCATCTGTACCCTTTGCGTTTCCACCGCCTCCATAACCACCAGAATCAAAATTAGGATTTGTATATACATCTAATCCATAGGGCGAAATATACATATCGTCATAAGGTGGAATATAAGAAACAGGAACTCGTTTATTTGATTTTTCTATTATTTTTTTTTGTTCCTCAATATACTTAGAAGAATTATCCGTATAATCATTATTTCCTCCAACATGTGACATGTTATAATTGGAATATTTGAACAATAATGGATTGCGTTTTGAATTTTCCTTTGTAAACATTTATTACTGTTTTGTATATTATCACTTAATATATCTAATTGTTTTATATAGTTTATCAAAATATGGTATAATTTTATTATTATAATGTAAAAAATTGATAAATTTAAAGTTAATCACATAAAGAGATCAAATAAATAAGCTGAGATTATACTTTTAAAAAAACAAATGCCAGCAAAAATAGCTCCAAAACAAAATGCACAAATGGTGGAAAACATACAAATGGATGCAAAAACCATTGAAGAAATATACAAAAAGAAAACACATCACGAACATATTTTGACTATGCCAGATACATATATCGGGAGTGTAAGTTCGGATCTAAAAGAAATGCATGTATTTAACGAACTAGCTACATATATTATAAAGCAAGATATAACATTTACACCGGGTTTATATAAAATTTTTGATGAACTACTTGTAAACATTCGTGATCACAAAGTTAGAGACCCAACTTGTAAAAACATGGAAGTTACACTAGATAAAGAACAAGGAATTTTAACTTTATGGAATGATGGTAATGGTGTTCCAGTTGAAATTCACAAAGAAGAAAAATTATACGTTCCTGAACTAATTTTTGGACATCTTTTAACATCTTCAAATTATGAAGTCAAAGGTAAAACAGTCGGCGGTAAAAATGGTTATGGTGCAAAATTAGCAAATATTTATTCAACGGAATTTATAGTTGAAACTCTTGACACAAAAGCAAAAAAACATTATATTCAAACTTTTACAAACAATATGTATAAAATAAATCCTCCGATAATACGCAATGCTAAACCGGGTGAAAAATCTTTTACTAAGATAACATGTAAACCAGACTTTGCTCGATTTGGTGTCACTGGTTTCACCGATGATATTATTTCATTGATAAAAAAACGTGTATATGATATAGCTGCTTGTTCAATTGGTACTACAACAAAATTCAATGGAGAAGTTATTAAATTTGATTCATTCGACCAATATATTAAAATGTTTTATAACGATGATATACCATCTGATCTTATTTATCAGGAATTCAGTGAAAGATGGAAAGTTGGTGTTGTATTTAATAAATTTTCTGGTTTTTCACAAGTTAGTTATGTCAACGGTATATGTACATACAAAGGGGGTAATCATGTATCTCATGTTGTTGATCAAATTTGCTTACTATTAGCCAATTACATCAAAGAGAAGCACAAAATTAGTTACATTAAACCAGCATATATTAGAGAAAATATTAATGTTTTCATTGACTGTATAATCGAAGATCCTGGATTTGATTCACAAACAAAAGAAAATTTAATCACAAAAATGTCCGAATTCGGATCAAAATGTGAAATTACCCCCGATTTTATTAAAAAGTTAATCAAAACAGGTATCGTTGATGAAATAGTAAATCTAGCTCAATTCAAAGAAAAAGGTGAATTGGCAAAAACAGATTTTAAAAAGACTTTTAATGTTAAACAAATTCCAAAACTTGATGATGCAGAATGGGCAGGAAAACCAAGAAAATCACATTTATGTAAACTTATTCTTACAGAAGGTGATTCAGCTAAGGTGTTTGCTATTTCAGGTTTGAGTATTGTGGGAAGAGAACGATTTGGTGTATTCCCGTTACGTGGAAAGTTCTTAAATGTTCGAGAAGCGTCTGTATCTCAGCTGATGAAGAACGCTGAATTTATTCATTTGAAGCACATTTTGGGATTAAAACAAAATAAAAAATATACTGATTTATCTAAATTACGTTATGGTGGTATTATCATATTGACAGATCAAGATGTTGATGGATCACATATTAAAGGTCTCATAATGAATATGTTCGATTATTTTTGGCCATCATTATTAAAACTGGGTTTTGTTGAATGTATGACAACACCTATCGTAAAAGCATTCAAGAAATCTGACACCAAAAAACAAAGTCCGATCAATTTTTATACAATAAGTGAATATAAAAAATGGATAGACGAAGATTTGAAAGGTGACACATCTAAATGGACAATTAAATATTACAAAGGATTAGGTACTTCGACTGAAAAAGAGGCCAAAGAAGTATTTAATGATTTTGAAAATAGACTCGTAAAATATGTGTGGGAAAGTTCAAATGATGAAAATAATAATAAAAATAATGACTTACTAAAATCCATAGAAGATGACAATTATGATGACTTAGATAATTTAGATAATTTAGATAATTTAGATAATTCTGATAATCCAGAAATAGATTGCGATGATGATGATGATGAATTATCAAACTTTGAAGAAGAAGATATGCAAGAAAATATGGAAGAAGAAATTGAAGATGATAAAAGTGAATCACGTAAAGCATTACTACTTGCATTTGAACGGACAAAGGAACGTATTGCAGGCAGAAAAGATTGGTTGTTTGATTATGACAAAGATGATATCCTCGATATAACACAAAAAACAGTCCCAATTAGTGTCTATGTTAATAAAGAACTTAAACATTTTTCAGCATACAGTAACGATAGATCTATTCCGTCAATCCAAGATGGTCTTAAACCATCACAAAGGAAGATTTTATATGCATGTTTCAAACGTAAATTAGAAAATAGCGAAATCAAGGTTTCCCAATTAAGTGGCTATGTTTCAGAACACACCGAATATCACCATGGTGAAGATAGTCTTGTCGGTACAATCATTGGGATGGCACAAAATTATGTTGGATCGAATAATATTAATTTCCTTTTGCCAAACGGTAACTTCGGTACTAGACGTTTAGGTGGTAAAGATTCATCAGCATCTCGTTATATTTTCACACAACTCAACAAATTGACTCCTTATATCTTCAGAAGAGAGGATGAACCATTATATACATATATTGACGAAGATGGCACACTTGTTGAACCTGAATATTATCTACCAATTTTCCCAACTCTTTTGGCTAATGGGTGTGGAGGTATTGGAACTGGTTTTAGTACAACAATTCATCCATTCAATCCAAAAGATATTATAAACAATTTAATAGTCCAAATGGATGATGATGAAGGACGCGATGTTATTGATCTGATTCCATGGTTTAGAGGATTTAAAGGGAAAGTTACTATAGATAATAATGGTAAAGTTTACGTATCGGGTAATTACGAAATTATTGATGACAAAACAGTTAAAATAACTGAATTACCGATAGATATGTGGAGTGATACATATAAAGAATATTTAAACACAGTAACTGTTACAAAAGATCAAACAAGTAAACAATTTATAGAAACAACACCAATTAATAATAGTGGAAATAATCATGTTGAATTCATTATAACATTTTATGGAAATAAATTACAAGAAATGATCAAAGATAATACATTGGAAAAGAAATTGAAATTAACATCGAGTCTATCAATGAATAATATGTACTTATTTAATACAAATGGAAAAATTACTAAATATAATAATGTCGATGATATAATTTACGAATTTTATCATGCACGTCTTGCACTATATATAAAACGTAAAGAATACCATACTCGCATTTTAGAAAATGAATTAAACATTTTGAAAGAAAAAAAGAGGTTCATCGAACATGTCGTCAGTACTCCTCCAAAAATAGTTGTCGCAAAAAGAACAAAAGCTGCTATTACAAATGATTTGATTAAGTATAAATTCAAAGAATTATCTTATAAGATAAGCCTCAATGTAAATAATTTAGATCAAAATTCAGACGATGACACAACGAAAGTTTCGTATGAATATCTTACAAATATGAGTTTATTTTCACTTACAGAAGAAAAAATTGCTGAATTAACAAATGAATGTGAAAAAAAACAAAAGGAATATGACATTTATGTGAATAAAACAGCTCAACAATTGTGGAAAGAAGAACTTAATGAATTCTTAGTCAACTATGAAATATATCTCGATGAATTGGCAGACCTCGAAGATCAAGAAAAAGGAATAAAAAAAACTAAAACTAAAACTAAATCGAATAAAGGAGGAAAACAAAACAAAATAAATTCAGGGAAAGTAACTAAAACTGTCACAGTTCCAAATAAACAAAATAAATCAAAGGTGTCAAAGACTCAAATAAGTAAATAATTAAAATTATTTTGGCATGATATATATTCTGTTTTTTTCGAATGCATCAACATATTTTTTTATATAAAAATTTCCATTGGCGAAATCTTTTCTTCTTGGTATAATTTCGCTGACTTGTGTTTTTGGACAACATATATTTGAATATGCGTCATAAATTCCTCCTGAGTTTCCGATTGCATTAGATGAATTAGTTGAATTAGATTCCCCAGCTTTGTATTTTAAATAAAATGGATTCCATTCGACACCAATACATCTTCTGTCTGCTTCACATAATTTTAAACATGATATTTCACTTATATCTGTTGTACATTTTTGGGGATAAAGATATTGGCCTAAAAATTCATCATGTGATTTTTCAAACACAGCATATTTACCTAAATTCGTATTATTTAAAATAGTGCTTACTTTTTCTGTTGGCCATTCGAAGTTGTTATTAATATCATAATTGGGAACATCGATTTTTTCTATATCATCAAAATCTCCCACCATCTGTCTTTTTGTCGGCGCAATAAGTTGTAGTGTATATCTGCCTTGTTCACTATCCGAGCACATATATAGTGCATTTCTTCTCATTAAATTGGGAGAAAGAAGATCACTTTCGTCCAGTATTGGTTGCGATTTATTACATCTATAATCACTTGTATTATATTCGTCACCAAAGATAGAATCGACGGGTTTACCTAATATAGCTTGTTTCGATAAAAAACAAACACCTTCATCTGAATAAGCGAAACCTCTACAACCAATTACAGATGTACATAGATCACCACATTTTTCTTTAGAAATGCTTGGTATTCTAGCATCAAATCCTTCTATTATTTTATTTTCTTGTGAGGAAATGTTTGTATTATCATTAAAATAACATACAAAAAATGTTATTAATATTATTATTGCTAATATAATCCATAATATATTTGTTGGTGATAAAAGTTGATTTTCCATTATGTTAATATATATACAGTGATAATTTATACTATATAAATAGATATTATTAAATTTTAATAAAAATCTTACATTGACCCATTTCAACAATGGATAATTTTAATATAAAAACCGTTTTCTCTTTGGACGGTGATTATGATGATACAATATTGAGCGATTCCGATTTATTGAACGCTTTTATTATAGAAAAAATAGGACGATTTCCTGATTCTGATATACAGAAACAAGTACAAGATATAATAAATTATTTCAACGATTGTTTTCTTTGTATATTGTCTTTAGATAAATTACAAACTGAATTACTTAATATACTATATAATCAATTTAATAGATATCTCACAACATTGAAGAATATTAATTCTTATAACATTTACGACTCGTATATAATTTTGGCAGTTAATGATGAAAATAGTACATTTATTGATTATTATGTTAAATATTTTGCTGAAAAAAAGCCAGATAACGTAAATGATTCTGATGATATATATATATGGTTTTGTTGTTCGATGTACAATGGTATTAATAGATTTTGTGATAGTGACAAAAAACAATTATTATTAAAGTTGTTAGAAATTAAATCTGTAATAACAACGATTGCCAATCATTATCAGTGTACATTTATACACGGAAATAAAAATGATATACAAATAACCGGAGCGAATGATGAAAAGAGTGGATTTTTTTCACTGTTAATTTCTCCATTTAGATTAGATATATTAGACATTATTATAAATGATGAACATATACTGGAAAAATTTGTTGAGAAAATTAATAGTTCGCTGCATCTAAATATTTCTTATTCATATTCACAATTAAGTTTTATTGAACTTAACTCATGTGCTTCTCCAACATTTATTAATACGTTAATGAAAATTATGTTGTATATTTACTCGAAAACAATATCAAAACCTGGTTCGAATGGAATTGATAAGTGTACAGATAATTCACCAAGAAAAAATACTTTTGTTCTAACTGAAAATGATAATTTGGAGACCAAAATAGTGACAACATTATTGTTTTCAATTAAACTAGGTTACAATCCATTGAGGAGATTAAAAGATTATTACAAAAAAGAACTTGATATATTGAAAGAAGATTTAGATTATTACGAGACACTTAAATCGAAGGGACAATCTCGTTCTCACCTGAGAACAAAAACATTATATGATACAACCGAGAATAAATATAATGTTATTTTGTCATTGTATACAGAAACAGAAGTTATATCTGAAATAAATGAATTTATATTCAAATTGATGAATCATTGTACAAAAATTGGAGTATTGTATTCTGATGATTTTGCATTTGACCTTGTTGATAAATTTCGCACTGATCTTGTAAACACTTCCTTTCAAATGACAGAAGATATTATGACTTTCATGATTAATATTTTGAGTAATAAGATAATTTCAAACAAACACGTGAAATTCTCTCTTTGTTTTGTTATAATTAAATACACTGAGGATAACGGTTATTCTAAAATAAATTCTTATGGCGATAAAATGATTTACGATTTACATAGTTCAATTATGAAATTTGTTTCTGATGTCAATTATTTTGAATTAGTCACGGCCCCGACTTCATACGTTTTCCACGAATCTCTTGTCAGTTTTATTAACTATTATTGTGAAAAAATAAATCAAATAAAAAATATTGAAAATATTGATAAAGATGATCGAACAAAAATAATTTTATTAACAGAGGCGGCTTTTCATAAAATTATTTCCAATGCAAATGATTTTGTTTCCGATATAATAAAGAATTGTAAATATGTTACCGAAGAATTAAACAAATCAGATAATAATTTATTCAATATGTTTAATGATAATTATCGTACATCGGCGATAAGGGAACAATTAAAACCACTGTTTATGGAATCTATCAGAGCGTGTATGGTATCAATTCAGTCATTATACATTTTCGCTAAGTGTAATATGATTAACATCACAGATTTTACACCAGATTTAGTCATGCCGATATCATCATTCGTTAGTTCTCTATTAACGACTTTATCTGATGGGAAAAGTCCGTTATATGAAATATTTTATCTGAATATGGAAACTCTTGATTTGTTAAAAGAATTATTTAATTTGATTAATTTTTGTTGTGAAAATAAATATTTTAAAGAAAGTCTTAAATATTCAATTAATATCCTCCAGGAAATGTTACCTCGCGTTAAAGTTAATGAAATGTTAAAACAACAATTATCAACTAATATTGAGGAAATAAAATTATTTGATATGAACGATGAAGAAATTCCTCCCGAATTTTTAGACCCATTATTATGTACAGAAATTATTGATCCTGTTATGATTCCCGATATTAATGATATTTATGATAAATCGAGCATATTAATCCATTTGCATGAGAAAAAAACAAATCCACTTACGAGAAAACCCTTGACAATCGAGGAATTCAATTTATACCAACAAAATGAGGACGTCAAACAAAAAATTAAAGAATTTAATGAAAGATATAAATTATTCAAAAATTTAAAATGAAATATAGAAATAAAGAAACACAATTTAATTTTATTTTTCTATTTTCTATTTTTTATTTATATATGATTTTTATATAATATGAACAATAATTGTCCAACTTTTAACAAAGAACGTAAAGGACGTGCGAAAGATTTAGTTAATGGTCCTATTTCTATAAGAGAAGTACATGGCGATCGATTAAAATATGTTAGTCAAAAATCGTTAAATAATTTCATTGCAACAATATATAATAATTTTATTGATTTAGTTAATTATCCTCAATTAAAACATACACCGGAGGAATTATACAGATTGTTAACATCGCCGAATATGATTATGTTTACCATATCTAAAGGAACATTAATGATTGGCTATGTTGTTGGAGAATTAATGAAATTAGACGATGGTAGATTTGTTTTGTTTATTTCTTACATATACATCGGGGCTAGATATAGAAGAAATGGTCTTGGTAGTATTCTTCTTAATAAAATGATTGAGTATGCCAATTTTAAAAGTATGGATGCAGTAACACTAGTATGTGACACAGAAGATCATAATGTTATGGATTTCTATTTTATGAAGGGATTTATGTATGATCAATATTTAAGAAGGTATGATAAATATGATGTATTAACACTTAATTTATAAACATTGTAAGCTATATATTGTAAAAAAGTTTGATTTAATAATTTTTTATGTATTAGATATTTCAATTAATATCGAAGTATCTTAATAATAAATATTTATATAAACACAAAACAAGTATGATAATTGTTTTGAGTTCATTAACTCCAGTCAATAACGATATAAATAGTGTTGATTTATGTGATGTAGAAAAAATGGTTATACATCCAGAAACTCTTGATAAAAACTTAGTAAAAGAAAACGAACAATTCGGTTTTATTATAAAAAAAAATCCAATGAGCGGTATGCTAAAACGAATTTTGGCAAATGGAGAATTATCGGGCTATTATTATAATAATCCCGAGGTTAAAAAAGGATATTATATTTTATATTTCAAAGATTATGATGGATCGAGTTATTCATATAATAGTGATGAAAGTTATTTAAATCCGTCCCAATATGTATCTTCTCGTGCAGTTTTAGCAATTATTAACGAAGTTTTACCTTTAACACATCATGATCCTGATATTGATAAAGATAATATAAATATTAATACATTTCACATCATGAATATATTTGTAAATCATTATGGTTCAATAAAAAAATTAATTAGACTTTTTCCTGAAAGTGAAACAAAAATTAACTTCGCACCTATTAAAAATAATGACGGTTATGATTTAGAAGGTTTTTATAAACTTACTATCACAACAAAACGAAATTTCAACTACTTAATCAATCTTGTTTTTGTGCTAATGACCATAATAACAGCATTAAAATACAATGACTATAATGTTTCAGATTCACTAGCAGAAAAATTAGTAAAAAGTACGCACAATATTAATGCACCTTATTTTGTTAGATATATTATTTCTAGCAGAATATTATCAAAGAAGGATTTTACCAAAAATAAATCACTATTAGAAAAATCATCAAGTAATAAAATATATTTACACCATGGTAATACTGCCGATCAAAGGAGATCGTATATTGAAAATTTGTTCTTTTGTGACAAAAATAAACAAAATAATCACACAGATAAAACATACGATATTATTGATATTGGATGTGGTGAAGGATTTTATGTTGTGCCATTTAGTCAAAAACTCGAGAATAATACTTATATAGCCTTTGATATCGACAAAAATGAATTAATAAAATTAAGTAAAAAAATACAAGAAAAAAATATTAAAAATGTTGTCATCTGTGATAATGAAAATGATTTATTTGGTCTTATTAATAACAGTAATAAATTTAATGTCATCATAACTGAAGTTATTGAGCACATGGGAGAAACAGAATCACATGATTTTCTTGTTCGGACATTTAATGCATTACAAAATAAATTCAACAAAATAATAATAACAACACCAAACTATGAATTCAACCAATATTATATGATGGAAACACAATTTAGACATCCAGATCATAAAATGGAAATGACACATGAACAGTTTGTAAAATTTATCGATAGATGTCTTAAAAAAACCGATATGGTTAATTATGACCTAGAATATGTGAATATTGGTGATTCGGTCGATAATATTTCGTGTACTCAAGGAGTTATTATCAAAAATAAATATTGAAAAACCTTCTGTTTATTCTTGATTGATAAATAAATGAATAATACACAATTATTATATGAATATTCAAATTAAATTACATACACTGATTGTCGGTGTTGGTCCAAAACAATGTGGCAAAACGTTCTTTTTTAAACAAAAATTTTTACCAATAATTAAAAATATATTGACAAAAAATAATAATTTATTTCATCCTAACATAAAATTTATATCGTCAGAAGAAATAAGAAGATGGTTATTAAACGATACAGAAAATACATATAATAAAGATTCAGAAATAATGAACAACGTCAGCGAATCATGTTTTAATATATTAAATGTCCAAGTTGATGAATCATTGCGAACTGGCGCACATTTTGTTGTTGTTGATACGACAGGAATGAATAATAATTTTAGAAATGATATGAAAAATATTGCGGTGAAACATAATTATAATATTTTATATTTTGTATTTGACTACAAAAATAGATCTGACTATTATGAGAATACAACAGATAAATTTAATATGTCTAAGAATATTGATCATTTTAAAAAAATGCTCAAAGAATTTGATAAAAGTAACTCCATTAAAATAAAATATTTACTTAAACATGATATTAATCCAAATATTTTGTTAACAGATTTTGATACATATTTAACTAGATTTTTGCCAAATAAAAGACAGTTTGTGGTATTTGTTCATATAACAAAACATAATATTGATACAATAATAAATAAAATCAAACACAAAACAAATTGTGATGTTATTTTTATATCGGATGAATTTAATATTAATAATGTGAATCAAATAAATGTACTAATGGAATTTGTTAATAAAAATCAAACTAATATTTATTTTTTAAAAGAGGGTGACAATCCATATATATACAATCCCGAAGAAAATAATAATGCGATACCAATGACAATTTCATATGTTGATTCATCAAAAGAACAAGGTTTATATTATATGATAGGACACAAAATTAATAAGATAAATAAAATAATTTGTGGTAAAGAGTGGGTTGAATTTAATAAAGGATTAAATTCAAACACTGGAATTGATCGAGAATCTTTAATTCCACCGGTAGAATTTAATAAAGGATTAAATTTAAACACTGGAATTGATCGAGAATCTTTAATTCCACCGGTAGAATTTAATAAAGGATTAAATTTAAACACTGGAATTAGTGAGCAACTATTTGATAATTTAGACGAAATAAAAAAAAATCGTATCAGAAATATAATTGATAATAAAATTAATTTTATATCGACCACTGTGTGCCCTGTTGATAAAAATATTTATAACCTCAAAAATAATACTGTTTTTGAATTAGAAAATGGTGAAATGGGCATTAAATATTATTACGATCTTTTTATGAAAACAGGGTATCCAAAGTCATTATCCATACAAGTAAAGTATATGGGATCGCGATTACAGTTTTATTACTATGTAAACGATCCCAGTAAATCTTTTGGTGTGACGAGACAAGGATTTATTTCTAAAATATCAAAACTCGAATTACTTAATATACACAATAAATTGAGTTTAAATAATAAAATACAAAAATTTATCGCAGAAAAAAATATAAAAATTATTATATTTGATGGTGAATTAATGCCATGGAGTGCACTAGGGAGTGATCTAATTAAAAACGAATTTATGTCTGTATATCATGCTGCGGGTAGTGAAATAGATTATTTAATAAAATCGGGATATAAAAAAAGTATGGACAATTTAATGGAGGAATATGATGAGAGTGATTATAAAAAAGATGTAAATCAACTACAAAAAAATAAAATCTCTGAAAAATATACGAATCATCAAACATATAAATCTATTCTGACATACCAAAAAAAATATATTGATATCAAAGACATGTCACAAATGATTACAACATATAGAGAACAAATGGATATATTTGGATCAAAAGGCAGTATTGATTACAAACCATTTACCATACTAAAATATGTTACGAACGAGGATAATGAATATCTCATGGGTATAAATATTTTTGACGATTCCAACAATTTATTCGATAAATCCATGTCAAATTCTGAAATATTCAGCATGATAACAGAAAATGAAAATGACAGTATTTCTATTGAATTTACTAAAAATAATTTAAATATATGTATTGATATCTTTAATGGATTCTATAATGACATTACCACTAATAGAAAATTAGAAGGTGTTATAATCAAACCAGATTTCATAAATCCTTTAAATGCTCCATATTTAAAAGCACGAGGAAAAAACTATTTACATATAATATACGGATTTGATTATTTAGTACCATACAAATATGAAAAACTCTGCGAGAAAAAATCAATCAATAAAAAGTTACATTTGTCAATCAGCGAATTTAATAGTTCACTAAAAATATTACAAACACCGTTACATGATATAAATTATGGGAATAAATATGTAAAACTCCTTTGCGATTTCTTATTTTTAGAAGAAAATGAATTAGAATTGGATAAGGCATTATAGAGAACACTATATACAATATAGACAATAAAGACAATAAAGACAATATAGACAATAAAGGATAATAGTTACAATGTGTTGTTATTTGTATTATTTTTTTATTTAAAAAATATATATAGACTATATGGAACATATAAATAATAGTTCATTACAAGGAAGTGAAACCGAAAAATCGGGAAATACAATAGATTTGAATAAGTTTAAAAAATCGATAGATGTAATAAAAATAGCTTTAAATAAGGGTTGTAAAAATGGTATATATGATTTAGATGAAGCAAAAATTATTGCATTAAATTTAGACTATTTAAATGAGATATATTGCGTGATAGAAAACATAGGAGATAACTGATGGCTCCTTGGACTAAAGTCCAAGGGTTCTTATGATTCCTTTACAAGATTCATTTGAACGGTCAGTCTTTACTATATCTAATAATCTATCCAGATTATTTAATATAGATTTATTGCGGAGTTTGCTTACTTTGATTTCCAAATTTTCATTCTCCGCTGTCTTTTTTATTTTATTAAAATTACCTTTTGTTTTCCTTATGGTTATATTTCGCATCATTTTTATCATATTTTTTGACGCATTCATATTTCGTTCCCATAATATACATCCTTCTAAATTTTCATGTTTGTTAACACAAAGATGCAATCTGTAACTTGGTCCATAATATTTCGTTTCCTTTATTTCTTTCTCTTCTTTCTTTATTTCTTTTTCCGTATTTTTTATTTCTTCTTCCTTTATTTTTATTGCTTTCTTATCATCTTTTATTATTATTATTTTCTGTTTTTGAATTTTTTTTTCTGTTTGTATTTTACATTTATTTTTAATTTCCATTTTTAATTTCTTTATTTGATTTTTCTTCTTATTTATTTCACTTTTTTTAGTTTTTACTAACATTATTTTCCCTTCATCTTTATCTTTTTTTGGTATTTTAAATACATTTACTTCCTCTAATTGGTTTTCACATTTACTACATAATTGTGATGTATTTTGTTCTGGTGTTAATATTATTACACATCTTTTACTTAATTCTTTTACTATTTTTTTTATTGGTCCTTTTGGTGAACTATTTTTCGTATTTGTTATCGTTATTGATCCATTTCCTTTTCCCATACATAATAATATCGGTTTTTTATTATCTTCATTATATTTTTCTTCATTGAAATATTTTCTGTG
>Ga0182016_10000946_pt1 | contig 35776 bp, 31 predicted proteins | sample 712S2MmetaG_FD_120491 | JGI IMG/M metagenome (GOLD analysis project Ga0182016, IMG submission 120491) | Permafrost microbial communities from Stordalen Mire, Sweden - 712S2M metaG | ecosystem: Environmental > Terrestrial > Soil > Wetlands > Permafrost | place: Sweden: Stordalen | collected...
GCCGCGGCATGAATTACTGGAGAAAGAGCTGACGTAGCCGCCTGGGAAACTGCGCTGCCTTTTGCGATTTTGTTTACAAGTAAACAAATCTCGGGAACGACTGCCATGCAACGCGCGCCGGAACGAATCAGCACCATCGAGTCACACCTGTCGTATTGGCTGCATTACGTGGGCTACCGCCTCGCTCACGAGCTTCGCCTCAAGACGCAGCAGTTCGGCGTTACGGCCGCCGAATGGGTCGTCCTTCGCATGCTATACGACGAAGGTTCGAGGCCGACTCATCTGGCTATACGGCTTGGGCTGACCCGCGGCGCTATCTCGAGGCTGGCGGTGAGGCTGGAAGCCAAGGGTTTGATCGATCGCGAAAAATCCCTGTCCGATCGTCGGACACAGATGCTGACGCTGACGGGATTAGGGCGCGCGGTCGTCCCCGTACTGGCCGCGCTGGCGGATGAGACCGATGCGCGCAATTTCGGTGATGCGGGCCTCGCGTGGCGCGAGAAAATCGAGCAAGTGATGAAGTGGATCGTCCGGCGGGATCGACTGAGATTCATTCCGCCGGGTCAGTGCCGCATCATCCGCGACTACCGTGACGGAGACGAAGAAGGAGACGGTTAGGGATAAGGACCGCCGGCCATCCCAGCTGGATTTAATCCAGCTGGAATTGATAGGCCACTTCGCCACCGACCGACCCGTCAGGGCGCCATGTCCACTCGCGAAAACTCGCGCTGCCGCTGGCTGCGAGGCGAATCACCGTCGAGCTTCGAGTACCGTAGTCGCCGGTCGCGATGAAGGCGCTCGACATCAGCCGTTCCCATTCGAGGCTCACGCCCGTGCGCGGCAGTTCGTCATCGTTGGGCACGCTGTCATCGCGCAGCAATTCCAGCAGTGCGGTCTCATCGGGCAGATTCCCGATCGCCCGCGCGAGCTGGGACTTCGCGCGCTGGACCTTGGGCCAGGGCGTATCAAGCAGATGATTGGAGAGACCGTAGATGCCTGGCGCGAGCAGGCGACCGGAGTCGGCGACGCTTTCGTATACACCCAATTCGCGGCCGTCCGTGCAGAGCAGGTTGAAGCCGGAATACTGAGCGCCCACCGCATGCAGCTGCGACAGACGGTCGGCGATGGCCGCCTGCGATTCGAGTACCTGCAGCACCAGGCCGCCCCGGCTGGGAGCGTGAGGTTTGATCTGACGCGGATCGCGATAATTGGTCAGTGCGGCTACCTGTCCGTCCGCAGTGATGCCGAGCCAAGTGCCACCGGCTTCAAGATCACGGCCGGCCAGCAATCGAGGACGATCGGGCCACCATTGCGCGGCAGCGGTCGGTCGGCGATGAAATTCATCGCGATTGGCCGCGATCACGATGGGATATTCGGCGTGCACGCGCCAGGCCATGAGGATCAGGCACATCGCTGGAGTTCCTGCCGGATGGCGCGGATGTCCGCCGGCCTCGTGCGGCAGCACCCCCCGATCAGGCGCGCGCCCGCGCCATACCAATCGAGCGCCTGAACCGCAAATGGTACCGCCGCGACGGGGCCGTGCCAGGACTTAGTCGCGGCATCGTACGCCTCGCCCGAGTTGGGGTAGGCGAGCAATGGCTTTGCGGTCTGATCGCGCATGCGCCGCAGGAGCGAGGCGATGAGTTCGGGTCGCGTGCAGTTGACGCCGATGCTGACAATTTGTGCGAACGCATCAAGTGCGCGCGCGCAGTCCTCGATGGGTTGGCCCTCGCCGGTGTGCGTGTCGTCGCGACACGAGAAGCTGATCCATGCGCAGCATTGGGGAAACTCCTCGAGCAGGCGCGCCAGTACCAGCGCCTCTCGCAGGCTTGGCACGGTTTCGCAGGCCAGCAGATCCGCACCGGCCTCTGCAAGCACCGCCAGTCGCGGTCGATGAAAAGCCATGAGCTCATCATCTCCCAATGCATAGCCTCCGCGATACTCCGAGCCGTCGGCGAGCGCAGCGCCATAAGGGCCTACGGATGCGGCTATCAGCGGTCGCGGTCGGCCTGCGGGCCGCGCCGAATGGCGGAGGTAGTCGTCGCGCGCTTCCACAGCCAGCAGTACCGACGCGCGCAGCAGCTCCGTGGTCTGCGAAGTGGTAAGACCCCGGCGGCCAAAGCCCTGGAAGGTGGCCTGATAGCTCGCGGTCGTCGCGACGTCGGCACCGGCTTCGAAGTAGTCGCGATGCACGGCGCTGATCAACTGCGGTTGCTCCAGCAAAACTTTTGCAGACCACAGCGGATCATCCAGATTCGCACCGCGCCGCTCGAGCTCCGTCGCCAGTGCGCCATCCAGAATGATGACGGGCACCTGCTGCAGGAACTCTGCGATGGGATCATGGATCGTAGGCACAGCCACACACGCACCTGATCAGACACTCATTACTATATCCCAGGGTCCTCAAGCAGACGGGAATAAACCGGAGTCCTCGCCAGTCTTAGGAGGCAACTTCAAAGGAGATGGCGTCATGAAGCTGATCGACATAATCGTTAAGACTGTGCGGCTGGCCGTTGCCACGGCGATTGCCGGTGGTGTCCTGGGAACGCCGACTGCCTTTGCCAAGCCGGCCGACCGACTGGTGCTGGTGCCGCCCGCGAGTCTTCCCGCCGTGGCGCGGGAAGGCGGCGATGGCATGTTCCTGCATACCGGCAATGACGGTCGCATGTTCCTCTACATACAGCGTAAGCAGGGAATGGAGCTTGCGATGCTGGATGTTACGGACCCGGCCCATATCAGAATTGCACGGGCCGTCCCGTCCGCCGCGCCCGGGCCGTCCGATGTGTTGTCAACGCCGCCCAGCGCAGATGACCTGCCGGTCAGGGGCGTGCGGGCGCGACTCACGAACGCGCAGACCGGCTCGACCTTTCTGCTGACGGACGAGGGCCTCTATGTGGCGCGGCGTCCGGACGATGAATGGATCAAGCGGTTTCGCGATCAGGCCTACGAGAACTGAGCGCGGCTCAGCTCTCGCCGCGCCCGATCAGCCGGCGGACGCGTTGTGTGGGACTGCCGTCGAACTTCTCGGTGGCGCGCTCAAGGAGGAGTCGCGCCTCCCCGGCAGGCAGCGCGCGGCTCAGCAGGAAGCCCTGTGACTGTGCGCACTGGTGCTCCTGCAGGAAGCGGAACTGCGCGAAGGATTCGACGCCCTCGGCGACGACTTCGACCTTGAGCGCCTTGGCCATCGAGATGATGGCCGCGGCGATGGCGCGATCATCCGTGTCATCGCCGAGGTCGCGTACGAATGAGCGATCCATCTTGAGCCGGTCGATGGCCAGATGATGCAGCCGCTGAAAGTTCGAATAGCCGGTGCCGAAATCGTCGATCGCAATCGACACGCCGACGGTGTGCAGCTCATCGAGCACGCGCGAGGCGCGCTTCTCATCCATCATCACCATTGACTCGGTGATCTCCAGCTCGAGCATGGCAGGCGGCAGCCCGGTGTCCGCCAGGATCTGCGCGACCAGTGCGGAGAAGTTATGCATGCCGAACTGCTGATTCGCGACGTTGACTGCGATGCGCCGCACGGCGAGTCCTTCATCGTGCCACTTTTTCGCCTGCGCGCAGGCGGTGCGCAGCACCCACTCGCCAATTGAGATGATCAGGCCCGTGTCTTCCGCTACTGGAATGAAATCGCTGGGTGGAACCGAGCCCAGCTCGGCGTTGGTCCAGCGCAGCAGCGCCTCCATGCCGGTGACGTCGCCGGTCGACATGTCGATCTGCGGCTGGTAGTGGAGCGAGAGCTCGCCGCGTTCGAGTGCGCCGCGCAGCTTGCCTTCGATGGTGAAGCGCTGCAGCGCCCCTTCATTCATCGAGACATCGAAGAATGCGAAAGAGCCGGGTGATCGGCGCTTGGCAAAATACATGGCCAGATCGCCATGACGCAGCAACGTCTCCGCATCGTTTCCGTCCGTGGGCGACATCGCGACTCCGATGCTGGGTGTGATCACGACAGTGTGCTTGGCAAGCGTCATCGGCTCCTGCAGTATCGAGATCAGCCGTTCGGCGACCTGCGCGGCGTTCTCGCTGCTGCCGATATCGGGCAGCACTACCATGAATTCATCCCCACCCAGTCGGCCGATGTCGCCGGGACGCTCCACCGAGACCTCGTCGGTGGCGCGATCCGAGCCGGTGCGCAGCGCCTTGCGCAGCCGGTCGGCTGCGCAAATGAGCACCTCGTCGCCGGTGGCATGGCCGAGCGTGTCGTTGATGCGTTTGAAGTTGTCCAGATCCACATACATGACTGCCAGCATGCGTCCCTGCTGCTGCGCCGAGCTGACCGCCGAACGCAGCCGCTGGTGCGCCTGTTCGCGATTGGGCAGACCCGTGAGGGAATCGAAATAGGCGAGTTTTGTGATGCGCCGCTCCGCACGCCACTTGCTCGCGAGCGCGATTGCCATCTGTCGGACTTCGTGCGGATGGAATGGCTTCTGCAGGTAAGACAGCTTGTCTTCGGGCGGAACGCGCCCCCCGATATCGATCGGATCGATGTCCGAGTAGGCGGTGCAGATTGCGATCTCGATCGCCGGATCGATTTCGCGGATGTGCGCGGCGGCCCAGATGCCATCCGGACCCGGCGACATGCGCATATCCAGAAACGCGACGGCAAAGGGCTTGCTGGTACTCAGGGCCTCGCGCACGGCGGCGAGCGCAGCCTCGGCCCCCTGGCAGTACACCGCTTCGAAAGTCAGCGCGTTGCTCGGCAGTCGCAGGCGCGTGACCGATGGTGCGCCACCGAATAGCTTGGCACCCAGGTTGCGGCGAGCGGCGGCAGCATCCTCGGACGGACCGCTGAAGATCTGACGATAGGCATCGACGATGGCCGGTTCGTCGTCGACGACCAGCACGCGAATCGGGGGATTGCCATTCTCAGTCATGATGAACCTCAGGCCGCTTTTGAGCCGGCGGATTCCGCCGGCGGTGTAACGGGGACGATGATGTGAAATTTGGCGCCGTGGCCCGGACCTTCGCTGCTGGCCCAGATGCGGCCGCCAAGGGCGTTGATGGCGGTCGCGCACCAGTGCAGGCCGATACCGCTGTTGCCCTTTCCAAGCTTGGTGGAGAAGCCGCGCTCGAAGATGCGCTGGAGGTTCTGCGGCTCGATGCCCGTGCCGCTGTCCTGGCATTCGAGCAGCAGCCTGTCTTCGCCGCCCTCGGACTGGATCGCCGCCGTGAAGCGCACGACGCCACGCGACTTGCCGGTGGCGCGCACGGCCTCCGCGGCATTGATGATCAGGTTCTGAATGACGAGCCGCAGCACCGTGCGGGCAGCCCAGACGGGACTGACCAATTGCAACGAACGGTCGATCTCGATGTCGACCTGGTCGCGGCAGGAGTCCGGCACGATCTCGAGACTCTGGTGAATGATGGCCGGCAGTTCCACGGACTCGATGACGGTGCGCGCGGTCGGCGAGGGCAGACGCTCGGACAGCGCGTTCTGAACCATCGTGGCCTGTCGCATCATCATGCCTACATCGGCCTCCGCCGTCTTGACGAGGCCTGCCAACTCGCCAGTCGCAAGCCGCAGGAACTCCTCGAGGTCGGCCTGTCGATTCGGAGCGGTATTGGCTTGCGCGCACTCGGCCAGCGCGCGTTCGATATCTTCGATGGGCGCCCCCCGCAACTGCTGATGAAGTTTGGCCACGCGTACCGACAGCGGCGTCATGGCGTTGCCGATGTTGTGCAGCACACCTCGCGAGAACTCCGCCATGCCGGCCTGAAAGCTGTTGTCGATGAGCTGGCGGCGGGATTGCGCCACCTGCGCGACCATGCGATCGAATTCGCTCGCCAGCATCCCGATCTCATCGCTGCGCTCGAGGTTCAGGCGCGTGGTGAGATCATCGCCCGCGCCGATCGCAATCGCATGCCGCGTGACCTTCGCGAGCGGCGCGAACACGGTGCGGTTGAGTACCAGCAGCAAGAAGATCAGTACGACCACGAAGGCGCCGATCGTGAAGCCCATGGCGGAAGTGACGGTGGCGCGCGCATGCGCCATGACCGTGCGCGGCTCGTCGACTCGCAGCGTCATGATGGGCTGGTCGAAAATGTCCTTGAAGACCCGGTACACCTGCGTGGTATCCGCTGTGGCTGCCATCTGCGTGGTCTGATTATCTGCGGTCGCGCCGGGCAGGAACTCGGGTTGCCGGCGGCCGATGACATGCATTGCGGTCAACGTCACGCTGGTCTGCGCCTTTGCGCCGATGATCCTGATCTCGGCCGGCGTCAGCAGTCGTCCCATGACGACCAGACCGCGCGAGGGTCCGTGACCATAGCCGTCCAGAATCGGCGCTACTGCAGCCAGCAGCACGCCGTGGTTCGTGGCGATGAGGCTGTGGCGCGGCGTGGCGTCCCGCAGGTTCTCGGCCCACGGAAAGTCGGCCGGCAGCGAGTCGACTGAAAAAAGGTTCAGGGGCAGCGGTGTCGCTGCCACCGGATCCTGGGACAGCGACCAGATGATCTTGCCGTTCAGGTCGATGAAGGCCAGCGCCGAGATGTGCAGCTGCTTCATCGCGATGGGGTTGAGATTTTCCTGCGCGAACGCCTTGTTATGGTCCTGCATGAAGCGATAGGTATCGGCCCAGTTGCCCCAATCGTTTGCCGACACCTGCAGGCCATCGAGCGCCTGGGAGACCCCGGCGTCGATGCGTTTCATGGCGGTCAGAGCGTTGTCGTTCTCGATCTGCTCAAAGCGGGGCAGCAGCAGCATCTCTCCAACTCCCCACTCGATCAGAGCGAAGACCAGAAAGACGCCAGTCAGAAGCACAATCACTTTTGTGCGGATATTCAGGGTCCACTCCCAATTATGGACAGCAGCGCCAAAATATGACGCATACCCCCCGGGAGCACTGTGATGCATCCGTAATACGGCAACGCCGCCGCGCAAGTATCGCCAAGCGGTGACGGGCGTCACGTTTCTCGGCTATGCTCTGCCGCCCGATTCGGAGGCAATGTGCGCTACAACTTACTAGGTCAAACCGGGCTGTACGTCTCAGAACTGTGCCTTGGCACCATGACTTTCGGCGGTGGCACCGGGTTTTGGCAGGCCATCGGCAGCGTGCAGATCGACGAGGTGTGCACGCTGGTCAAGAAATCCTTTGATGCCGGCATCAACTTCTTTGACACGGCCAATGTCTACTCGCAGGGGCAGTCCGAAACCCTGACCGGCGAAGCGCTGCGTAAACTGGGGCTGCCGCGCGACGAACTCATCATTGCCACCAAGGCTACCGGCAGCATGAGCGAGGCGCCCAATGGGCGTGGACAGTCGCGCTTTCACCTGATGAGCGCCCTCGATGCCAGTCTGGAGCGGCTGCGGCTTGATCACATCGATCTCTATCAGCTGCACGGCTACGATCCGCTGACGCCGCCCGAGGAGTACCTTGCGACCCTCAACGACATGGTGCGCTCAGGCAAGGTGCGCTACATCGGGCTCTGCAACATGTCGGCCTGGCACATTATGAAGGCGCTGGCGGTGTCGGATCGGCGCGGCTGGGCGCGCTTCGAGAGCGTTCAGGCCTACTACACCATTGCCGGACGCGATCTGGAGCGTGAAATCGTGCCGCTGCTCAACGATCAGAAGCTCGGGCTGATGGTCTGGAGTCCGCTGGCCGGTGGACTCCTGAGCGGCAAGTACAACGCCGATGGCAAGGGACCGGAGGGGGCGCGTCGCGCCAGCTTTGATTTCCCGCTCGTGGACAAGCCGCGCGCTGCGCGCTGCGTCGAAGCCATGCGTCCGATCGCGCGGGCGCACGGCGTGTCGGTGGCGCAGGTCGCGCTCGCGTGGCTGCTGGCGCAAGCGGCCGTGACCACAGTCATCATCGGCGCCAAGACGGTCGAGCAGCTGGATGACAACATTGCCTCGGCCAAGGTGCGGCTCAGTGCCGATGACCTTAAGGCGCTCGATGAAGTCAGCGCGTTGCCGTCCGAATATCCCGGCTGGATGCTGAGTTTCCAGGGCCAGGCTCGCGCCAAGCGGCCGTACAAGGAATAGCGCCTGAGAACGGGCAAAGCCACCCTCGACTTCGATGCCCCGCACGCCGATGTGGCGCGCGCGCGCACGCCACCGGCGAGTTTCTACACCGATGCCACGCAGCTCGCGCGCGAGTTCGAGAGTGCACTGGCGCGCTCCTGGCAGTATGTGGGGCACACCGGGCAGCTGCGGGCGCACGGCGATTACTTTACGACCCGGATCGGGCGCGAGCCGCTGCTGTTCGTCCGCGACGGGGAAATCGTCCGCGGCTACTTCAATGTCTGTCGCCACCGCGCAGGTCCCCTGGCGCAGGGTTGCGGGCATGCCGCGCGCATCGTCTGCCGCTACCACGGCTGGAGCTACAGCCTTCAGGGCCAGCTGCTGCGCGCGCCCGAGATGGAAGGCACGCAGAATTTCGACACTGCCGAGGTCCATCTGGTGCCCGTGCAGGTGCATGTGTGGGGGCCCTTGATCTTCGCGGCGCTCGACCGCGAGGTGCCCCCGTTCGAGCGTTATCACGCCGGGCTTGCCGGGGAGTGCGCGCCGTTCCATCTGGACCGCATGCAGCACGTGCTGTCGCGCGACTATCCGGTCGCCAGCAACTGGAAGGTGTACGTCGACAATTTTCTGGAGGGCTATCACGTCCCGCTGGTGCATCCGTCGCTGAACCGCGAAATCGACTACAAGTCCTATGTCACCGCGCTGGCGCCCAATCGGGTGTTGCAGCACGCGCCCGTGCGCTCCGATACCGCCAGCCTCTATCGGCAGCCCGCGGGGGAACCCGATGCCAGTTACTACTGGATCTTTCCCAACATCATGCTCAACCTCTACGAGCATCAGCTGCAGATCAACGTCGTGATCCCCGAGGGCATCGACCGTACGATCGTGCGTTTCGAATGGTTTGCGCTCGACGCCGGCCCCGAACGTGCGCTCGACCCGCACTTTGGCGAGCTGCTGAAATTTACCGAGCTGGTGCAGTCCGAGGATGCCGCCATCTGCGAGGCCGTGCAGGCGAATCTGCAGTCGCGCGCCTACCGGCCTGGGCCGTATTCGCCCGTGCGCGAGACCGGCGTGCACTGGTTCCATCGCCTGATGCTGCAGCGCTGAGACGATCGGCGTGAGCCCGCAGAGCCGGCATCTACCGCGCAATCGGTTTTTCAGGCACTTATTCTCGCGGCCGCGACTGTTCATTGCCGCGGTCATCGCCCTGCTCGTCGGGCTGCTTCTACCGGTCAGTGCGGCCACCCACCTGGTCACGCGCGCCCTCGTTGCATGGAATGCGGGCGCGATCCTCTACGTCGTGCTGGCCGCCACGATGATGCTGCGCTCCACGACTCAGAAGATGCGCTACCGTGCCCAGATCCAGGACGACGGACAGCTCGCCATTTTGATCCTCTGCTGCACGGCTGCGGTCGCGAGCCTGGCCGCGATGGCGTTCGAACTGGCCGTGGCCAAGCAGATGCACGGGCTTCTCAGGGGTGCGCATGTCGCGCTGGCCGGATTCACCGTGCTGACCTCGTGGGCTTTCATACAGATCATGTTCACGCTGCACTACGCCCACACCTACTACGCCGCGGCCTGCCACGGCCGTCCCGTGGGATTGCGATTTCCCGACGACGATCATCCGGAATACGGCGATTTCTTCTACTTCGCGGCCATCATCGGTACCTCGGGACAGACGGCCGATGTGCCCTTCGTCTCCAAGCACATGCGCCGGATCGGCTCACTGCATTGCATCCTGGCGTATTTGTTCAACACTACCGTGCTGGCCATGCTCATCAATATCGCCGCCGGCCTGTTCTGACGGCCGGCGGCCTGCCTGGCGTCATTGGCATAACGCCACATATGGTTCGCAACGCATATGGACATGCATCGCCGAACGCTACATTGCGGTGCAATGACGCATGCAGCCGCAACACAATTCGCGTAGATTGCCCGGGTGTCATCGGTTGGCACGCTGATTGCTACCTCAAGGCATGCACGCACCTTCGCTCAAGTTCCTGAAGACCTTCCACATCGCAGCCAAGCGCGGCAGCTTCAAGGCTGCCGCCGCGGAGCTATGCGTCACGGCATCGGCCGTCAGTCATCAGATCAAGGCCCTCGAGCAGCAACTGGGCGTGTCCCTGTTTGATCGCGGACCGCGGTCGCTGTCGCTGACGGCCGCCGGCGCTACCTATCTCGAAAACATCGACGCCGTGTTTTCGCGCCTCGAGTCGGTGACGGAACAGTTACAGCGACGTTTCAGCCGAACCGTCGTGCGCCTGCAGGTACCTCCCTTTTTTGCGAGCGAGCTGCTGGTGCCGCGTCTGTCGAACTTCGGGGCGCTGCACGGCGATATCGATATCCAGATCGAGACCGACATCGCGCCAAACAAAGAGCATTCGCCGGATGCCGACATTTCCGTCGTGGTGGGCACTGGCCAGTGGTCCGACCTGCAGGCAACGCGACTGTTTCCCCAGGCCTACGTGGCAGCCTGTTCCCCCGAGCTGCTGCGACAGGTACGCGTGCAACGACCCGAGGATCTGGCCAACGTGCCCCTGATCGCGCATAACCGCCGTCGTGAACTCTGGGGGCGATGGGCCACCCTGTTTGGTATCGAACCGCTGCGGCCAAAGCAGCTGATCGAGTTCAATTCGATGGCTTCCATCGTGCACGCCGCGGAGCAGGGCGTAGGTATCGCACTGGTCTCCGCGCCGGTGGCCGCTGCACGCTTTGCCGCAGGATCGCTGGTCAAGGTTTTCGACGAGGAACTCACCACCGGCGAGAGCTATTACCTCGTCACGCGACCCGAGGATGCGCAGCGATTGGGCGTTCGAGCGCTGATCGGCTGGATGTTGCAGCAATATGGTGCTGCAAGCTGGGTAACCCTGAAACCTGACGCAAATACGGCGCGTGAGTTGAGCTCAATTTAACCTTGCACTCGAATTGATCGTTTGTTGCTGCGCAATTGCGTGGCTATGGTCTCAGCCTCGAGTCCCCCCAACTCGTCTGGAGCTGACACCATGACCCAATTGATCAAGACCCTCCTACTCACGGCCAGCATCGCTGCCGTGCCGGCGCTTAGCCAGGCCGCATCACGCCCGCAGGCGATGGACAGTTGCGTGAATGCTTTCATGCAATCCCTCGTCAAACATACGGTGCCGCTGAAGCTGCGCGAGTCGCGCTTCCTCGATGACGGCATGTCGCCCACTCCGTGGAATACCCTGGTGCTCATCGCCAACGATGCGCACGACCGGCACGTCATCGGGCAGGCGATCTGCCGGCTCGATGCGCACGGCCAGGTGATCGGGCTCGAGGAAGTGCCCGCGCACGCTCTGATGCCGTAAATCGACCACGTTGTTGTTGCGATGATTACCTGGGGCCGCGCGGCGTCATGCCATGCGGCCCCAGGCGTTTAGGTGACATCCATCGCGCGGGGGAATCGCGTTTTCCGGCTTGCGCACGCCACCTCATCCCGGTAGAGTGAACGTTCATTCACTGTCAATGAAGCCCGCGGAGCTGCGGGATCCAGGGTGTCTCATGCGTGCACAAATCTTCGCCATCGCGTTGCTGCTGACGGCCTGCGGGGGCGGCGGCAAGCCGGCTGGCGGGTTCGGGGACATGACTCCGCAGGTAACCGTGGTGACGCTCAAGGAGCAGACTGTCACGCTGCGGCGTGAATTGCCGGGGCGCACCAACGCTTTTCTGGTGGCCGAGGTCCGTCCTCAGGTCGGCGGCGTGCTGAAAAAGCGCTTCTTCGAGGAGGGCTCGCTGGTCAAGGCCGGCCAGCCGCTGTATGAGATTGACGATGCCATCTATCGCGCGCAGCTCCAGAGCGCAGAGGCTTCCCTCGCAAAGGCGGATGCGACAGTCGCCGCTGCCCAGCTCGCAGCCGATCGCGCCCGCGAACTCATCAAGATCGATGCCGTCAGCCGCCAGGAATATGACAATGCCATTTCCTCTTCCGGGCAGGCGCAGGCCGACGTTGCGGCGGGGAAGGCGGCAGTGGCGAACGCGACCGTCAATCTCTCCTATGCCCACCTGACCTCGCCGATTTCCGGACGCATCGGTAAGTCCTCGGTGACAGTCGGCGCGCTGGTCACCGCCAATCAGACCGCAGCCATGGCGACCATCCAGCAGCTCGATCCGATCTACGTCGATGTGAATCAGGCCAGCAGTGAATGGCTGCATCTGAAGCAGGAGATCGACAGCGGCCGCGCGCAGTCGGGAGTCGCGGATTCCCCGGTGACGATCCTGCTGACTGACGGTCGCACCTACGGGCATCAGGGCAAGCTTCAGTTCGCCGACATCACGGTAGATCCGACCACCGGCGATTTCCTGCTGCGCGCCATCGTCCCCAATCCCAATGGCGAGCTGCTGCCGGGCATGTACGTGCGTGCACTGCTCGATGAGGGCGTGCTTTCCAAGGGCGTGCTCGTGCCGCAGCAGGGCATCGCGCGCGATCCGAAGGGCAACGCCACCGCCCTGATCGTCAATGCGCAGGGCAAGGTCGAGACGCGTGAGGTCAAGGTGTCACGCACGGTCGGCGATCAGTGGCTCGTCGATGACGGGCTGGCCAGTGGCGATCGGGTCATCGTCGAGGGGCTGCAGAAGGTACAGCCTGGGGCGGCGGTGAAGGCAGTGGAGGCCGCACCCTCGGCCGATGTCGCGGCGCACCCGGCGGCGGCGACGGACGGGGGCGGTGATCGACCCCTGAGCGGTCCCGGCAAAGACTCGAGCGCGCACTAGGCAGGGAGCTTCCGCATGCTGTCACGCTTCTTCATCGACAGGCCCATCTTCGCGTGGGTCGTGGCACTGATCATCATGCTGATCGGTGGGATTTCGATTACACGCCTGCCGATAGCACGCTATCCGGTGATCGCGCCGCCCTCGGTCAACATCAGCGCCTCCTATCCGGGCGCATCCGCGCAGACGGTCGAGGATTCGGTAACGCAGATCATCGAGCAGAACATGACCGCGCTCGACGGGCTCCTTTATATGGACTCGACCAGCGACAGCGCGGGCAATGTCTCCATCACGCTGACCTTCGCCAGTGGCACCAACCCCGATATTGCCCAGGTGCAGGTGCAGAACCGCTTGCAGCAGGCCGTGCCGCTGTTGCCGCAGATCGTGCAGCTGCAAGGCATTTCGGTCAGCAAGAGCACCGGCAGCCAGCTGATGGCGGTCGGCTTCGTCTCGGAAGACGGCAGCATGTCTGTCGGCGACATCGCCGACTGGCTCGCCACCAACGTCGTCGATCCGGTGAGCCGCGTCGAGGGTGTCGGCGGCGTGCAGCTCTTCGGCGCCAAGTATGCCATGCGCATCTGGCTCGATGCCGACAAGCTCAATGGCTACGGTCTCACGCCGGCCGATATCACCTCCGCCATCCAGGCGCAGAACGCCCAGATCTCGATCGGCCAGCTCGGCGATTCTCCTGCCGTGCCCGGTACGCAGCTCAATGCCACGATCACGGCACTCGGCCGCCTGCACACGCCCGAGCAGTTCGGCAACATCATCCTGCGCAGCAACAGCGATGGCTCGAGCCTGCGCCTGCGCGATGTGGCGCGCATCGAATTGGGACTCGCCAACTACGGCTTCAACGTCAAGTACAACGGCAAATCGGCCTCGGGCTTCGCCGTCAATCTTGCCACGGGCGCCAACGCCCTGCGCACTGCAACGGGTGTCAATGAGTTGCTGCACTCCATGGAGCCGCAGTTCCCGCACGGGCTGAAATCCGTAAGCGCCCTGGATGTCACGCCTTATGTGCGCAAATCGATTCGCGAGGTGATCAAGACGCTGCTCGAGGCGATCGGTCTGGTCTTCATCGTGATGCTGGTATTTCTGCAGGACCTGCGCGCCACGCTGATTCCGACGATCGCCGTGCCGGTGGTGCTCATGGGTACCTTCGCCGCGCTCGCCACGGCCGGCTTCTCGATCAACATGCTGACCATGTTCGCGGTGGTGCTCGCGATCGGACTATTGGTCGACGATGCCATCGTCGTGGTCGAGAACGTCGAGCGCCTCATGGTCGAGGAGCACCTCTCGCCCAAGGAAGCGACGCGCAAGTCGATGGATCAGATCACCGGCGCCCTGATCGGCATTGCCACCGTGTTGTCGGCCGTTTTCATCCCGATGGCCTTCCTGACCGGCTCGACCGGCGTCATTTACCGCCAGTTCTCCGTCACGATCGTCTCGGCCATGGTGTTGTCCGTGATCGTCGCGGTGGTGCTGACACCGGCCCTGTGCGCGACACTGCTGAAGCCGGCGGCGGATGGCGCTCACCATTACAACCGCGGCTTCTTTCGCTGGTTCAACCGCAACTTCGACGCCGGCAGCCGCCGCTACCAGGGCGCGGTGGGCCGCATGATCGCTCGCCCATGGCGCTACATGCTGGTCTATCTGGCCCTTGCCTCGATCATGGGCCTGCTGTTCCTGCGATTGCCCACGGCCTTCCTGCCCGATGAGGACCAGGGGTACCTCTTTACTCAGGTGCAGACGCCGGTAGGTTCGACGATGGAGCGCACCGAGCGCGCGCTCGACAAAATCGAGGACTATTTCCTCAACCAGGAGAAGGATGCGGTAGCGTCGGTCTTTACCGTGGCGGGTTTCAGCTTCAGCGGTTCCGGGCAAAACACCGGCATCGGCTTCGTGCTCCTAAAGGACTGGGAACTGCGCAAATCGGCGAAGCTGGGAGTCCAGGCGATGCAGGGACGTGCCTTCGGCGCGCTGATGCAGATCAAGGATGCGATGGCATTTGCGTTTGCGCCACCGCCGGTCAATGAGCTCGGCAATTCCGAGGGCTTCGATTTCTATATCAAGGACAGCCTCGGCCAGGGCCATGCTGCGCTTACAGCCGCCCGCAACCAGTTCCTGTTTGCGGCCTCGAAGGACAAGCTGCTCGCCAACGTCCGGCCCAATGGCCAGGAAGACGCGCCGCAATTCCGACTGGACGTCGATGCGCAGAAGGCCACCTCGCTGGGCCTGAAAATGGCCGACGTCAATGACACGCTGGCCGTGGCCTGGGGCGGGCGCTACATCGATGATTTCATCGATCGCGGCCGCGTCAAGCACGTGATTATCCAGGCCGACGCGCCGTTCCGCATGGTGCCGGAGGATTTTGGGCGCTGGTACGTACGCAACTCGGATGGCCACATGGTCTCGACCGCCTCGTTCGCGACCTCGCACTGGGAATACGGCTCCCCGAGGCTCGAACGTTTCAACGGCGCCTCGGCCATGGAGATCAACGGCCAGGCGGCACCGGGCGTGAGCTCAGGCGAAGCCATGAAGGAGATTCAGAAGATCGTCGCGCAGCTGCCCAGGGGGTACTCGATCGACTGGACCGGCCAGTCCTACCAGGAGCGCGCCGCGGGTGCGCAGACCCCGCTGCTGTATTCGCTCTCGGTCGTGGTCGTGTTCCTGTGCCTGGCGGCCCTGTATGAGAGCTGGTCCATTCCGACCGCGATCCTGCTCGCCGTGCCGCTGGGCGTCATCGGGGCGGTGATCGCCAGCACCGCACGCGGACTGGAACGCGACATCTACTTCCAGGTGGCCATGCTCACGACCATCGGACTGGCGAGCAAGAACGCCATTCTGATCGTCGAATTCGCCAAGGAAAATGTCGAGCACGGCCAGGATGTGATTACCGCCACGATGCACGCCGTGCGCGATCGCCTGCGCCCCATCCTCATGACCTCGCTGGCATTCGGGCTGGGTGTATTGCCGCTGGCAGTCGCCACGGGCGCGGGCGCTGGTGCGCAGCGCGCGATCGGGACCGGCGTATTCGGCGGCATGGTGGCCGGCACCTTCCTCGGTATCTTTTTCATCCCGGTGTTCTTCGTGGTGGTGCAGCACCTGTTCCACAGCCTGCCCGATGAGCCGGCTCAGACTGCGTCACCCAGTGGTGCTCTGGTCCCCGCGCCGAGCGAGGGAGGCCCGCATGGCCCGTAAAGCCGCGCTGATCTGCGGTGCTACCTTAAGCCTGCTCGCAGCCTGCACGATGGAGCCGCGTTACCGGCAGCCGCAACTGCCGGTGCCTGACCAGTGGCCGATTCCGGCTAGCGCACCCACACCAGCACCCGCACCGGCCGATGCGCAGCCGACCACGACGGCCGTGCGCGACATTGGCTGGCGGGACTTCTTCGTCGATCAACGCCTGCAGTCACTTATTGCCGCGGCCCTGGTCAACAACCGCGATCTGCGCGTGTCGGTGCTCAATATCGAGAAGGCACGGGCGCAATACCGCATCCAGCGCGGCGCGCTCTTTCCGAGCATCGATGGCAGCGCCGACTGGACCCGGCAGAAATTGCCGCCGGCGCTGACCTTTGGCACGGAATCCCTAACCTACAATATCTTCCAGGCCAGTGTCGGTATCTCCTCCTATGAGGTGGATCTGTTCGGTCGTGTGCGCAGCCTCACGCACGCCGCGCTCCAGCAGTACCTGGCACAGGAGGAAGCGCGCCGCAGTGCCCAGCTCAGCCTGATCGCCGAGGTGGCGAACGCCTATCTGACGCTGGCTTCGGATCGCGATCTGCAGCACCTGGCGCAGCAGACTCTTGAAAGCCAGGAGCACTCCTACGAGCTGTCCTCCCGCAGCCATGAGGCCGGCACGACCTCAGGACTCGATCTGGCGCAAGCGCAGACCACGGTCGAGCAGGCGCGTGCGGATGCGGCGCGCTACGAGGGCAATGTCGCGCAGGATATCGACGCGCTGACGTTGCTGGTCGGCGCACCGCTCGATCCGGCCTGGCTGCCCGAGGCCTTCGATGCCAAGACCATGGGACTGCAGGCGCTGCCCGCGGGACTGCCCTCCGATGTGCTGCTGCGCCGACCCGATGTGCTCGAGGCCGAGCATGCGGTGCGATCGGCCAACGGCAACATTGGCGCCGCGCGCGCCGCCTTCTTTCCGACCGTCTCGCTGACAACGAACATCGGCTCGGCCAGCGAGCAGCTCTCGCATCTGTTCCAGTCCGGCACGGGTACCTGGACCTTTACGCCCACGGTATCGGTGCCGATTTTCCACGGCGGTGAAATCGTGGGAAATCTGCAGGTCGCCAGGGCGAATCAGCAGATCGCCATTGCGCAGTACGAGAAGGCCATCCAGGCGAGCTTCCGCGAGGTAGCCGATGCGCTGGCGCTGACCGCGACGCTGAATCGCCAGCGGGCCGCGCAGGAGGCGCTGGTCAATGCCACCGGCAGAGCCTACGACCTGTCGCAGCAACGCTATAAAGCCGGCCGTGACAGCTTTCTCGATGTGCTGGTGTCCCAGCGCAGCGACTACTCCGCGCAGCAAGGGCTGATCGCCACCCGCCTTGCCGAGCAAACCAATCGCGTCAATCTGTACGGCGCGTTGGGCGGCGGCTGGCTGGAGCAATCACCCAAGAGTGCCAATCGATGAGCGAGGGTGGTATCGCTGCTTCACGCGCGGCGGCGACGCCGGGACCCCGAGTCGTCATGGCGCGAGCCGCGAAGCAGCGCGAACGTATTCTCGATGCCGCCGAAGTCTGCTTCATCCAGCACGGTTTTCATGCCGCCAGCATGGCAGCCATCGCGCAGACGGCTGACATGAGCGCGGGGCTCATCTATCGGTATTTCGACAGCAAGGCCGCCATCGTCAAGGCCATCATCGAGCGGCATCTCGAATCGGAACATTATAAGAAGATCGGGCAGCTCCACAGCGCCGAAGATGTCAGCCGGAGCATTCTCGAGACATTTGATTGCTGGCGGCGCCGCGAGGATCCGAAGATGAATCCGGTACTGATGATCGAGCTTGCCGCCGAGTCGACCCGCGATCCGGAAATTGCGCGCGCGGTGCAGACCAAGGATCGCGCCTTCGAGCCCAACATCACGGCGCTGGTGCGACGAATTGCGTCCAGTCGAGGCATCAAGCTGACAGTGGCCGCGGCGCGCAGCCGGGCCATGGTGCTGCAGTGCCTGGTCGAAGGCCTGGCAATGCGCGTGGTGCGCGATCCGAAACTGCAGCGCGCCACGCTCAAGCCCGCGCTCGAGGCCGTCGTCGCCGTCCTCATGAGCTGATCCGTGCCGTCGCTCGCGCAGGCGCTGATCGAGTGGCACGCCGGGCATGGCCGGCACGATCTGCCCTGGCAGCAGGACCGTACGCCGTATCGTGTCTGGGTGTCGGAGATCATGCTGCAGCAGACGCAGGTGATCACCGTCATCGATTACTACCAGCGCTTTTTGCAGCGCTTTCCCGACCTCGCCTCGCTGGCCGCCGCACCGCTCGATGAGGTGCTGCATCTGTGGTCGGGCCTGGGTTATTACTCACGCGCCCGCAATCTCAAGCGGGCCGCCGAACGCATCGTCGCCGAATACGGCGGGGAATTTCCCACCACCCGCGAGGCGCTGGCGGAGTTGCCGGGCATTGGCCGCTCCACTGCCGCCGCCATCCTGGCGCTGTCGCACGGCCAGCGCGAGGCCATTCTCGATGGCAATGTCCGGCGCGTGCTGTCGCGGGTGTTCGGCATCGGCGGTGCGCCGGCCGCGCCGGAAACGCTGCGCGCACTCTGGGCCTGCGCCGAGGCCGCGACGCCGCAGACGGATGTCGCCACCTACACGCAGGCCATCATGGATTTCGGCGCCACGCTTTGTACGCGTCACGAGCCGCTGTGCATGCCCTGTCCCTTGCGGTCCGACTGCGTAGCCCTCGCCACAGGGCGCGTGCGGGAACTGCCGGTCCGACGCACACGAGCCGCGCGGCGCACGCGCTCGGTGATCATGCTGTTAGCAACGCGCGGCGATGGCGATGTGCTGCTGCAGAGAAGGCCCTCGCAGGGCATCTGGGGCGGGCTCTGGGCGCCGCCGGACTTCGAGGATCGGGAGGCTGCCGAGCAGTTCTGCGGCTCGCGCCTGCAGCGTGCACTGCTCGATGGGGCCGCGTTGCCGGTGCTCAGGCACGGCTTCACGCACTTCGATCTGGAGATCACACCGATCAGGGCCCGATGCGAGGGTCTGGCCGGTGTGATGGAAGGCGGCGACACGCTCTGGTATAACCCGCGCCAGCCGCCGCGTATCGGACTGCCGGCGCCCATTGCCACTCTGCTGTCTGCCGCGAGCCCCACCACACCATGAGTCGTACGGTCAACTGTGTTCTGCTGGGGCGCGAGGCGCCGGGACTCGATCGCCCCCCGTATCCAGGCGAGCTGGGCAAACGCATTTTCGACAACATTTCCAAGGAAGCCTGGGAACGCTGGCGCAAGCACCAGATCATGCTCATCAATGAGTACCGGCTCACGCCGGTCGAGCCCAAGGCGCGCAAGTTTCTCGAAGGCGAGATGGAGAAGTTCTTCTTCGGCGGCGGCTCCTCGGCGCCCAAGGAATTCGTCGATCCCAACCAGCAGGGTTGACGCTGGAGCGGCCCGACCGGTCTAATAGGCTTCTTCCCATCGTTCATGGCCAGGTAGCTCAGTTGGTAGAGCAGCGGACTGAAAATCCGCGTGTCGGTGGTTCAATTCCACCCCTGGCCACCATTAGATCAAGAAGATAGAGAGGTCCACCAAGACCCTACTGTCCAATATCGCCGCTTGCGTCCAATATCTTTGCACCGGGTCTGGCTCTACGGGGCTTACGTCGATAGACCCTCTGAGTGGTTCGTGGGTCGTCGTGAGCTAGACGCTCCGTCGCAACATCAAAGTCATCATCGCTTGCTGACTTCGCGCGGAGGTCGTGGAACGTAAAGCGCTCCGCCAACGCAGGAGGCTCGCCCTTTTCGCCAGGAGTCATCGTCTTTGTCATCAAGCGGTGCCAGTTGGAGCGAAACCCGTCGGACGTAAATGCTTTCCCCTCAAGGTTACAGAGCAATGTCGGGCGAATCTGCGGACCGAGCTTCTTCAGTCGATCAATGACAGTTCGCAGCTCGGGAGACCATTCCACGATTACTCGCTTCGAACTCTCGACCAGTTTTCCGTGGCGCGGATGGCGGCGCTTCGACTTCCCGATGGCGAACACGATGCCATCGTCCGTCAGCTGTGATCGATTCAGCTTGAGGAGAGGGCTGATCGCGGTCTGTTGCGGCTGCTTCGATGAGCCTCTTCGCCTCTTCGGCCGTCAATATATTTCCGTCAATGGCTCGCCGCCTTTGGTCAATCGGCTGACGCAATTTCTTAACGTGCTTGCACGGTTTGAGACTATCCAGCGGTGACGCTCGGCATACTTCAGCATCACAACAATATAGTCAGATCCTTATTGATTGTCCGCACGGACTTTCCTTGGGATTGGGTCCATCCGCGCAGCTCTTCGATGGCATGCGGCGTGATGCTCGTAACTTCATGCCGCCGAAGAACGGCTGGAGTCGAGCGGTGATAATCTGCTGGTATTCCAGCTTGGTCAGTTCGCGCACATCCAGTTGCGAGATGTAGGCCTCGACAAGTTGCGGGAACGTTCGCTGCTCATTCCTAGCCTCGAACACACCCTCGTCGACCTGCACGGATAGACGGGCGAGAAGCTTATCGGCTTTGGGTTTGTCGGTGTCAGCGGACCACTGCGTGGTCACCCAGCGACGCACGCCGAACTGGTCAGAGAAATCGAGTACCCACCTTGTACTTAACACTTACGGATTTCAATGCTGACAACTACTCGATCATTTATCGGCGGTGCCCGGTTTGGGATATTCAACGCGACCTTCCCTTTTGCACGATTGATTGTCAGTCCTGACAAGCTTTCGCTTCGATGTATACGAACTTATGACCTCGCTCCCAAAGAAGTGATTTGTACCCCATGCGGACCGCTTCCGCTCATTTTGTCCGGCGTCCGGTTTCACCACATCGACAAAGATTATCCAGATCCGCGTATATCTTGGTGCTTCAGCAGACGACGCGTTCTCGATGCCCTTGGTCAGGCCGGCTTTGAAGTTCAGTAGCTTCTGGTTGCGCCAAAGCGCCCTAAAGCTGTCGTCCGTCGGTGCCCGGAATGGGTCAACGGTAGACATAGCTGGGCCGACCGTCCTGGTTCGGCCACTTTAAGCCATTCGGGCCGCAGAATTTAGGGCGATAGAGCGGCCGTTCGTCTCATGCGGTAGGCTACCGAGCTACGAACAAAGAGCCCAATTCATCGTCGACGATACCGACCCAGAAATAACTCAGGCACCCGCCAATAAGCTGGAGGCCGCGGTGCCTCTAGAAGTGAAGACACCTACCGCCCGGGAGATCTCGGCACCCATGCTAGATGTGCACGCACCTCACCAGTCGGTCCACACCTGGAAAGACTTCTTTATCCATATCGCCACAATCGTCGTTGGCCTTCTCATCGCAATAGGTCTTGAGCAAACTGTCGAGCATTTCCACCACAGGCATCAGGTCGCCGAGGTTCGCGACTCCTTGAACGTCGAGCGCAGGTTCAACGCCAATAGATTCGGCGTGTTGACAGATGAGTTCCGTCGTTTTGTACCTAAGCTCAAGACCAACCTTGCTGTATTCACATACCTTCGTGGGCATCCGAATGCTCCAGTAGCGGATTGGCCCGGGAATCTTGACTGGCTCGCGCTGAATCCGGGGTTCCTGGATGCAGCCTGGAAAACCGCGGAACAGAGTACGATCCTTCAGTACATGCCGCGCGCAGAGGTCCAGCGTGACTCCGAGCTGTACAGTCGATTGCTTGGTCTGAGAGAGGCCATGGGCGCGGCGGTGACAGCGCTCAATGACGCGCGCCGATTTGCGATTCAGGACCCCGACCCAGCTCATCTCTCTCCTGCTCAACTCGACCGCCAGATCGATCTCACCATGGAGGTCCTACTCCAATATGCATTAGTCGGCCGGATAGAAAACAACCTGGCGGGGCGTTACCCGGATTTCACGCCGTCCCTCACACGAGATGACGTTTACGGCATTCTCCACGCCACAACGAATGCCGACGATCAAAAGGCGATCAACGCCCTCATTGAACGAGAAGACCAAATGGAAAGAGAGCCGGGTACTCCATCTTCCATCGGTAAGTCCAACCAGACGGAAACTGAATCTGGCAGGCAATAGTCCAAACATGCTCGCTGGCATTCATTACGTCCCTCCCTAGAGCGGACGCTCACGGCGGGCAGCTGAGGGTCAACACCGCCCATTCGACTGTCGACCCTGCCAACCACGCCACTCGTCCTGTCGCTGGCAGATACAGCAACGCATCGCTGTGAGGACTCAGTGACGCCACGAGGTAACCGTCCATGAGGAACCGAATCTGCACGGCAATGACTCAACGGCCCCGTCCAGGCGTACCAAATTGACCCTTGGGGCCTTGACTGAAGATCAGGCGGCGCGGGCTCTCAGGGCTTGTGCGTCGATGTCGCGTGGGCCCTCCATCCGCCAGCCCTCGGGCCGGCGCATCAACACGAACCGGTAGTACGAATAGCTGAACGCATTGATACCCACCCAGATGAACAGTGAGGGGCGGCCGATATCCCGATCGACCCATAGGGCGGCAATCTCGCCAATGAGTAGAAAGATCCCGAGTACCGGTATCAGAGGGTAGAGCGGCATCCTGTAGGCATGGGTACCGGTGCGTCCGCTGCGACGGCCGGAAAACGACCCCCAAACGTAGAAGACGGTTATGGATATCAGCCCTCCGGACAGCAGCATGATCTTGATCTTCATGCTCAGGGGTGTCGCCAGCGCAGTGGTTATTCCGAGCAGCAGCAGGGAGAACCAGGGCGCATCGGATTTCGGCGTCAGGCGCATCAGGGCACGATTGAGCGCCGGAGTGAAGAGTTGCGTGCGGCCCATTGCGAAGAGGTTGCGCCCCATGCCGATGAAGCCGGCCAGACTGGCATTGAAAATCGCCACCGCAATGGACAGCGAGACGAGTTTCATGCCGAAATCCGGCAGGTATTGCGCCAGGAACGCTTCAAACGGAGCGTCCTGGGCCAGCACTGTGCGCAGATGATGCGAGCCGATGATCGTGCCGATGACCGGCGCCGTCTCCAGGATTGCCGTCAGCCCAAAGCACAGCATCATGATGCGTCCCACGGTGGCCGGGCGCTTCATGTCCTCGCAGAAAAACAGCGCCTGGCTGGACCCCGCAATGGACCAGGAGGCATTTGTGCTCGCCAGGGCCAGGGCCCCCAGGCCGACACCCACCCAAGCGCCATTTTTCCAGGCCATCGGGTGGATGATCAATTCCTGAACGCCCGGCTGGATATGGAGCACCCCGAGGCCTGCGACCAGGAGCAGCGCCACGACTTCGATCAACAGGAAGAGGCCGGTAATCCGCTCGCTGGAACGGATATTGAGCATGGCCAATGCCGTACAGACCGCGACCGTGATGTAGGTGATCAGGTCTTCATTCAGCGACGGGAACAGCGGTTTCAGATAAATGGCGATTCCGACCGCCGAGGTATTCAGAAACAGCGGCAGGGTAAACAGGCCGGCGATGTAGGTGGTGCCGCCAGCCCAGTCGCCAATCGCGTACCCGACGGCCGCATAGTCGTAACCTGCAGTGGGATAGGCGGAACCCAGTTCCGCGGCCATCGACGTCTGGCAGTAGTTGATGAGAGTGCCCAACAGGAAGGCCGCGATCGCGGCACTGCCGGCTTCCTGGATGATCGTGCCACCCGAGACGAAGATCGACACGCCCGGCGACAGCACCGATAGGGTCAGAACGATGACGCCGAAGCCGCTCAACGAGCGCGCGAATTTTGGCGGCGCATCGGCCGCTTGACCGGCAGTCTGTGCGTCCATGCTCAACCGGCTCCCGCTTTATGGGTTTCTTTTGGAGCCAGTATAGCCTGAACGGCTCTCAGACCATTTTGACATCCCCCGTCAGCTCGAAGCCCTTGGTGCTACATGGCTCACAGGAACGACTGGTAGTCTTTGATACTGCAGGCTGGCTTGATGCACCGTAATTGAACGACCCGAGTGCTGCCGTTCGCCGGCGACCGCTGGTCAATCTCTGTCGTTCGCCGCGTTCGCCGCGTTCGCCGCGTTCGCCGCGTTCGCCGCGTTCGCCGCGTTCGGTGCCGAGCAAATGGAGTCAACCGGCGCGTTGTATAGAATTAGAGCTTCGGACCGAATAGAGCGTCCAATATTAAGCGGCGCCATCTCGGGGAATCAGGACCTTAAGTACCCATATCTGACAGAAATATTGGACACTCAGGCGGCACAGATAGTAATGATTCCAGCAAGTTAGTCGATTTTGAGCCCTGGACTGAAAATCCGCGTGTCGGTGGTTCAATTCCACCCCTGGCCACCATAAAAACAATAAGTTAATAGTCTGTAGCCCAAACGACCGCATGGAATATTATTCCGACTGCGGACTAAACGCGACTCGGAATCAATGAGATACATGTGAAACGAGGAGTGAAGTAGTCGACCTCTGTCCATTGTTTCGGGCAATGTGAATCGTCCATATGGCATACTATGCCAATCGTCAATGGCCACCGGACGTGACAGACATGCCTACCAGAAACGTTGTCCTCACGGACCACCAGGCCGAATTGGTGGAGCGGCTGGTATCGTCCGGCCGCTATCAGAACGCGAGCGAAGTGCTACGCGAAGGTTTGAGGTTAGTCGAGGATCAAGAGGCGCAAAATAAAGCGCGCATCAAAGCGTTGCGCGACGCCGCCCGCGTCGGAATCTCGGATATTGAAGCGGGCAGATACCGCACCTTTGATTCGCCTGAGGAGCTGAATCACCATTTAGACGCGCTGCGGGACGGCGTATTGACTCGGAAGGGCCGCGAAAAGAGAAGCGGGTGACCGCGCGGGAATCTCGGTGGACTGTGCGCCTCACCGCGACCGCCGAGGCTGACTTCCAAAGCATCATTGCTTGGACGTCGGAGCAATTCGGCGATCGGCAGGCGGCCGTGTATGCCGAGACCCTATCGGCTGCGATCGCGGCACTCAGTGCCGGACCAACAACAGTCGGCTCAAGAGAGCGTAGAGAGATCGGTAAGGGACTGTTCACGTTGCATGTCGCGCGAGACAGCCGCAAAGGCCGACATTTCGTATTGCTTCGCGTCGGATCTAACGAGCATCGAATCGAAGTCCTGCGACTGCTCCACGACGCCATGGATCTCGGGTTACACGCGCGGAGCACATGAAACAGCGAGCGTATCGGCAATCGCGGCGGTGATTGGCAGGCCCGTGTAATGTTCGATCCAAAGATATTGGCCGCGGGGATTGCTTTCGAGAAACACGTGATGGCCGTCCGGCGTGACTATGAAATCTAGACAGCTGTAAACCAAGCGATATTCGGCCATGAAGGCCCTGACTTTGTCGCAAATATGGGCAGGTAACTCAATTGGTTCGTACTTTATATCGTACGGCGCAGTCCGCCAGTCGACTCTTGTACGCTCGTTCTGCTGCGACAAGACTTTCGCTGCATACATCTGGTTAGCCACCACGGTCAGCCGGACCTCGTAGTCTTTGGGAACCAGTTCTTGGAAGATCCCCGGCGTGTGCTGAATGAGATCCAATGACGATAAAGCCGCGTCGGTCACAATGCCCGTAAAGGCGGCCTTGCCTGGCTCGAGGCTCAGCGTCTGCGACAGCGCCTTGTAGATAATCGAGCCGCCACATTCTTCACGGAAAGACCGAACGGTGCCCGGATCGTTCGTGATAACGGTGCGCGGGATCGTAAATCCCAGGCGGCGGGCGGCGGCAAGCTGCGCCGGCTTCCAATCCGCGTTGCGATGACGGCGCGGCTCATTCATCCACCGCCAGTCAGTGACCGCAGGCAACGAATTAAGTGCGCACTCCGCCTCGCGCGTCGAAAATTCACGCTCTTCGGGCTTGAGGTCGCCTGGAAAGCCCCGGGGCCGCAAGGCGCGATACCAAACGCTGCCAACGGCGTCGAACGACACGATCCGGCCATCGATCGCAATTTCGCCTTCGAATCCATGTACCGAGGCGCGATAGGTAAGTGTCGATCCATGCGGGTACCGATCGAGGCTCCAACGCAGCACGGGACAACCACGTCGGCGCAACACCTGAAGCAAATTGTCTGCCGTCGGATCGTATTGCTCGGTGACGAGCAGGATGGTCTTCATCCCTGGCGCGCCGAGATATCGCGATTATTCTTGCGCGAAGGGCCGCGCCGGTTCGGCGAACGGGTGTAGGCGCAGTCGAACGCTGGTGAGGGCGTCAGTCGTGGTCAGCTGTGGGACCTGGGCCGTTCGGTCCACCGCCCGGCGTCACCGTATTGGTGGGCGGCGGTGCCGGCTTTGGGCAGCTGGGGTCGCCGGGGCAGTTGACCAGCGGAAAAGTCTGGGAGTCCCCGCCAGCGTCACCGAGCAACAAGCCGCGTGAGTATCTGAAGACCGGATCGCTGGTCCCAGGCTTGACCATGAGTTGCTGTTCCGGGCTGTAAACCATTCTCGGTATCTCCATCGGCGTCGCATCCTGGAGGAATTGATGCGCGAAGACTTGCCCGCCGCTAGCGACTGATACGATGCCGGTACTAGCCGCAGTCAGGCCGGCGAGACTGAGAACACGCCGCACGATAACGCGCCATTTGCCATTGCGGATACTCATTTTGCACTCCCCGATTTGATTCGCGCAGCCTTCATTGACTGGTCGCCCTCGGAGCATCGGTCGAGAGCGCTCGTCTGTCAAAGACCGCAATCTGTTCCCGAGACACGGGTAACACTTTAGCATCGAAAGCCACCTCCTTGATGCCGACAATCTGTCCGCCGAAGACGGTACTTAGATTGATTTCTAGACTACCGATGCACTCCGCCGTGTCGAGCCCACGTCTCTTTTCATCGGGCGCGGCGAGCAAGCCATTCATGACCTTCACCGCGTGATTGATAATTTCGTCAGCCCGTGCACCGCAGCTCGCATTCCTAGAGCTCGGACACCGGCTTTCATGGACCGCGACAGCCTGCCGATCATCGTCGCAATATTCCTGACGCTTTGTCGCGCCTCCTATCGCCAGCGCCGACAGGTCCTGCAATGAACGAGTATAGTGAATGCACACCGTAATGGTCTGTCCTGAGACCCTCCTGCCCATGCACCACGCCGTTATCTTCGCAAGCTTGCTCCTGGGCACCCTTCGTTCGTATGCGTCTGAACCCGCGTACGTTCAGGATGTTACCCGGTGGCAGGCCGTGGACGCGCCTTCTGCATCGGATCGGGGCGCTCGCATGGTCTGGTCCTTCGCCGCGAACTACTCCCATTTGAATTGGCGCGTGTTCACGCGGGATGGGGAAGTCCGCGCGCGGCTAGGCGGCGAGGTTCCGGACATACGCCCTCGACAGTTAAGTTTCACGCCAGAGGCAGGCAAATTCCGCCGAGCTTCGGCAGCGGCTCGAGTCGGCGACGGTTGGCTCGTCGGTTTCAACGAGGGAGAGTTCGGTGGGGCTCTCTATTGGTTCAGTCGTGACGGCAAGCGCAGCTACCCCATCTCCGATGATCAGATCGTCGACTTCTTCTCGCTCGCCGACGGCATCTATGCCATCGAGGGATTGGCTCATTTGAGCGCATCACGGGGTTCGATACTGCGTATTACCCGGCCAAAGGAAGGGGCTCCTTGGCGGGCGCAGTCGGTCGCGGTGCTTCCATACGCGCCGTATGCCGTGGCTGTGCGGCGAGATGGCACCGCAATGATCACGCTATCGGACTCTCTGGTATCGGTGGGGCCTGATCTCAAGGTCGAGGCGCTCCTACCCGATGCGCCGTGGGGAGCGCTTTACCCGACTTGCTCGGTGCTTGGTCCGGACGAGCAGAAGCTCTATATCGGGATGCGCCAGTTTGTCGGCGAGTTCGACCTGAAGACGAAGACGCTGCGCTTTCTCATCCCGTCTGATCAATTTCTCAATAGGCTTCCGAAGCAGCAAGAATCGCAAATCCGCCAACAATTCGGGGGCTCATAACGCGTCCTGCGGGCTCGGCGCGCCGACATCAGTGCCGCGCTTTCAGCCGCTGGAGTAATCATCTGCACAGCGGAACGAAGTCGGCAGTTAACGAGCGTGGACATCGAAACCGGGGAGTACGTGCATAGTGGCTAGCGACCCGTCATCGCGCGATTTGCAGCGCGGGTATCTTCTGGAGATACCCGTCATGCTAATCATTCTCTTGCTCGCACTTGCCATTCTCGCACCACGCCTACCGCTGATTGGGCAAAAAGTTCTGATTGGCGTAGCGGTGGTACCGATCGTTTTCGGTCTTTTCTACATGATCGTTGCACCCGGATGGGTGCCCGGAAATTCCGGTCGCGTCCGACGCGCTTTGCGCATGGCGCTGTTCCTGGGACTTGCTGCAGCGATTGTCGCGGGAGCGGGCGGCTTTATTCTTAGATAGCGCGCCCAGCACCGACGAGGTCGTGCTTCGTCGGTCGCCAGCTGCAACCGCGCTCGCTGCTGTCGTGTCTGTTTGCTAGGGTGTTTGGTTTATTTGCTGCTGTGCTTACGGAATGGGCGCCGAGACGGTGCTCACCCCGGAAGGTTCGATAAAACTGTCGATGCCGTGCGACTGCCAGGGCCGTTCTGATCGGGCGCCGACCGGCAAGTACCGCCATCGTTTCCCCATTCGCTCAACTTTTTAACGGATTCGAAGGCCTCAGGGTCTGATATGCCGGCGAAGCCGGATTGCGGAATGTTGACCCGTTGCGCCGATCTGAAGTTTCTGCAAAATGTAGGATAAATAGGACGGTTTGGATCGCCGGGAGGCGGGCAATCAATACAACCGCTGAGGATTACCGCGACCGCAGCTAACGTGATGCCACGCAACGCGATCGTTCGTATTGATTTGATCGGCATGGTGTTCACGTCTCCGTTTGCTTGATTGGCGACTGTTACCGCCGCCATACACGATCATCTTACGGCCCGATAGATTGATATGGGCCTACAAGATCTCTACTGATAACAGCAGCTGGATCGTTGACTATACTCTTAATCGCTCGACCCTCAAGTTGCTTGCCTCGGCTGGGGGGGGGACTTTCCCTGGGAACACCAACATCGGTAACGGTACCTACGCTTGCGGCAAGGTGCAGAAACAAAGAAGAACTCTGTAAGACCGTCCAAATAGCCTTTAAGGGCCCCCGCGGGCGAGTTTTGATTTCAACAGCGACTCGGAAAAGGCCCCCTCCACCCTGCGTCCATTGATGTAGGTGACTGGAGTTCCCCGGATCCGCATATGATCGCCGTCGTCCCTATCCGCATCAACGACCGCGGCGTATTTGTGGTCTTTCAGGCATGCAGAGAAGTTCACCATATCCAGTCCAACTGTGGCGGCGATCGCCTCGAACGCTGCGTCACTGAGAGAATTACCGTTCTCGAACAGCGCGCTGCTGTAATCCCAGAACCGACCTTGTTCGGCGGCACATTCAGAAGCCTCGGCAGCAAGTTGAGCGTTTGGATGGAGGGCAAGGGGAAAATGCCGAAGTACAAACGCAAAATTCTTGTCCGCTTTAACCTTTTTGATCACCGCAAACGTCCGCGCGCAATACGGGCATTCGTAGTCCGAATACATAATCACCGTGCCCAAAGAGCCTGGAGTACTCCAAACGTGGTCGGTTGCCCGCAGCGCTGGTGGCGCTTGAAAACGTAGCAACAACCGATCTTCCAACTGCTGCCATCTGGGAAGCACCAGTAAGGCGACATTCGCAGACATACTCAATATCAAGCATAGCCATAGTACCGGCGAGGCTTTGCCGGAAGATGGATTCATCTACTGACCCTTATGTTGGAGCGTCGCCCTAGATATTCCGACGTGGTACGACGCAAACTTATGTCATTGTGAGCTTGCCTGCCTGTTGAAACCACTTGTTTTGGGAAGCACCGCCATGGTCTCGGCGAAACACAGATATGCGCCCGCCTCAGTGCCTGGGAACGTGGCCACTGCTGGTGCTGAGCTCGTGAAGTGCGCTGTGTCTCAATCAGAGGATATTCTCCAACCCGCCTTGTTGACACCTAGCACATTGTGGAGCGTACTGCAGTCAGACGATAACTAGTCGTCGCAATGACGTTACAGGATTTGACTGCCATGAAGACAATTGCAATTGTTATCGCGCTCGCGGCCGTGACGGCTGGCGTCGCATTAATCACCCCTGCGTTTGCCGGGGGCGGCAATCCGCAGATGTGCTTGGCTAATTACAATCAATGTCTGAAAGGCTGCGACGGCGCAACACAGTGCAGCAATGCATGTAAGGTAAATTACGATAAGTGCATTGGCTAAACCACTTGAATAGTCGGCCTGCCTATTTGAAGCGCCTTGGCAACGCCGGGCGCTCTTTGGCTAAAGGGATCAAAGATGTCGCGACCAGCGGCGCGCCGAAGATCGCGTACCAGTAGCTAACCGAACTTGCTCGCCATTGCCTCTCTTGAAGATCTCCTTGAACGATTCGATTGAACGACGGCGGCTCCTTGCCCGGACGATATCGATCGGGATGCGCCGAATCTACGGCCGGCCTTCCAGCGCGAGCGATTGGAAATCGGCAGCCACTATTACCACTGCTCGAAATAATGGATGGCGTACAGCCAGCGAGGAGGTTTCAGTATGAACTACATCACGAACTTTGCGTTCGCATTGTGTCCGGCCCTGATTCTCGTCGCGTGTGCAAGTGGGGGTGACGTTAGGACACCTCAGAGATCTGATCAAGACGCGGCCAAAGTAATGGCTTCAAATGACAATCTCATCGTACCCGGTGAGCGAATTGGTCGAGTCTTTTTGGGAATGACTACTGACCAACTGTACCGGGTGATGGGCGACCCGATGAATTCCATGGCCTTTAACGCTGGTGGTTTTCGTTACGAATGGCGTGATCTTAACGTGATAGTCAGCCAGAGTAAGACAGTAACTTGGATCACCACTTCAGGTTCAACCTATTCTCTCGCCGGTGGAGTCACTGTTGGATCATCGACACTGGCACTTCAATCGAACAGACCCCCGCCGGCTTTTTCGAAGGCCGAAGATGCAAGCCGAACCAGCTATTGCTATTCAGACGGCCTGGGCGTGGACACGAATACTAACAATGTTGTCGGCATTCAGGTGTGGTCGCCAGGCTGCGACGGATCCGGTCACTATTCCTGCTTCCACTGGGCGAATGGTATCCAGATGATCGACGGCAAATGCAGGCGTGACTAGCGGCGCCAATGAAAGTGCGCCACCTCCGCCAGCACGGTGCCGACCGGCACCCGGTAGACATCAGTCCGACCGATCAAAGCCCGAATCGCGGAAGGGCGCCATCGCGGTAAAATCAGCGGGGGAGAGTACTCGGGAGAATGCCAAAGTGAGCGAGACACGCGATCGGCCTTAGTGGGCCTACAGCAAGCCGGAGCGCAAGCATCGTCTCGAGGATGCGGTCGATGCGGCCCTTTCGGGGCCAGAAGAATTGACCGACCGGCAGAAACTACGATGTATCCATATCGGTACCCAAACCAGCGTCATCCAACGTCGCGTAGGGTAACTTAGGCGATATCGGAAAATGGCTAACTGGCTGATTTACGTGCTGTTCAGTTACCATCGACGCATAATCAGACGCTCTGAAAATCCGCGTGTCGGTGGTTCAATTCCACCCCTGGCCACCAATTTTCTCGTGGCGCCTCCGTGCTATCGAAACGCCAGCGCGATGGCCTCGTCCTCGGTGAAGCCGCTGCCAGCGGCGCGCAGTTGCTCGAACCGGCAGCTATCGAGCGCCGTCCTCAGGATAGCGACGGCCTCGTCGTATGAACGGCGCTGCGAGGGAGACTGCACGATCGTCTGTGCCCTGTGTGGCGTGTCGATGTAGCCGATCAGCCGTGCGGCATCCTCGAGTCGAGCCTGCCGCGCGAGCAGAAAGCAGACGTGATTGACAGCCCAGCTCGCCGATCCGGTGGCGTGCTTGAGCCGAGGCAATGCCTCTCGAAGCCGGGCCTCGGCCTCCTCAAGTCGGCCCAGTCCGGTGAGCGCGGCTCCCAAGGTAGCCATGATGATGCTCAGCCTCCAGGCGCCTTCGCGTGGCGACTGCCGCTGCAGATATTCACGCCCGCGTCGCACCGCATTCCCGAAATTGCCCAGCGCATAGTCGCTCATAAGCAGCATGAGCTCAGCGACGTCCTCCATGTAGCGCTCACCGGCACGCCGACTCAGCTCAAGAGTCGCGCTGGCGTGCAGACGGGCCGCCTCGGGTCGGCGGTTTGCAAAGAACTCGAACACCCCGAGGCGCTGCTCGTAGAAGGATTGCATCCAGAGGGGCCACGCAGGATCGAGCAGCGGACGTGCCCTCGTCAGTGCCTGATCCGCCGCGACGGGATCGCCGAGATAGGAGAATTTCTCCGCCGCACTCATCAGCGCGCGGAATATCCCGTTCTGATCATCGAGAATCCGGTACATCTCTGCCGCCCTGAGCGCGGCTTCGGCCTGGTGCTGCAATCGAATGAAGAGTCGCAGGTCGCCGACCGCGTCCCAGAACCGCGCTGCCAATCGGAGCGGCGTGTTGCTATCGACCCAGAGCTCGACCTTGCGGTACAGGCGATCGCCCTCGTCATTGCAGCCCTGCCCGTCCCAGAGCAGCGTCGTCGCTCCTGCCAGCGCGATCGCGATCTGGCGATCGCCGGTGGGTCCAGTGGCCCAGATCGCCGCGGCACGCACATTGTCGAGATCGGGCCCGATGCGCTGCGTGCGCGCCTGCGGCCCTTCGAGCGCATCGTTGGCTGCAAGCGTATCCGCAATGGCCTGTGCATGACGGCTTCGAATGGTCTCAATAACTCCGGCTTGCGCGAGGCGCTCGAGCGCAAGGGCGCGGCTGCTCTCGAGCAGGCGGTAACGGACGAGATCACCCTCGTCGACGATGACGAGCGATTTATCCACCAGCGCGGCCAGATGGTCGAGCACGGTCCAGGCATCGATCGTCTGGTCCAATGCCACCTGTTGCGCGGCCTCGAGTGAGAAGCTGCCGACGAATACGCCGAGCCGATCGAATACGGTTTGTTGCTCGACTGATAGCAGCGCGTAACTCCATTCGAGCGCTGCCCGCAGCGTCTGGTGCCGCGGCACCGATATGCGCGCGCCAGCACTCGCCAGCAGCTTGAACCGCTCATGCAGGCGTTGCCGGATGCCGTGCACTCCGAGCAGCGGCACCCGGGCCGCGGCGAGCTCGATGGCGAGCGCGATGCCGTCGAGCCGTGTGCAGATCTCGATGACATCTGCGACGTTCTCGGTCGTCAGTCTGAAGCGTGGGTCGGCTGCCTGAGCACGCGCAACAAACAGCTCGATCGCACCGAAGCTCAATGCCGACGCCAGATCGTGCACGTCAGGTACGGCCAACGCGTTCAGTCGATTAACTTGCTCCTCGGACAAGTGCAGCGGCTCCTGACTCGTGATCAGCAGCCGCACGCCCGGCGCGCGCGCCACGATCTGGCTGATCGGCGCGGCTATGCCATCGAGCAGGTGTTCGCAGTTATCGAGGACCAGCAGCAGCTGTTGCCCACTCAAGGCCTCAACCAGCGCTGCTGCGCTACCGACGGCCCCCTGTCCGAGCACACGCGCCACGGTCGGCACGACCAACGAAGGATCGGACAGCGATGCGAGTTCAATTATCCAGACGCCATCGGCGTAGCGGCCGCGAAGGCCGTGCGCTACCGCGAGCGCGACGCGGGTCTTACCGATGCCTCCCGGACCGACCACACTGACCAGGCGATGCCGTTCGAACAGCCGTGTGAGCGCCACCACCTCATTGATGCGGCCGTACAGCGGCGGCAGCTGTGCCGGCAGATTTCCGCGAGGCAGAGCAGTCTGCTCAACGCGGTCTTCCCGTGGCCCCGCGTGGGAATCGGTCTCGTTCGCCAGTAGCGTAAATTGGTAGCCGCGGCCCGGTACCGTGGCAATTGCTTGCGGCCCGAGCAGCTTGCGCAGCGCCGAGATTTGCACCTCGACATTGTTTTCCTCGACGATCAGCGTAGGCCAGACCAGCTCGAGCAGCTCGTTTTTGGAGACCAGACGGCCGGATCGCTCCACCAGCGCGATCAGCACATCGAAAGCGCGCGGATTGAGCCGCGACGGCTGCCCGTCGACGCGCAGGATCCGCTCGGCCGGTAGCAGCTCGAACCGCCCGAAACGGTAGCCGGCCGCTGAGCCCCGGCTGTCGATGACCGTCATGCCGTCCTCTGCGATCTCACGCGTTCCTGCGTTGCGTTCTGGCCGTTTAAGGCGTATCCGGCCATCTTTCAGAACGTTTAAGGTCGCGTCAAGGACTGAACGGCTCCTGCTGGGTGATACTGCAGCCGTCCCGCCCAGAATATACTCACCTGAGGATTTCCCAATGCAAGGCATCCAGCAGCCGCACGTCAACAGCGAGTTCGATGTCATCGTTGTCGGCGCAAGCCTGGCTGGCTGCACGGCGGCCCGTCTGTATGCGCTGCAGGGACTGCGCTTGGCTCTGATCGAACAGCAGCGCGAGCCGGTCGCCTTCAAACACCTGTGCACGCATTTCATTCAGGCCTCGGCGACCCCCACTCTGAAAAGACTCGGATTGGACCGTCTGATCGAGGAGGCGGGCGGCCTGCGCAACAGCGTTGACATCTGGACGCGCTACGGCTGGACCGGCGATGTGCCGCCGCTGGATGCCGACGGCCAGCCTGTGTACGGCTACAGCATCCGCCGCCTGCGGCTCGATCCGATCCTGCGTGAGCTGGTCGCGCTTACCCCTGGCGTCACACTGCTGGCCGGTTGTTCGGTGCGCGGGCTCATTCGGGACGCTGAGGCGATCACCGGGGTGGAGATCGGCGGCCAGCACAGTGGCGCGTTGCGCGCGCGCCTGGTCGTGGCAGGCGACGGCCGCAACTCGCCGAGTGCGGAGCTGGCCGGCGTTCGTCCCAAGAGCGCCCCCAACTGTCGCGTCGGTGCGCTGCGCGCGTATCGCGACGTACCGCTGCGCCGAGGCAACTGCTCACAGATGTGGTTCCATGGCGATGACGTCGGATACGTATTTCCCAACGAGCAGGGCGTGACCGTGATTGCCTACATGCCGCACAGCGACAAGTTACCTGCCTTCCGAGCCGACGCCGCGGCGGCTCTGGAAGCCAGTGTGACTGCGCTGCCGGACGCGCCGGACCTGAGCCGAGCGCAGCCCCTGGGTGAGCCGCTGCTCATCAAGGATTACCCCAATTTATGGCGTCCGGCGGTCGCGCGCGGCATGGCACTAGCGGGTGATGCGCTCATGAGCGTCGATCCATTGTGGGGCGTCGGTTGCGGCTTTGCTTTCCAGACGGCGCATTGGCTGGTCGATGCCACGGCGCCGGATCTGCTGGCGGGCCGGCCGGTCGCTGCGGCCCTGAAGCACTATGCGCGCACGGTCGCGCGGCGCCTCGGGGGGCATCGTTTCTTGATCAACGATTTTGCGCGACGGCGCCGATTCAACGCGATCGAGCGGCTGATGTTCTCGGCCGCAGCCAAGGACGCGCACATGTCCCGTCATCTGCACGCCTTCGGCGCACGCTTGATCGGCCCGATGGGTTTCCTTGCGCCGGGAGCGTTGTTGCGCGCAGCTTGGGTCAATCTTCGATCCTCGGGCGGCGCCCCATCCGCGAGCTTGCACGCCTCCTCATGAGCGGGGTCACCGTGGACGCACGCTATCGTGCATCGAGCCTGACGATCGACGGCATCCGCTCGCCAGTGATCGAGGCCGGCCCCGCCGAGGCACGCACTGCTGCCGTCTTCGTGCACGGCAATCCGGGATCGACGCGAGATTGGGAAGACTTGCTGGTCCGCGTAGGCGAATTCGGTCGCGCGATTGCATTTGATATGCCGGGGTTTGGTGCAGCCGACAAGCCTCGCGATTTCGACTACACGGTGGCGGGATATGCGCGACACCTGGGTCGCGTGCTCGATGCCGTCGGCGTGCACCCCCACGCCGACGCCGACTCTGTCACACGCCTGCTCGACATCGAGCTCGGGGGCGTCTCGCGCCAGGCGGTCTACGACGC
>Ga0182016_10000947_pt1 | contig 35748 bp, 25 predicted proteins | sample 712S2MmetaG_FD_120491 | JGI IMG/M metagenome (GOLD analysis project Ga0182016, IMG submission 120491) | Permafrost microbial communities from Stordalen Mire, Sweden - 712S2M metaG | ecosystem: Environmental > Terrestrial > Soil > Wetlands > Permafrost | place: Sweden: Stordalen | collected...
CGAGATGCAATGGCCACCACAGTTGTGTGCAGCCCCTGCTGCATGGCGGGGATGACTTTCCTGAGGCCGATGTTTGCGGTGCTGAGCACTCCCCAGCGGAGCTTGTTTGCCATGCGGGTAATGATAATGCGCCGATGACCCGGATCGTGCGATCCTGACCGAGCATGCAAGTCCTCCACCAGCGTTTCCGACCCACCCTCGATGAAACTGCTCCGTGCCCCGTCGGGGTACCCTCTGGGTCGGCCCTTTTTCTGGCGCAAGGGCGGAGACCACGAACCCAACCCGCCGTTTCTTTTTAAGGCACGGCTTCAGCCGGGCCAATAAAGCCAATTAAATCAACATTGGGCTTCAGCCCCTGCCCCTCCAACTTTCCCAAATCCGCCCTCTTCGAGGCGTTTCGTAACGGACTCTCTTTTTTGAGGCGAAATTGCTCTCAGCAGTCTGTCTGAACGTCAGTCGGCCCAGGGTTCAAACTGTGGCTGCCTTGGGGCACGTCCGATAATTCGCGAAGTTCCTTTTCCCACCGTAACCCATGGATTTTATTACCAGTAACTGTCACACTCGAAGTACTAACGGCCCATCCGGATAACGGGAAAGGGGCATTGGCATGACCGCATTGGGGCCTCAAGATGTACGTGTCACTGCCGAACTTTTCACCGAATCCTGTATTCTGTATCAACATCGGAGCAACCACTTCGTAAGGTGGGATTCGCTGAACGGGCATCTGCCGCGCGTCTCAAAACTTTAGTTGTACGACGATTCCAAAGCTTCGTGGAACAGCTCGATGATTGCTCCCAGGGACTCGGCAATAGGTTACGCCGATTTTCGGGATTTCCGGCCGGCAATTCGTTTTTGCCTTTGTGTGGCCGCCCGTGCTTCAAAATCTTCTGGGCGAGTAACAATAGCCTTTTGCTTTTGTCTGGATGCCCCATCCGGCATTCCTCTTTCCGTTGTCTTGAAGGTGAAAAATGAGCACAATCACTCTCGCGCCAGAGCTGCAAGGCGAATCGCTCGGAGCCGCGATTAAGCAGCAGATCTCAACCATCGTCGACGATCTCATTGCCCGGCTCCCCAACCCCAAAAGCCTCACCAGCGAGCAGCGCTGCGGCATTATCGCTCGTTACACCGCAGTTCTCGAAGGCAACTTCATCTATTGGATGACCGCAACCTACATCGCCGCGAAGAGCGATGAAGTGCGCCCAATCCTTGCCGAAAATCTCTTCGAAGAGGTCCGCGACGCCCACCCCGTCATGTTGCGCAAGTTCGCCGTCGCAGCCCACGCTTTCCCAACTGCCAACGACGCCCTCTCCATCGATCGTGAGCTAACCAAGGTTCGTCTTTTCCTGGCCAAGCTTCAGGGAGTGCAGTCGGTTTTGACAATGGCATTCTTTGAGGGTTGGATTCAGCGATTCATGGGCTTTTTGGCCGATCTGGCCGCCGAACAGGGCTCTTCGGAACGGGAGTACACTGATGTTCACGGCGTTTGCGATATCACGCACACTGCCGAGCTGTTCCGCGCATTGACTTTGGAAATGGCGGTCAACCCAATCAGCCCGGATGCGGATTTGTTTGAGGGAGTGGATCTTCTTCGCACTCTGATCGTCGCGATCGTTCAGGGTCCGCACTCAAACGCTGCGGCATAACCGGTAAGGCCAGTACGAATTCTGGGCCAGTCCGAATTAAGGTGTTGCAGTGCAAAACAAGCTCGAGTCAGACAGGCAGCTTCAGGAGCGCGCCGGCTACTTCCCTGTATCCGGCGCGCATCTTTACACTGTGCTCCACGAGGTAATAAATCCTCTGGGCCGGGTTCTGCTTGTCGGGCCCTTCGCCTCGGAACGCCATAATTCGTACCTCCCCTGGGTTCACTGGGCCCGCGCTCTCGCCGAGAAGGATATCGAAGTTCTGCGCTACGATTATCGCGGAATCGGCGAAAGCACCGGCGTCTTTGAGCAGATGACCTTCGAAGACTGGAGTCAGGATCTTCAGCTTCTCTCAAACTGGTTCCAAAGCCGCTCGCCGCAGGTGCCGCTACTGCTCCATGGCCTGGGCCTCGGCGCGGTTCTCGCCGGCCGGGCGTTTGACCAGGGGCTTGGCGACGGCTTGCTGCTCTGGTCTCCTCCCCCCAACGCAAACCAAGCCCTTCGTGCGACGTTGATGCGATGGGTTGGCTTGGAGCAAATCTTCAAATTTGGCGACGATCGTAAGTCCGCGTCGGACTACATTCGTGAATTAGAACAGGGCTCGCCGCTGGAAGTAGATGGTTATCTCTGGTCCCCCAAGCTCTGGCAGGAATCCTTCCATTTCACTCTGCCAGCCGCGCTGGTCAGCGAAGAGATCGCCGCTAAAACTTACAAGAGGCCCGTGCGAATTGTGAAGCTCACCAGGGATACTGCCCCGTTAACCAAAGGCGGAATAGTAGGTTTCGACGACCTTAAGGATTTCAGTTGGTTGTTCAACCCCAACCGCGAATGGATCGCCGAGGTTGCATCGCAATCCAGCAAGAGAATTGCCTATGCTTGAGGCCATTGGAAAACGCGAACTCTTTGTTTTGGACGGCCTCGGGATTCGTCTTCAAGGCACATACCATCCCGCAGCCGAACTGTATTCCAAAATGCCGGAGCACAGGGAAGGCGCGGATCGCCTTGGCGTTCTCTTTCTCAATTCGCTTTCGCTTCCAAGGGCCGCAAGCGGCGATTCAGCAGTGCAATGGGCGGATTCTATTGCGGAGCTCGGTTACCCCGCGTTTCGCATCGATCTTCCTGGCCTGGGTGACTCCGCCGGAAAAGCATCCACCGATCTGCTGGACTTGGTCAACGCAGGATGCTTCGCGTCCGTCGCCTCCGCTGCGGTCCGGCAATTGGTCGATCGGTTTGGGCTCGCCGGAATGGTGATTTTCGGCCATTGCGCAGGCTCCGTCTCCGCCCTATATGCGAGCGCGGAATGCCCCGAATGCAAAGGCCTGATTCTTCTGGACACCTACTTCCATCTGCCGCAGGCCTCCCGTCCCAGGGTACGACAGGAATTGAGCGACTGGGCGCGTCGCAGCAGAGTCGGCAGATTTCTAAGCAACAGTTACGATCGAGCCCGCAATCTTCGCCTGATCTTACGTGGAAAAGCGCTGCCGGCAAACACAAACATCCAGCTTCTTGACTGCTGGAAGCAGGTAGCCTCAGCCGGGCTGCCCATTCTGCTCCTCCAGGCGCCCGGGATCAAAGCACAAGGATCGAAGCCGAGAGTTGGCCAATTCGATTACGTCGAACATATATTGAAATTGTCAGGCCGCAAGAGCCGTGTCTCAGTCGAGTTCGTCGAGAGCGCCGATCATTCCTTTGCCAACAGAGAAGGTCGGGCTGCGGTTCAGAGTCACATCGCAGCCTGGCTGGTCTCGCATTTCCTTCTGAAAGATTTCAATCTAAGCGCGGAGGGGGCTCCTTCCCAGCGCGTACGCGAAAACCAGAGTGCCTCAAGAAAGTCACAAAACGCGCCGACCGACAAGTGTTGCGCCATGGAAAGCAGGTAAGTTAGAGCATGGATACGAAAACGGAAATCATCGCACAGTTCAAACAGGTCGCCCAGGAGCATAACAAGCAACTCGCGCCCCTCACAGACGATCTCAGCCTTCTTGACTCGGGCTTGGACTCGCTCTGCTTCGCAATCATCGTGGCAAGGCTCGAGAACTCGCTTGGGTTGGACCCGTTCAGCGATGATGAAGACGCGCGATTCCCTGTAACGGTCGGCGACTTCATTCGATTCTATGAAAATGCCGCAAAATAATCCGGCTTCCCTCTGGTCCGCAATCACTGCTGCCGGCAATCTGTCGCGCATCCTCGTGGGCTTTGACACAAAGGCAAGCTGGGGTGAGTTGCTTCAAGGGTCGGTCCTCGCAGATCGCAGCAGCGACATGCGCGGAAGATCCGTGCTGTTGGCGGCCAGCGACCAGTTTCGTGCCTCGGCCGCGCTCATTGAATTGGACGGCATTGCCCGCCGCATTGTGCTGTATCCTCCCGACCTATCCCAGGAACATCTGCCCTACGTCGCGAACACCGCCGAAGCAGATGTCCTGGTCACCGACCGGACCGAAATCGCATCCACGGATCACGGAATTGTCCGCACGATCCAGTGCGGAATATCCGTCTCTCCAACAAAGCTTGAGCGTGGCTCGCAAATCGAGACTGAGTGGATTCTGCTCACCTCCGGAACAACCGGGCATCCGAAACTGGCCGTGCACACACTGGGAAGCCTGGCAGACTCAGCCTGGCATAAAGACCAAGCTTCAGCCTCGACTGTCTGGAGCACGTTTTACGACATGCGTCGTTATGGCGGGATGCACATTTTCCTTCACGCGGCACTCACTGGCACATCCATGGTTTTATCAAGCGCGCAAGAGTCGACAGCGGACTTTCTTGCCCGCGCCGGAGCACATGGCGTTACGCATATCTCCGGGACACCTTCTCACTGGCGTCGTGCCTTGATGAGCCCATTTGCAGACCGCATTTCGCCTCTATACATTCGCATGTCCGGAGAGATTGTCGATCAGGCCATTCTCAACCAGGTCCAATCGCAATACCCGCAAGCGGGCGTCGCGCACACCTTCGCTTCGACAGAAGCTGGCGTAGGCTTTTATGTGAACGACGGCTTTATGGGCTTTCCCCCGGAGTTGCTGCATAATAATCCGAAAGTCGATATGAAAATCGAGAATGACACGCTGAAAATCCGCTCCACACGAGCCGCGCTCAGGTATCTTGGCACCGAGAACAAGTTCCCGAAGGATGCCGAAGGCTTCGTGGATACCGGCGACACTGTCGAATTACGGAATGGCCGCTACTACTTTACCGGACGACGCGACGGCATCATCAATGTGGGTGGCTACAAGGTTCATCCCGAAGAAGTAGAGGCAACCCTCAATCGCCATCCAGGAGTCGCCATGTCCATGGTGAAGGCGAAGAAGAGTCCCATCACTGGCGCGCTGGTTATTGCCGATGTGGTCTTGAAATCACCCCCAAGCAATGGGAATGGCGGCAGCAGTGTTGCGACTGAGCGGGACATTTTGCAGTTTTGCCGCGGGGAGTTGGATGCGCACAAAGTTCCTACCGCAATCAACATTGTTCCCATGCTGACAATCGGCGAATCGGGAAAGCTGGTGCGACGCAATGCGTAACGTAATCGTTACAGGTGGAAGCCGCGGATTGGGCCTGGGAATCGCACGCAAGCTGATTGCGTCAGGGTTCCGCGCAATCGTCATCGCGCGAAAGGAAAACGACGAATTCAAAGCAACTGCGAATGAGTTGGAGACGACTCATCCAGGGTCCTTGCATTTTGTGACCTTCGACCTCGCGCAGATCGACGCGATTCCCGACCTGGCAAAGAAACTCCGCAAGGAATTCGGCCCTATTTACGGCCTCGTCAATAACGCCGGGATGAGTGCGGATGGCGTTCTTGCCCTGACCTCCACGCAACAGATCGAGCAAGTCGTGCGCTTGAACACCACTTCTCCCATGGTGCTCACCAAGCACGTTGTCCGCTTCATGATGGCCGATGGTGGCGGACGAATCGTCAACATTTCGTCGATCGTTGCCTTTACCGGTTATAGCGGACTCTCTGTTTACGCGGCAACCAAGGCGTCGCTGATTGGCTTCACCCGCTCGCTCGCAAGAGAAGTGGGCCGCGCCGGTGTCAATGTCAACGCGGTGGCGCCAGGGTTCGTCGCCACCGATATGACGCAGGGCCTCACCGAAGAGAATCGGCAACAAATCGCAAGACGCAGCGCACTCAAGAGGATGGTCGACGTTGAAGACGTGGCGAATGCAGTTGACTTCCTGATGGGCGAGGGATCGAAAAACATTACCGGCACAGTAATTACCGTCGACGCAGGGAACACCGCATGACGGCTGAAAAAAAGGACGCGATATCGGCCGGCGTTTCCCCTGCGAAAGCATGGCTGCGCGCCCTTGAACTGACAGCGACCATCGCGCGCAATCGCCACCGCATTCTGCATACGGCGATCGAGGAAATTGCCGCTCGCCAGGCCAACGCTCCGGCGTTGCTTTCCGACCGGGAAAATCTCACGTACAACGCGCTTGCGCAGAGGGCAAATCAATACGCGCGATGGGCTCTCGACCATGGTCTCGCCAAGGGCGATGTAGTCTGCCTGCTGATGACCAACCGGCCCGAGTACTTTGCCTGCTGGCTGGGGATAACGAGTGTGGGCGTTGTAGTTTCATTGCTCAACACAAACCTCGTTGGTCCTTCGCTAGCCCATTGCATCCGCATCGTCTCGCCCAAACAAATCATCGTGTCCGCCGAATTCATCGATACGTTGAACGCTGCGTTGCCGCTGCTTGAGTCCTCTCCTTCGATCTGGTTCCACGGCCATGAGGACGCTTCCTTCCCGCGAATCGACACGGATATTGCGCATTATTCCGGCGACACGCTGCTTCCAGACGAACGACGTGCGACATCCATTGACGACCTTGCACTTTACATCTACACATCCGGTACCACCGGCCTGCCGAAAGCCGCCAAAGTAAGCCACGGCCGCACCATGCAATGGAGCCATTGGTTCGCCGGCATGATGGATGTGCAACCCACCGACCGCATGTATAACTGCCTGCCCATGTACCACAGTGTCGGCGGCGTGCAGGTCCCCGGCGCCATGCTCGTGAGCGGCGGCTCTATTGTCGTTCGCGAGCGCTTTTCAGCAAGCCAATTCTGGAGCGAAATCGTCCGCTGGGATTGCACGCTGTTGCAGTACATTGGCGAGCTTTGCCGCTATCTGCTTCATACCGATAAATCTCCCAGTGAGTCGGAACATCGCATCCGGCTGGCCTGCGGAAATGGCTTGGCCGCCGAAGTCTGGGACAAATTCAAAGATCGATTCCACATTCCGCAAATCCTCGAGTTTTACGCAGCCACCGAGAGCAGCGTTTCATTATTTAACATTCAGGGAAAGCGAGGAGCAATCGGGCACATCCCAGGCTATCTGACCCATCGCTTTGCGCCCGCTCTGGTTTTGACCGATCACGAAACCGGAGAGCCAACTCGAAATGAACAGGGATTCTGCATCCGTTGCGCATCCAACCAGATCGGAGAGGCGCTCGGCAAAATCGCCAACGATCCAACAAATCCAGGCGGCCGTTTCGACGGCTACACATCCTCGGAAGCTTCGCGGAAGAAGGTCCTGAGCAACGTCTTCGAAAACGGGGATGCGTGGTTCCGCACCGGCGACCTGATGCGTAAAGACGAGAAGGGCTACTACTTTTTCGTCGATCGCATCGGAGACACGTTTCGACGGAAGGGCGAGAACGTTGCTACTTCCGAAATAGCGGAAGTCATTTGTGGATTTCCAGGAATTCAGCACGCCCTCGTCTATGGAGTCGCGGTTCCGGGAGTTGAGGGCCGCGTCGGCATGGCAACCCTGGCTACCGATCACCATCTGGACCTAGCCGAATTTCACGCGCACTTGCGCGGTTGCCTTCCCACCTATGCCAAGCCCCTGTTTCTCCGCATAAGCAACCAAATTGACCTGACTGGGACTTTCAAATACACGAAGACCGAATTGCAGCGCGAAGGATATGATCCGAATGCCTGTGCGGATAAACTCTACTTTGATACCTCTGAAGAGTTCGTTCCGCTCGACCATCACTTGCACCAACGCATTCAAGATGGGGAATTTCGATTGTAAGTTGCCTTAAGCCGCTTGGGCACTAAGTGCGGTACGAAGGATGAATTAAGATGCACATCGATCAAATCCGAGATGAATTCAAAACTCTGGAGACCGCGATCGCAGACGGCCCCATCGTTCCGGATGTCACGGCGAAAGAAATCCGCGCCTATCTCGGGTCGCGCTTCGACTTCACGCAGCCAATGCCGCTGAATGATGTTATCGCCGATGTGGAACAAATGCTGCTGAAATGGCAGGTGCAGGTAACTCACCCGCGCTACTTTGGTCTCTACAATCCGAGCGTGCCTTTGGCGTCTGTGGTCGCCGATACGCTGGTAGCAATGTACAATTCGCAGTTGGCAAACTGGCGAACCTCCCCAGCGGCAAACGAAATGGAGCGCCACACGCTCGCGTGGCTTGCGGATAAGTTCGGCTTTCCCACTGACACCATCGCGACCTTTACCAGTGGAGGATCGGAAGCCAATCTCTCCGCGATCGTGGTCGCATTAACGTGGGCTTTTCCTGAATACGGCGAACACGGGCTTCGACATCTGAGCGGTGATCCGGCAATTTATCTGACCGGCGAAACACATCACGGCTTCAACAAGATTGCCCACATGGCAGGCCTCGGCAGGCGCAGTCTACGCATCGTTGCGACTGACTCCACTTTGAAGATGAGTGTCGCTGATCTTCGCCGGCGTGTTGAAGAAGATCGAGAAAATGGCATGCTGCCTTTCATGGTCATCGGTACCGGGGGCACCACGGCCGCGGGCGTTATCGATCCGCTGCCAGAAATTGCGCAGTTTTGCAAAGCGCAGCATCTGTGGTTTCACGCGGATGCGGCTTACGGCGGTTCCGCTGTTGTTTCACCGAGTTTAAAGCCTTGGCTCGCCGGAATCGAAAGCGCGGACTCGATCACCTGCGATGCGCACAAATGGCTTTCGGTCCCAATGGGGTGCGGGATGTTTTTCTGCCGCCATCGTGAAAGCGTAGCCCAGGCATTCCGCTCCGATGTTACCTATATGCCCGCTAAGCCGGAGAGCGAAGATGCCTCAGCCACATTCAATCCGCTCACACACTCGGCCCAGTGGTCACGCCGATTTATCGGCCTAAAGCTCTTCATGGCTCTCGCGGAGTTCGGCGAATCGGGATACGCGGAATTGCTCGATCGCCAGACACGCATGGGCAACGTGCTGCGCGATTCGCTCGAAGCTACGGGCTGGCGCATCGTGAATTCTACGCCGTTCCCCGTTGTCTGCTTTACCCGAGATGGACTTGCAATTCCCGAGTTTGTCGCCAAGTTGCGTGAGCGTCAGATCGCGTGGATGTCGGATGCGCTGATTAGCGGCGAACCCGTTGTCCGGGCATGCATCACCAGTTTCAAAACAACCGAGAAAGATATTGAGTGGGTTGTCGGTCAGATGAACAACCTTGTATTGAATGTGCAACAAAGAAAAACCGCATGAACAGCACACTTGAAGAATGGATGGACCAATGAAACTGGAGACGATCGCGATCCACAGCGGCTACGATGTCGATCCGAATACCAAAGCTGTTGCCGTGCCAATCTATCAGACGGTCGCATACGCCTTCGATAGCGCCGATCATGCGGCTGCACTTTTCAATCTTGAGGCTGAGGGATTTCGCTATACGCGCATCCAGAATCCGACCACTGCTGTGTTGGAGCGCCGCGTAGCTGCATTGGAAGGCGGCCTGGAAGCAATGTGCGTAAGCAGCGGCCAGGCAGCCGTGAATTACGCCGTGTTGAACGTGTCGGAATTGGGATGTAACATCGTTTCGGTTCCGCAGCTTTACGGCACAACCCACACGCTCTTCGCACACATACTCCCTGGGCAAGGAGTTACAGTCCGTTTTGCGGGGAGCGACGGGCCAGAGGATATTGAAAAACTGATTGACGATAAGACGCGTGCGGTCTATTGCGAAAGTGTCGGCAATCCCGCCGGAAACATCTGCGACCTTGAAGAACTAGCGCGGGTCGCCCACGATCACGGAGTTCCGCTCATTGTCGACAACACTGTCGCTTCGCCGGTATTGCTGCGGCCTATTGAATATGGCGCGGACATCGTCGTAAATTCCCTGACGAAATTCCTCGGAGGACATGGGACGACTCTCGGCGGCGCAATTGTCGATAGCGGGAATTTTGATTGGAAACAGAACGCGTCCCGCTTCCCTGCCTTCTGCGAGCCGGACCACTCATATCATGGCCTAGTCTATGCTGACCATTTTGGAAAGACCGCATATATCGCGCGTTGCCGCAGCGTTTATTTGCGGACGGGCGGAGCAGTGCTATCCCCACTCAGCGCTTTTTTGCTGTTGCAAGGAATCGAGACGGTCGCTTTGCGCGTGGAACGGCATGTCGAGAACGGCAGAAAAGCTGCTGAGTTTTTGCGCAACGATCCAAGAGTCGCATGGGTCAAATACGCGGGATTCGCCGAAAGCCCATATCACGCGCTTGCACAGAAATACCTTCATGGGCAGGCCTGCTCGCTAATGTCCGTCGGTATCAAAGGTGGTTATGCGGCAGCGGTTAGATTTCACGACGCGCTCAAGCTGGTTACTCGTCTGGTAAATCTGGGCGACGCGAAATCGTTGGTCTGCCATCCCGCATCGACGACGCATCGGCAGATGTCAGCAGAGGAACAACGCAATGCAGGTGTACTACCTGAGATGATCCGGCTCAGCATCGGAATCGAACATATCGACGACATTATCGAAGACCTGGATCAGGCCCTCGCGGCCACTAGTTAGAGGACGTTTTGGCGCAATGAAAACGGCTGGCTCCTAATCGCCGTGCGCGCCTCCATTCGTTTTCTGAGACTCGATAATTCGAAAATTCCCGCTGCAATGCAACAGGCTCATCATGTAGAGCATGCCGTCGTAATAGCGCTGCTCGCCCGATGGAACCGGCGTATTCCAGAGCGCTTCTACGAAGGCCTTCGAGGTCGGACCTGGCGTTGCTGCAAAGCTTCCAACCGCGGTGGTCGCTAACATGCCTACCGAGTGCCGCTTCGAGAGCGGCTTACCATCCAGCGTGTAGCGATCGACGAATTTATCGATCCCCTGCGCCAACAAGAACTTCTGAATACGATCGCTTAGCACAGTCTCCCGAGGATCTTTTTGCCACCAGTCATAGTCCACTGACCAGTTGCTCACACTTCGCCATGAGTCATAGCTGAAAGGCGTTGGGGTGCCGTCACGGCCGATAATTTGCGTCTCGTCGAAGTTATTGCGATCTGGCGTAAGTCCCGTGTCAGCCCCCGTGACCTTGGTGAGTAAGTCGCGGCTAACATCCGCTGCCTTCGCCCAGAATGCGCGATCCTCCACCGGTCCCCAGCGCGACCATAGCTCATAGAATGCTGGCAAATGATAAGAAGCATCGGTATTTCCGCCCTCCACATTCGGCACAAAGCGAATCATGAAGTGCGCCTCGTCGACCATCGGGCCGATCGATTCGCTCTGCGGCCCGCGCGGAAAGCGAAACATCGGTGGACGAGCCGCACTGCCATTTGCGGCTGCTTCTCTCTCGCGTGCAGTGTTGTTCGGGCTTGGCCAAGGATGATCGGGAAACGTAAAGGGGGGATCGTCCGGATGAATGCGAAACGGACCGGTGCCGGTTAATATCTGGTGGTGCCGCATGCCGCGGAGTATCTTATCCGCCTCAGCCTGGTAGTTATAAATCCCTTTCCCGTTGCCCCAGCGATGCGCCGCAAAGTAAAGAGCCATGGTGTAATACTCTTCACCGTCGGGCGCGGCGCCGGTCGATCGCGGTGTGCCGTCGGTACCCATGGACCAGGCGAAGTAACCGACAGATGGATTCTTCGGATCGGTAATAAGCATGTATGTCTCCGACCAGTTCCAGAGTGCGTCGAATTCACGCTTCTTGTTCAACTGGACAGCTATCATCATGCCGTAACTCATGCCCTCGGTGCGCTCGTCGTTGTTGGCCCAATCGGTTATATACGCGAGCGGGCCGTTCTCATTGGCGCCGGTCTCAAAGTACAACCGCTCCTCCTGGCCGTCGCCATGAAACAACTGCTGAAATGCCTTGGCGATTTTCGCTTCGCTCTCGGCTGGCGTATGGTCCTGCTCCGAAAAAAGATCGCGATACCGATGTGTCTTGTATGCTCCCTGCCCATCGCCGCCCATGCTTGGGATTTCGCCCAACGGAGCATTCTCGTGCGGCGGCGGTTGCCAATAGATCGGCGGGGTCTGGGTTGGCGCGGCAGGGGGTGCCTGCGCGGGCGAAAGCGCGGGAGGCTGTGCGGATGCGGCGCAGGCTATCGTTGACACAATGCCGACAACCACGAAATAAAGACAGGAACTGTGAGCCACGGGCACGACCTTCCATGAATTGAATCGAGAGCCGACGAGATTGTGAAACGCTGCTCCGTCGCAACCATTTCACACCATCGGGGAGGAGTTCGTCGAGCTTCGCTCCCGAAGCGCAAAACGATAATGTATGGGGTCGGCCCCGAGGAGTGCAAGTGAAAACGGCCCCTGGAAAAGCGATTTTCTTATAAATGACCTGGTTTTTCAGCCCGTCCTGGAATGTGTTGTCAACCGCGCATTCAGGCCTTAGTATGGCTTCTTCGGAGTCAATACCTATGCGCATCCGTTTCTTCCCCCCGGCCTTGGCCGTTCTACTTCCGCTCCTTTCCGCTCGTGCGCAAGCGCCGGTCCAGAATACTTTACCGCCCCCGACGGAAGAACAGATCAAAGCAGCCGCTGCCATGCCGTTTCGCGACGCCGCACTGCCCATTGAGCAGCGTGTTGACGACCTGGTTTCGCGCATGACGCTGGAGGAGAAAGTCTCGCAACTGATCGACCGCGCCGCGCCGATTCCGCATCTAGATGTACCCGCGTATAACTGGTGGAATGAGGGCCTGCACGGGATCGCACGCTCCGGGTACGCGACGCTGTTTCCGCAAGCCATCGGAAACGCCGCAACCTGGGACGCACCGCTTTTGAATCGGATCGGAACTGTAGTCTCCACCGAGGCGCGCGCGAAATACAACGAAGCAATCCTCCATGACAATCATGACCGCTATTTTGGTCTCACTATCTGGTCGCCGAACATCAATATCTTTCGCGATCCCCGCTGGGGGCGCGGTCAGGAGACATACGGCGAAGATCCGTTCCTGACCAGCCGGCTGGGCGTGGCCTTTGTAAAAGGCATCCAGGGCGACGATCCAAATTACTTCCGCGCCATCGCGACGCCAAAGCACTACGCCGTTCACAGCGGACCGGAATCAACAAGACATAGTGCCGATGTCGACCCCAGCGAACACGATCTTTGGGACACATATCTGCCCGCATTCCGGGCTACCATTACCGAAGGAAAAGCCGACTCGATCATGTGTGCTTACAATGCCATCGACAAGGTGCCTGCCTGCGCCAGCAAGATGCTGCTCCAAGACATCCTTCGCAAGGATTGGGGATTCCAGGGGTTTGTCACTTCCGACTGCGATGCGATTGACGACTTCTCGCAGAAGAACGGCCATCACTTTTCGACCGATCAGGAGGCAGGCTCCGTGGCCGGCATTCTTGCAGGGACTGATACAGATTGCGGCACTGCATATCGCGCACTCACGGATTCTGTTCACCACAATCTGATTACGGAAGCTCAACTCGACGTTTCGCTCAAGCGCCTTTTTACGGCACGAATGCGGCTGGGCATGTTCGATCCACCAGCCCATGTGCCTTATGCTTCAATCCCATTCTCCGTGGTGAACTCGGCGGAAAATCAGGCTCTCGCGCTGCAGGCAGCCCGCGAATCCATGGTCCTTCTCAAGAACGACGGAAACTTCCTTCCATTGAAGACCAGGGCCAATCAAACCATTGCTGTCATCGGCCCTCTCGCCACCTCGCGCCTGGCGCTGGAAGGCAACTATAACGCCATTCCGTTGAAGCCAATCCTGCCCATTGACGGCATTGTCGCCGAGTTCGGCGACAGCCATGTACTCTACGCGGAAGGATCGCCATACGTCATGGGCGGAGCTATCACTGCACCGCGCACCCTGCTTCGCACCGCAGCGGATCCCAACGTCGAGGGCCTCACCGCCGAGTACTTCGCTGGCCCGAGCTTCGATAGAAAGCCGGAAATGACACGCGTTGACAAGGAGCTGGATTTCGACTGGGCCTATGCCAATCCAGTTCCCAGCCTCGCTGCAAACACCGCGGCCGACAGCTTTGCTGTACGATGGACAGGCACAATCGCGACACCTGTAGCAGAAACCGATAACTTCCAGTTTCGCGTTCCATTCTGCTATCCGTGCGGAGGCAAGCTGAAGTTCTCCGTCTATCTCGACGGCAAGCTTCTGGAGCCACTTCCCACTCCACCCCCTGCACCGAACGCGCCAGCATTGCCGCCCAGTGGCAGGAATTTCGGCGGCATTCAACGTTACCCGATTGCATTCGCTGATACTAACCCTCACTCCATTCGCATTGAGTACATTCAGAGCGGAAGAATTCCCGGTGGGGGAGTTGTTTTCGAATGGAGCCCGCGCCATGAGTTACTGCAAGATGAAGCAGTCGCAACGGCAAAGAAGGCGGATGTGGTTCTGGCATTCGTCGGCCTGACCGCGCGGGTTGAAGGTGAAGAAATGATGGTCAACGCCAAGGGGTTTTCCGGTGGCGACCGCACCGATATTGCTCTCCCTGACGTTCAAGAGGAACTTATCGAGACCCTTGCCAAGACCGGGAAGCCTATGGTCGTCGTCCTGTTAAATGGTAGTGCGCTCGCCGTGAACTGGGCGCAACAAAATGCCAAAGCCATCGTGGAGGCATGGTATCCCGGGCAGTCCGGGGGGCAGGCGATTGCGGAAACACTCAGCGGCAAAAACAATCCCGCCGGACGCTTGCCCGTAACCTTCTACACCGGAATAGGCCAGCTGCCGCCATTCGAGAATTACTCGATGGCAAATCGGACTTATCGCTATTTCAAAGGGAAACCGCTCTATAGCTTTGGCGATGGGTTGAGTTATACCTCCTTTGCATATTCGCACCTGCACGTCTCAAGCAAGAGCCTTCATGCCGGCGACACCCTGGCCGTGGAAGCAGATGTCAAGAACGTTGGGTCCCTTCAAGGCGACGAGGTGGCGGAACTCTATCTTGCGCCGCCAAAGACGCCGGTTTCACCAACCCTGGCCTTGGCTGGATTTGAGCGGCTCCATCTGAGTCCGGGCGAGACAAAGCACGTGATCTTCCAGCTGAACCCCAGGGCATTGTCCCAAGTGGATGACAACGGTGTTAGAGCAGTTACTCCGGGGGTCTACTGCATTTCTCTGGGGAGCTCGCAGCCCAGCGGAGACTCCCCAGGTACCGTCCAGTCGCAAGAATTCACTGTTGTAGGGACTCAACAGCTTCCTCGCTGAACCCCTCTCAGAAGTTTTTCAGAAAGAACAGAAATAAAAGCGTCTGACAATTCGGACCGGGCCACTATGATTGTCGATAGATTGAAATACAACCTGGGATTTCGCGAGTTCTTAGGAATCGGCTCGTGTAATTGCATCCGATTCAGTTATCCCTTGGGAACGCCCCCTGGAATTCTATGACTGTTGAAAGTCCTGAGTTACCTCAGGAGCCCAAAAGTTCGCTCTCTCTCCTGCACCTGGCTGGGACTGCAATCACGCTCGCTTGCGTCTCCTGCGGTGCTATTCTGCTTAACTCCGCTTCGTGGGGTGCGGGAAGCATCAGCATCCTATGGCCCGGGACCGCTCTGTTGGTTGGGATTCTTATCTGCCTCCCTCGAAGGCAATGGCCCGTTTACCTGGCGGTTGCGTTAGTCATCGACCTATTTATCAATGTGTTTGTTCCGCCGGCCAGGCATTTGGCCGGGATGCTTTACCTGGCGGGATGCAACGTAGTCGAGGTCTATCTGGCGGCATGGCTGCTCCAACCCGTCTTCTCGCCTCAACGCTATCTCTCGCGGCCAGGTCAGCTAGTTCGCCTGCTCGCCTATGGGGTCTTGCTGGCTCCCGCCGTCGCGTCGCTCTTCGCCGCGTGCTATCTTTCGGGATCATTTGGAAGACCAACCTTTGAGGGCTTCCAGGCGTGGTTCACTGCCGATGCCCTTGGCGTCGCCATCGTCACACCTCTTTATCTCGGATTTCAGAAGCGATCTCCATTTTCCAATCGAAGCTGGCTTGAAGTCGCTCTCCTCTTCGCCTTACTCTGCGGCATAAGCATCTTTGTTTTTTGGCAGACGACCCTCCCGCTTCTCTTCCTGGTCCTTCCGTTTCTGCTGCTGGTTGAGGTTCGCCTCGGCCTGGCCGGATCTACCATCGGCCTTCTTGCCGTTTCCATCATCGCCGGCTACTCTACCGCCCACAACCACGGACCGATTGCGCTGACGCCTTTTGCATCGCTCTCCTTGCGCACTCTCACCATGCAATTCTTCACCTTCGTATGCATGATCGTTCTGTACATCACGGAGGTTATCCTCGCTGAAAGGCACCGCCTTGAAGTCGGCCTCATTGCCAGTGAGTTGCGCTTTCGCCTTCTTGCGGAGGGCTCCCACGACATCATCATGCTTCAGGATCTTGAGAGAAATCGACAATATGTATCTCCAGCCGTAACCGCGTTGCTCGGTTGGGAGAGGCAGGAATTCCTCGATCTCGACCGTGACCAGCTGATTCATCCAGACGATCTGGCCGCAGTGGGCAGGCTCTACGAGCAGTGCCTCGCCGGCGGCGCTTGCAATTCCGTGGATTATCGAAGCAAGAAAAAGGATGGGGGCTATCTTTGGCTGGAAGGCAACGTAGTTCTCCATCGCGATCCGGAAACCGGCGCCCCCGCCAGCTTCATTAAAGTCTCACATGATATCTCCAGCCGCAAAGCTGCCGAAGACGAGTTGAACAAAGCCCTCGGCGTGGCCGAAAGCCTGGCCAGCATCGACGCTCTAACGGGTGTCGCCAACCGCAGAAACTTTGACGAGTTCTTCGCAGGCGAGTGGCTTCGCGCCATTCGTTCCCAGAGCGCAATTTCCGTCCTGATGATCGATGTCGACCACTTCAAGCGATACAACGACCGCTATGGCCATGTCTCCGGTGACAATTGCCTCAAGGAGGTTGCCCGGACGATCGCTTCCTGCATTCGTCGGCCCACAGACCTATTGGCAAGATACGGCGGCGAAGAGTTTATTGTTGTTTTGCCGAACACCAATGCCGCGGGAGCGAAATCGATCGCCGAGCAGATTCGCAAAGCCGTTGAAGAGCGGCAAATCCCACACGAAGATAGTTCGGAGTCTGTTGTCACGATCAGCATCGGCTGCGCCACTCAAATACCGGAGGTTCGATCGCTCTCTACACTCCTGGTGAAGATTGCGGACGAAGCCCTCTACCAGGCAAAATCAGCCGGCAGAAACTGCATCATGTAATTGCGGACTAACCGTCATCCTTTTTCCATTGTTGCTTTAGTCAGCCGTACTCCCCGGCTGCAACAAGCTGCGGCCGCAAACCCCAGCAATGCCGAAGTGCTGACAATTCTCGGCATGGCTCTTTGCTTGGCGCAGAGATCGAAGGACGCCGTCCCTCTATTGGTTGGCGCCAAGTCAAACCGCACCGGCATTGGCAGCCGCGTTCTGATAACTGCAATACCGTGCGACTTCATCCAATATTCTTTCACTCCACCAGTTATCTACATCGGGTTTATGTGTTGGGATTAGATACACGATGCATGCGTGGGTGTATCGCAACAGGACAGATTCACAGCGTTCAGCGCTTTGTCATTGCCGAGACTCATCGAAGCGAGTATTGTATTTTAAACAGGTGATCAGCTCGGCCATCGTCGGCGCTCAAAGCGGTCCTAAAACGCAGAACGCGTTTATGGCCTTATGCAAAGTACTCTTTCCTTGAGGAAAGTTCCACTTGGCGTTTGCGTTTTCACATGAGCTACGGCCAGCCAACAATGGCCATCGAGATGAAATAATCGCCTGTATCAATCGGGGGAGCCATGGGACTTTCAGACATTCTGGCAAGCATTGATCGCGAGATTGCCCATTTGCAAAGCGCACGGGCATTGCTTGCAAGCGCGAGCGCGCCAACGGCCAAGAAAAAACCGGGCAGGCCAAGGAAGTTAGCTGCCATAGTTGTACCTACCCTGGTGGCGCCCGCAAAGAAGAAGAAGAGAAATCTTTCGCCGGAGGGCCGGAAGCGCATTGCGGAGGCCGTCAAGCGTCGTTGGGCCGCACAGAAAAAAGCAGCCAATGCTACAGCAAAGTAACTGCGGTTTTGATAATTAGGGAATCAGCGTTTCCCCTTAAATGATTTTCTGGTTCACGCCAATTTCCGGACCGCCACATATCGTGACTGGCGGTAATGGGGTTCTTCACGAACCTAGATGCTCTTTCAGAAAACTCAAGGAACGCTCGCGTGCCAGATACGCCGCCTCTTTGTTGTAACTCGCACGAGCATCGCAATTGAATCCGTGCCCCGCGTCGTACCAGTAGATTTGCACTTCGGGATGCGCGGCTTGAATTCTCTCCACCTCCTCAACCGGGATATGAGCATCGAGCTTTCCGAAATGGAGCATCACCGGTGCATGGAGGCTCTCATTGGCATAATTTGCCGCCCGCCCCCCATAATAGCCGACCGCCACTGCCGGTTGGAGTCGCGCCGCCGCCAGCCAAGCCAACGTTCCGCCATAGCAATAGCCGATTACGCCGACTTTCTTTCCAGTGGCGTTTCCAGCAAATTCAACCGCCGCCCCGACGTCGGCCAGCGACTTGTCTATATCCAGTTTCGGAATGAACCCCCTCGCTCGCTGCGCATCGTCCCCCTCGTACCCAAGTTCAACCCCTCTCTCGATGCGGTCGAACAGCGCCGGGGCTATCGCCAGAAACCCATCCCTCGCATAGCCATCCGCCACCGAGCGAATATGTCGGTTAACACCGAATATCTCTTGCACGACTACGAGACCGGCCACCGGCTTACCCTCAGGCCGCGCTACGTATGCACCTATCTCAACGCCGTCCGCCGTCTTCAAGGTCACATATTCGCTCATTTTTGCCTCTCCCCGGCTCCAATTATCGATGATGTTAGATCCCTTTCAGCCCTGGATCCTTCCGCCCCTCGAACCACTGTTGCCATAATCATATGCAAGACGGATACTCCTCTCAATGGAAGAGGATCGGGAAGTTAGCCGATTTGCACTAAAATTGCCTTGCCGGCGTAAAACATCAGGATGCAAGTCAAGCTGGCATGCGAACAATGAGGCAATCATGAAGGTCATGGGCATCGGCGGACTGGAGAAGGCGGTGCAGTTCAAGCGTGCCGCATTTCCGGCACTCGATGAGCCTGAATATCGCATTGCGCAGGGAATGGACGCGGCAGCCGCGCTGCTGATTGATGGCGAATTAGTTGCCGCTGCCGAAGAGGAACGATTCACCGGGAAGAAACACACCGGCGACTTTCCCATCCATGCCATCCAATACTGTCTAAGTGAAGCCGGAATTTCGGTAGAAGAAATCGACGAGATCGCCCACGGATTTAACTACTCTCCATATCGCGACCTTTACCAAATAGACGACGTCTCCGCTGCTCTTTATAACCAGGTCCTCTCCCGTGAAGCACTGCTCCAGCAAGTGCATAGTAACCTCCCCGGATTTCCTGAGACCAACGTGTTCCAGGTTGGCCATCACCTCGCCCACGCTGCCAGCGCTGCTTTCACCTCCGGTTGGGACGAATGCCTGGTTGTTGTCAACGACGCCATGGGCGAAGTCGAAAGCACCAGTGTCTACGACTTCCACGATGGGGAGCTGGAAAGAATCTGCTCCATAGGTGCCAATGACTCCATTGGCGTGCTCTATTCGCTTGTAACTCTTCACTTGGGTTTCGACTTCAATTCGGATGAATACAAGATCATGGGCCTGGCGCCCTACGGCGACCCGGGACGCTTCCGGTCCTTCTTCGAAAATTCCGTCGAGTTATGCAGGGACGGTACAATCCGCATTCCAATTCTGAAGCTGAATCGTACCCGCGAAGAGCGCGAAACCTACCTTGCCACACGCGCCTATCTTGACGACAATCTGATCCCGCGCAGATTGCCCGCGGATCCAATACTACCCATTCATCAGGATGTTGCAGCCGCACTTCAGGAGTGCCTTGAGAACGTGGTCCTCCATATCTGCGGGCACTTCGCGAACATGACCGGCCTTCGACGGATAGCCTTGGCTGGCGGAGTTGCGCTCAATTGCACCGCCAACGGAAAACTTATGCACTCCGGCCAATTCGACGAAGTCTACATTCAACCCGTGGCCGGAGACGATGGCGTTGCCCTGGGAGCAGCTCTCTATCGAGCATCACTCGCCGGTGAGATACATAATCGTAGAATGCCTGTACCGCTGCTTGGGCCGCGATACTCCGATAGCGAGATTGAGGCAGCGCTCAATCGCTTTGCACCACATATTCAATGGCTCCGTCACAATTCGCTCGCTGCCACCTGCGCCACCGCTGCGCAACTCATAGCCCAAGGCCGTGTCATCGCATGGGATCGCGGGCGCATGGAGTACGGTCCCCGCGCGCTTGGAAATCGCAGCATCCTCGCCGATCCAGGTCATCCCGAGATGCGCGACCGTATCAATGCAATGGTAAAAAAGCGTGAAGCCTTTCGACCGTTTGCGCCCGCATGTTCGCTGGAAGAGGCCCCACGCTGGTTCAATGTCGCGCCAGGAGAAGCTTATCCCTATATGATCAGTATTGTCGATGTGCGTCCTGAGTTACAGGCCCTTCTCCCAGCCATCACTCACATAAACGGCACGGCTCGCCTGCAAACGGTAAGTGCAACTGATAACCCGGATTTTCATGCGCTGCTTCTTGCTGTTGGAAGAACGACCGGCCGCCAGATGGTGCTAAACACCAGCTTCAACGTCAAAGGCCAGCCGATCGTGAACACGCCCGAAGAAGCTATCGAGACTTTCCTCGGAACCGGCATTGAGTCTCTATTCTTGGAGAATTTCCATGTTACCCGACCCGCTGCCTGAGTTGAATCGAACCGAATTCGACTATTCGTGCGACAGCACGATTGCCGAGGTGTTCCAGCGCCAGGCTACCCAGACTCCGGATGCAATCGCAGTGATTGCGAATGACCGGGAGCTGACTTTTCGCGAGCTCGATCAACGTTCGAATCGAATTGCCCGCCAACTTCAGAACCTGGGCGTGAAACCGGAAACGCTGGTTGGAATCGCAATAGAGCGTTCGGAGAATCTCGTAATCGGCATGTTGGCAATTCTCAAGGCAGGCGGCGCTTATGTCCCGATGGATCCCCATCATCCCATTGAGCGCCTCGCGCTTGTCATCGAAGATTCAGGCATGAACATTGTCCTCGCTTCGGATGAGACGCGTTCACGACTTCCCGCGGACTCGATCAATTTAACTATGATCAACGTCAACGATCCCGTGCTTGCCAAAGTGAGCCCAAGCCCAGTTACATCGGTGGCGACCAGTCACAATTTGGCGTACGTAATCTATACATCCGGCTCTACCGGAAAGCCAAAAGGAGTTATGGTCGAGCACCGTAACGTCCTTAACTTATTCTCCGGCATGGACAGAGCTATTGGCTGCGAACCAGGAACCTGGCTCGCAGTTACCAGTGTCGCGTTTGATATATCGGTCCTGGAACTCTTGTGGACTCTCACACGTGGCTTCAAAGTGGTCGTCCACGGAGAAGACGGCACATCCTCAATTGCCGATGAGATTCCGCGCCACTGCGTAACTCACCTGCAAATGACTCCCTCGCTCGCCCGCATCTTGACCCTGAGCCCGCGCACCTTTTCCACACTCGGCTCTCTGAAGCAAATTCTGCTTGGAGGCGAGACCGTGCCGGTTTCTCTAATCCTGCGCCTTCGTCAGGTATTTAACGGCGAGATTTATAACATGTATGGCCCAACAGAAACCACGATTTGGTCGACTTCGCACAAAGTGGACAAACAAAGCAATATAGTTTCGATTGGACGCCCCATCGCCAACACCCAGATTTACTTGCTCGATTCGGAATTCAAACCCGTTAAGCCAGCCGATGCCGGGGAACTATTCATCGGTGGAGAAGGCGTTGCGCGCGGGTATTGGAATCGCCCCGAACTTACTGCCGAAATGTTCATTGATCTTCCGCTCCTTTCGCCGCACCGCATCTATCGTACCGGTGACCTTGCACGCTTGATGCACGATGGGAACCTTGAGTTCCTGGGGCGGGCCGACTTTCAAGTAAAACTGCGCGGGCACCGCATAGAGCCCGGCGAAATCGAAGCCCTTCTTGAGCAATGCCCCGGAATCACGCAGGCAGTTATTGTCCTGCGCGAGGACCGGGAGGGGAATCAGCGACTTGTGGCCTACCTCGTGGCCGAACCGGAAGCATCAGATACGATCGGTGCACTCAGAACTACACTCGGTAACAAGCTTCCCGCGGCCATGGTCCCGTCCGCCTTTGTGTTCCTTTCTGAATTGCCGCTCACCGGAAACGGCAAGATCGATCGCAAAGCCTTGCTCACGCTTCTGCCTCCTGGACTTCACCCAACATCGACCGTGAGTTATGCTCCAGGTGAGTCCTTGAGCGACATCGAACTCGTCGTCACCCGAGCATGGCAAGAAGTTCTGGGAGTCTCCGAAGTCGGGCTAAATGAGAATTTCTTTGACTTGGGCGCCCACTCCCTTACAGTCGCCGAAGTGCAGGTAAAACTGCAGAATGCATTGCAACGTGAGGTTTCCATCCTTGATCTGTTCCAGTTTCCCACTATAACTTCACTATCTGGCCACCTTGCCGGAACGCAATCGCAAAGCCAGTTATCCGACCGCGCCGAACGACGCAGATTGGCCAGGCAGCATTGAAAGGGAATTCGTGAAGCCCTCCACAGTTGCAATCGTCGGAATGGCAGGGCGTTTCCCTGGTGCTCGAAACCTGCGCCAGTTTTGGCAGAACCTGCGCAATGGGGTTGAATCCATTCGATCTCTCTCCGATGAAGAATTGCTTGCGGCGGGCGTATCGCAGGAAGATTTGGCGCTGCCCGAGTACGTGAAACGCGCATCGGTTTTAGACGATGTCCCAATGTTCGACGCATCCTTCTTCGGCTTGAGCCCAAGAGACGCGGCAATTATGGACCCGCAACATAGGCATTTCCTTGAGTGCGCATGGGAGGCTCTCGAAGATGCCGGCCATCCCCCGGAACGTTTCAACGGATCTGTTGGAGTCTTTGCCGGATCCGGGATGAACACATATCTCATCCATAACTTGCTGGCCAATCGCGCGCTTCTAAATTCCGCGGGCCTCTTTCAACTCAAGCAGACCGGTAACGACAAGGATGTTCTGGCTACGCGAGTTTCCTATCAGTTTGATCTCCGCGGGCCAAGCATCAATGTTCAGACCGCATGTTCAACCTCGCTCGTAGCTGTACACCTGGCTTGCCAAAGCCTTCTCAATCATGAATGCGACATGGCTTTGGCGGGCGGAGTTACTATCGAAATCCCGCATGGGCAAGGCTATATCTACCGTGACGGAGAGATTCTCTCCCGCGATGGACACTGCCGTTCTTTCGATGCCGCTTCGACAGGCACAGTCTTCGGAAGTGGCGCAGGCATTGTAGTATTGCGACGCCTTGAGGATGCTCTCGAAGACCGCGACGCGATACGCGCTGTTATCCTCGGGTCGGCAATCAATAACGATGGCGCACGGAAAGTCGGATATCTTGCACCAAGCGTGGAAGGTCAAGCTGAGGTAATTGCCGAAGCTTTGGAGTTCTCCGGTGTAACTGCCCAAGATATCTCGTATGTTGAAGCTCACGGAACAGGCACTATAATTGGAGATCCTATCGAGGTGCGGGCCCTCACTCAGGCGTTTCGCCGAACGACCCCGCGCACGGGCTATTGCGCGATTGGATCGTTGAAGAGCAATGTGGGCCACCTTGATGCTGCAGCCGGTGTTGCCGGTCTTATAAAAACAGTTCTCGCTCTCGAACATGCACAGCTCCCGCCCAGCCTGCATTTTGAAAATCCAAATCCCCAAATCGAATTCCAAGACAGTCCGTTCTATGTAAATAACCAACTCGCTGATTGGCCATCTGTCGGATCGCTTCGACGCGCAGGGGTCACCTCTCTTGGCATTGGCGGCACGAACGCCCACGTAGTGCTTGAAGAAGCTTCTCGCCCTGCCCCCTCGACCAGTCTGAAGCCGTATCGGTTATTGACCTTCTCCGCCAAGACAGAAAGCGCCGTGCAGCTCTACTCCGAAGAGCTGATCGACTATCTTGGCGCACACCCCGAAGTTAGCCTTGCAGACGCATCCTTTACCTGCCAGGTTGGCCGCGGAGCCTTTCAGTATAGGCGCGCATTAGTGGTGGAAAACAACAATGAGGCTGCAAGCAAATCTGCGAAGGCTCGCCGCAGAGAATTTGGTTTCGGTACTGCGGCGAAGTCCGAACCTGAGTATGTCTTCATGTTCCCCGGACAAGGTTCTCAGTACGTCAATATGGGGCGCGAGTTATATGAACATGAACCGGCATTCAGAGAGTGCCTTGATTTCTGTGCGCACCATCTCTTGGACGTTCTCGGGCTCGACCTGCGCGACGTAATATACCCATCGGAAGCCGGCAAAGACGATGCGACAAAGAAATTGAACGAGACATGGATTACGCAACCCGCACTATTCGCCGTCGAATATTCTCTCGCCTGCTGGTGGATGTCCTTGGGGATTAAGCCCTCTGCCATGGTCGGCCATAGCATCGGTGAATATGTCGCCGCATGTCTGGCTGGTGTCTTCTCGCTTCCAGATGCGCTCTGCATCGCAGCCTTTCGCGGCCGCCTCATCTACGGCCTGCCCGCAGGGGCAATGTTAGCTGTCTCACAGTCCGCTGCCTCCGTGAGTCTCCCTGCTAACTTATCTCTCGCCGCGATTAACGGCCCTGAGCAATGCGTGGTCTCTGGGCCGGCACCTGAAGTTGCCGCATTCGAGGAGGACATCGCAAGGAAATCCATCGCATGCCGCCGCCTCGTCACATCGCATGCCTTTCACTCTGCCATGATGGATCCCATCCTCGTCGCTTTCGAAGAACTCATGCAACAAATAAGCTATCAACCACCGCGCCATCCCTTCCTTTCCAACCTGACTGGAACATGGATCAAGCCCGAGGAAGCAACCGACCCAGGTTACTGGACGCGCCATCTTCGCCATGCCGTCCTCTTCTCCAATTGCCTGGAGGAACTTTTCCGAAAGCCGGACAGGATTCTAATTGAGGTCGGCCCAGGGAACGCACTTACCTCCTTGGCTCGTCGACAAGCCGGAGTTGACGCAAAAGTATTTCCAACTCTTCCGCATCCCCGCGAAGCTGCTGGAGGTCTTCGTTGCGCCCTGACATCGCTCGGTCAGATTTGGACACTGGGAGCGGAGGTTGACTGGCCCAAGTTGCACACGCCCGATACTGTGCGCCGCGTACCCCTACCCACCTATCCATTCGAACATAAGAGATTCTGGGTCGAAGCGGATTCGACCAATGCACCTTTGGAATCCACCGTTGCCCCCTCATCTCAGAACCATGCGAGTAATGTCCTGTTTTATCGCCGCGTATGGAAGGCCGAACCTCTCACGCAACTACCGGTCACGAAAGCCGGTTCCTGGATTGTCTTCAATGACTCGTTAGGGCTGGGCAGTCAAATTCACAACTATCTGAAAACCGCCCAGCAGGATGTAATTAATGTCGAGGCAGGTTCCAGTTACAGGCATCTTTCGGAAACCAGTTATGCAGTAAGACCCGGCGTCAGAGCCGATTACGATGCATTAATCGAAGATATCGTCAGAACAGGGCACTCGCCGAACAAGATTGTTCATTTATGGTCCGTGTTACCGGAAGGCAAATCGAATTCACTCAAGGGAATAGAGGACCGAAGTTTCTTCAGCCCCCTCTTTCTTGCTCAAGCGCTCGGCAGCCATGATATTTTCGGCATTGATATTGCGCTGATCTCCAATCGTATGCAACAGGTCTCCGATGAGCCGGTTCGCAATCCTGCCCGTGCATTGTTGCTTGGCCCTGCGAGAGTCATCCCTATTGAACTTCCGGGAATCACTTCCCGCAGCATCGATGTGGACTTCGAGCGCGACCAGGCAGAGAGTTGCGCGGCCCAGATCGTCGCAGAGATGAATTCCCGCTGGAACCACAGCACAATTGCGTTCCGAAAAGATGAGCGCTTCGTTGAGAGCCTTGAAGCAATCAACTTGGCTTCGGGACATAGCCGCCTTGAGCCTGGAGGTGCATATCTCATTACTGGCGGACTCGGCGGAATTGGCTTGGTTCTTGCGGGGCAATTAGCGCGCGAATTCAATGCTCGCCTGGTGCTAGTCTCGCGATCGTCGATTCCTCCCCAAACACAGTGGAGAGCTTCTCTGGACGACAACAATCTAAGTGAAGCCGACAAGCAGCGTATTCAGAAACTCATTGAGATTAGTTCCCATGCCGGCGGAGTGCTGGTTCTTCAAGGCGATGTTACAAGTCTTGAGCAGATGCACGCCGTAGTTAAATCCGCAATTGGTTGCTATGGAAGAATTGACGGCGTCTTTCATGCCGCGGGCGTCCTTGACGACGGTCCGCTGATGATAAAGAGCAAACAGAGCGCAGCGCGCGTACTCGATCCGAAGGTACGCGGAACTCTCGTTCTTGAAGAAGCGCTCCGCAATATTCCACTGCAATGTTTTGTCCTTTTCTCTTCGATCAGTTCCATCTTTCCACCCGCCGGTCAAGTGGATTACGCTGCCGCCAATGCATTCCTCGATGCTTTCGCGACCAGCCGGAAGGGTCCGGTAACGGTCGTCAACTGGGGCGCATGGCGCGAGGTTGGAATGGCGTCGCGTTCAGCTTCTCAGCATCCGCTGCTGCAAGAACGCCTTGTCGACACAACCCAGGCAATCGCATACGTCAGCCGGTTTTCGCCGCGAGACCAGTGGGTGCTTTCCGAACACAAATTGAATGTTAACAAGCAGTTTAAAGCACTCTTACCCGGAACAGCTTATCTGGAAATGGCTGCGGCTGCGTTTTCAAATAGGTCTCACCAAGCTGCTATCGAATTCCGCGATGTATTCTTTCTTGCCCCAATGATGTTTGACGGGGCTGAAACAAAAGAGGTACGACTCCAGCTTCAGCGCGACACTGAAGACGCACGCCAAAGAGATGCATATCGCTTTTCGGTCTTTTCTAAATCAAGCGAGTGGGTCGAGCATTCCGCCGGCATCATTGGGCCGTGCCTGTCGCACCCGTCCAGCACTATCGATCGCGACGCCATTGCTGCGCGCTGCAATCAACGCGCGTTTTTATTCGATGAAAACCACCGAACACGGCAGGAGCGCAAACTTGCATTTGGCCCACGCTGGCGATCTCTCCGAAAGTTACTGATTGGCCATCGTGAGGCCTTGGCCGAAATTGAATTGGATGCGAAGTTCTCCGCGGATCTAAATAGGTATCCCATCCACCCCGCGCTTCTCGACCTGGCTACCGGTGCGTCGTTCTACTTGACAGATAACTACGAAGAGTCCAACGACTTATTCCTTCCGATTTCTTACAAAACGATGCGGGTTTATCAATCCCTGCCCGCCAAGCTATTCAGCCACATTCGATCTCGTGAACAGAGCCCGCATCCCAGCGAAATTGAGACCTTCGATATCACGCTCCTCGACCAGCAGAGCAATGTGTTGGTGGAGATCGAAGGCTTTGCCGCTCGCCGTATTGCCGACCCCGAAAAGTCCCTGATGAAACAAAACCAAACCCATGAATTCACACGCGACAGCGGAAGCCAGCCGATTGAGATTGGCGCTCGCGATGGCATAGAACCAATCGCCGGGGCGCAAGCTCTGTTGCATAACCTAACGACCAATGCGCCGCGTTCATTGATTTCCGTCTCCCAGCCACTTACTGAACTCGTCAATCTACAGGTCATTGCTTCGCCTCAAGCAATAGCTCTTCCACACAATTCCGAGCCTTCAAGTGAAAGTGTCGAGCGCACTCTGGCCGTCTGGTGGCAGGATATGCTGGGTCTTGATCAAGTAGGATTCGAGGATGACTTCTTCAGCCTTGGAGGCCACTCGCTGGTGGGCGTAAGGCTCCTTGCCAAAATCAAGAGGACCTATCATGTGGACCTGGATTTGGCCGCCCTCTTTGAAGCGCGCACTCTTCGCCAGTTAGCCGAAATCATACACAAACTGCAAAGGCCGGCAACGATGGCTTAGCGGAGTTATATCAATGGATCCCTGCTTATTTCAATCCCTGCTCATCTCTGGGAAACCAAACCTCCTGGGCGAATGACAGTCGCCGGGGCGCTACAAAAGGTGGTCGCGATTCCCAGAATTGCAGTTCGGGTTTAGACATTCCCTCAACCATTGCCGCAATGCAGTGACCGGCGAATTCGACTACGCAAAACCGCCAGTTGTCTGGCCGATCGCCGAGGCCTGGATCTATCTCCATGCGGATTTGATCATCTCCCTCGAAGACAAACGAAAACTTGTTTAGCGGTAATGCAAGTCCCATGCCGCGCGCCTTGATATACGCCTCTTTCAGGGTCCAAAGACGGAGGCATCGACCCGGCCGCCGATCCTCCTGCAAGCTTTCCAACTGCGCCAGTTCGATTTCAGAAAACATCCTGGGGCCAACTTCGGCAATCGATCCAGCGCGCTCGCGCGATTCCACATCCACGCCTACTTGCGCGCCTTCTGCAACCAGGCATACCACCAAGCCGAGCGAATTGGAGACATTGAAGCGTAGACCGCAGTCCGGTTCAATCGCTGGTTTGCCGTAGGCGTTCAATTGAAAGCACCAGGAATCCGGCGCGATGGGACGATAGTTAGAAAGCGCGTTGCGCACCAAGGCATGCGTGGCCAGATATTCACGACGGTGTTTCTCAAATCTGAACGCCTGCCACCGCGCTCGCTCATCTTCGCTGAGGAGCCGAAAACATGCCTGAGCGGCCCCTTCATTCAGAAGATCGTCAGGGTATGCGAACCAAAGGTGAAATATCGCCGCATTCATTTTGAGGATGCTTCTCGCTATCTTCCTAATCCTTGGAGTGGCGTCGCCCAATCACTGTGGCCACGGCTCCCCTCAGTAGCCTACCGCACCAGCCCTTGTCTTCTCATTTTTCAATGGCGCGCACCCCGCCAGAAGAGTTTTCGCCGCGAGACCACCGTAGGTACCGCAACGCACTCCTGCAGGCCCAAAGCGATATAATCTACCCCATGGCGGCGAACGCACCAATCAACTTCCCGGAAGCTGACCTGACGCTCGATTCCTCCGCAGGCCCGGTCGATACTGCCTCCCGTCTTGCGGCCCTTGAAACTAGCCTGACGCAATTGGGCAATCTCATGGTGGCCTATTCCGGCGGTGTGGATTCCGCTTTCCTGGCGGCAACCGCTCATCGCGTTCTCGGCTCCCGCATGCTGGCCGTGCTTGCAGATTCGCCTAGCCTCGCCCGCCGTGACATGGAGCAGGCCACCGCCTTCGCCCACTCGATCCAGATGCCGTTGCACGTCGTCGCCACCGACGAACTCGATCGGCCAGAGTACCAGCGCAACGACGCGAACCGCTGCTTCCATTGCAAGGACGAGCTCTTCGCTGTCATGGAATCGTTGGGCGCAAAACTCGGCTTCTCGGCCATAGCCTATGGAATGAATGCCGACGACACCCGCGATTTCCGCCCCGGCCAACGCGCCGCTGAACAGCATGCCGTACTGGCTCCCCTCGCCGAGGTCGGCCTCACAAAAGCAGAAGTGCGCGCCCTCGCCAAGGCGGCCGGATACCCGCTCTGGGACCGCCCCGCAGCACCATGCCTGTCCTCGCGAGTTGAATATGGCCGCGCCGTTACCCGCGAAGTCCTTGAGCAGGTTGAGCGCTCTGAAAATAGCATGCGCGCCCTCGGTTTTCGCGAGTTCCGCGTTCGCCATCACGGCGACTTGGCGCGCGTTGAAATTGCCCGCACTGAGTTGCCCAGCGCCCTCTCGATGGAGATGCTGGATGCCATTACCGCAGCACTCAAAGCGGCTGGCTATCAATACGTCACGCTTGATTCCACCGGCTTCCGCTCCGGCTCCATGAACGCAATTCTGCCCGTGGAGATCCTCGCGCGGCGCGGAGCCTAGCGGACGATTTAAAATCACTTTCGATGCGTATTGGATATCTTGAGTGTTTTTCCGGCATTAGCGGGGACATGCTGCTCGGCGCACTAGTTGACGCCGGCGTTCCCTTCGCCTTTCTCGAGCAAACCGCAGCCGCGTTGAATGTGGGCGCTCGCCTCGAAATCCGCAAGGTGACACGCGGAGGTATTGCCGCAACCAAAGTGGATGTCATCACGCCCCACCAGCCGGCCACCGCGCCGGACCATCGTCATTCCCACTCCGAAGCCGAGCATACACATGCGGACCATTCACATGAGCCTCACTCGCATGAAGGTCATTCGCAGACCACCCACACCCACGCTCCGCACCGCCATCTATCCACCATCCTCGACATCATCCGCGCCGCTCCGCTAACAGATCCGGTGAAATCCAGGTCCATTCGCGCATTTGAACTCCTTGGAGCAGCCGAAGCCGCCATCCACTCCATCCCTGTCGAGAAAGTCCATTTCCACGAAGTCGGCGCGGTGGACACCATCGTCGACATTGTTTGCTCCGCCGCCGGATGCGAGGCTCTTGGCGTGGATCGCTGGCTTGCTTCGCCTCTAAACGTTGGCGGCGGGACCGTCGTCTGCCAGCATGGCACTCTTCCAGTACCGGCTCCTGCCACGCTTGCACTGCTCGGCGACGCGCCCATCTACGCTGCCGGCCCCGCCATGGAGCGCGTTACCCCCACCGGCGCTTCCGTATTGCGAATGCTGGAAGTGTGCTACGAGCCGCTTCCCGCAATGCGCATCAAATCCTCCGGCTATGGAGCCGGAGGCCGCGACACGCCCGGCGAGCCCAATCTGCTTCGTCTTCTGGTTGGGGAAACAGAAGCGAAGTCTCTGCACTCGGAAGAATCGCAATCCATCGCAATCATCGAGACCGTAATCGACGACTCCAGCCCGCAGTTGCTCGGCTACGTGAGCGAATTGCTGCTCGCATCCGGTGCATGGGATGTATATCGCGTGTCCGTGCAAATGAAAAAAGGGCGAACCGGCGTTCAACTCACAGTCCTCTGCAGCCCCAATCTAGTCCCCGCACTGCGCGATCTCATCTTCCGTGAAACCACCACAATCGGCCTCCACTGGCGCATCGAGAACAAGATTGCCTTGGCGCGCGAGTTTCGCAAAATCGAGACCCCCTGGGGCGCCGTGCAAATCAAAATTGCCCGCTGGCCCTCCGGAAAAATTGCCAACGCATCGCCGGAGTATGAGGACTGTCGCCTCATCGCCGCCAAGCACCAGCTCCCTTTGAAGCACATCATGCAAGTATCCATGCGCATCTACGCTGCCGGCGATGCAGCAAAGGAATTCTGAAGGGTATCTTATGGACCGCACGCAAATCGAAGCATTACTCAATGAAGTTCGCAACGGCCAAACCGATGTCGGAGACGCTCTCAACCGTCTCCGCGATCTCCCTTTCGAAGACATCGGATTCGCCAAGCTCGATCATCATCGCGCCCTCCGCACCGGCATGCCCGAAGTCATTTTCGCCGCCGGCAAGTCGCCCGCACAGGTTGCGCAGATCTTTGCGCGCATGGCCCAGCAAGGCGGCAATGTGCTCGCCACCCGCGCCTCCGCCGACATGTTTCGCGCGGTTCGCGACCTTGAGACAGCAGATCGGGAGCCCCGCGCCGAATACCACGAAACGGCCCGCTGCATCACGCTCACTCAATCGCCCGCTTCTCTCGGCAAAGGCACAATCGCCGTAGTATGCGCCGGCACCAGCGATCTGCCTGTTGCCGAAGAAGCTGCGGTCACCGCGCGTCTTATGGGAAACACCGTCGAAGTCATCGCCGATGTTGGCGTAGCCGGCATTCACCGCTTGCTTGCGCAAAGAGAATCCCTCCAAGCCGCCCGCGTGCTCATTGTTTGTGCCGGCATGGAGGGCGCTCTTCCCACCGTCGTCGCCGGCCTTGTGAACGCCCCCGTCCTTGCCGTGCCCACCAGCGTAGGCTACGGCGCGTCCTTTGGAGGAGTGGCGGCGTTGCTAGGCATGTTGAACACCTGCTCGCCGAATGTTTCCGTCGTCAACATCGACAATGGCTTCGGCGCCGCCTGCATCGCCTCCCTCATCAACCGCATGTGATTTCTCTTCCGGCGCCAAAGAGGCTCCGTGCCCCGTCGGGGTACCCTCTGGGTCGGATTTTCTTCTATCGCAAGGGCGGGAAGCCTTAACCCTCAGCCGGCCTTGTTCATAAGGAGCACCGAGCCGCAAAACCCCATCCCGTGACGCCTGTCACCGCCCTCTACCCTCCCACGAGCCAATCATTCATAGTGCAAACAAAGCGCCCGCACGATCGGCGTGTGGAGGGATTTTTGTCTCGTTCCAGGTTGCCGCTGCTGCGCCGGATCTCGCAGATCTTTTTTCTGCTCCTCTTCCTTGCGCTACTTGTATTCACTTCTCTGCGGCCGTCATCCGGCGCAGCGGGCGACATCCACCTCCGCGCTCCAGTGCGCCTCTTCTTCGAGCTCGATCCGCTGGTCGCACTCGTAAATGCGCTCGCCAGCCACGCTCTCTATCGCGGCCTGCTCTGGAGCTTGTTGATCCTCATACCGACGCTCTTCCTCGGCCGTTTCTTCTGCGGATGGATCTGCCCCATGGGAACGCTGCAGCACTTCGTCGGCAACATGCCTTCTGAAAGCAAACGCGGCAAACAGCGCATCGATTCAAACCGTTACAGGCGTTGGCAAACCGGTAAATACGTCGTACTCATTGCCGGTTTAGTCGCCGCCTGTTTCGGCTCGGCTGTTATCGGATGGCTCGATCCCTTCAGCCTACTCGTTCGCTCCTTCGGCCTATCGCTGCTTCCTGCCTTCAACGCCGCAGTGCGCGCCGTTCTGCTTCCCCTGGAACACAGCCACATCGCCGCCATCAAGACAATCGGCGAAACTCTGCACACCATCCTGCAATTCACAGTGCTTGACTTCCGCCAACCCCACTTCGCCCAGGGTCTCATTCTCGGACTTCTCTTCATCGCCATTCTCGCCGCCAGCCTCCGCATCACCCGGCTCTGGTGCCGCGCGATCTGCCCCCTCGGAGCTCTGCTCGGCGCAGTCTCACGATGGTCTCTTTTCGGGTTGCACAAGGACCCCGACGCCTGCGACAAATGCAACCGCTGTCTGCTCAATTGCCAAGGCGGAGACGACCCCATCGGCGGCGTTCCATGGCGCAAATCCGAGTGCCTGATGTGCATGAATTGCGTTGGCTCCTGTCCTCACAACAGCCTCCAGTTCAAGTTTTTCCGCAATGAAAAGGAAGTCGCCTCACCCGATCTTGGCCGTCGCCGCGCGCTCACCGGACTGGCCGCCGGAGCCGCCGCAGTCCCCCTCATGCGCGCCAACACCGGCCTCGGCAAAAGCCGCCATGAGCGCCTGCTCCGTCCTCCCGGCTCGCTCGACGAATCTGAATTTCTCTCTCGCTGCATCCGTTGCGGTGAGTGTATGAAAGTCTGTCCCAACACCGCCATCCATCCCACCCTTGACCAGGCAGGCATCGAAGGCCTCTGGACCCCGACGCTGGTTCCGCGCATCGGCTATTGCGAGCCCAGTTGCGTACTCTGTTCTGAAGTCTGCCCCACCGGCGCCATCTGGCAGATCAATCCAAAGGAGAAGGGCTGGGTAGTCGGCATTGGAGCAAACGCGGGCTCCGCCATCAATCAACCAATCAGGCTCGGAACTGCCTTCTATGATCGTGGTCGCTGCCTGCCCTGGGCCATGGCCACCGACTGCATTGTCTGCGAGGAGTGGTGCCCCGTCTCTCCAAAAGCAATCTACGTTCAGGAAGCCCAGGTCGTCGACGCCGCCGGAAATATCAAGACCCTCAAACAGCCGCGCATCGATCCAAGCCGCTGTGTCGGCTGTGGTGCCTGTGAATACGCCTGCCCGCTCCAGGAGCATCCGGCCGTCTACGTCACCAGCATTGGCGAAAGCCGTTCGCCCGCCAGCCAGATTCTGCTCAACCGCAAATAAGAGGAGACCGCAAAGTGATTTTTCGTTCCAGAGAACTGATGATTGCGACAATTGTGATCGGAATCATCGCTATTGCCGTCCTCACAGGCTGCAAGAAAAAAACAAACGATCCCTTTCCTGCGTCCGGCGCCATTGCAGGTTGGGAGAAAACCGGCGATACCCGCACCTTCGACGCCAAGAACCTTTACCAGTACATCGATGGCGACGCGGAGCAATACATCTCCGCGGGCGTTATAACCACCTCCACCGCCGATTACAAATACCAGGGCGCGCTGGAAGCCGTTGTGGATGTCCACACCATGAGCGCACCCGGCGGAGCCCAGAAAATCTTCGACACCAACCGCGCCAGTGACGCCAAAATCGTTCCGCTCGGCGATGCAGGCGTTGCCCTCGCGCAGAGCGTCGTCTTCCGCAAGGGTCCTTATCTCGTCCGCATCGTTGCCTATGAATCCACGCCCGCTACGCCGCAGGCACTGCTTGCTTTGGCGCATGGGGTAGAAGGCAAGCTCTAAATCTCCAGGCCGCCGCGCCCGGCGAACAGAAAAGCGAGGATTGCAATGAAAGACCGCCGCGATTTTCTCAAGACCGCATTGACCGGTGCTGTGCTACTCGGAACACAGGCTAAGCTCGGCCTGGCCGACGTCCCAACCAAGCCCGCCAGTCTCGGCCATCAGGACCAGTACACGCACCGCATTGAACCCGGCAAGTCCCGCGTAGTAATCGCCCGCGACCCCGCTCTCCACACCTCATCCGGGCAGCTTGACGAGAAGCGCGTGCTCGAACTGCTCGATCGCGCCATCGCCTCCTACACAGGCCGCGATAAACCCACCGACGCCTGGAAGCACATCCTTCCCCAAGCCCCTGACAAAGTCATCGGTATTAAAACAAATGGCCTCGGCGGCAAAGGCATCTCTTCCCACGCGATGCTCGCATTCGCCATTGCCGAGCGCCTTCAGTGGGCCGGCATCAAGCCCGGCAACATCATCGTCTGGGATCGCTTCGCCCGCGACCTTGAGGCCTGCGGTTTCACCATCAATACCGACCCCAGCCGTGTTCGCTGCTTCGGCTCCGATGTCTCCGGCTTCGAAGATGAGCCCGTAGCCTTCGGTGCCGCGGTCAATGTCAAGCTCTCTAAAATCCTCACCCGCCAGTGCGACATGGTCATCGGCCTCCCCATCCTCAAAGACCACAGCATGGCCGGCGTCACATTCGCCATGAAAAACATGTATGGTGTCGTACAGCACCCCGATCAACTCCACGGCGGCGGTTGCAACCCCTTCGTTGCCGACCTCAATTGCATCCCCGCCATTCGCGAAAAAGTCCGCTTCACCATCGGCGATGCCATGACCTCTGTTTACGATGGCGGTCCCGGCTTCCATCCCGAACGTCTCTGGCAGCCCAATGCCCTCATCATCGGAGAAGACCGTGTAGCCCTCGACACCACGGCATGGCAGCTGCTGGAACGCAAGCGCTCCGAAGCCGGACTGCCAACACTCGAAGCTGCCGGCCGGCCGCCGCGCTACATCGCCACCGCCGCCGATGCAGACCATAAACTGGGCTTCAACAAACCCGAGCACATCAACCTGGTCGAGATTTAGGGATTTTTTGCCTTTCCTAGAGGCTTGGGTGCCCCATCCTTTCCGTTTTTCCTGCGGAAAGGGTGGGATACCAATAAATATCAGAATTTCACTATTTTCGAAAATGCTCTAGCCGGAAGGACAGCCATGGCCGACGACAATCTGGACAAATCGCAAGGACTCACCCGGCGCGAAGCCATGCTCCAACTCCTTCGCGTCGGCGGCGTAGCTGCTGGCGCCGGAACAGCAGCCGTCTGGCTCAGCCAGCACAGCTTCCGACCCATCCCCGCACTCGCCGAGCAAGCCCGTCGCGACCATCGCATCTCACCCAATCCCCAACATCCCCACCTCACCGTCGTTCAAGGTGGAGAACCTCGCGAACTCGTCCAGCGTGCGCTCGCTGACC
>Ga0182016_10000948_pt1 | contig 35740 bp, 32 predicted proteins | sample 712S2MmetaG_FD_120491 | JGI IMG/M metagenome (GOLD analysis project Ga0182016, IMG submission 120491) | Permafrost microbial communities from Stordalen Mire, Sweden - 712S2M metaG | ecosystem: Environmental > Terrestrial > Soil > Wetlands > Permafrost | place: Sweden: Stordalen | collected...
GGCTCGGTCAAGTTCATCGTTCCGGTCCATTCGCCGGAAACGAGGCGCTTGAGATAGACCTCGCGCTGGTCCGCCGCGCCATAAATTTCGAGCGCGCCGATCGCGCCTTCGCCGAGCAGCGGGCAGAGCGCAAAACCCATCGACGCGCCCGACCACATTTCGTTGCAGGCGGCGGCGACGGCGTGCGGCAGGCCCATGCCGCCGTATTCCGGCTTGGCGGTGACGCCCGCCCAGCCCGCCTCGGCCCAGCGGCGATAGGCCTCGCGGAAGCCGGGCGGCGTGACGACGACGCCGTTGGCCAGGCGCGCGCCCTCGCGGTCGCCGACAACGTCGAGCGGCGCGATCGCCTCGGTGGCGAACTTGCCCGCTTCGCCGATCACCGCCTGGGCCGTGGCGAGATCGAGGTCGCCGAACCGGCCCTGCTCGATCGCCGCCGCAAAACCGGCGACATGCTCGAGCGAAAAGAGGATGTCGGCGACCGGCGCGCGATAGGTCATGGCGTTCCTCGCTGGACGGCGGCTTGGGTTCGCCGCTTGACGGCACGAAGCTTGTCGCGTCCATAGGCGCCGCACAAGCGAGGGATAAGGTTTAGTTGTCAACCAAACCCCGCGCAAGCCGATCTCCGCCGTAATCCCTGATGCCCCAGTTCCAGCGTCAAACCCGTCTCGCGCCCGCGAATCCGCAGGCGATCGCCGAGGCGGCGGCCTGCCTGCGGGCCGGCGGACTGGTGGCGACGCCGACCGAAACCGTCTACGGCCTCGCCGCCGACGCGACCGACGAGCGCGCCGTCGCGGCGATCTACGCCGCCAAGGGCCGGCCGCGTTTCAATCCGCTGATCGCCCATGTCGCCGACGCCGCCGCCGGGCGTGAAGGGCGCCTGGACGATTTCGCCCGCCGGCTGATCGAGGCGTTCTGGCCGGGGCCGCTGACAATCGTCGCGCCGGTCGCCGCGACCTGCCGGGTCAGCCTGCTGGCCCGCGCCGGACTCGACACGCTGGCGCTGCGTTGCCCCGACCACCCGGTCGCGCAGGCGCTGATCGCGGCGGCGGGCGTCCCGCTCGCCGCGCCGTCGGCCAATCGCTCCGGCCGCCTCAGCCCGACCACCGCCGCCCACGTCGCCGCCGACCTCGACGGAAGGGTCGACTGGATTCTCGACGGCGGCCCGGCGCGGCGCGGCGTCGAATCGACGATCGTCGCCTGCCTCGGCGGCGCGCCGCGGCTGCTGCGCCCCGGCGCGCTGACAAGCGAGCGCGTCGAAGCGGCGCTGGGCGTGGCGCTCGACCGCGCCACGCCCGGCCGCGCGCCGATCGCTCCAGGCCAGCTCGCTTCGCATTACGCGCCCCGCGCGCGGTTGCGACTCGGCGCGCGCCGGCTTCAGGCGGGCGAGGCGGCGCTCGATTTCGCCGGCGCGCTCGCCGACGCCGGCGCGGCGGTGCGGCTCGACCTCTCGCCGTCGGGCGATCTCGACGAGGCCGCCGCGCGTCTTTTCGCCTGTTTGCGCGCGCTCGACGACGACGGCGCGGCGCGGATCGCCGTGGCGCCGATCCCCGAACGCGGGCTCGGCGCGGCGATCAACGACCGACTGCGCCGCGCCGCGGCGCCGCGCGAGGACGACGTCTGACGGCGCGACCTCATGTCGCGGGCGCTGCGGCAATTCGTTTTATTGCACGGCTGGCTTGCGCAAGAGCATACGGGTCCGTGGGATTAGCCCTTAGACTGACGACATTGCAGGCGAACTGATGGCCTCCACGCTCGACTGGGACGAATTTCGTTTGGTCAAAGCGATCGCCGACGCGCGTTCGCTGGTCGGCGCCGCCGAGGCGCTGAATCTCAATCACTCGACGGTGTTCAGGCGTCTCGCGGCGATCGAGAACGACGTCGGCGCGCGCCTGTTCGAGCGTTCGCGCGCCGGCTATCAGCCGACCGAAGCGGGCGAGGAGATGATCGCGCTCGCCGGCGTGATGGCCGAATCGATTCTGGGGTTTGAACGGCGCGTCGCGGGTCGGGACGCCAAGCCGACCGGCGAACTCAGGGTGACCGCGGTCGACTCGGTGGCGATCGGCCTGCTGGCGCCAATTCTCACCCGCTTTCGCGCCGCCAATCCCGGCGTGCAGGTCGATCTCATCATCGCCGAGCAGACGCTGAATCTTTCGCGCCGCGACGCCGACGTCGCCATCCGCGGCGCCAACGATCCGCCCGAATCGCTGGTCGGCCGGCGCATCTGCGCCATCCGTTGGGCGGTCTACTGCACCCCGGCGATGGCGTCCGAGCACGGCGGCCGGGTGGTCGCCGCAGCGCCGTGGGTCGGCTTCAGCTCCGCGCCAGCGCGCGCCAAGCGCTGGACCGACGAGAAGATCGGCCCGCGCCGCCAGGTCTGCGCGGTGAATTCGGTGCTGGCGATGGCGGCGATGGCGGCCGCCGGGCTCGGCGCGACGGTGCTGCCCTGCTTCGTCGGCGACCGCCATCCCGGCCTGGTTCGCGTCGGCGGCGTCGTGCCTGACCTCGACGTCGACCTGTGGCTGCTGACCCACGCCGATCTGCGCCATTCGGCGCGGGTGCGGGCGTTCATCGATTTCGCCGGCGCCGAGCTCGCCTTCGCCCGCAACCTGATCGAGGGGGTCACGGCCGAGGCGGCCTGACCGCGACGGCTATGTCGCCGCCGCGCGGCGGTGGCGACGGGTCGGCGCTTTCATCGTCACCAGTTCTTCAGCGGCGGTGGGGTGGAGCGCCATCGTTGCGTCGAAATCGGCCTTGGTGGCGCCCATCTTGATCGCGATCGCGGCGATCTGGACCATCTCGCCGGCCTCGCGCGCGAGGATGTGCGCGCCCACCACCCGGCCCGAGCCGGCGTCGACGACGAGCTTCATGATCACGCGTTCGCCGCCGCCGCCCAGCGTCGCCTTCATCGGCGTGAAATTGGCCATATAGACGTCGACCGCCTCGAACCGGCGCATCGCCTCGGCCTCGGTCAGTCCGACTGCGCCGATCTCCGGCGTCGCGAACACCGCGCTCGGAATGTCGCCATGGTCGACGACGCCGGCGCCGCCGCCGAACAGATGGTCGGCGAGCGCCTGGCCTTCGCGGATCGCCACCGGGGTCAGATTGACCCGATTGGTGACGTCGCCGACCGCGTGGATCGACGGAACGCTCGAGGTCGACCGGTCGTTGACCGCCACCGCGCCGGTGACGTCGAGCGCAACGCCGACGGCTTCGAGGCCGAGCCCTGCGGTGTTCGGCCGCCGTCCGGTGGCGACCAGCGCCTGGTCGACAGTCAGCGTCTCGCCGCCCGGCAGCGCCGCCGCGAGCGCCTCCCCGCGCCGCTCGAATCGCGTCGGCAGGCGGTCGAAGCGGAATTGGACGCCGGCGCGCTTGAGCTCCTCGCGCAGCCCCTCGCGCATGTCCTCGTCGAAACCGCGCAGAATGTTGTCGGCGCGCATGACCTGCGTCACCTCGGCGCCGAGCCGAGCGAACAGGCAGGCGAACTCGACCGCGATATACCCGCCGCCGACCACCAGCAGCCGCTGCGGGAATCGGGGCAGGTCGAAAATCTCGTTGGAGCTGATCGCCAGCTCGAGCCCCGGAAAGGCGACGGGCGGCTCCGGCCGCGCGCCGGTCGCCACCAGCACGTGGCGCGCGCTGATCGTCCGGCCGCCCGAAAGCTTGACTGTATGCCGGTCGACCAGGCTCGCGCGCTCTTCGATCAGCGCCGCGCCGGCCCCGTCGAGGCCGGACCGATAGGCCGCCGACAGACGCGCGATCTCGCGATCTTTCGCCGCCACCAGCGTCGGCCAATCGAAACGCGGCGGCGCGACCGTCCAGCCGAAGCCGGCCGCCGAGGCGAATTCGTCGGCGAACCGGCTGGCGTAGACCAGCAGCTTCTTCGGCACGCAGCCGCGAATGACGCACGTGCCGCCGACGCGGAATTCTTCGGCGACGACGACTTTGGCGCCGTGGCCGGCGGCGACGCGCGCCGCGCGCACCCCGCCCGAACCGGCCCCGATGACGAAAAGATCGCAGTCGAACGCCATCGCTCGGTCCCTGTCGCGCGCCGGGAGCGCCCTCGAGGGCGCGCCGGCTAGAAATCGTGGCCGGACTTCTTCATTTCCTCATGCACCCGCGCCAGCATCACCGTCGACAACTGCTGTCGCCAGCTCGCCGCCACCGTCGCGATGCGGGCCGCGAGCTCGGTCTGAACCCCCTCGAACTTCTTGCCGAGCGGGCTTTCGTAGAACGCGGCGACCTGCTTGAGTTCGTCCTCGGTCATCGTCTCGCCGAGGAACTTGGCCGAGGAACTGAGAATTTCCTCCTCGGACTTGAGGAACTCCGGCTCGACTTTCTCCACCGCCGCCGCCAGCGGCTCTTTCAGCTCGGGCCTGGTGGAGAGAACCTCTCGCTGCAGCTCGGCCAGCATGCCGGGAACGATGCGGTCGAGCGACGGCTTCATGCCGACGTCGTTGAGGATCGTCGCCCCGTAGGCGAGCGCCGCCGCGGAAGGGGCGGGCGGCGCGGCGGTCGCCGCCGGCGCGGCAGGGGCAGAGGGCGCCGGGGTCGGGCCGGCGGCGGCGGCGCTCGCCGCGCCGAGGGCGAGCGCGAAGCCGCCCGCGAGGAACGCTTTCAACGATGGGAACGACACGATGTCTCACTCCTCTGGCGATTGAGATTCAGTCGAGCGCGCCGAGCGTTTCGACGCCCGCCGGTCCGGCGACGATCGCGGCGGCGGCGATGCCGATGAACAGCCCGCAATCGACGACGCCGGGAATATCGGCGAGCGCCTGATCGAGCGCTTCCGGATCGGGGATGGCGCCGAAGGCGCAATCGAGAATGTAGTGGCCGCCGTCGGTGACGAACAGCGCGCCGTCGCGGCGACGAAGAGTCAGCGGGCCGGCGAGGCCGAGTGCGGCGACCGCGCGCGCGATGCGCCGGATCGTCGCCGCGACGCCGAACGGGGCGACCTCGACCGGCAGCGGAAAACGGCCGAGTTCGGCGACGAGCTTGCTCGAATCGGCGATCACCACCATGCGGCGCGACGCGGAGGCGACGATCTTCTCGCGCAGCAGCGCGCCGCCGCCGCCTTTGATCAGCCGCAGGGCGCCGTCGATCTCGTCGGCGCCGTCGACCGTGAGGTCGAGCTCCGGCGTCTCGTCGAGCGTGGTCAGCGGAATGCCGAGCGCGCGCGCCTGGTCGGCGGTCGCCTCCGAAGTCGGCACGCCGACGATGGCGAGCCCCTTGCGCGCCTCGGCCCCGACGAGGTCGACGAAATGGCGAGCGGTCGAACCCGTGCCGAGCCCAAGCCGCATGCCCGAGCGAACGAGGCCGATCGCCCGTTCCGCCGCCTGCCGCTTGAAGGCCTCGCTGTCCGACAAATCGCCCGCTCCGCCCGGGCGTCCCCGCCCGCGGCGATGGCCTAGCGATTCGACGAAAGAAAGGCAAATCGCCGGCCGGCGCGCTTACCCGCGCGCGGCGGCGATCGTGTCCTCGAAGCTCTTCAAGCCGCCGCGCGGCGCGCCGACCAGCACCGCCATGTTGCCCGGCGCATGCGCGTTCTTCCACATCTTGGTGTGGGCGAGCGGGATCTGGCGCCACGGGAACACTTCCGACATGCACGGCGAGATCCGCCGTTCGATGACAAACGCATTGGCCGCCGAGGCCTGCTTGAGATTGGCGAAATGCGAGCCCTGGATGCGCTTCTGCCGCATCCAGACGAAACGCGCGTCAAAGGTGAAATTGTAGCCGGTGGTGCCGGCGCAGAACACCACCATGCCGCCGCGCTTGACGACGAAACACGAGACCGGGAACGTCTGCTCGCCGGGATGCTCGAAGACAATGTCGACGTCGCGTCTTCCGGTGACCTCCCAGATCGCCTTGCCGAACTTGCGCGCTTCCGCCATGAAGGCGTTGAATTCCGGCGAATTCACCTTGGGCAATTGGCCCCAGCAGGCGAAGTCCTTGCGGTTGACGACGCCGCGCGCGCCCAGGCTCATCACGTAGTCGCGCTTCGATTCGTCGGAGATGACCCCGACCGCGTTGGCGCCCGACGCCGCGCAAAGCTGCACGCCGAACACGCCGAGCCCGCCGGAGGCGCCCCAGACGAGCACGTTGTCGCCGGGTTTGAGCCGATGCGGCTCGTGGCCGAACAGCATGCGATAGGCGGTGGCGAGGGTCAGCGTGTAGGAGGCGCTCTCTTCCCAGCTCAGGTGCTTGGGGCGCGCCATCAACTGGCGATCCTGCACCCGGCAGAACTGGGCGAAGGAACCGTCGGGCGTCTCGTAGCCCCAGATGCGCTGCGAGGCGGAGAACATCGGGTCGCCGCCGTTGCATTCCTCGTCGTCGCCGTCGTCCTGGTTGCAATGGACGACGACCTCGTCGCCGACCTTCCAGCGCCGGACCTTGGACCCGACCGCCCAGACGACCCCCGCCGCGTCCGAGCCGGCGATGTGGTAGGGGCTCTTGTGGCCGTCGAGGACCGAAATCGGCTCGCCCAGCGCCGCCCAGACGCCGTTGTAGTTGACCCCCGCCGCCATCACCATGACCAGGACGTCATGGCTGTCGAGCGGCCAGGTCGGCACGACCTCGATCTGCATCGATTGCTCCGGCGGACCGTGCCGCTCCTTGCGCACCACCCAGGCGTACATCGACGCCGGCACGTGGCCGAGCGGGGGAATCTCGCCGATCTCATAGAGATCCTTGGTCTCGGTCTTGGCGGAAAGAGAGAGCGGCGCGGCGCCGCCCCCCGTGCGAATGGCCATTGACGTTCCTCGTGACGCGGTCCGCGCCGCAGGCCCATGGCCCCCGGCGACGGTCGCTGGCGCCGATTTCCGGCTTGTTGCACCGCAGCAAGGAACAATCGCGCCCCGCCTGGCCAAAATCAATCCCACTTTGGTCGCTGGAGCTTCCGCGGCTTCGCGTTCACCCGAAGCAAACGAATGCCTGCCTAAGATGGGGCCGGACGGCGCCTTGGCTGCGCCGCTTTCCGCGCGAGGCCGCCATGGAAGCGATGACGCCCTTCTTCCTGATGATCCGCGATCTCGACGGGTTCGAGATGGTGGCCTTCTGGCTGGCCGTCTTCGTCGGCTTCGTGCTGATCGGCTTCGTGCTCGATTATCTGATGGGCCGTCAGGGGTTTGGCCCCTACATCAACTCGGTCCTGGCGCTGGTCGGCGTGTTCGCCGGGCTCTACGTTCGCTACAACTTCATGACGCCTTATCTGCGCTACGAGCCCTATCTCAGCTTCGGCCTGCTGTTCGCCGCGCCGGTGGTGCTGGTGGTGATGCTGAGCTTCATGCGCACCCGGGTGTTCTGACCGGCGTCTCCGCCTAAGGGAGGAAGCCGGGCCGCTAGCCGCTCCTGCCGATTTCTGCGATTGTGCTCTGCACAATGAGCGGATCGGGACAGCAAGGACGCGCGGCGCCGACGGCGGACGGGGACGAGGGCGGGCCCCGGCGCGACAAGCCGTGGATCTTTCGCACCTACGCCGGCCATTCGACCGCGCGCGAGTCCAACCGTCTCTATCGCGACAATCTCGCCAAGGGCCAGACCGGCCTGTCGATCGCCTTCGACCTGCCGACCCAGACCGGCTACGACAGCGACCACCCGCTGGCGCGCGGCGAAGTCGGCAAGGTCGGCGTCGCGATCTCCCATATCGGCGACATGCGCGCCTTGTTCGACGGCATCCCGCTCAACGCGATGAACACGTCGATGACCATCAACGCCACCGCGCCGTGGCTGATGGCGCTCTATGTCGCAGTCGCCGACGAGCAGGGCGCGCCGCGCGCCGCCCTGACGGGCACGACGCAGAACGACATCGTGAAGGAATACCTGTCGCGCGGCTCCTACGTCTTCGCGCCGGGACCGTCGCTGAAGCTGACCAAGGACCTCATCCTCTTCTGCGCGCGCGAGACGCCGAAGTGGAACCCGATCAACGTCTGCTCCTACCATCTGCAGGAAGCGGGCGCGACGCCGGTGCAGGAGCTGAGCTACGCGCTGGCCACCGCCATCGGCGTGCTCGACATGGTGCGCGCCTCGGGCGAGGTCGACGCCGAAGGTTTCGCCAACGTCGTCGGCGGCATTTCGTTCTTCGTCAACGCCGGCATGCGCTTCGTCACCGAGCTCGCCAAGATGCGCGCCTTCGTCGCCCTGTGGGACGAGATCACGCTGAACCGCTATGGGATCGCCGATCCGGCCAAGCGACGGTTCCGCTACGGCGTGCAGGTCAACTCGCTCGGCCTGACCGAGCAGCAGCCGGAGAACAACGCCTATCGCATCCTGATCGAGATGCTGTCGGTGGTGCTGTCGAAGGGCGCGCGCGCCCGCGCCGTGCAGCTGCCGGCGTGGAACGAGGCGCTCGGCCTGCCGCGGCCGTTCGACCAGCAATGGTCGCTGCGGCTGCAGCAGATCATGGCCTACGAAACCGACCTGCTCGAATACGGCGACATCTTCGACGGCAGCGCCGAGATCGAACGGCGCGTCGAAGCGCTGAAGGCCGAGGCGAAGGCCGAGGTCGAGGCGATCGAGGGTATGGGCGGGGTGATCGCGGCGATCGAATCGGGCGAGCTGAAGCGGCGCCTGGTCGAATCCAACGCGCGGCGGATCGAGGCGATCGAGCGGGGCGAGCTCAAGGTCGTCGGCGTCAATTGCTTCGTCAACGGCGAACCTTCGCCGCTCACCGCCGGCGAAGGATCGATCCTCGTTCCCTCGCCGGAGGCCGAGGCCGAGCAGATCGGGCGTTTGCAGGCGTGGCGCGCGGCGCGAGACGAAGCGAGGGTGCAGCGCGCGCTCGGCGCGTTGCGCGCGGCGGCCAAGAGCGGCGCCAATGTCATGCCGGCGTCGATCGAGGCGGCCAAGGCCGGCGCGACCACCGGCGAATGGGGCGCGGCTTTGCGCGCCGAATTCGGCGAATACCGCGCGCCGACCGGCGTCAGCAACCGGGCTCGCCAGCAGTCGGGCGATCTCGACGCGCTGCGCGGCGAGGTCGAGCGCGTGTCGATCAAGCTCGGCCATCGGCTGAAGCTGCTGGTCGGCAAGCCCGGCCTCGACGGCCATTCCAACGGCGCCGAGCAGATCGCGACGCGCGCGACCGACGCCGGATTCGACGTCGTCTACGACGGCATTCGCCTGACGCCGCAGGACATCGTCGCGCGCGCGCGCGCCGGCGTCGATTGCATCGGCCTGTCGATCCTGTCGGGCTCGCATCTCGCCATGACGCGCGAAGTGCTGGCGCTGATGAAGGCTTCGGGCCTGACGCGCACGCCGGTGGTGGTCGGCGGCATCATCCCGCCCGCCGACGCCGAGGCGCTGAAGCGCGAGGGCGTCGCCGCCGTCTACACGCCAAAGGATTTCGCCGTCAACGCGATCATCGCCGACATCGTCGCCCATGTGGAGCGGGCGTTCGAGGAGGGGGCGCATTAGCGGAAGCCGCATCTGGAGACGCGGCCGCTGGCCGCGTCCCTCTCCGCGCGGTCCGTCCTGAAACCCTGGTCCTCCGCAGAGGCGCGATCACCGCCGGCGCCGACAAAAACACCCGACGCCATTTTCCGGCGCGAGGATTTGTTTTCAGCCGCTTGCAGGGAATCTTCCCGCCGCGCTGGCGGCGACCCACAACCGTCGCCGCCTGGGCGCCCCGATCAATCCCCGGATCAGGTCCGGGGACGGGCGTTACCGCTCGTTCGCGGATCGCGATTACTCTCGCCCCACATCGGGCGCCGCCCATTCTGCGTCATGCGCGGGCTTGACCCGCGCATCCAAGCTGAGGGCGGATGCGGCGACCCACAACTGTCGCCGCCTGGGCGCCCGGATCAAGTCCGGGCGTGACGCCGAGAGAGAGCCGGGATCCGCCGCGCCGCCCTCACGCCATGTACTGCCCGCCGTTGGCGGTCAGGGTCGAGCCGGTGATGAAGCCGGCGTCGTCGGAGACGAGGAACAGCACGCAGCGGGCGATTTCGTCCGGCTCGCCGAGGCGGCGCACCGGGATGTGCGGCAGGATCGCCTTGTCGAGCACCTCCTTCGGCATCGCCGTCACCATCTCGGTGGCGATGTAGCCGGGGCAGATCGCGTTGACGGTGATTCCCTTGCCGGCGTTCTCCTGCGCCAGCGCCTTGGTGAAGCCGATCTCGCCCGCCTTGGCGGCCGAATAGTTGACCTGGCCCATCTGGCCCTTCTGGCCGTTGATCGAGGAGATGTTGACGATCCGACCGAAGCCGCGCTCGCGCATGCCTTCTATTACCGGTCTGCACATGTGAAAAAGCGAATCGAGATCGGCCGACATGACGGCGCGCCATTGCTCGAGCGTCATCTTGTGGAACATGCCGTCGCGGGTGACGCCGGCGTTGTTGACCAGCACGTCGATCGGTCCAAGCTCGGCGGCGACCTTGGCGAGGCCGGCGGCGCAGGCGTCGTAGTCGCCGACGTCCCACTTGTAGACGTGCGCGCCGGTCTCGGCGTGGAAACGGGCGGCGGCTTCGGCGTTGCTGTGATAGGTCGCCGCGACCTTGTAGCCCACGCCGGCCAACGCTCTCGACACCGCCGCGCCGATGCCGCGCGTTCCGCCGGTGACGACCGCCACTCTCGACATCCGCCCTGCTCCTGACCGTTTCCCCTGCGCCGCGATTTCGCCGGCGCCTGTCCTTCAATCGGCGGCTTTAGCGCTCGACCGTCATCGCGATGCCCATGCCGCCGCCGATGCACAGCGTCGCCAGACCCTTCTTCGCATTGCGGCGCGTCATCTCGTGGAGCAGCGTCACCAGCACGCGCGCGCCCGAGGCGCCGACCGGATGGCCGATGGCGATCGCGCCGCCGTTGACGTTGACGATCGCCGGGTCCCAGCCGAGGTCCTTGTTGACCGCGATCGCCTGGGCGGCGAAGGCCTCGTTGGCTTCGACCAGATCGAGGTCCTTGACCGACCAGCCGGCGCGCTCGAGCGCCTTGCGCGAGGCGGGGATCGGCCCGCTGCCCATGATCGCCGGGTCGACGCCCGCGGTCGCCCAGGAGACGATGCGCGCCAGCGGCGCGATGGCGCGGCGCTTGGCCTCGGCGGCCGTCATCACCACCAGCGCCGCCGCGCCGTCGTTGACGCCCGAGGCGTTGGCGGCGGTCACCGTGCCGTCCTTGGCGAAGGCGGGCCTGAGCTTGGCCGCCGCGTCATAGGTCGCGCCGGGGCGGATATATTCGTCGTCGGCGACGATCACGTCGCCCTTCCGGCCGGGCACGGTCACCGGGACGATCTCGCCCTTGAACCGTCCGGCCCTCTGGGCGGCCTCCGCCTTGTTCTGCGAGGCGACGGCGAAGCGGTCCTGCTCTTCGCGGCTGATCTGCCACCGGGCGGCGATGTTTTCCGCCGTATTGCCCATGTGATAACCGTGGAAGGCGTCGATCAGGCCGTCCTTGAGCATGGTGTCGAGGAATTTCATCTCGCCCATCTTCACGCCGCTGCGCAGATAGGCGGCGTGCGGGGCGAGCGACATCGATTCCTGGCCGCCGGCGACGACGATCTGGGCGTCGCCATTGGCGATCTGCTGCAGGCCGAGCGCCACCGCGCGCAGGCCGCTGCCGCACAACTGGTTGACGCCGAACGCGGTCTTTTCCTGGGGCACGCCCGCTTTCATCGCCGCCTGGCGCGCCGGGTTCTGGCCCTGGCCGGCGGAGAGGATCTGGCCGAGGATCACTTCGTCGACGTCGCCCGGTTCGAGCTTCGCCGCCTCGATCGCCGCCTTGACCGCCACGGCGCCGAGGTCATGGGCGGGCATGTTGGCGAAAACGCCATTGAACGAACCGACAGCGGTGCGCTTGGCGCTGGCGATGACGATCTCGGATGCCGACATGGCGGGGTTCTCCCTGGGACGCAGCGCCGGCGCGTCCGCCGCCGAAAGACGGCGCGCCGGTCAGCGTCCTTCTAGCCAAGCAATTGTGGCGACGCCAGTAGCCACTAAGTCGAAAGGCAGCGCCGCGCCCGCGCCGCCGGCCGCGGCGGGAATGGGCCGGATTCGCCTTTTGGACGGCGCATTGCGGCGCAAAAAACTGTTCCGGCAGCGCAAAAAAAAGCCTATCGTGGCCGCGCCCGAGCCTCGGGCGAGCGTAGCGTCGAAACGGTCAACGATGACGAATCTCAGCGCGCCCATCACGATCAAAAAATACGCGAACCGCCGGCTCTACAACACCGCGTCCAGCGCTTACGTGACGCTCGCCGATCTCGCCAAGATGGTCAAAACCGGCGAAGACTTCGTCGTCTACGACGCCAAGACGAATGAGGACATCACCCGTTCGGTGCTCGCCCAGATCATCTTCGAGCAGGAGGGGATCGCGGGCCAGTCGCTGCTGCCGATCACATTCCTGCGTCAGCTGATCCGCTTCTACGGCGACAGCGTGCAGGCGTTCCTGCCGACCTATCTCGAGTATTCGATCGACCAGTTCAGCGGCGAAACCCAGGCGATCCGCGAAGCGGCGACGCGCGCGTTCGGGCAGCCGCCGTTCTCGCCCGCCTCTTTCGGCGCGCTGCAGGAAATGACGCGCAAGAACCTCGCCGCGTTCCATCAGGCGCTCGGACTGTTCTCGCCTTTCGCCGCCGCCAAGCCCCCGCCCAACGGCGCCGCGCATGGCGCGAACGGCGCGGCGGCCGAGACGCCCAAGGGCGACGCCGCGGCGGCCAAGCCCGACATCGACGAATTGCGCGTGCAATTGGCCGAAATGCGCCGCCGCCTCGACAGCCTGACCGACAAACCGGAAAGCTGACGCCTCACCCGGCGACGCGCGCCTCCGGCGAACTCGGCGCGGCGGCGGCCGGCTGGTGGAGTTCCGGCATACCGACCAGACGCCCCTGCAGCAGGTCGACGCCCCAGTCGCGCAGCAGGCGGCGCGTCTCCTCGTCCTCGACCCATTCGGCGACCGTCGTCAGGCCGAGATGGCGCGCGAGATCGGCGAGGCTGCGCACGAAGACGCGGTCGTCGAGCGAGCAGGCGACGTTCTGGACGAAGGCGCCGTCGATCTTGACGATGTCGACCCCCAGCCGCCGCAGGTTGCGGAACGACGTGTGGCCGGCGCCGAAGTCGTCCATCGCGATCTTCACTCCGAGCGCCTTCATCGCCTCCAGCAGGCGCTCGATCTCGTCGATCGGCTCGAGCGCGAGGGTCTCGACGATCTCGACGATCAGCCGCGACGCCGCCCCGGGGCGCGCGCCGAGCGCCGCCTTGAAGCGGTTGATCCAGCCCGGCGAACGGATCGTCGCCACCGAGAGGTTGACCGAGACGCGCAGCCCCGGCTCGGCGAGGAGGCGGTCGAGCGCCAATTCGAGCGCGCGCAAGTCGAGCTGGGCGACGAGCCCGACCTTCTCGGCGACCGGCAGCAGGCTCGACGGGCCGATGATCTCGCCGTCGTCCTGCCGGACGCGCAGCAGCGCTTCGTAGAATGCGACGCGTCCGTCGGCGGCGCCGACCACCGGCTGATAGGCGACGAGAACCCGGCGCTGGTTGAGCGCGGCGACGATCTCGTCGGCGATCGCCGCTTCGCGGCGCTGCGCTTCGCCGATCGCCTGGCCGGGCGCGTAGACGGCGAAGCGGCGCGGCTCGCCGGCGGCCCGCTCGAAGGCTTCTTCGGCGCGCTGCAGCAGCCGCCCGGCGCTGCGTCCGTGGCGCGGCGCGATCGCAGCGCCGATGCGCGCGGAAACCTGGATCGGCCCCGCCTTGGTGGCGATCGGCTGGGCCGACACGCGCTGCAGGAGGCGCGCCGCGGCGATCGCCAACTGCTCTTCGCCGCCGGTCGCCAGCAGAGCGGCGAACTTGCCGCCGGCGAAATGGGCGACCGAATCGATCGCGCGGACGTTGCCGGCGAGGCGGCGGCCAACCGTGGCGATCGCCTCGTCGGCCGCTTCGTAGCCGTAGCGCCGGTTGAGCTCGCCGAGGTTGTCGACGCCGAGGATCAGCGCCGAGAACGCCGCGTCGCCGGGCTGCGCGTGGGCGAGGCGCGCCTGGAGCGAGCCGGCGAAGGCGCGCCGCTCCGGCAGGCCGGCGACTTCGCCGACCCTCGGCGTCTCGTCGTCGGCGACGATCCGCACGAGGCCATGGGCGCGCGCCGGGCGGCCGCTCGCGTCGGGCGTCCAGCGGCCGAGATCCTCGATCGCGACGACGGCGCCGCTCGGCGCGGCGAGGCGATAGACGGCGCGATAGGGGACGCCGTCGCCGTCGTCGCGCCCGCTCGATTCGCGAATTGCGAGATCGCGCGACGACATCGAATCGGCGGCGACGAGTTCGGCGAAGCCTGCGCCGGTCATCAATGCGGCCGGAGGAAACGCCGCGAGCGTCTCGGCGGCGTTGGGGCCCCACGTCAGGCGATCGCTGGCGATGTCCCAGTCGTAGACGACGGCGCGCAGCCGGTTGAGCGTGGAGCGCGGATCAAGCGCGAAGGCGTCGGCGACGCCGGCGTCCATCGCTTCGCTGGTCGTTGGCGCCGACGACTCGGTCGCGCCGGCGCCTTCCGTGTCGTTCCGTCGATCCATCGCCCGCCCGAGCTCCGCCGCGCGGGGCAAAATCTACGGGTCGTCGGTTAAGACGAAGTTTCCGCTTAACCAATCAGCAACCAAACAGCGCCGTTCAGAAACGATCCTTGCGCGCGCGGATCTCGGCGAAAGCCGCCGCCGGGTCGACGCCCGGCATGCCGATCGCCGCCTGCACGCTCGGCTCTTCGGCGCGCAGGAACGGATTGGTCGCCAGCTCCGCGGCGATGGTCGTCGGCAACGTCGGCTTGCCGAGGGCCCGCAGCGCCGCGATCTCGGCGGCGCGCGCCTTCAGCACGGCGTTGTCGGGCTCGATCGTCAGCGCGAAGCGCGCGTTGGCCTCGGTGTATTCGTGGCCGCAATAGACCTGCGTCGAGCCGGGCAGCGCAGCGAGCTTCAGCAGCGATTCCCACAGCACGGCCGGCGGGGCCTCGAAGGCGCGGCCGCAGCCGAGCGCGAACAGCGTGTCGCCGACAAATGCGATCTCGTCCTCCTCGAACCAATAGGCGATGTGGCCGGCGGTGTGGCCGGGCGTCTCGATGACCTTGGCGGCGAGGCGGCCGACGCGCGCGTAATCGCCTTCGGAGAGCGGCCGGTCGACGCCGCCGATGCGCCCGGCCTCCTTGGCCGGGGCGCAAACGCGCAGGTCGGGGTAGCGCGCTTTCAGCGCCGGCACGCCCTGGACGTGATCGGCGTGATGATGGGTGAGGAGGCAGTCGGTCAGCGACCAGCCCGCCGCGTCGGCCGCCGCGATCACCGCCTCGCCGTCGGGCGCGTCGATCGCCGCGGTCGCGCCGGTCGCGGAGTCGTGCAACAGCACGCCGTAATTGTCTTTCAGACAGATGAACTGACGCACGTAGGTCGTCATGGCCGCCTCGTCGTATCCCGCCGTGAAGCGGCGTTTGCGCCGCGGCGGCGAAAGGTTCACATTCGCCGCGCCTGCCGACAGCCGTAGCCAACGATGCCGCTCGACGTCAACGATCTCGTTGCTTTCTATGCGTCGCCGCTGGGCGATGTCGCGCGGCGTCTGATCGGCCGGGTGCTGCGCGCGCGCTGGAGCGACTGCCGCGGCCTGGCGATTCTCGGCCTCGGTTTCGCCGCGCCGCTGCTCGAGCGGTTTCGCGACGAGGCGCAAAGGACGCTGGCGCTGATGCCGGCTGAAGTCGGGGTGACGCGCTGGCCGGCCGAGGGCCGCTCGGCCTCGGCTCTGGTCGCGCTCGACATGCTGCCGCTGCCCGACGCCTCGATCGATCGCGCCCTGCTCGTTCACGGCCTGGAAACCGCCGAGCATCCCGAGACGGTGTTGGAGGAGGTCGGCCGGGTGCTGGCGCCGGGCGGCCGGGCGATGTTCGTCGTGCCGTCGCGGCGCGGCGTCTGGGCGCGCGTCGACGGCAATCCTTTCGGCCAGGGCCAGCCCTATTCGAAGACACAATTGCGCGATCTGATGCGGGAGGCGGAGTTTTCGCCGATCTTCTGGGGCGAAGCGCTCTACGCGCCGCCGTTCCGCCGCCGCTTCTTCGTCAATTCGGCGCCGGCGATCGAGCGCATCGGCGCAGCGATCGGCATGCCGTTCGCCGGCGTCCATATCGTCGAAGCGACCAAGCAGCTCTATCGCCCGGTCGGCGTGCGGCGGCTGGCGCGCCGGGAGACGATGGCGCTGCCGCCCGGCCTGGCGCCGGTCGCGCATCGTCAGGCGGCGGGAAGCCGTTGACGCGGCGCAATGCGGGCGCCCGCTTTTTGCGATTGTCGAAGGCGGCGGATCGTGCTTTGAACGCCGCGCCCCGCCCCGGAGAGATGACTCATGCCGCAATCGGAACGCCTGCTCGTGCTTGTGCGCCATGGCCAAAGCGAGTGGAACCTCAAGAACCTGTTCACCGGCTGGCGCGACCCCGATCTCACGCCGCTCGGCGTCGAGGAGGCGATGAACGCGGGCAAGCGGTTGAAGGCGCGGGGCCTGCAGTTCGACGTGACCTTCACCTCGGTGCTGACCCGCGCCCAGCACACGCTGGCGCTGATGCTGACCGAGCTTGGCCAGACCGGCCTGCCGGAATCGCGCGACCAGGCGCTCAACGAGCGCGACTACGGCGACCTCTGCGGGCTCAACAAGGACGACGCGCGCAAGAAGTGGGGCGAGGAGCAGGTCCATCTGTGGCGGCGCAGCTATGACGTCCAGCCGCCCGGCGGCGAAAGCCTCAAGGACACGGTGGCCCGCGCGCTGCCCTATTACTGCCAGAACATCCTGCCGGCGGTGCTCGGCGGCAAGCGGGTGCTGGTCGCCGCCCACGGCAACAGCCTGCGGGCGCTGGTGATGGTGCTCGACCGCCTGACGCCGCAGACCATTCCCAGCATGGAGCTCGCCACCGGCGTGCCGCTGGTCTATCGCCTCAACCCCGACTCGACCGTCGCGTCGAAAGACGTGCTGACGGCCTGAGGCGTCTCAAACCCTCGTCCTTCGACTCGCCCGCTTTGCGGGCAGCTCGGGATGAGGGCCGTTGGCGGATAGGGTTCGCAAGCGACCGTTATCTCCCGATCCCCTCATCGTGAGCAGCGCCGCGACGGCGGCGCGTCTCAAACGACCATGGGGGAGTTGCGGCAATTCCCTCGCATCGCGCGCCGCTCTAGACTCGCTGGAGTGATTCGCTTTTGAGCGCGAGGTCCGGCGATGCGACGCTTGCTTCTTCCCCTGGCCGCCGTCGTCGCGGCGAGCGCGCCGGCGGCGGCCGCGCCGCAATACGAATTTCTCGCCGCGCCGCAGATCAACCTGTCGCTGGTCTACCGGCTCGACAAGCTGACCGGCGACGTCATCGCCTGCCAATACGCGCATAATCCCGGCAAGACCGACATCGAGCCGGGCTCTTTCGGCGTCACGGTCTGCTACCGCAGCGGCGACGGCGCGACCAAACAGGAGCCCAGCGATTACGGGCTCGTCGCGACGCGGCACGAGCAGGAAGGCGGCGTATTCCGCGTCGACTTCCGCACTGGCGCGCTGAGCATCTGCTACCTCTACTTCCAGCACGAGAAGCAGGGCGACCGCGACGTCATCACCGACCAGTACGTGGTCTGCACGCCGCCCAACAAGGGACCGTAGAGCCGTCCCGCTCAGGCGCGGTCGGTCAAGCCGGGAATGTCCGGCCCGAGCGGAACGACGCCGTTGGGGTTGAGCGACGTGATCGAATAATAGCCGCGCTTGATGTGGTCGACCGACACCGTCTCGCGAAGACCGCGCCAATCAAGCGCGCGCAGGAGATAGGCCTGCAGCGCGGGGTAATCGACGATGCGCTTGCGGTTGCATTTGAACACGCCGTGATAGGCGAGGTCGAAGCGCACGAGCGTGACGAAGGCGCGGATGTCGCTCTCGGTGAAACGGTCGCCGAACAGGAAGCGCCGGCCGTCGGCGAACCGATCCTCGAGCGCGTCGAGCGTGGCGAACACCTGCTTGAACGCGTCCTCGTAGGCGATCTGGGTCGTGGCGAAGCCCGCGCGGTAGACGCCGTTGTTCAGCCCGCCGTACATCCAATCGTTGAGCGAATCAATTTCGTCAGCAATATCCGATGGATATAGGTCGAGCGCGCCGTCCGCGAGTGCGCCGAAGCCGGTGTTGAACATGCGAACGATGTCGGCCGATTCGTTGTTGACGATCGTCCGCCTGACGCGGTCCCACAGCACCGGCACCGTCGCGCGGCCGCTGCAATGCGGATCGGCGCGGGTATAGATCTCATGCAGATAGGTCGCGCCGTTGACGGCGTCGGGGCCCGAACCGGGATAGTCGCCGAACCGCCAGCCTTGCCCGGTCATCGCCGGCTCGACGACGCCGACGCTGACGATTCCTTCGAGTCCCTTGAGGCGCCGCGCGATCAGCGTGCGCGACGCCCACGGGCAGATCAGGGCGACGTAGAGATGGTAGCGTCCCGCTTCGGCGGCGAAGCCGCCTTCGCCGGTCGGGCCTGGTTTGCCGTCGGGCGTCACCCAATTGCGGAATTGGGAATCCTGGCGGACGAAACCGCCCTTGGCGTCCTTGGCCTGCACCGGTTGCCAGTCCGCGCTCCACTTTCCGTCCACCAGCATGAAGTCCTCGCGCTCGGAGATCTCTGGCATTTGGGTTTCCCGCGCGGCGAGCGCAATCGCCGCCGACGCAAATCGCCGCGTGCATGATAGAAGACGCCGCCGCGCCGCTCCGGCGCGGACGGGGTTTCACGGTCATGGCCGGCGCGCCTTTCCTGCAAGCTTCGCGCGACACGATCTTCGCGCCCGCCTCCGGCGCCGGCCGCGCGGCGATCGCCGTCGTCCGCCTGTCGGGCCCGCGCGTCGCCGCGGCGCTGGCCGCGCTGGCGCCGGACAAGGCTTTCGCCGATCGCGTCGCGACGCTGGCGGCGCTCCGCGATCCGGCGACCGGCGCGGCGCTCGACCGAGCGCTGGTCGTGCGCTTCATTGCGCCGAAGAGCTTCACCGGCGAGGAGATGGCGGAATTGCAGGTGACCGGCGGCCGCGCGACGATCGCCGGAATCGTCGTCGCGCTGGCGCGCCTTCCCGGTTTGCGGCCCGCCGAGCCGGGCGAATTCGCCTGGCGCGCGTTCGAAAACGGCAAGCTCGATCTTTCCGAGGTGGAGGGCCTCGCCGACCTCGTCGACGCCGAGACCGAGGCGCAAAGACTGCAGGCGCTGAGAATCGCCGGGGGCGCGCTGAGCCGCGACGCCGAGGCGATCCGCGCCTCGCTCGCCGAGGCGATGGCGCTGATCGAAGCGCAGATCGATTTCTCCGACGTCGAGGATTCCGACGCGCTGTCGCTCGACCAGGCGCGCGCGATCGCCGCCCGCGCCGCGGCCCAGGCGCGCGCGGCGCTCGCCGGCGCGGCGGCGGGCGAACGGCTGCGCGAGGGCTTCACGGTGGTCATCGCCGGGCCGCCCAATGTCGGCAAGTCGACGCTGATGAACGCGCTGGCGCGGCGCGACGTGTCGATCGTCTCGGCGATCCCCGGCACGACGCGCGACTTGATCGAGGCTTCGCTCGATCTGCGCGGCTTCCCGGTTACGCTGGTCGACACCGCGGGCCTGCGCGAGTCCGACGACCCGATCGAGCGCGAGGGCGTCGAGCGGGCGCTGAGGCGCGCCGAGCGCGCCGATCTTACCCTGTGGCTTTCCGATTCGATCGCACCCGGCTTCGCCGGTCCCGGTCCGGCGATCGTGGTGGCGACCAAGGCGGACCTTGGCGGCGGCGCGCCGGCGGGCGCGATGGCGGTTTCGGCCCTGACGGGCGAGGGAATCGAACAATTGCTTGACGCGATCGCCGATGTCGCGGCACAGCAGATGAGCGGGCCGGCGCCGGCGCTGATCGCGCAGGAACGGCACCGGGTCGCCTATGCCGACGCGCTTGCGGCGCTCGAGCGGGCGCTCGATCCGGCGCAAGGCGAGCTGGAGCTGGTCGCCGAAGACCTGCGGCTCGCGGCGCGGGCGCTGGAGCGGATCGCCGGCCGGATCGACGTCGAAGACGTACTCGGCGAAATTTTCACGCGGCTATGCGTCGGGAAGTGAGAATTGTTTCACGTGAAACAAGCGAGTCGGAAATGAGCGACCAGCAGCACAGGGCGCCCGCGCTTCCCACTTCCGTCATGGCCGGGCTTGACCCGGCCATCCAGGCTGAGTCGAAGAGCGTCGTCGCTTCTCTCTGCCGAGAACCCACTTGGATGGCCGGGTCAAGCCCGGCCATGACGCGCTAGTGCCAGGGTCGCCCTTGTCCGATTCCTACGACGTCATCGTCATCGGCGGCGGCCACGCCGGCTGCGAAGCCGCGGCGGCGGCGGCGCGGGTCGGCGCGCGCACGGCGCTGGTCACCCAGCGCTTCGAAACGATCGGCGTCATGAGCTGCAATCCGGCGATCGGCGGGCTCGGCAAGGGCCACCTGGTGCGCGAGATCGACGCGCTCGACGGGCTGATGGGTCGCGCCGCCGACGCGGCCGGCATCCAGTTCCGCGTCCTCAACCGTCGCAAGGGGCCGGCCGTGCAGGGCCCGCGCGCCCAGGCCGACCGCAAGCTCTACCGCCTGGCGATGCAGCGGCTGATCCGCGAGACCAACAACCTGACGGTGATCGAGGCCGAGGCGAGCCGCTTCCTCATCGAAGACGGCGCGATCCGCGGCCTCGAACTCGGCGACGGTCGGGCGCTCGCCTGCGCGGCGTTGGTCGTCGCCACGGGAACCTTCCTCAAGGGCGTCATCCATCTCGGCGAGACGCGCACGCCGGCCGGCCGGGTCGGCGACAAGCCGTCGGTCGAGCTCGCCCATTCGCTCGAGCAGGCGGGGTTTGCGCTCGGCCGGCTCAAGACCGGCACGCCGCCGCGGCTCGACGGAACGACGATCGACTGGGCGCAGCTCGAGGTCCAGTCGGGCGACGATCCGCCCGAGCCGTTCTCGGCGCTGACCGGGGCGATCACGACGCCCCAGGTTCCCTGCCACATTACCCGCACCAATCTCGCCGGCCATGCGATCGTCCGCGCCAACGCCCATCGCACCGGCGTCTATTCGGGCGCGATCTCGGGGCGGGGGCCGCGCTATTGTCCGTCGATCGAGGACAAAGTCGTTCGCTTCGCCGACCGCGACAGCCACCAGATCTTCCTCGAGCCGGAGGGGCTCGACGACCCGACCGTCTATCCCAACGGCATTTCGACCTCGCTGCCAGCCGAGGCGCAGGCGGCGCTGGTCGCCACCATTCCGGGGCTGGAGAAGGCGCGCATCATCCGGCCCGGCTACGCGATCGAATACGACTATGTCGACCCGCGCGAGCTCGACGCCAGCCTGGAGACGCGGCGCGTCAGCGGCCTCTATTTCGCCGGCCAGATCAACGGAACCACCGGCTACGAGGAAGCGGGCGCGCAAGGATTGGTCGCCGGCCTCAACGCCGCGCGCCGGGCGGGCGGGCTCGATCCGGCGACGTTCGATCGCGCCGAATCCTATCTTGGCGTGATGATCGACGACCTCGTCACCCGCGGCGTCTCCGAGCCCTACCGCGTCTTCACCTCGCGCGCCGAATACCGCCTGTCGCTGAGGGCCGACAACGCCGGCGAGCGGCTGACCGACAGGGGGATCGCGCTCGGCTGCGTCGGCGCGGCGCGCGCCGCCTTCCACCGCGCCGAGACGGCCGCGCTGGCGGCCGCGCGGGCGCAGATGAAGGCCGCCAGCGCAGCGCCGACCGCGCTCGCCGCCGCCGGAATCGCCGTCAACCGCGACGGCGTGCGCCGCACGGCCTTCGAGCTCGCGGCCCAGCCCGAATTCCCCCTCGACGTCCTGGCGCGCGTCTGGCCCGAGCTCGCCGACATCCCGGCCAAGCTCGTCCGCCGGCTCGAGGCGGACGCCAAATACGCGGTCTATCTCGACCGTCAGGAGGCCGACATCGAACGCCATCGCCGCAGCGAGGCGCTGGCGCTTCCCGCCGACCTCGACTACGCCCGCCTGTCGGGCCTCTCCAACGAACTCAGGGCGAAGTTCCTCGCCGCGCGACCCGCCAGCCTCGGCCAGGCCGGCCGCATCGAAGGCGCAACCCCGGCGGCGCTGGCGCTGATCGCCGCCCACGCCCGGCGCCGCGCGCGCGAACGCGCCGATGCGTAGCCCGCGTTCCTCTCGCCCGAATGGCGGCGAAACTGGTGGCGCGGCCGGTGGCCGCGGCCTGACGCGCCCACCGGGCGCGTCGACAAGACAACGCGGTCTTCCTCAGTCCACCGCCCCGTTTCACGTGAAACATCCCTCTCCGGACGCCGACCGCGCCCGCGCGCTCGCCCTCGTGCCGGTTCCCTCCGAGGCGCAGCGTCGCCTGGCGATCTATGTCGACCTGCTCGACCGCTGGCGGCGCGTCACCAACCTCATCTCCGCGGCGAGCTTCGCCGAGGTCTGGACCCGCCACGTCGCAGATTCGGCGCAGCTCCTGCCGCATGCGCCGGGCGCCAGGCGGTGGGTCGATCTCGGCTCGGGCGCGGGCTTTCCCGGCATGGTCATCGCCATTCTGCTCGCCGACGTCGAGGGCGCGCGCGTCGCCTGCATCGACAGCGACCGCCGCAAATGCGCCTTCCTGCGCGAGGTCGCGCGCGCCACTGGCGCGCCCGCCGAAATCCACGCCGAGCGGGTCGAGGCGATCGCCCCCGAGAGTCTTCTCCCTGTGGACGCGGTGACCGCCCGCGCCTTCGCCCCCTTGCCGCGACTCGTCGAATTGGCCAATGTGTGGATCCTGCACGGCGCGGTTGGGATTTTCCCGCGCGGACGCTCGGCCGAAGCCCAGCTCGAGGCCCTTCCCGCCGCGCCCGATCTGACGATCGACATCCTCGCCAGCAAGCTCGACCCGGACGCGGCCATCCTACGGGCGCGCCGTTTGAAAGCCCGCTCATGACCGACGCCCTGCCGACCCCCGAAGACGAAGCCGAGGCCAGGCCGGCTGTCGCGCCACGCATTCTCGTGCTCGCCAACCAGAAGGGCGGCGTCGGCAAGACCACGACGGCGATCAATCTCGGCACCGCGCTGGCCGCGATCGGCGAACGCGCGCTGATCATCGACCTCGACCCGCAGGGCAACGCCTCGACCGGGCTCGGCATCGACCGCAAGTCGCGCATCGCCTCGACCTACGATGTGCTGACGGGCGAACGCTCGCTCGCCGAAGTCGTCACCGCGACCGCCGTGCCGCGGCTGATGATCGCGCCTTCGACCATGGACCTGCTCGGCGTCGAACTGGAAATCGCCGGCGATTCCGACCGATCCTACAAGCTCAAGAACGCGCTGAAGGCCTTCTTCGCGCGCGACAATGTCGACGAGCCGATCACCTATGTGCTGATCGACTGCCCGCCGTCGCTGAACCTGTTGACGATCAACGCGCTGGCCGCCAGCGACGCGGTGCTGGTGCCGCTGCAATGCGAGTTCTTCGCCCTCGAAGGCCTGTCGCAATTGCTCAAGACCGTCGACCAGGTGCGCCGCTCGCTCAACCCGGCCCTCACCATCCACGGCATCGTGCTGACGATGTTCGATCCGCGCAATTCGCTGGCCAGCCAGGTCGTCGCCGACGTGCGCGCCTTCATGGGCGAGAAGGTCTACGACACCGTCATTCCGCGCAACGTGCGCGTTTCCGAGGCGCCGTCGCACGGCAAGCCGGTGCTGCTCTACGACCTCAAATGCGCCGGCAGTCAGGCCTATCTGAAGCTCGCCTCCGAGGTCATTCAACGCGAAGGCCGCTGGCGCGCCGCCTGACGCGCGCGCCGCCCGATGGAGACTGCAATGGCCGACGAAGCCGCCCGCCACGCCGATCACCGTCCCCGCCTCGGCCGCGGCCTCGCCGCTTTGATCGGCGACGCGGGCGAAGAGCCTTCCGCCGGTCGCGGCGCGCCGCGCAAGGCGCCGATCGAGTTCCTGCGCCCCAACCCGCGCAATCCGCGCAAGTCCTTCCGCGACGACGAACTCGACGAACTCGCCGCCTCGATCCGCGAGCGCGGCGTCATCCAGCCGGTGATCGTGCGGCCCGTCCCGCGCATCGCCGACGCCTACGAGATCATCGCCGGCGAGCGGCGCTGGCGAGCCGCGCAACGCGCCGGCCTGCACGACATCCCGATCGTCGTCATCGACGTCGGCGACCGCGAAGCGCTCGAGCTGGCGATCGTCGAGAACGTGCAGCGCGCCGACCTGAACGCGCTCGAGGAGGCGCAGGGGTACGCTCAACTCGCCGCCGACTACAGTTATTCGCAGGCCGACGTTGCGCGCATCGTCGGCAAGAGCCGCAGCCACGTCGCCAACACCCTGCGGCTGATGAGCCTGCCGGACCACAGCCGCGAATTGCTCGCCGCCGGCAAGATCTCGGCGGGACACGCGCGCGCGCTGCTCACGCTTCCGGATCCCGACGCCGTCGCCGACCGCATTGTCGCGCGGGGCTTGAGCGTGCGCGAGGTCGAGCGGCTGGCCGAGCGCGCCGCCGGTGCGCCGCACCGTGGCGGCCGCAAGCCGACCGCGCCGCTCGACGCCGACACGCGCGCGCTCGAGCAGAAGCTCGGCCTCGCCCTCGGCACGCAGGTGACGATCCGCCATTCCGCCGGCGCCGGCGAACTCAGGATCGCCTTCAACGATTTCGACCAGCTCGACGATCTCTGCCGCCGTCTGACGCGATAGTTATTACACGTCTTCGTTTCGTTGTACTTGCCGCTGCGGCCGCAAGCCGGTGGCGATCGCCCACAGCGCGCGCTGCGCCAGCGCCCCGGCGAGCCGCGGATTGCGCCGCACTCGCCCGCTCAGCGTCGCCACCGCCGCCAGGCGTCGCGCCGCCGCCGCTCCAGACCATCGCTCGGCCTGCTTGGCCAGGGCGGCGCGGCTCGCCGGCGCCATGCGCAGGCCCATCGCCTGCGCCACGCCGTCGAAGTTCTTGCCCGTCTCCATTTCGAGCCGCAGCCGACGCAGCAGCGTCAGCCGCTGGGCAAGCCGCATGACGAGAAACCCGGCGTCGCCGCCGTCGGCGAAAAAGCGCCCCGCTCCCGCCTCCACGCCGGCGACGTCGCCCAGCAGCGCGGCGTCGATCGTCGCGTCGAGCGTCGAGGGCGCGGCGTCGGCGACGATCGCTTCGACGTCGTCGATCTCGATGCGCGATTGGCCGCGCGCGTAGAGCGTCAGCTTGGCGATTTCGCTGCGCGTGGCGCCGCGATCGGATCCCAGCAGGCCGACGAGGTAGTCGCGCGCTTCCGGCGCGATGGTCATGCCCGCCGCGCGCGCCTCGGCTTCGATCAGCGGCCCGAGCGTGCGCTTGTCGTCGGGATAGCATTCGATCGACGCGGCGCCCTCGGCCTTCTCGAACGCGCTGCGCAAGGCGGTTCCGCGCTTCAGCGAGCCCGCTTCGACGACGATCGTGCAATCGACCGGCGGCCTTGCGAACAGGGGCGTCAGCGCTGGCAGCAAGTCGCGCGCCTGCGCTTCGATCCACACCGCGCGCGCGCCGCCGAACATCGCCACCGCATAAGCTTCATCGGCGAGCGCGCCGGGATCGCGCGCCACAGCGTCGCCGTCGAGTCGGGTCAGCCGCAGCGGATCCGCGTCGCCCTGCAGCGCCGCGCCGACCAGCGCCTTGGCGCGCTCGCGGACAAGTCCTTCGTCGGAGCCGTGGACGAGAAAGAAGCGCATGTCGCGCGGCGGCCGCTTGACGAAGGCGTCGGCCGTCATGTTGCTGATCGTCGTCACCGCTTCGCCCTTGCGCGCGCCTCGCTTCGCCGACGGTCTATCATATTTTCGCGACGCCCTCGCCCCGCCCTCGCCGTTCGAGACGCCCGCTTCGCGGGCGCCTCACGGTGAGGGCTCTGTGCGACGCCTCGCAGGATCTCCCCTTTCTCCTCATCCTGAGGAGCTTCCGCCAGCGGGCGTCTCGAAGGACGGGGAGACCTGCCCGCCGTCATTTTTCCCCGCGCCGCTTTTCCCCGGCGGCGAAATCGTCTAGCAAGCGTCGCATTCCCAACAAGGCGACAGCGCGCGATGGCGACCTTCAAGCTTTTCCTTCTCCCCGGCGACGGCATCGGCCCCGAAGTCATGGCCGAAGTCGAAAAGGTCGCGAGCGCCTGCGCGCGGCTCGGCCTGGCGCGTTTCGAGACCGAAAAGGGTCTGGTCGGCGGCTGCGCCTACGACGCGCACGGCGCGGCGATCTCGGAAGCCGACATGGCGCGCGCGCAGGCCGCCGACGCGGTGCTGCTCGCCGCGGTCGGCGGGCCAAAATGGGCGAACGTCCCCTATGAAGCCCGGCCGGAGGCGGGCCTGCTGCGCCTGCGCAAGGACCTCGGGCTCTACGCCAATCTGCGCCCGGCGATCTGCTATCCGGCGCTCGCCGACGCCTCGTCGCTGAAGCGCGAGGTCGTCGAGGGGCTCGACATCATGATCGTGCGCGAGCTGACCGGCGGCGTCTATTTCGGCGAGCCGAAGCAGATCCTCGATCTCGGCAATGGCCAGAAGCGCGCGATCGACACCCAGGTTTACGACACGTTCGAGATCGAGCGCATCGCCCGCGTCGCCTTCGATCTGGCGCGCAAGCGGCGCAACAAGGTGACCTCCTCCGAGAAGCACAACGTGATGAAGTCGGGCGTGCTGTGGAAGGAAGTCGTCGTCGCTCTGCACAAGCGCGAATTCGCCGACGTCGAGCTCGAGCATCAGCTCGCCGACGCGCTCGGCATGCAGCTTGTGCGCTGGCCCAAGCAGTTCGACGTCATCGTCACCGACAACCTGTTCGGCGACATGCTGTCGGACGTCGCCGCGATGCTGACCGGGTCGCTCGGCATGCTGCCGTCCGCCTCGCTCGGCGACGTCGACCCGCAGACCGGCAAGCGCAAGGCGCTCTATGAGCCGGTGCACGGCTCGGCGCCCGACATCGCCGGCAAGGGTCTCGCCAATCCGATCGCGATGATCGGCTCGCTCGGCATGGCGCTGCGCTATTCCTTCGGCCTCGGCGAGGTCGCCGACCGGCTCGACGCCGCGATCGCCAGCGCGTTGGCGAACGGTCTTCGCACCGCCGACATCCGCTCCGAAGGCAGCCGCGTCGTGTCGACGAGCGAGATGGGCGACGCGATCGTCGCCGCGTTCGAGCGCGCCGAGGTCTGAACCCTCAGCCGAGCGGCGTGCGGCAGGCGACCCGTCGCGGCGGCGACGCCTTCAACACTTCGGCGAAGCCGGCCTCGCGCCCCGCCTTGGTCAGGTTAAGCCGCTCGATCAGACAGGCGAGCGACCGTTCGTCGACCGTCGCGCCCGAAGCGGCGCAGACGACGCCGCGCAGGCCGCCTTCCCGCGCCGCCAGCCGGAACGCGGCGCAGCCGCGCCCGCCGCCGCCCGCCAACGTCAGCTTCGCCCACTCGATCGGGCCCGAGGCGCTGTCGAGATCTTGCGTCGCGCCGAGCCGCTCGACCGCCGCGCCGCCTGCCGCCGCGGTCTCCGCTGCGGCGACGAACAGGCTGACCGCCGCGCGCCGCCCGCCGTCGCGCCACAACTCGACGCGCAGCGCCGGCTCCTCGCCATAGAACCGGCCGACGCTCAGCGCGTCGCTGCGCCCGCGGCCAGCGCGATCGATCCGCGTTTCATGGCTGACGGCGTCCGCCGCGACGTCGTCGAGCGTGAGCGCCGGCTGAGCGGATGGATCGACGACATCGCCCGGTCGCGCCGCAGCGACCACGCTTGCGCCGCCGTCTTTGGTGGGTGACATGGACGCCGGCGCGAAGGCGGCCACGCCGACCAGCGCCAGCGCCGCGCCGGCTCCGAACGCCAGCCGACCGCGCCAGCCGCCGCCGCGCCGCGGGGGTCTGACGTCCTGCGTCCAATAGGGATCGAACGGCCCGAGGCCGCGCGCCGTTTCGCCGCTCATCTCGAACTCGCGCCCGGTTCGGGCTCACCCGTTGGCTAGCTTAGCGTCGCGCGGGTCGGCAAACGGTTACGGCGCTCGGCAATCCTCGCGGCAGCGTCAACGGGTTGTTAACGCGCGCGCGCCGAAGGCGATCGCGCCAAATTGCATCTCGAGCCGCGCAGTGTCGTTGACAGCGCCGCAGCGAAGCGCCCACTCTGATCGATCCCATTCCGGAGTGCGCCGATCATGACCGTAAATCCCGCTATCGCTCAGCTCGTTCCCGACGCGCAGCGCTGGCGGCGCCATCTCCACGCCCATCCCGAGCTTCTCTACGACCTCGATCAGACTTCGGCGTTCGTCTCCGAGCGACTGCGCGAATTCGGGTGCGACGAGGTTCGCACCGGCATCGGTCGCAGCGGCGTCGTCGGCGTCATCAAGGGCCGCAAGGGCGCAACCGGACGCACGATCGGCCTGCGCGCCGACATGGACGCCTTGCCGATCGTCGAGACCACCAACCTGCCCTATCGTTCCACCGTTCCCGGCCGCATGCACGCCTGCGGCCACGACGGCCATACTGCGATCCTGCTCGGCACGGCGCGCTATCTCGCCGCCACCCGCGATTTCGCCGGCACGGCGGTCGTCATCTTCCAGCCGGCCGAAGAAGGCGGCGGCGGCGCCCAGGCGATGATCGACGACGGGCTGATGGACACATTCGCCATCGACGAAGTCTACGCCCTGCACAACGCGCCCAAACTCCCGCTCGGCGACATCTCGATCCGCACGGGCGCGGCGATGGCGTCAGCCGACTTCTTCGTCGTCAAGCTCGAAGGCAAGGGCGGGCACGCCGCCTTTCCTCACAATTGCATCGACGTCGTCGTCGCCGGCGCACAGATCGTCACCGCGCTGCAGACGATCGTCTCGCGCAGCGTCGACCCGCTCGAATCCGGCGTCGTCTCGGTGGCGCGGTTCACCGCCGGCAACACCGACAACATCCTGCCGCAGTCGGCCGAGCTCGAGGGGACGGTGCGCACGCTGTCGCCGGCGGTCCGCGACCTCGTCGAGCGGCGCTTTCGCGAGATCGTCGCCGGGATCGCCGCCGCCTCCGGCGTCAAGTTCACGATCGACTATCGGCGCAACTATCCGGTGACGGTCAATCCAGCCAAGCAGGCCGAATTCGCCGCCGGCGTCGCCCGCGACGCGGTCGGAGCGGACAAGGTGAAGACCGACGAGCCGCCGGTGATGGGCGCCGAGGATTTCTCGTACATGCTCGAGGCGCGGCCGGGGGCCTTCGTCTGGCTCGGCAACGGCGACACCGCCGGCCTGCATCATCCCGAATACGATTTCAACGACGCCGCGCTGCCCTACGGCATCGCCTATTTCACGCGCATCGTCGAAACCGCGCTCGCGCCCTAGCCGCCGCTGATCGCGGTCAGGATGTAGACGTCGGCGCCGGGCGGAACCGCGTCGTCGAGCTTGGCGCGCGCGCCGTCGACGAACACATTGACGTGGCGGCGCACCGCCGGCGTCGAATCGCACAGCCGGTCGCGCATGCCGGGCCAGCGCGCATCGAGCGCGTCGATCAGATCGCCCACGCTGCCGCCCGGCAATTCGACGACGCGCGGCGCGCCGGGGAACAGCGCCGTCAGCGGGGCGGGCAGGCGCACCAGCGCCGGCCGGCTATCGTCGCAGCGAACCGTCACGCATCGATCACCAGCGTTTCAACCGACGAGATGGTCGGCAGGTTGTCGGCGATCCGGGTCCAGCTCTCGCCCTCGTCGGCGCTGGCGTAGACGGCGCCGTTGCCGGCGCCGAAATAGACGCCGGCCGGATCGAGCGCGTCGGTCGCCATCGCCTGGCGCAGCACGCCGAAATAGGCGTCGCCCTGCGGCAGACCGGCGCTCCGCCCGCGCCAATGCGCCCCGGCGTCGGTCGTCTTCCACACCGTCGGCCTGCCGTCGGGTGCGAAGCGGCCCTGCTCGGCGCCGTTGAGCGGAAACAGGAACAGCGCGTCGGCGTCGCGCGGATGGGCGGCGGCGGGGAAGCCGAAACTCGACGGCAGGCCGGCCTCGACGCTGGTCCAGCTCTCGCCGCCGTCGTCGCTGCGATACATGCCGCAGTGGTTCTGCTGATAGAGCCGGTCGCCACGCCCGGGCGCCTTGACCAGGCAATGCACGCACTGGCCGAACTCCGGATAGCGCTGGCCTTCGGGCAGGAAGTCGGCGCGCGTCCCCTTGTTGCGCGGCGTCCAGGTCGCGCCGCCGTCGCCGCTGTAGAAGACGCCCGCCGCCGAGATCGCAACCCAGATCCGCTCCGCGTCGACGGGATCGAGCACGATCGAATGGAGAATCAAACCCGCCCCTCCGGGCTTCCACTCCGGACGCGTCGGGTGGCCGCGCAGGCCCTGCACCGGTTCGAAGCTCGCGCCGCCGTCGCCGCTGACGAACAGCCCCGCCGGTTCGACGCCGGCGTAGAGCCGACCGTGGGAGAGCGCGACGCTCCAGGCCGCCTTGATCGGCGTCTCGCCTTCCGAATAGGCGAGGCCGCGGCTCGAATGCGTCCAGCGCGACCCACCGTCCTGCGATTTCCAGATCGCCGGGCCGAACCATTCGTTGCCGCCGGCGCCGTAGATCGCGCCGTCGCGCGGGTCGCCGACGACATGGTGGATCGGCCAGTTCTCGCAGAACGGTCCCGAGAGGCGCCACACGCGCCGTCGCTCGTCGCTGGCGAGAATGAAGACGCCCTTCTTCGAGCCGACGAGCAGCTTGACCGTGCGCGCCATCGCGACGCCTCCGACGTTCTCCCGCCGGGAGGATTGGCGCATACGCCCCCGCCGTCAAGCGCCTAAGCTTCGAGCGCCTCGCGTAAAATCTCGAGCGCCAGCCAGTCGTCCTCGGCGCGTTCGAGCTCGGCGCGCTTGTCGGCGTAGGCGCGCGTCGCGCGATCGAAGCCGGCCGGATCGCGGCCGTGCAGATCGACGTCGGCGAGCTTGGCCTCCAGCCCGGCGATCTCGTCGCGCAGCGCGGCGATCTGGCCGGGCAGCCGCTCCAGCGCGCGCTTCTGGTTGAACGACAGCTTGCGTTTCGCCCCCGCGCGCTCGGTCGCTTCCCGCGCCGGCGCCTTCTCCGCCTTCGGCGCTTCGGCGACGCGCGCGCCGGACAGTCCGTAGCCGCGCTGCGCGACCAGATCCGAATAACCGCCCGCGTATTCGCGCCAGCCGCCGTCGCCCTCGGCCGCGATCACCGAGGTCGCGACGCGATCGAGGAAATCGCGGTCGTGGCTGACGAGCAGGATCGTGCCGGAATAATCGCCGAGCAGCTCTTGCAACAGATCGAGCGTTTCGAGGTCGAGGTCGTTGGTCGGCTCGTCGAGCACCATCAGGTTCGACGGCTGCGACAGCGCGCGCGCCAGCGTCAGTCGGCCGCGCTCGCCGCCCGACAGCTTGCCGATCGGCGTTCGCGCCTGTTCGGGCGAAAACAGGAAGTCCTTCATGTAGCCGACGACGTGCTTGCGCTCGCCGTTGACCTGCACGAAGTCCGAACCGCCGCCGGTCAGCGCGTCCGACAGCGTCGTCGTCGGTTCGAGCGAGGCGCGCTTCTGGTCGAGCTTGGCCATCGCGACATTGGTTCCCAGCCGCACCACGCCGGAATCGGGCGCCAGCGCGCCGGACATCAGCTCGATCAGCGTCGTCTTGCCGGCGCCGTTGGCGCCGACCACGCCGACCCGGTCGCCGCGCATCACCCGAGTCGAGAAATCCCTGACCACCGGACGCCCGCCGTACCTCTTGGAAATCCTCTCGGCCTCGATCACCAGCGCGCCGGACGATCGCGCGTCCTGCGCGGCCATGGTCGCGACGCCTTCCGCGCGACGCTCCTCGCGCCGCTCGCGCCGCATCGTCGCCAGCTCGCCGACCCGGCGCATGTTGCGCTTGCGCCGCGCGGTGACGCCGTAACGCATCCAATGCTCTTCCTCGACGATGCGGCGGTCGAGCTTGTGGCGCGCGAGCTCCTCTTCTTCCAGCAACGTGTCGCGCCACGCCTCGAAGGCGGCGAAACCCTGGTCGAGGCGGCGCGTGCGGCCGCGATCGAGCCAGACCGTCGCGCGCGTCAGGTCGGCGAGCAGGCGGCGGTCATGGCTGACGACCGCCAAGGCGGCGCGCGATTCGGCGAGCGTCTTCTCCAGCCACTCGATCGCGATCAGATCGAGATGATTGGTCGGCTCGTCGAGCAGCAGGATGTCGGGATCGGCGGCCAGCACACGCACGATCGCCGCGCGGCGCGCTTCGCCGCCGGAGAGCCTCGCCGGATCCGCCCTGGGGTCGACGCCGAGATCCTCCATCAGCGCGCGCGCGCGATAGGGGTCGTCGGTCTCGCCGAGGCCCGCCAGAACGAAATCGAGCGTCGTGGCGTGGCCGGAGAGATCGGGCTCCTGCGGCAGGTAGCGCAATCGCGCGCTGGGCTGGACGAAGCGCGTTCCGCCGTCCGGGGCCGCTTCGCCCGCCGCGATGCGCAGCAACGTCGACTTGCCCGAACCGTTGCGGCCGACCAGGGCGATGCGCTCGCCCGGCGCGATCGACAACTCGGCCCCGTCGAGCAGCGGCGCGCCGCCGAGCGTCAGGCGGATGTCTCGCAATTGCAATTGGGGCGGCATAGAAGCATGCTCGGCGCGGCGGGGCAGGCGCAACGCATAGTGCGCCGCGCCGGAAAGGGAAAGCTCCATGACCGAATCGACGCCAGCGATTGTCTTCGCCGAGCTCGCCGCTCGGCGCGCCTCGCTGCTCGCCCGCTCGGTTGCCGATCTCTTCGCCGCCAATCCGGCCCGCTACGACCGCTTCCACGCCATCTTGGGCGATCTGCTTTACGATTTCTCCAAGCAGCGGATCGACGCCGAGACGCTGCGCCTGCTGCTGTCGCTCGCCGAGGCGGCCGACGTCGCCGCCAAGCGCGACGCGATGTTCCGTGGCGAGCTGGTCAATTCGACCGAACGGCGCGCGGCGCTGCACAGCGCGTTGCGTGACTTTTCCGGCGCTCCGATCCTGGTCGACGGCGTCGACGTCGCGCCGGCGATCAAGGCCGAGCGCGACAAGATGCTCGCCTTCGCCGCCGACGTGCGCGAGGGACGGGTGCGCGGCGCGCATGGCCAGCCGATGATCAATGTGATCAACATCGGCATCGGCGGCTCCGACCTCGGTCCGGCGATGGCGGCGCGCGCCCTCGCGCCCTACGCCCAGCCGGGCCTGCACAGCTATTTCGTCTCCAACGTCGACGGCGCCGACATCGCCGACACGCTGCGCGGGCTCGAGCCAGCGCGGACCCTGTTCATCGTCTCCTCCAAGACCTTCACCACCCAGGAGACGATGACCAATGCGAGAACCGCGCGCGCCTGGATCGTCGCCGCGCTCGGCGAAGGCGCGGTCGCCGATCATTTCGCCGCGGTGTCGACGCGGCTCGACAAGGTGGCAGAATTCGGCGTCGAGGCAAATCGGGTGTTCGGCTTCTGGGACTGGGTCGGCGGCCGCTATTCGATCTGGTCGAGCATCGGCCTGCCGCTGGCGATCGCCATCGGGCCGGAACATTATCTCGAATTCCTCAGCGGCGGCGGTGAGGTCGACGCGCATTTCCGCGAGGCGCCGCCTGAGCGCAACATCCCACTGCTGATGGGGCTGATGAGCGTGTGGAACCGCGACGCGCTGGGCTACGCCTCGCAAGCGGTGATCCCCTACGACCAGCGGCTCGCGCGCTTCCCCGCCTACCTCCAGCAATTGCAGATGGAGAGCAACGGCAAGAGCGTGCGCCGCGACGGAACGCCGGCCGAGCGCCCGACCGGACCGGTCGTCTGGGGCGAGCCGGGCACCAACGGCCAGCACGCCTTCTTCCAGCTCCTCCACCAGGGCACGGAGATCGTCCCGCTCGACTTCCTCGTCGCCGCCAATCCGACCAACGCCGACGCGCATCACCACGACCTGCTGCTCGCCAATTGCTTCGCCCAGGGCGAAGCGCTGATGCGCGGCCGCACCCGCGCCGAGGCCGAGGCGATCACCGCCCGGCAGGGCGCGAGCCCGGCCGAAGCGGCGCGGCTCGCGCCGCACAAGACCTTCTCCGGCAGCCGGCCGTCGTCCACGCTGCTGTATTCGCGACTCGACCCGCGCATGCTCGGGCGGCTGATCGCGCTCTACGAACACAAGGTGTTCGTCGAGGCGGCGATCTGGGACATCAACCCGTTCGACCAGTGGGGCGTCGAACTCGGCAAGGAGCTCGCCTCCCGCCTCGCGCCGATCGTCGCCGACGCCCAAGCCGATTTGAGCGCCCTCGATCCGTCCACCGCCGGGCTGATCGCGCATATGCGGGCGCTGCGGGGGTAATCACCGCAACTTATAGCGCATCTTTTTCGTGCTCGTTTTTCGACGCTTCAAACGCCTTACTTCCAGCATTCGATTCGAAAATCATCACCCAAAATGCGGCGTCGAGTGAACTTGCCCGTATCGACAGTTCCGCACTGGACGAACCATTGTTGAAATTCACATATCGGTGCGCCCGCCCCGTTTTCAAAGAGGCGATGTATTCCTTGGGTTCCTTAAATACCTCGTTGTCTCTTATATCGGTCTCTTTTCCGACGCCGTACCGAGCCGTCAATGCGTGGCTCAGCTCGGCAAATCTGGCTAAGACCTGGATGCCCGTTGGGTCGTTATCAATCGTGGGGCCAACTGCTGCGACATGCCAGAGTTTGTTATCGTAACCAAATGCCAGCAGGATAGCGGTAGCGTCCTCGATGACTTTGGGAAGGTTCGTTGCAGAGTATGCGTCGCCAAAGTCTTTTGACGTACTCGCACTGAGCGCGACCCCGAGCGAGCGGACCTCTGCAACGGTTGCCCCCCAAGTCAATCCGAACGGTCCCCGGTCGTCCCCGCTCTTCGAAGCGTCGGCCGCTAGTATTTCCTTCGGAACGAGTCCGATACCCGCAATTAGGCCGAGGGTACGTCGACGAGAGATCGACGTCATTTGAGCGCATCCGTGTCTGACGTAGGCTTTCCAACTTGAGCGGGTTTCGGCAGCGTTTCGGCACTGCCAGAATGCCTAACTGGGTCAGGAATTCCGATGTCGTATCGGAGTACGATTCGCTGCTGCTCCAGGAGCGCCACCGAAGAGCGGGACGTTGCCGCAGAGACAAGCGCCATAGACTGTATCAATCCCCCGGTATATCGCGCAGCCTCCGCTTCGGACGCGTTAGCCTCCCGCAGGGCTTTAGCAATCTGGCCATCGATGTCAGCGAATTGGCCCTCATTGGTGGGCTGCAGCCCCCTTCCGTCTTCGTGGAAGAGTTGGATTCCGCGGAGAAGCGAAGCGCGCTTTCGTTCGAGCATCGCGTTAGTGCTTTCCAAGGTGGAAACCCAGAGGTTGGTTTCTATGCCGAGCAAACCACCATTGAAGAGATCGCGCTGCGCACGCGCCAATTTGAGTTCATTGGCGACCGATCCGATATCCTTATCGAGATCTGCTGTTGAAGGCCCTCCAATCCCCACGACGAGGAGCAACCCTAATGTGCCGCCGACACAAGCGGCGCCTATCGACAACAGAGCCGTTCTAATCACGGCCTCCTCCCACTGAAATCGTCGGGCGATCAGCTATTTGGCGCGCAATCCCTGCGCGCATTGCCGTCATTTAAGACAGCTTACAAAGTTACGAAGCCCTTGGCACGGCGGACATCGGTCCACGGGAATACGGCACCGAATGCTATATTCCCCCGCGTCGCTAGAAGATCGGTTGACAATGTCGCAGGAGCCCGATCATTCGAGAGTTTACGGCCCCCTCACTCCACGCGCTTCGTCGCTTCCTTGAGCCATTTGCGCGTCGGCGCGTCGACCAGCGGCGACAACTTGGCGCGCGTCTCGGCGTGATAGGCGTCGAGCCAGGCGATCTCGTCGCGGGTCAGCAGCTTCTTTTCGACCAGCCTGA
>Ga0182016_10000949_pt1 | contig 35725 bp, 31 predicted proteins | sample 712S2MmetaG_FD_120491 | JGI IMG/M metagenome (GOLD analysis project Ga0182016, IMG submission 120491) | Permafrost microbial communities from Stordalen Mire, Sweden - 712S2M metaG | ecosystem: Environmental > Terrestrial > Soil > Wetlands > Permafrost | place: Sweden: Stordalen | collected...
CTGTTTCGACGCCATGGAGATGCTCATCAGACCCGACGAACACTGTCTGTCGACGGTCTGTCCGGCGACCGAGACCGGCAACCCCGCGGTCAAGGCGGCGGTCCGTCCAATCGTATGCTGCAAGCCTTGAGGCAATGCCGACCCGACGATGCAATCCTCGATCTCATCGGGATCAACCTTCGCACGCGCCACTGCGGCACGAATGGCGTGAGCGGCCAACGTCGGGGAAGGGGTAGCGTTGAATGCACCCTTGTATGCGCGGCCGATCGGTGTCCGTGCTACAGAAACGATCACTGCATCACGGCTCATGCCACGCACCTTTCGTTTCCGGCGAGACAAAGCCTGCATTCTTCAAATCGACCTCGCTTGTCAGCCCGGCGTTATTTCATCTTGCCGGTCCGCAGAACCTCAACCCATCCAGCCACAAGCTATTTGCCCCTTCTGCCCATTGGAGAGAGACTTTGGGTCAAATCGTCACGTTCCTCGCTTGAGCTGCGATTTAGAAGTAATTGCCATCCACGCTGATCGCCTGCCCCGAAACATTTTGTCCGGCCGGCGAACACAGGAAAAGACACATGAGCGCTATGTCGTCCGCACTAACCATTCGGTGCAGGGAAATATGCTTCAGGTAATCCTCCCGCATCGCCTCCTCATCCACGCCTTCCATCTTGGCGCGGGCGCTGATTACGCCATCCATCCTTGGCCCCTCCACAATGCCGGGCAGCACTGCGTTCACCCTGATGTTGTCGGGGCCGAGTTCGACGGCAAGCGATTTGGCGATTCCCACGATCGCCCATTTTGTCGCCACGTAAGGCGTCCGCCATGCAATGCCCATACGGCCGGCTACCGACGATATGCAGATAATATTGGCGGCCTTGGATTCCCGAAGCATCGGCACAGCATGGTGCAGACAGCGGTACTGGCCATTCAGGTTCACTTCGATCGTGCGCGTCCATTCTTGCTCTGAGATCTTGTCCACTCCAGCAGTCGGGCCCGCGATGCCGGCGCAATTAACCAGGACATCGAGGCCGTCGAACCTGGTGCGCTGAGTCTGGAAAAGCGCTGCCACCTGCGTTTCATCGGCCACATCGGCATGCGTCGCCACGCAGGAAGGGAAGCGCTTCTGGAATGCCGCCAGCGCACTATCGTCGATATCGCATACGTGGATTTCGGCGCCAGTTTCGGCGAATGCGGATGCAATGGCGGCTCCAATACCCGAGCCACCTGCCGTTACAAGTACCCGCAATCCCTTCGGAGGATAGAGTCGATCTTGGAAGGTCATTCTTGCTCACCTTTCATTGTGTTTCTTTCCGCTTACGGGATGCCACCCATCGGAATCAGACGAAATGGACATTCTCCGGGCCTTTCAATTGCAACATCTCCCTCACTTCAGTGGGCGTGGCAATTTCAAAGGAGAGTTCTTCAAGAATCCGGCGGATCTTCCTCACCTGCTCGGCGTTACTCTTCGCCTTGGTTCCAGGGCCAAGATAGAGGTTGTCTTCCAGCCCCACGCGCACGTTTGTGCCCAGGATGGCTCCCATGGTCAGAAGGGAAAGCTGGTGGCGTCCCGCGCCCAAAGTCGAAAGGTGATAGTTATCCCGTCCGAATAAGCGGTCCGCCGTTGATCGCATGACGAAGAGATTCTCCGGGTCTGGACCGAGCCCACCGAGGATTCCGAAGATGGCCTGAATAAAGATCGGCGGCTTGATGATGTTGCGATCGACGAAGTAGGCGAGATTGTAGAGGTGTCCGACGTCGTAGCACTCGAGTTCGAATCGAGTGCCGCTTTCTCCAAGATTGGCAAGAATGTACTCAATGTCGGCGAAGGTATTCTTGAACACACCGTTCTTCATGCCCTCGATCTTCGGCTTCTCCCAGTCATAGCGCCAGTTTGTGATCTTCTCGGCTACGGGATGAATGGAAAAATTCATTGATCCCATGTTCAGCGAACACATCTCGGGTTTGGCTTGCAGAGGATAGGCGAGCCGTTGCTCGATCTGCATGTCGGAGCTGCCGCCAGTCGTGATATTGATGATCGCGTTTGTGCGTTCTGCCAGAACAGGGCAGATTTTCGCATAGTCCGCAGGCTCTCCCGAGGGCCTGCCATCCTCCCCTTTCCTGGCGTGGATATGAAGTATCGCGGCCCCGGCCTCGGCTGCCTCAACGGCACTATCAACAATCTGGGCTGGAGTGGCGGGAAGATACTCCGACATGGTCGGCGTGTGAACAGAACCGGTAATAGCGCAGCTAATGATGATTTTGCGGTTGTTTTTGGCCATATTCAGTCTCTTATAGGATCAATAACCGGTTCATGATAAGAAGTGGATGACAAAACAAGACAGGTTCACGACGGACATTCTCATGTCGTTTTGTCACACCGCTCCAAAACTACGGGTGATCTTTGTGTCCCAGGACACTAGGGCCTGTTAACAGGCCCTAAGGCAGTCCAGCCCCGGGCACATCGACATGGGTCAACCAAATCGCGGCGCGGTGCTTCGTCGACGCCTCAAACTCGTTGAATGTGGGTGCGACACAGGCGAACAGTGTTCGCCCGCTGTCTCCTCCGAGCATGCACGCGAATACGCCCATTTCATCGGTTTTGAGCTCCTCAAGGATCTCCCCGCCTTCGGCCACCCGGACCAACCGGCCTGCTTTTGCATCGGCCACCCAAACGGCCCCTTCCGCATCGAGACAGATCCCATCTGGCGCAACGTCCACCTGACTGAGACACTCAGCAACCTCGTCTGTCTTCGGCGGATCGCCGAAGCCCGCCCATGTCCTTCGCTCGCCCAGTTCGCCGGAAGCGAGATCAAAAGCACTCAGTCGATTCATGAATGTCTCGGCCACAATCAATGTGCTGCCGTCCGGAGTCAGTGCCATTCCATTGGGGAAACCAAGTCCCTTGGCTGCGACTCTGGCACAACCGTCCCGATCGACCGAGATCAGGTTCGTGGTGGTAATTTTGGCGTCACCCGTTAGATCAAACCCGAAATTGCCCACCCAGGCTCGTCCCTCGTGATCGACAAGCATGTCGTTCAAATGCCAGCGAGCAAGGCTCGACAGATCGGCATACTCTACAAGAGATGAATCCAGCTCTCGACGCAAGATCTTGCGGTCGCGCATGGACACAATCAGCATTCGGCCGTCGGGCAAAAACCCAAGTCCCGAGGGCTGGCCCGGCACTTCTGCAATTGTTTCTACCGTGCCATCCAGGGCAACGGCCAGGACCCGCTGGGTGTAAAAGTCTGAGAAGTACAACCGTCCATCGTGCCAGCGCGGACACTCAGTGAACGACAGGCCACTGATCAGGGTTTCGAACTTTCTCATACTTTCCCCTCTTTGAAAATCGATAGTTGAACGAATTCTGCCGGAACTTTCTCCTTACACTCACAAACAACGGCATGATACTCCTCTCTCGCCAGATGCTGGCAGACACGCGGTTTTACGCCAGATTGAGGGCCAGTTGGAGGGTGTGATGCGCGCTACCGAAGATTTTCCGTCAGGACCGATAACTAGCCGGCGTGCTGCCTGTCCATCTGCGGAACGCATGACGAAAGTTCGTAGCCTCGCTGAATCCCACCAGTTCTGAAATGTCCTCGACACTCAGCGTCGTGGAACGGAGATACTCGCTTGCAAGGTTGCAGCGGACGTCATCCAGAATTTGAGTAAAAGATGTTCCTTCCGCGTGAAGCTTTCGATTGAGCGTTCGCACGGTTGTGGCGATCTGTCTGGCTACCGCCTCCATGCTTGGTGAATGTCCAGGTGTAGACGCAATGATCTGATAGACCTCACCGGCAACACCGGTCGATGTCTTTACCTCACCGAGAATGCGATCGCAGGTATCCCGCAGGATCTTCGAAGTAAGACCGTGCGCCAGGCGCGGCTTCGCAGAGAGAATCGATATCGGATACGTGAGTTCCGACATCGGCTGGCCGAATCGCACCGGGCAGTTGAGATACCGCTTGTAAAGATGGGCGTGGTCTGGAGCGGAATACGAAAGCGAAGCGCTAACGGGAAGATAAATGTCGTTTTCGACCACGGCTCTCAGATGCGTCGCGAGTTGGGCCAACTGTTGCTCCACGAGAAAACGTAGCAACGCGTCGGGATACGTGACCGCCGCATTCATCGGGAAAATCCACGATACGTAATCGCCCTCTTCTCGCCACGACATGGAAAGAAGCGGTGTTGCGAGCCGGTGGTATTTGACAGCCACCTGAAAGTATTCGCGAATCGTGGGACTGCATACCAGGGCGAATCCGTACATCCCATACGCCGACAATGGAATTCGGCTGCCAGTACGAAAAGGGGTCTCGGGGTTTTTCGATAGCTGTAAAGCGTTGCGGCACACCGTAATGTACTGACGAACGGAGGTGCGCGTTTCAGGATCCGAAAGACTCTCAGACGACAGGCCGGTGCCTGACAGGCTCGCTTCGCGCGCAATGCCCTGTTCCTCGAGAACCTCAACAAGGGCTGCTACCTTGTAAGGCGCGTAGCGTTTTTCGTTCCAAAGAGGCAGTTCCATGACACCCAAATCCCTGTCCGAAAAGAACACTCTTATGTCCGAATTAAACCTGTGCAGCCCAATTGTGCATCATTAGCATTCCGTTTTGGAAGTGGTTTCTGCGAGTTTTTTTGAAGTAGTCGCGAGACACGCTCCTGAATGGCATTGCGGATCGCTGTCATCGCCGCGGGATCTGATCGGGTAACCCAGCTTTGCGTGGTCTGGCGCGGTGTTTGCGATGCATAGAAGGTGTTCAACAGCAGGATGTGAGCCGCGAGCCGAAGGCCTCGTCGGTCGCAAACCCGCATTTGAAGAAGGAGCCCAACAGGCCCGAGCCTGCCTTCAGCTCAGATCGGATATCTTATGCAAGAGTTCGTTATCGTAGCAGCTAAGCGCACGGCAATTGGAGGATTTCAGGGGACACTTAAAGACACTTCGGCGGTTGACCTCGGTGTCGTTGCAACCAAGGCGATTCTGGCCGGACTGCCCGCCCAAGACATTGCAGATGTGATTGTCGGCAATGTTCTGCAGGCGGGCAACGGCATGAATCCAGCCCGTCAGATCGCTCTCAGATCCGGTCTTCCTGATGAGGTGACCGCGCAGACAATCAACCGGGTTTGCGGAAGTGGTCTGCAGGCAGTCGTATCGGCAGTGCAAGGTCTGCAATGTGGAGAGGGCAAGTTATACCTCGCGGGGGGCACTGAAAGCATGTCGCGTGCCCCCTATCTTCTGGCGCAGGCACGCGCCGGATACCGTTATGGCTCCGGCGAACTGGTCGACAGCATCCTTAGCGAGGGCCTGACCGATCCCACTCTCGTTTCTGCGATGGGTGTTACGGCGGAAAATATTGCGGAACAGTACGGGATCACCCGCCAAGAGCAGGATGCTTTTGCGTTCGAAAGCCAGACACGCGCAGCAAAGGCATTGAAGGATGGAGTCTTCGCCTCGGAGATTGTTCCGGTTCCCATTAAAACCAAGAAGGCCATCGTCGAGTTCGCGACGGATGAACATCCCCGCCCGGATTCCACGCTGGAAGTGCTGGCAAAGTTGAAGCCGGCCTTCAAACCGGATGGGACGGTAACTGCAGGAAACTCCAGCGGCTTGAACGATGGCGCGGCGATGCTGGCCGTGACCACCGGGGAGTATGCCACGAGTCATGGACTACCAATGCTGGCGCGCATTCTCTCGTATGGCCTGGCCGGGGTCGCCCCGGCAGTCATGGGACTCGGTCCGGCAGCGGCGGTGCCAATCGCCTTGAAGAAGGTGGGCCTGACCTTGAGCCAAATCGATCTCTTCGAATTAAACGAAGCGTTCGCCGCGCAATCGATTGCAGTCATTCGTAAACTTGATCTTGACCCGGCCAGAGTCAACGTCAACGGTGGAGCAATTGCGCTTGGACATCCCATCGGCGCTTCCGGTGCTCGCGCGCTCGTAACGCTGATTCATTCGCTAAGGAGGCTGGGAAAGCAGTATGGTGTTGCCAGCCTGTGTATTGGCGGCGGTATGGGAATCGCAGTTGTAATTTCGGCTGCGTGAAGCGTGTAGTGGTTACGTAGTTACGGGGGCAAGAACGTGAATAAAGTAATCAACTCTCCAGATGCCGCGGTCGCTGATTTGCGGGACGGCATGACGGTCATGCTGGGCGGCTTCGGGCTTTGTGGCATTCCTGAGAACCTGATAGCTGCGGCGATCCGTAAAGGCCTCAAAGGTCTTCACACCATCAGCAATAACATGGGCGTCGATGGATTCGGGATGGGCTTGATGCTTGAAGCTGGCATGATTGCTTCGCATATTGGAAGCTATGTTGGCGAAAACCGCCTGCTCGAAAAGCTTGTAATCGCCGGCCAGTTAGACCTGACTTTGATTCCGCAGGGCACGCTCGCCGAACGGATTCGTGCTGGCGGCGCTGGCATTCCGGCTTTTTATGTGCCTGCCGGCGTCGGCACCGTTGTTGCCGAAGGCAAGGAAGTTCGGGAATTCGACGGAAAGCCCTACCTGATGGAGCGAGGTTTGCATGCTGAAGTCTCGCTTATCAAGGCCTGGAAAGCGGACTGTCATGGCAATCTTGTCTACCGGAAAACAGCTCGCAATTTCAATCCTGCAATGGCCACTGCCGCGGATCTGACGATTGCCGAGGTTGAGGAACTCGTTGGGCCGGGCGAGTTGGATCCAGATCGGATCGACACTCCCGGTATCTACGTGGACAGGGTCGTCGTTGGACCCGAGTTTAAGAAACCCATAGAGTATCGCTTTATTGCGGAGTACGTGCAGCGATGACAGAAAACAATGGAGTGTCGCAAGAATCTCCTTTTACGCTTACGGGAAAGACCGCCATTGTGACGGGAGGCGGACGGGGCATCGGCAGGGCCATCGTGCACCGGTTGGTGTCAGCTGGCGCCAATGTGCTCGCTTGCGATTTGGATCAACAGGCATTGCAGGAGACCCAGGCGTCCGCCCGCGATTCCAATCGTGTCGCACTCATAGGCGGCGACCTGATGGAGCCCGCCTTTCCGCAGCAGGTCGTAGATGCCGCGCTCAAATCCTTCGGCTCCATCGATATTGTTGTTAACTGCGCTGGCTTCAGCTGGGACAGCGTTATCCAGAAAACTTCCGATGAACAGTTCCTCGCAATGTTGAATATTCACGTCGTTGCGCCGTTTCGTTTGCTGCGCGCCGCTTCTGACTATCTTCGTGCAACCGCCAAGCGCGAAACTGCAGCCGGCCAGCGTGTGATGCGCAAGGTCGTCAATATCACTTCCATATCCGGAACAGAGGGGAATCCTGGCCAGGCAGGCTACTCCGCGGGCAAGTCAGGAGTCATTGGACTCACCAAGACGCTGGCGAAAGAGTGGGGCCGGTACAACATCAATGTGAACGCCGTTGGCTTCGGCCTCATTCAGACGCGCATGACGCAGCCTCTCACGCCCGAAGCAAAAATCGAGATGGCGGGAAAAGAGATTCCCATCGGTGTCCAGCCTGCCATGCTCGACTCCATCGCCGCCGCATGTCCGCTCGGACGCATCGGAACTCCCGAAGAGGCGGCGGGCGCGGTGCTCTTCTTCTGTTCTCCGTTATCTGACTACGTTACCGGCGAAGTGCTTATCTGCAGCGGGGGATATCATTTTTGATGCGACAGCCCGGTCGCGCTTAATGTTTTGTCCCGAATGGAATATCGGGAAGGGGTATCAAAGTGAACGGTAAAGAGCTTATCGCAAGGCGAATTGCCCGGGAGCTGAAGGACGGCTTCTATGTCAACCTTGGCATCGGTCTGCCCACCACCATCGCGGCCTACGTGCCGTCGGGAATCGAAGTCATTCTGCAATCGGAGAATGGCCTGCTGGGAATTGGCCCACCCCCACTTCCGGGCGAGGAAGATCCCGACCTGGTCAATGCCGGTAAACAACCGGTGACCATCCTCCCTGGGTCAAGCTTCTTCTCAAGTGATCAGTCATTCGCCATGATCCGCGGTGGGCACATGAACATGAGCATCCTGGGAGCTATGCAGGTTTCCTGCCGCGGCGACCTTGCCAACTGGACGATTCCCGGGAAGATGGTGAAGGGTATGGGTGGCGCGATGGATCTTGTCGCGAGCGCCGCTCACGTGATCGTCGCAATGGAGCACAATGCGAAAGACGGCGCCTTCAAGATCGTCGAGGAGTGCTCGTTGCCTCTCACAGGGAAACGCGTCGTGCACGACATCGTTACCGAACTGGGTTGGTTCCACGTGTCTGCCGAGGGACTTGTCATGCAGGAGATCGCTCAGGATGTGACGAAAGAAGCGGTCGAACATCGGACGGGATGCCACGTCCACTTTTCTTCAGATCTCCGCCCCATGCTCCCGGTCTAGACTCATTCATTATGTTCCGGCCTCTGCCACCACGCGAACCACCAGCTTGCCGAAGTTCTTGCCTTGCAGCAGACCCATGAATGCCTCAGGAGCGTTCTCCAATCCGCTCACGATATCCTCGCGGTATTTGATCTTCCCTGCCTCGAACCATTCCGTCATCTGCTTCCGGAACTCCCCAAAGTGCGATCCATAATCGTCGAAGATGATGAATCCCTGCACCCGAATCCTCTTCTTTAACACAGCCGTCATCACCTGCGAGGTTCGGCACTTGCTCTCAGCCGCCGGGTCGCCGTTGTAGGTGGCAATCAGCCCGCACACGGGAATGCGCGCCCGCGCATTGAGCAACGGAAGCACGGCATCGAAAACCAGCCCACCAACATTCTCGTAGTACACATCAATGCCTTTCGGGCACGCCGCAGCCAACTCTTCATGCAGTTTTGGACCACGATGATCAAGGCAGTTATCGAATCCAAGCTCCTCCACCGCGTAGCGGCACTTTTCCGCTCCGCCTGCAATCCCCACTACGCGGCATTCCTTCAGCTTCGCAATCTGTCCCACAACTGAACCCACGGCACCTGTCGCCGCGGCAACCACTACCGTCTCGCCCGGCTTCGGCTGCCCAATATCCAGCAGCCCCATATAAGCCGTGAATCCTGGCATGCCCAGCACGCCCAGCGCATAGGAAGGCTTCGCCGGTTGCGCTCCCAGATTCAAGATGCCTCTACCATCTGAAATCGCGTACTCCTGCCAGCCGTTCTGACTGAGGACCCAGTCGCCAACAGCAAATCCCGGCACGTCTGAAATCTCCACCCGGCTCACAGTCGCGCCCACCAGCAATTCCCCAATACCCACGGGCGGCGCGTAGGAAGGCGCGTCACTCATTCGTCCACGCATATACGGGTCAAGGGACAGATACACCGTCCGCAACAGCATCTTCCCCTCATCCGGGGATCGGAGCGTCTCGGTCTCCATGCGAAAATCTGAAGCCACAGGAGCTCCCACGGGCCGTGAGGCAAGGACGATTCTCCGGTTTGTTCTTTCTTTCATGTGCAATACTCCTCTTCTACTCTTCAGCAGGCTGAACCATTGGGTGCCACAAGGAGGGTACCACTGCGCCGGGCTTGGGTAGCAAACGACTGGCCGAGGGCCCGGGTTCGCTAAAGACTCAGGCCGCCGAACTGGACTGGATCAGGGGTTTCAATTCACGAACTCTCGTTCTGCTTCACCCCAATGGAGATTTCCGTTTGTTGGCGCCGGCTTCGAGAAGATGGATCGCGAAACAATTTCTAGGAGATTCAGGCGCACAGTCAACTGAGGCCGCGAAAGTCGGGCATCTCGGGCCGCACTCTTTCCGGCACACTCATCGCTGATGGCTTGACCCAGCGGGCACAACGATACCCATCCAGCAGAAGACATTGCAGCAAGCAGATATCAGAACAACCATGAGGATTGACGGGGAAGTTGTTGCGGATGAGATGACTACCGCAGGCATGAAAACCGCTCAGATTGCTTTTCAGAAAATTGGAGCGCAGACGGAGCGCGGCGGGAGCTAAGTTATTGATTTATTGGCTCCTCAGGTAGGGCTCGAACAGTCCTTCCGCATCCAGCCCCTTGCGCAAATCCACATGGATTTTGCCACAAATACTGGAAAAAGCAAGGGCTGCGCCACTTCTCCTTCGGCACCGACCACATCTTCTAGAATCGCTGAAATCGCGCAAATGGGCATACCGGCAGTACAAAAGCAGTACATTTTTTCGGGGTTGACTCTTCAATGCTCGGTTGGACCGCTTCCGCCGCGCCTGCTCGGAGTATCAACCGCAAATAAACTTCGCCGGTTGTCGCGAAAAAGCATCCTCTTTCCCACTATTAACATGGAGTCGTTTGAAGATTCACCAGATGCTGAATGTCATGGTGGATATTCGATCATGCGATAGCTGGTGGCAAGGGAATGGAGAACCCGTCTATTGCACCCACGAACACGCCTCTTCCTTTGCGAGCAACGCAATACGTGCGCATGTCCAGCCGCTTCGTCCTTACTGGGAAACCGGGCTTTACTCGAAAATCGGGATAATGTTCAGATTTGCGACCAACCGTATAAAACCAGAACTAAGTCTAGGGGGCGCCAGGTACTAATCAGGAGCATTCGGCGCCGGAAAGTGTGCGTTCGGCCTCTACCTTTCACGTGGCCGCGGTTCCGATTTGGTGTGAACAAATCCATTTACGATGGACATTACGCCCTGTACCGCGAGCTTTTCCTGCTCGGCTGCGCTTTCCTGAAGTACGCCTCTCAGATCCAATTGCAGAATTCCATGGAGCAGAGACCATGCGCAAAACGCAGCCTTGGCGCTTCCGGGTTGGCGATTCGTTGGTGGAATTCTATCTGGAAACGGGCCGACGCGTGCGAGGGCTCGATCCCTACCTGCGGGAAGCGCATATCGGGATGGGATGTGCTTTGGAGAACTTCTTGTTGTGTGCTGCTGCCAGTGGTTTCGCGACCGCAGTCTCCCATGTGGAGGGAGCGCTAGGCGCGCAGTCGAGCGTGTCGCCGTTGCAGATGGTGGCTCGGGTGTACGGACGAGTTCATGCGTTCTTCGTGAACGCGGAATTGTACAGGTAACCGCCCCAGCCGTTGGAATGTATACCTGCCAGTTCAAAATTGAACATCATTTTATTCTGAACTCGCGGATGCTTAATCCATGTGGCTTGTTTGGTGCTAACTCGGTGGCCGGCTATGCAGAAGCCCGCGAAACTACTCATCGTCGGCGACGACGATTCGGTGCGTGCCTCTCTGGTACTCCTCTTTTCCAGGCTCGGGTATCTTGTGCGGTCTGGCGCGGGCGGCAGCTCAGGTTTGTCAGAGATCCGGAAGGAAATTCCCGACGTTCTGCTCTCTGACCTGAATATGGTGCGCGTACCTGGCGTGGAATTTCTCAAGGTAGTGCGCAGCTGGCTTCCATCAATTCGCGTTATCGCGATGGCCAAAGCGACCCTGGGCAATTTCATACCGCCTGGGGTTGCTGCCGATGTCATTCTCAGGAAAAGCGCAGGCCCTGCTCAACTCGTCAGAGCCGTGGACGCCATGACTGATCCGAAGCGCCCGGCCTGTCGCCTGAGTATGGAAGATTCCTTTGGATTCCGGTTTCTCGAGGCGATCCCGTCTCATCCCGCCATCGAACAATTGGCGTTCCCTACCCGTCGCGAGATGGCATCCCCCATTGCGCAGAAAGCTCGAGCGGGTGAAATATTCCTGGTGCCAACAATCGTTCCCAATCCTGCCGTTCGCGCTTCATGAAGTTGCTGTTTCGAAAAATCCCACCTCAGATGGTCGTTACGAGCTGGCTATTGCTCCTTGAAGGCATGCACGACAAATCGTTCCGGAGCTGAACCGATGAGATGGAACGGGTAACAGGTAATGAGCGTAAGGGAAGAAGCGGCTGCGGGATCAAGAATTCCGGTATCGTCCGGCGCGACGACCCGCACCCAATCGACCTGGTAACGAGACATGCCCGTTGCGGTTTGAATCTGTATCTCGTCGTTGGTGCGAATGTCTTTGAGTGGCCGAAAGAACGTGTCGCGGTGGCCGGCGATTCCACTGTTACCCGGCTCCCCGGGAAAAGCCGTCCCTTTGATGTGTCCTGCACCGAGCCGCAGAGTTTGAGCAGAGGTCCCCTCAAGAATCGCGATCATCACGCCAAGCCTTGGAATCTCAATGCGGCCGAGAACGTCGCCTTGTTTAGCCGCCTTGATGGGCAGGCCCGCTTCGTGTTGTCGCTGCGCGGCGATTTTCTTATCGAGTATGTTTTCTGCAGCTTCCTGGTAGAACTTTGCATGGAGCAGAGTCATTGCCACATAGGCGACCGCAAAGGCACCTGTAAGGAACAGCAGCGTCCGCGTGCGATGAAGAAACGTCCGGCCGCGTGCCGCAGTCATTTGCGCTTCAGGTGTGGTCATCATTGTCGGGTGCTTCCGTTCTCACCGGCTGGATTGTTGGAGGCGACGCAATGTTCTTTGCGGGCGCGGACCTTGCGACTGAACGGGCCGAAAGGAGGCGATACTTGCGTATCGCCTCCTGTACAGTCCATCTATTCCAGGCCATATGAGATTCAGACGATCTACCCCTTGGTTGACTTACGGACGGAGTCTCATGAGGCCTGTCATGAGAAGGCCCACGCCGAGCAATAACATTCCGACTAATCCAACGAGCGGAAGCACACTGGCTGTCTGAGGCAGGGCGGCGGTGGCCACTTCATTCGAGGGTGCGGCTGCGGGCTCCGCTGTCACTGTTGGCGCCGCGGTGGCTACTGGCTCTGCTGCAACTGGAGGTTCAATTGGAACAACCGGTGCAACTGGGACTGCAGGAACAATCGCGACCACTGGCTCGGCTGAGACCGCGGGCGCAGACGCCGCCACTGGCTCACCAATCGTGGCAGGAGCCGATGCGGCTGCAGGATCTGCTGTTGCCGGAGGCGTTGATATAGCCGGAGGTCCTATTGCAGCAGTCGGTGTACCTGCGGCAACAGAAATATCCGCAACAGCTGGCGCCGGTTCAGTAACAGGCACAACCGCAACGGCCGGCTCCGCCGCGGGCAGCGAGACCGCAGCGACCGTTGGTACTTCTGCGGAATTGGGCGTTGTTGCTACAGCAGGAACCGCTGCAACAGCAAGTGCTGGGGCAACCATGGACGGTGCGTCCACAACCTGCGCCATCGCAACTGTTTCTCCGCTTGGGCTAACGGCTTCAATCGCGGCCGTCTTTAGAACTGCGACCGATGAATTGGCGAGGGCGACAGAAGTGGAAAGCACCGCTTCGTTGGCCTCCTTGGCTAATTGGCTGGCCCTGGGCTTTTCATAAACAATCGTGTCTCCCCAAGTACGGCCCGGACAATACCAGGCCTTTAGAGCCATAGGATCTGCCGCGGGGCGACCGGTATACACGACGGTAATCAAATCGGGAGCCTTTAAGCGTAAATTCGGAACTCCCAGCATGGTGGTGAATACATGAGAGCCGTCCACACTGGAGATCTGGATGATGTCCCGATCTGAGGAGGATTCGAGAGCCGTGAAGCGATAATCGCCGGCCGGCAAGATCTGGGCGCCAATGCCGGGAACTTCGACGGGCACGCCGAAGGTGACAACTGCGTTACCGGGCTGCTCGTTGGCCTTCGTTGTCGGGGCCACGAGAAGACAGATTACGATGAGGCATAACGTTATTCCGATTCCCTTGAGAAGTTTCATCTCTCTCTCCGTGAGTTTCTCCGACCACTTTGCACGGCGGTTATGATGCATCCTCAAGATGATGTCGGCTTCACTTGAGGTCGCAAGCCGGGGAATCCGGCAGCCTGGGGTTAATCGTGTACCGATCAAGCGCAAGTGTTACGCGCGCATCGGAACATTGCTGCGCAATATTGACCACACCGTGATCGGGTGAGAATTGATTGGGGGAGTTACGAGCTCTGATGCTGCGATTAGACTCAGACGGTCAAACGCAGGGTCGCAGAGATGAGCTTGTCTGTTCTCTAACCGCCCTTTGGATTACGAATCTCTGAGGCACATTCAACGGCACGACCGTTTCAGAGAAGTTACATCGCGGGCACTCCATCGCGCCCACTTTGAATGCTTCAGCACACGCAACGCCCTGGCTTACAACTTTCGACCGCTTTCAGGTCACCCATTAGAACCAGATGCAGCAACCGGCTGCCCGCGTTTCTGTGCAATGTTGCTCAGACCACCAAAGCCGTAAATGGGAAACTTACTCCTAACTGGCGGTGCACTCGGCTCTCACATTTTGATATCACAACAATCACGAGGCCTGCCTGACAAGGCACGCGAAATACCTCGATCGGGAGGTGACTTTTGCGCTTCCCTCGATTCATCAACTCGACTGCCTGCGTCTCCATTCCCACAAAGGCAGCCACTCGCTTCGGTACTCGGATCTACACAGTAACTTCTCAATCCAAGATGGAGCCACATGATCACCTCAACTCTTCCGGTTTCGTTGCTTGATTCAACATGCATCCATCCCCTGGGACGCGAATCTACCAAAGCCCAGGGAAAGCGCCAGCAGACCGATGTTATCGATCGTGCCAAGACCGGCGATCATGATGCATTCTCTGAGCTTTACTATCAGCACAAGCGGCGCGTTTTTGCAATCTGTATGCGCATGGTGCGAGACTTCACGCTTGCCGAGGATCTCACCCAGGAAGCATTTCTTCAGGTCCATCGAAAGATCGCATTCTTTCGCGGCGACTCTGCCTTTACCACGTGGCTTCATCGACTCGCTGTCAACACTGTGCTGATGCACTTGCGAAAGCGCGCACTCGCTGTTGTATCGCTCGATCACCTCATTGAAGAGGTCCCGGAAGAGCGTGCTGGCCGTAGCTTCGGCGCTCGTGATCTGATGCAAGCCGGCGTAGTCGACCGCCTCGACATTGATCGCGCCTTGACTGCGATGGCGCCCGGGTACCGCAGCATCTTTCTCTTGCACGATATACAAGGTTTTGATCATGCTGAAATTGCGACTCTGCTCAAGTGCACTCGCGGTAATACCAAATCCCAACTGCATAAGGCACGGAAGGTGCTCCGTGGCGCTCTGACCCCAAGAGCCGAAGCAAGTCGCCACGCAAATGATCTGTTCCTGGTGCCGAACCGGCAGCAAGCAGCACGAAAGGTAGGATCGAAGCAAGATGACGTTGCCTTGATGGCCTAGTTGACGGCGATAGCACCAGCCACGTAGCGAGACCCGTCGAAAGTCGCTGTCACTCTGACTTCATCTCCTTCGCGCAAGGTCTGACTTGTCGGGATCTTGGAGGCGTCAAAGAATATCTGGTAACTCTTTTGATCCCTCGGGTCGGCCAGGACCAATACTCCTGAATGCATATCAACAGAGGAGAGGCTTCCGCCGAACACAAATATCGAACCCGGAACTGCCAGGACCGAAATCCGGCTCGCAACGCCTCGCTTGTTTCCGTTTGACTCGAACGTGAGCGAAATAAGAGTTCCCTTGACAAGATCCCACGATCCTGAGCGCACCGAGGACAGATCGCCCTGCCCCACGCGAATAATTGGTGTGGTCAGGGGCACGAGGAATTTGACTTGATCGCGAGACGCCGCTGCACTAACAATCAACTCATTCGATTCAGGGTTGTAACTCAGTACCTGTCCCTGGAACTCACCATCCGGCGCGCGCGACCGCAAATGAATACTGAGCGCAAACACCTCGGTTCCATCCAGAACAGTCTGAATCGAAGCGTTAGTATCGGAGCGCAGATCGTGCAAGGGGAGCTTCTTTCCGTCGAGAAATACCAGAGTGCGCTCGTCAAACACGATCGTCATCGGTTTCTGACCGAAGGCTTTTAGCCGCAGTTGATCACGCACCGGATCCACATTCTGGATCTCGCCTCCTATGATCGTGCTCTTTCCGCGTGGCGCTGCCGGCAGCGCAGGCACGTTTGCTGATGCACTCTCAGTCTCCAGTGCAGGCTGTGTATTTGAGCTTTGCTCTGACTTTGCGCCTGCGACGAACATCTGGGCAACTAGAGCTCCACCTATCACCAGTAGTGCAAGAGAACGATCCATTTAGCTCACTCCTCATCAACTGATACTTCAAAGCACAAGTAGTTTGATGCATCGATGCAGTTTCGGTGGCCTGCTACAACTTTCGGAGTAACGATTATCGCGCTCTGCTGATGCCGCAGTTATGCAGCACGCATCCAACTAAGTGTGCCCCCTGACACCTTCCTCCGTCGGCCGCACCGAAAGGTCAGAAGAGCACAATGCCCAAGACACTACTTATGCTGATTGCAGTTGCCGTGGCCGTCTCGTCCCTGGGAACGCCTGATGCCTTTGCGCGCGACACTCTAAGAATCACAATTGCAAGGCACAGCGAGCTGACTCCTGTACAACGCCTTAACCGGGAGGGAGTGAGCGCTGTTCAGAGGCATCAATACGACAAGGCTGAAGCGCTTTTCTATAAGGCATATCTTTATGATCCCGCCGATCCCTTCACACTGAATAATCTGGGATACATATCCGAATTACAAGGCCAGTTGGATCGCGCCCAGAGATTCTATGCGCTGGCGTCCGAACAAGGTTCCAGCGCCACCATCGACAAGAGCAATGCGAAGAAACTCGAAGGCAGATCGATGGGATTCGCATTCGAGAGCCTCCACGACGTTCCAATGCGAGTCGACAGAATGAACGTGGACGCTATCACGCTTCTCTCGCAGACTCGAGGATTCGAGGCCATCGCTCTTCTGCACGAAGCACTGTCTCTAGACCCCCAGAATCCCTTTACGTTAAACAATCTTGGAGTAGCCCACGAAGCGATCGGAGACTATGACGATGCGCTGAAATACTACGGAGTGGCAGCTGATATGCGCTCCACAGAACCGGTGATCGTCACGCTGGATCGTTCATGGAGAGGAAAACCAGTTAGTGCAATGTCTGCCGAAAGCGCGCGACGGCTCGAAGAGCGGATCCAGAAGATGGACCCTGCAGAGGCGCATGCTGTCATGTTTACCCTGCGCGGAGTCACGGCGGTTAATAAGAACAATTGGCTTGAAGCGAGAGAAGACTTTCTGCAAGCTTATTCCCTCTATCCGGCGAGCGCATTTTCGCTTAACAACCGCGGGTACGTAGCGGAAATGGATGGCGATCTCGAGACAGCGCAGTTCTTTTATGACAGAGCGCGGAAGGCCGAGGATTCGAAAGACCTGGTTGGGCTCGCGACTTTGCAGTCAGCTGAGGGCAAATCACTTCTCACGGTCGCAGCGGATAGCAATCAACAGGTTGATGGCGAGCTTGACATATACAGCCAGGGTCGCCACCGGCAAACCGGCCCAATTGAATTGATGCCCCGAATCACTGCCCCGGATGGAGTCTCGAGTTTACGGCCAGAGACTCCTTCGCGTTCTGATGTCCCGCCAGCAGCAGCAACAACTGTGGCGCTTTCATCTCGCTAAGCTCAGAGAGGACCCAACGAACATGTTCAAGTCCGCCGCGCAGTTTCCAGTTCATGAATCGATGACTCTACTTTCCCGCCTGCTGCTTGTTCCACAGAATAGCAACAATGAATGCTCATCGATGGTTGTCGCACTGAGATCGGAGCTTCGCAACATTAGCCGGGAAGCATTTCACGATTTGTTAACCTTGGCCGAATCGAATCACGTGGTTGTGCGCGGCCTGGAATTGTTTCTCAAGATGATGCCTGAGGCAAAGGACGACATCCGTGCTGAGTGGGCACGGAGCGCCCTTTCGACCGAGCGGGCTCGCATTGCAGTGGCTCTGAGTTTTCTGAGTGTGATTTGTGCGGCGCTGGAGTCAGAGAAACATGATGTTGCCGTGATCAAGTCGCTTGATCACTGGCCCGATCTTGGCAGTGACCTCGATCTATACACAAATGCGTCCCTCGAAGACATATCAAGGCTCATGAAGGAACGTTTCGGCGCTCAGATTGCCAGTCGGAGCTGGGGAGACTGCCTGGCGGGAAAATGGAACTTCTCAATCCCAGGACTCCCTGAGGCGGTCGAAATTCACATGGGCCGCCTGGGACAGACTGGAGAGCAAGTCGCAGTTGCCTCACGCCTGACGAAACGGTCGCGGATCGTCATGATCGGTGATTGTGCCTTTCGCGTCCCATCCGTGTCGGACCGGGTGATGATCTCGACACTTCAGCGAATGTACCGTCATTTCTACTTTCGCTTGTGCGACATCGTCGATTCGGCAGAGTTGTTGGATGCAGGCGAAATTGACTTCGAGGAATTGCGCTCGTCCGCGACGAATGCCGACATCTGGGAAGGCGTCGCGACCTATCTCGCGATTGTTTCGGACTATGTGAAACAGTATCGCGGCTCAGCGCTTGAACTGCCCCAGTTCGTGAGATCTTCGGCGCGCTTTGGTGGCGATCAGGTCTACTACAGTCGTGGCTTCTTGCGGGTCCCCATTATGCCGCAATCTGCCAAATTGTACGGAACCCAGCTTGCCGGCCTATTACGAAAGGGGCAATTACAAAACTGCGCCCGTCTCAGCCTGCTTCCATGCCTTGCTACGGCCGCTGTCGTGGGACAAAAACTTACTGGAAGCGATAAGGGAATCTGGTAAAGTGCCCATTCAGTCTCGGACCATCCGCATTTGGAATCGCGGGGTCAGAGCCGTCAGGTTGCTATTGAACAGTGGTTAACGGAGAGAGGAGTTGCCGGGTTTTCTGCCTCCGGCAAAATACTATGGGCAATCTCGACACGACGAATCCCAAGCCGAACTTAGGCGCCAGGAACTCGAGCCAAGGAATGCAGGAAGTTTGCGCTTCCTCACGGCCAGCCGTGGAGCTCCGCCTGCAAAAGGAGTATTACTCGATCTCGCGTAGGCCAAGTCGGCTGATTTCGCGCCCGATATTCACTGCTGATCCACTTGCGTTCAAGCGCGACAAGAAATCGAGCGCGATCTCCTTGGTGGTCCATGTTGTCATTATCGGTCTTGTATTATCGCTGGCGCTGAAAGCTCACAGGATCATCGCGCTGCAGCCGGATACGATTGTAACGCCGGTGGACTTCAATGTTTCCATTCCCCCCATGATCTTACCTGTGGCGAAACTGGAGGGCGGAGGGGGCGGCGGTGGAGCGCATGAGATAGTGGAAGCCACCAGGGGACAGCTGCCGACGATTGTGAAGCTCCAGACCATGGCGCCACAGGTCATCAGGATCGATCAACCTAAATTGGCGATTGAGCCTGCTATGCAAGTGAAAATGCCTGAATCAGACAATCTGCCTACTCTCGGCATGGCGCACTCCCAACAAGTTTCTCTTGCCTCTCAGGGCAGGGGCAGCGGTTCGGGACTTGGCCAGGGCCTGGGCGGCGGCATTGGCATGGGTCACGGCAGCGGAGCGGGTCCGGGCAGCGGCGGAGGCTACGGCGGCGGCCTGATGAGCGTAGGCGGCGGAGTGGCCGCACCAGAGCTCCTTCATTCAGTCGAGCCGGAATTCACCGAAGATGCACGTAGAGCAAACTTTCAGGGGATCGTCTCGATCAGGCTTATTGTCGATTCGCAAGGAAATCCGCAAGACGTTCAGCTTGTCCAGCATCTGGGCATGGGGTTGGACGAAAAAGCCATCGAAGCAGTGAGGCAGTACAAGTTCAAGCCAGCCATGTATCAGGGACATCCTGTATCAGTCCAGATTGTCATCGAAATGAGCTTCCATCTGCATTGATCGTAGGGCCCGCAACGAACTTAATGAAATGAACGTTGGATGATCTACCCGGCGATAGGCCATAGTCAAACAATCACTGCGTGGCGATTTGCGCAGTCTGCGAATGCAGAGGCAAAGGCGCTGGCTTCCGAGCAAAGTATCCCCGGCGCGTCCTCACGATCATCTTACCGTGCTTTGGCGCACTCGCCTCGACACGCACAACCCGGTAGCCGCCCATGCTCGCGGGGTTGGCGGAATGATAGCCAATGGTGTATTGTCCCCGAATATCGCGCGCGACATCTGTTGCGATACCATCCACATCCTGCAAAGAACGTGGAAAGTATGCAATGCCGCCCGTCTCCTGCGACAGCTTCTCGAGGGCGTCACGCGCACGCTCCGATTCTTCCTTGTCGGCGCCGAAAAGAAGCCCGATGGAATAGACTACCGGTCCCCCCAGGTCCTGCACACGCCGAATGGCCTGCTCAAGGTCAAGTCTCGACGCATTGTCCGCTCCGTCCGTGATGACAAGCAAAACCTGCTTCGGTAGCTTTGCGTGATTGACCAATTCATCCGCTGAGGCTGCCACCGCATCGTAAATCGCAGTTGTGCCCTTGGAGTCGAAGTGCGAGAGCCCTCGATTCAGTGCGCCGATGTCGGAGGTAAAGGCCTGGTCGAGAATGGCGCGATCAGAGAAATTCACGATGAATGCAGCATCCTGCGAATTTGAGGCTTTCAACAAGTCCAGCGCTGCTGCGTTAACCGCCGCGCGCTTGTCGCGCATCGAACCTGAATTATCAACAAGAATGCCCATTGAGACGGGCTGATCCTGATGCAGAAACGAACTAGTTGCCTGAGGTACGCCATCCTCCCAAACGCGGAAGTCACCGCGGCTCAAATCCTGGATTGGCTGACCTTTTTCGTCGACTACAGCGCAGGTTAAAAGAACCTCATCCACATCCTTGTGCATGGTGTAGCTTCCGTCCTGGCGCTTCTGAATCGCGCCCGGACCGGCTGGGGAGAGAGGCGATGTCAAGCTCACTGGCGCGATTACTTCGGAATCCGGCGAGACGATCGGATCGTGATCGGTGTCTAAACGCTGTTGAACCTCCGGAAGCGTTGGATCGCGCATGGGAACATGCATTGTGGGCTGCGCCTGTGTGGACGCTGCGGGCAGGACCTGGCAAAGTAATGACCGAGCACTAAAGCCCAGCAGGACCAGGCCCGCCAATGCCATGCCCGAAGTCGCAATCAATCTCGTCATTCCTCTTAAACGCAACGCAATGTCGCTAAACGCGAGTAACCGTATTTGCCTGTAAGCCGATTCCATGACAACTCCGAACGATGACAGAGATCTGTCCTTCGTGAAACTACGAGTTTGCAGTGTGGGCCTATTGTTCCACGCCATCAAGCTGTCCTATCAACGCTCCAGACTACTGAGAAATTGGACTCGAGGCGATAGCCGGTGGTTGCTTCGCTGGGCTGATCTGATCCATCGGCAATTCCAGCGAAAACATAGAAGTTGAGTCCCGATCAGCCTGCACCCAGATGCCGTGAAAGGCATCCCGCAGTTCCGGGTGCAGTGCCAACAGTGCAATCATCAACTCTGTCACCTGCTTTCGGGCGGTTGGTGGATCGCGCAACTGGGCGGCCTGATTCGTGTCAGGAATGTAGTGGACTTCGAGGTCCAGCGGACCCAATAGAACCGTGGTATCGATTGTCGTCACTTGAAACACAGAGCCAGGCGCAGCGAGCATCAGTGGCTTGGTATCAGGAAGATCTCCCGGACGAACGTGATCGACTTCCCGTTTCAGTTTTTCGAGGTTAGGACTCGACAGGAAGTCCACCGGCTCGAGACAATAAGCCGCTACGCGATAGTAGAACCATGCATCCCACGCCATGCTTTTCTGAGCATAGTCACGCGCCGTCACCCAATACCATAGGCCATTGTGACCGGCTTCGATCATCGGCCTGCTGAAGAAGCCCCCAAGCATCCAGCGGTGCTCAGCCGTCTCAGACAGGATCAGTGAGATCTGCTGCGGCTGCGACACGCCTGAAGCGTGAAGGATGGTCAAAGCATATTTTCCTGTTGGGAGGTTTGTAAGATTGAACACGACGACTGGCGATCCACAATAGAAATCTGTACGAGCTGCGTTCTGGGGTTCCGTCGAAGCATCCAGCAAATAGAGGCTATCTACAGTGATGGCCGCCTGCTGCACAAGAGGCTTCAAAGTTCCTACTGAACTAGCGATTCCATCGAAATCTTCCGCCACCGCAGGAATCGTACTCTGGCGAAGCGCTTGAACGTCCCCACTTTGCACCTCGCCGACCATTGCGCGAGCAGCGCTCACCAAGGCATCACGTTCTGCTGCCGTCATTTGCGACTGCGTCTTGCAGGAGGCTGCCTTGACATTGAGGGGCAACATCAATAATCCAGGAGCAAGAAGCAAGAACATCGTACACGGCAAGTACCGGTAATACGGGAACATGGCTGCACCCTTCAGTGAAGTCGTCTTGCAGGCAAAGGTGATCATCGAGCCGGCATACTAATATGATGCGAGAAACCACTAGGCAGGGCGTAATGCCGGCGGGATCTCGCGAAGTCTCCGCGGCACGGCTGGATTGAATTGCCCAATAGATGTTCGGACTTCTGGTATGCGGATTTGATCTACGGCTCAGTTTCCGGCGAATTCGAAAGAGATATTGCAAGTCTTGCCTACAACTTTGGTGGGCCCGCAATTAGCTTGCCTGCGCGGTCATGTCTTGCTCACGAACCTTGGATCACTTTGATTCTGTTGTTCTAAGGGGAACATTTGAAGCAGCGTCGATTCAAATACCTCACTTTTCTAAGTGGCCACTTAGGAGTCTATCTATCTTTGGTAATCATGCACTTTCACCGGGATATTGCATACTTATAGACACAACTAACTCATTTTCTGCACCTTAGAGTTATTTTCGCTATTTATTGAATTATTCGCATTACGCCCCCAAAAAGTGTACTGTTTTATACAGACATTCGGTTAAATATATGCACCACGGTCTGGAATTCGAGACCCAAGCGGAGAAGCCGATCAGCCGCCAGCCACCTTTTTGACGAATACCAAAAAGGCTCGTTAGCGTCTGTTGCATACCAGAGCTAGATCTCGGCTCGTATCTCCTTTGCCTTTGCATCCGCCGAATGAGGAAAGAGAAATGCTTGCTTTGTCAGGCCTTGGGCTCATCTGGAGGAGCTGAAACGTCTTGGTGGGCATCAATCGCGGGATTGATGAGATCACTTCGTTGATTCCACACTGTTTGGCCGACTCGTTTCGCCGCCAGGCGCCAATGAAGCAAGAAAGAGAAGCTGCTCTGCGCCGAGAAAGAACAGAAGGAATGGACGCACTCTGTCGGTGCCCTTCCTCCCGGCATTGATCAAAAACGATGCATATGGGCTGATCCTGCGCTTGCTTTGGGTCCACAGGATAGTTGTGCCCGTAAATCCTGGACGAAGGAGTTTTTGTGAAGACTCGCCGTTATTTCGCATTTTTACTGCTGATCCTTTCGGGATGTGGCGGCGCAGTTAATACGCCGCTCACGCCCAAAGCCGCCACCCAGACCACTGTCCAAGCCAGAACGGTGATCTCCAACATCCAGACTGCAACGGGAAACTGGCGCAGTTGGGTTCAGCTGCCACCAAACTCCGCTGACTGCCTGACACCGTGTTCAGGTACCTCAATCGAAGAGATATTCAAGGTCGCGGATCCATCTTTGAGCGGGGACGCAACGATGTTCGAACTGAACCCTGCCAGCCCGTATGCGGATGCACTGTTCTCCGCACAGTTGATCGGCCAGAATTCCCCGCAAACGCCGGACTCCGGCCACACTCTCTTGCCCACTATTCATAACTTCATTTATGACAGTTACTTCTATGTGACGAAGGACAGTATCACCCAGGTGCTGGAATTCGATATAAGCATGTACATGAACGGCGCCGGAATGATCTGGGGAACCCAGTGCAACCACCTCGGGGATGGAGACTGGGACATCTGGGACAATGTAAACAACCTGTGGGTTTCAGCGGGCGTACCATGTCAGTTCGTCAAAGGCTGGAACCATGTCACGCTCAATCTACAGCGGGAATCCGACAATTCGCTGCTCTACGAGTCCATCGCTCTGAACGGATCGACTTACGCGCTCAACAAGACCTATCCTCCGGGAGTTGCCGATCCGTCCTGGTGGGGTGTAACGGCGAACTACCAGATGGATGGGAACGCCGCGTTTGCCGCAAATACAACGTATGTTGACAACTTCAGCGTTACCTATTGGTAGACGCTCGTTTTCCACGCCGCTGACATCTGAATCGCATTCGGTGGTTTCTGATGAAACACTCGGGAGCGATCGCACACCGCAACCGTATTCATGACGGCCCGTTCCTTTCAATGACAGCCTGAATGCAATGCATCTCCGGACATTTCGAGCTCACGATAACTAGTCGTGAACGTGAGTGTAATTTCTACACGGTCTTCAACTACTTTCTCGATGGATCGAGCACAATTTACCTCCGCTGCCAAGTGGTTGGTCATCATTTGTATTTATTTCGATTATTTATTGATAAATACCGCGCCGAAGCCCAAATAAGTGTACTGTTCTATACAGACATCCAGAACATGACCTTTATCTTGGGCTAAAGCGCATTACTTAAGTTTGGATATCAAGTGAGAGCCGGGGCCGTAGGTGAGCATGCAAGGGGGCTCAGTTAGATATCTCCGGCATCGAGGCACAATTGTGAGGCGTATCTATTCTATCGGTAAGCTTCCGCAAGCGCCGAAACCGAGATAGGAAGTGCTTTCAAGCGTTCTTGCACGGGTTGGGTTTTGTTCCATCGGATCCAGTCATTGTCGCGCACGCTTAGTTCATTGACAGCAATTATGCTTCTTCCTCGCACCTGCTGTTTTGCATCGTTGATTTAAGCCAAGGTGTTCTATCTCCATTCTGACGGAGCGCAGCAGCAATAAGCTGCGCAAGGCGACGGCTGACTCTTAGCCCATGAGGGAAGCCTCGTGGGACACGATCTCGATCGCCCCTGTCATGGCTGGAAGCTGGGAATTCATCAGAATCCCGAGGACGCACGGTTGAAGACTTTCTGCCACATCACATTGATTCTCGCCATATTCGCGGCGCCTGTATTCGCAAGTGTCACCGTCAGCAGCCCGGCGAACGGTGGAACTGTTGCCTCTCCGGTGCAGTTCATCGCTGAGGGAACCACAACTACTTGTTCAAAGGGCGTAGCGTCTTTAGGCGTCTACGTGAACAGCCAACTCGTTAGCGTTCAAGATGGAATCACCCTGAACGCAGCAGTTTCTCTTCCTCCCGGCACGTACAGCACTGTCGTCGAGGAGTGGGATTACTGTGGGGGTGCCACCTTTACACCTGTGGCCATCACGGTCACCAATAAGTCCGGAGTCTTCGTGACCTCACCGGCAAACAACACTACTGTTGGTACGCCGACAAACTACATAGCGACAGCAGCCAGTGCCAGTTGTTCTAAAGGCGTAGCGTCCATGGGCGTTTACGTGAACAACCAGCTGGTTACCGTCCAGAGCGGAGCCACGCTAAACACCCAGGTGAACCTGAGTCCGGGAGTTCAGAACACAGTAGTGGAAGAGTGGGATAACTGCGGCGGGGCGTCCTATGTACCTATTACCGTAACAGTCCAGCAGATTGGGACAAAACTCTCCAGTCTCCAGACTAGCAGTGGATGGAACAGCTGGGGACAGGGGCCGCCCAACTTCGTTGATTGCTCGCCTTCACCGTGCAATGGCTTTCAATTCTCACATACGCCAAATGTCTCTTCACCCTCGCTCAGTGGAAAGGCAACAGCGTTTACTGTCGGCGGAGCAAGCGGCACTACGCCGTGGGGCGATGTGTTGTTTTCCCTTCCGCTCCTCGGCCAATTCTCAACGCAGGGGCTTCCTGATACCGGCCACACGCTCCTTCCCACCCTTCACAACTTCACCTACGACAGCTACGTCTACGTCACCAATGCTTCCATCACTCAAGTGCTGGAGTTCGACATCAACTTGTATATGAATGGCGTTGGAATGCTGTGGGGCACTCAGTGCAATAATCTCGGCGGAAAAGTATGGGATATCTGGGATAACGTGAATGCCAAGTGGGTTTCCACAGGCGTCGCATGTAACCTAATCAACAATGGCTGGAACCACGTCACCATTCAAGGGCAGCGTGGCGCGGGTAATGCGGTTATCTATCAGACGATTACGCTTAACGGCACGACTGCCAACATAAACTCAACCTATCCTCCATTCACCGTCCCTGTCAGTTGGTGGGGAGTCACAGTTAATTACCAAATGGACGGTAATTCCACACAGGCTGCGAACACAACCTATGTGGACAATTTCAGTCTGACTTACCGGTAGAGTGCGCAAGGCCGTCGGCTACCTAGCTCGGCCTTCAGGAGTCGTCTCGGTCCAAGGCATATCGGCACTTCAACAACGGGCTCGCTGGGGTTACGCCCTGTCGAGCCCCGCCAATTGGATGCTATCAGCGTTCACAGGCGCGTCGCCTTTGCTCTTCCCGTCGAGAGCTCTAAACGATATTTTCTCGAAGGCAAGTCGGAAGATTGCACGCTTGACTTCCTGGATCGGCATTGAAGGTATCACGGAGATCCCGCCGATTTGATCGCTGAGTTCCAGAAACGACTGCCGATTGGTATGAAGGAATTCGAGAGGGTATTCAGGTTTTCGCTCACGAGCCTTCGCCGGGTCCGCATCGAGAAAATAGCTGATTTGGGGTTTTGGAACAATCTTGTTGATCAACCGAATATACATACGAATTGCTGGATTGCCCAGGGGCAAGTTCGCGAGTTCGTCATAGCTGTATCGATCGAAGATGACTAGATCGGCGTCCGAGCGCAAAGCCTTTCGAACCGCCGCCCTCAGCGAAAGAGCGTCCAGGAAGTAAAGAATCAACCTGACCCCCGTCATGAGAGATGACTTGACGTTCTTGTCTCTTCGGTTGATTGGTAAAGCGGGCGTTCCAATCCCATTGTCACCCTTGAACAGTCTGTGACCAGTCGATTCACGGAGTGTGGTCAAACGCGCAACATCATCCCAGAACCTGATTACAAGAACCTTTCGGCTGTCCTCCCTAAGCCATGTGCAAAGAGCCTCGATTTGAGTGCTTTTCCCTGCGCCATCAATACCGGAGAAACTTACAAAGTTGGCTAGATTATTCTTTCGGAACGAATCCATCACGGCTCTCCAAAGTTCCAGAACTTGCCTTGGTTGGAATTCAGTTAGGGCCTGCTCGGGCTGCCATGGGAAAGTGCGACGACAGTTCCAATGGCAACCGCCCCGCCTACCACGATGCTCACTCTGATCAGGATGGAACGCGCTCGCCGCTGTTTTGCCGGTGCGATCACTGCTCCCGCCGGCCTGGATGCAGCAACTCCGGTGGTCCTCTCAAAGGGAGCTGCGGCAGCACCGACCGGCTTTGGAGTGGCTTCTAGTTGTTGCTCTGAGGCGGATTGTGCCGCGGAGGGTTGTCCGCTCTGATCCGCCGTTTGCGGTTGAGTTGGAGCTGGACTTTCAGGAAGTGTTGCCTCAGACCTGCTTGTCTCAGGAGCCACACTTTCCACTTGACTGACTGAGCCTCCTGATTGGTTTTGACCGGCCGGTAGATTCTGCGGCGCCTGACCACTGATAGACTGTTGCGGCGATGCCGTGGCCTGCGCTATCGGCACCGCCAAGATCATCACAAGACCAAAAGCGATCTCGCTTCTCAAGCAGCTAGCGAAGATTCTCATTTATGCACCCAATCTTGTTCTACCTTGCACTTCAGAACATCCGTTCCAAAGCGGCTATGCTACATTCCCAAAGGACCGGTGAGCGCTGTCAGGCCAGGTCCGTGCGACATGCTCTCCGCAGAAAGTCCGCGGAAGCTGTTTACCGCTTCAGCATTCGTGTCAAACATCTCAAATAGTCTGTCCACTCCGATGAGCTTGAGAGCAGATCTTGCTCCCGGAGGGACCGCTGCAAGTTTGACGTCGCCGTTGCGCTTTATCGCTTCTTCAAGGCAGCAAAGCAGAAGTTGAATCGCGGGCCTATCCAACTGGTTTACCTTGGAGCAGTCAAGTACGATGTACGGGCGGTCGTCATGTAACTTGCTTTGCAATTCGCCTAAGAAGCGCTGCCCCCGGATCGCATTCAATGGGTCCGGAAACTCTTTCACCTCCAATGTGCATGCTCTACTTTTCATTTTCATCTCCTGTGATCGGTTTCTTGTTCCGTCCCTTTGCACTTGGCGATCTTCGTAGATTTCAGACCGTTGCTACTGATGTGCCCTACAGCGACAATCACCAACGCCAACCACCTATGTTGAGTTCTGCATTATCTGTGCAAGCTCAGCCTCTGGATTGCGAATCGCGCCTGTGAGTTTGTTTATCCCATATCGGCAAAGAGTTAGGAGGTTCGTGTTGTACCAACAGCACTCTGCCATACGCGGCGACAACCCGCACAGAAAGCGAAGTTTCTTTACCGCACTTGGTGTTGATAGCATCGCCGCGACCAGCCGATGATTTCCATCCACGATCGTCATGCGTTCGTTTTCGTTCAGGCCAATAAGAATCACGGCGCTAAAGCCTGGCTCGTCGAGACGAAGCCGATTGCCAATCGATAATATCTTCAACAGGAAAGACAAATCGACCAGGTCCTTACGCGTCCGCACGCCTTCGGCAACTTCGGTGATTGAAAAGTTGCCGCGGGCGATTCTGCGCCAGTGGGCCCGTGGGAATGCCTGGATCTGTCCGAGATTTGCTTCGTCGATCTCCATCTCATACCACTTCGTCCCCGCGGGGATCTGTTTCCACAAGGAAAGGTGGCGAAGATAGAGGAGGGCCCGCCGCTTTGCATTTTCACCAGCGTCGTCAAGATCTGGACTGTTGACTACTTCACGCAAGCTCTCCCGGTATTCGCTGAAAGCCGGAGAGTGAAAGTCGCTCTTGAGAAACTCGGCAATCACTTCGTCCTCCGTTGCGCGCCGAATCAACCTCGCCGGCTGGCCCCTCACGGGCCGCATCACTTCTCCCGAGCTTGCGAGCAGATCGACAAGGAATGGAGCGGCCACAACAGCAAGTAGAACTACCATAAGGATGAGTTGTACGAGAATTACTTCGCGCAACGACGAATGGAAGATGCAAATTCCGGCTATGACGACACCGCTTAACGCCAACTGCACCCAACTTGTGTTGGCGATCTTGTAGGACATTTCGAAAGTGATAATCACGACACTGAGCGAGTAGATTATTGCCGTAATGGCATATAGAGCTAAGAGATAAGGCAGGTTGTACTTGCCAACGATCTGGAATCCTGCGCCGAAGAACGTTGTCCAGATTCCAGAAGGTGCGATGCCCAGGCCAAGGACCAGAATCGTGCCGATGCCCAACACCAGCAAAAGCGAGGTTGAGATTACCCGCAGATCCCGCCTCTCCTCATCGCGCGTACCGGCCACAAGCGGAAACATGGAATTGACGACAGCGGAGGAAAAGGAGAATATCACCCTGCCAACCATGGCCACGGCCGCATAGAGTCCGGCCTCCTTTGCAGGAAAGAAGTGCTCCACCAGCACAATATCGCAGTTGTTTATAAGCACCTGGCCGGAGAAGAACACCATTGCCTGAGAAGTCTCGCGAAGCGCATACAAGAAGCGAAGAGGATTTGGAACCTTGGTAGCCAGCTTCGGTGCGGCAGCAAGGTAAGCCACAGCAACCGCTGCTGAGTTGGCTGCGATCACTCCAGCTACACCAAAGCCGAGCAGGATCAAGAGGAGCGATCCGCCGAGCCGAACAACACCTTCAGCGACAAGGTTCGTGGCAAGACCACGAAATCCGTAGGTGCCTTGAATGTAGCCACGTCGGCATCCTAATGGAACGTAGAATGCAGCGCCGACGGCGAGGAGAGCCACCAGCGCGGAACCCGGCAGATTTAGATAATCTGCGATCGGCCTCTGAAACAGTAGCAACATGAGCGCAACGAGGATCCCACATCCCCACGCGCTTCGATGAAATCCACGATAGGCAGCGGCTTTCTTCTCTGGAGAGCTCTGCTGTGCGACCACTTTCGCGGAAACTATTTGAAAAGAGAGTGTCACAGCGGATATCAGGGTAAGAATTGTGTAGACAGCCGTGGCGTGTCCAAAACCCTGGGGTCCGAGGAAGCGCGCGATCGCAATGTTGTAGGCAAGGTTGACAGCAGTCGTAAGACCGGATCCAGAAAGCAAAATAACGCTTCCGGAGACAATGCGGGCCTGCAGCGTTTTCACCTTGTGGACCAAACCAATCACCGCATTCTTGAATCCCGGCTCGCATTACAGAAGTGAACCTACGCCAATCACACAATAGGCTCTAATTGCACCGATAGATTGTAAGATGCTGCGGGTGGAGCGTCGGCTGCTCAGAACGGATAACTAATGGGGCATTGCTTTGTATTGATGACAACCCAAGACGCTCCCAATGCCTCTAACAGAGAAGCAGATGCTAAATAGCGCACGAATTGCAATCCTTATCTTTCTCCTGCTTCCCCATGGATGCTCTGGTCCCGGGTCGAGTCAGTCGCTACGACTAAACCATCGGGCTATAGGGACCACTCCGGAGACAATTGCCTTGTACGAGGCATGGTTTGGACATCCCAAGCACATCTCAGTCGGCTACTCTTCCCATGATTCTGCTGAAATCAAGAACCAGATCGCCCAGGCCAAAGTGATGGGAATATCCGCATTTGTGGTGGATTGGTACGGCGACCGCGAGCCTTTCATCGATCGCAGCTATGCCTTGATGCAGATGATCGCGTCTGGCAACAATTTCCATGTGGCAATGATGTACGACGAAGCCGACGAGGAGGAAGGCGCGACTGACCAGGCGATCGCAGACCTGACAATGTTTCAGGACACCTATCTTTCTTCGAAATCGTCAGGACATCAGGCATACCTCACTTACGAAGGCCGGCCAGTGATCTTCATATTTCCCAAGGGGGGTTACACGAACTGGGACCTCGTACGTGCTCGGTTGAACAAATGGAATCCTCAACCCTTGCTTATTTATGAGAACCTGCCCGGCAAGTACGCAGACGCGTTTGACGGCTTCTATGCGTGGATCAGTCCCGGAGAAAAGGGCTGGGCGCCGGATGGCAGTAACTGGGGAGACCAATATCTAAGCGATTTCTATCTGACCATGGGTACAAAGTATTCTGACAAGATTGTTGTCGGGGGAGCGTGGGCAGGATTCGATGATGTCAAAGCATCGTGGGGGCTTAATCGGCATATCTCTGCGCGCTGCGGCCAGACCTATACTGACACTTTGAATTTTTGGCACAGGTATTTTCCACCTGACGATCCTCCACCCTTCATCATGATCGAGACATGGAATGATCACGAAGAGGGCACGGCGATTGAGGACGGCATTCCCACCTGCGGAATCGGAGGGCTGGGGCCCCCTTCGTCTCCCGCCTCGGGACAATCTCCAGCTAAGAATTGAAGCGACCGCCCGTGTGAGAGTCGAGAACAGTCCGTATGCTCGCCTAGTGTCTTAGAAAGTGTTGGTTCAGGTCACAGATCGGTGCACGGGCCTTGAAGATTATGTAAGTATGAGTTTCCTTTTGAACTTATGTACGAGCTGATTCAACGTGCAGAAACAGATAGCCACCGGCTTCCGCCGGAAGCTATCTGCATCTTTACGCCGCGTCGATTGCATCCTGGATACGGTCGTTGTCGGCTTGGCCTGCAACTATACCTAATTGCGGAACGTTCATGGCAGGGGAACGGTGAACGGTGCTGATGATTGAAAGCGGACGGCTACGCACCTCGTCGTAAACACGCCCAAGATATTCGCCCAGCACCCCCAAACAGAGAAGCAACAAACCGCCGACAAAGAACACTGAGGCTGCGACAGCAAACCCCGCGGTGTCCACTGAACTCTTTGAAAGCAACATAAAGAATGCCATAAGTCCAGCCACGCAGGTAGAGAAACAAAACAATGCAAAACTAAGGCGCAAAGGTTTATAGCTGAAACTGGTAATCGCATCCATCGCATACTTGATGCGGCTCATAAACGAGAGCTTGCCTTCGCCGGCCGCCCTGTCCTGCCGATCATAGTAGACCACCGTATTCCTATAGCCGACCCATGCGCGTAGCCCCGGCAAATATCGGCTTTTCTCTTCCATGGCATTCACTGCGTCAACAGCCTTTCGATCCATTAGGCTGAATATGCCTGCATTCAGCGGTATGGGGTAGTCGGAGAGCGCTCCTAAAACTCGATAGAAGAGTGGGAAGAGCTTGGCCAACACCTTGCGCCGCTCTTGCCTGCTTCTCCTCACTGCAACCACAACCTCTGCACCGTCTCTCCACGCCGCAATCAGCTGGGGTAAAACTGCCGGCGGGTCCTGAAAATCGCCATCCATGAGGATTACCGCGTTGCCGCGTGCCGTCTTGATGCCCGCCGTGATTGCTCCCATGTGCCCCCAGTTGCGGGAAAGCTCTACAACCACCACATGGGTATCCTGCGCTTGCAATGCTCGAAGCAGATCAAGAGATGAATCCTTGGAGCCATCGTTCACATACACGACTTCCCATGGCATTCGCATACCCTCGAGGAAGCCTGCAACTGCCTCATGGAAACTCACAATCAGGTCTTCTTCGTTATAGATTGGGACGACAACAGATATCATTTTCGACTCCTGGGGGTTCGGGTTGAGCTTTCATTTGGAAGCTCGTACTCGTTCACTTCGCCGTTATCCAAAGTACCGGGTAACGTCACTCCCGAATTCGATATCTGACCTCATCTCGGCGTCCCCTGGAACACTCGCACTTTCCAACGTACTTCAGCGGGTGTTAGTACTATGAGGTATCGCGCACGTACATGCTGTGTTGTTTTGATCCTGCCCTGGTCTAACAGTTGTACGTCATAATCAACGTTGTCAGTCAGTTCAATCGACAGCCCCTCCGGCGAGTAGAACACCAATTGAAGATCGTGCGAACGATCCTGATAGCGTGTGCTGATCCCCAGCGCGGTTTGCTGCTGGATTGTTGCGGCAAGAGTATCTTTGGCTGAGCCCACGAAATCGGCTTCGAGCAGACCTGCCCGATTCTGCTCAAGCGCCTCCGTCAAGGCTTGCCAGGACTGCAAATAGTCTCGAATCGCCGCTTTGCCGGTCTGGTCCTGCAGTGGGCGCGAACTTTGCAGATTCGCTGCTTCAATGCGCAATGTGGGTTGAGCGGTCACCGTGGCTGAGGCAGCGGTCAACACCGTGCACAGGATCAGGAAAGACTTTGACATAGTCATTTCTCCCAACGAATCTGATTCCCCATGGCAACTCCACATGCTACAGAAAACATCGCTCCGTTATGAGCGGAAATGGTCACCTGCGCTATACCGTGTTTGAGAGGCTCGTCGATGGTCGACTGTGATCCGTTGTATGTCTCGGTAAAGGTTACGATAGTTCCGTCCAGTACCGCGTTCCCGTTGCAGTCGCGTACCGCGTCCGTAACCAGGACAGCCTGCTGACCCGACTGCCGAGCGGTCATCTTCAATCCGCATGGATCACCCGGAACCTGCCCTACGACGCGGGCGCTTGAAATGTCACCAGCTCGAACAACAAATTCATCCATGCCTTGCAGGGCCGTAGAGTCCATTTGAGCCCAGGCAGCACCTTCCCTTGCAATCGCTGCGCGCTTTTGAATTGTGCCAGATGGACTCGATAGTTCAAACGACACTGGAGTTGGGACAGAGATTAGATTGTGATATGCATCGAAGACATAGACGGCGCCACTGATGCCATCAGGCTGGCCGACCGGAAGACGAGAAGGCTTTGCAAGAAAGCTCAGATTTGACGGTTTATTTGCTGGCACAACATCGAATGACTCCGTCTCGGTGGATGAGTCCCCAGCAAGAACCGCCAGGTAGTGGCCGGCATTGAAGAGCGAGCCTGCGGCAAAGAAAACAATCTGTCCCAACTGGACATCACGTTTGAGTACCTGCCCAATGCCAATGATGTAGAGCGATGCATTGCCGCTTCCCGGGGTCTGAATCGAGAATGAACTGCCCGCTTCGATAGTTTTTGGCAAGCCCATGCTCCCGCCTGCCGCATGGGCAAGTTGCGCCATGGCGACGACCAGGCCGCCGAGCAAGAGCGCCCATCTTACTATCACTGTGATCCTCCGGAGCTGTACGTTGCTACGACCGTGCGCTGACTGCTGACCTGGCTCGCCAGATCCTGAGGAATATGGATTTCGAACGGAATCGGTGTCTGTGGCAAGAGCGCCCTGTCGATATACTCGTCGGCCACCCAGACAACCTGTCCGGTCTTATCGTAGAAAGTTCCAAGAACGTGCGCCACGTTGACAATCTGGCCGCTCTGGTTGATGAGTTGACCAGTCAACGAAGCGCCCGGCGCCGGATTCAACTGTTGATCCTCGATCTCAATAACTGGGTCCGCCGAAGCAGAGACGAGGGATGATGTTGGAACCATACGAACGCTGCCAACTTGAGACAAAGTCACATTGGAAAACTCAATCAGAAACGGCGTAACCTGCTTCGGCAGCAAAAGGTGAGAGATTTTGTCAAAGCTGCCTTCGGTTGCGATCGGTGATTGGCTCTTCGAAAGCAGCGTCGCAGTGACCGACACATTGGCAGGCACAACATCTTCATTCAGAAGTTCACCCAGGATCACCAGGCCTTCGGCGCGCTCTACAGGATGCATGTCGACAATGCGCACATGGGGTGCTTCCACATCCTGGATGCCCCAATCATCTCCGGGGCCGCGGTAGATTACATCCCAGCGCAAGTAATTTACAGGGATCACTTGCGGCGGCACGACAGCCTCTTTGACAATTGGCCACTCGGCTTCCCAGTGGTCGCCATTTCTCATCATGTGCAGGTCACGTGTACTCACGCTGACGCCCACCACAGTAGACCAGTGCAGCTTGACGCGAATCTCTGCTTCGTCGGCTGACTCATGAAGCGGAGTAACCTCAAAGCTCTCCAATGTCGCATAGGTCCGCAAGCTTGGATAGTATCCGGTTATATCGCGCTTGAACTCATCCTCGGTAAACTGAGCCTTGTTGGCGAGACTGGCATACGCCTTGTCCCAGGCTTGCATGCGGATTTCGTCGACCAGATTCGCAGCGGTCTCTTCGGGCGTTGACGATGAACGCAGCAGGCCCCCGCCGCCGGCATATGCGGCAGCAGATGGCACAGGCCATTCGGTTCCGATCAAAATGAGTACAACGGTAAGCGCTCCGAGAAGCGCGGCGAAAAGATGTCCCTTTTTCACGATGCCATCCTTTCCGCGAGAAGTTTGTCGCTGGAAAAGGAGTCGTTCGAGCGACGCATGCCACGCCTGCGCTCCGGAATGAAAATCACCAGGATCGCCAGCAGACTACTGCCGAATGGAAGAATGCCCCACATGAGGCCTTGCCAGTGCGGAGGCATTTGCGCCGAGTTCACCGGTGTCGCCGGCGGCACTCCGTCTTTGCTCCAAACAGTTATCGTCTTGTCTTCAAGGCTATCCACCTGACGCCAGCCGGCAAAGGATAGAAGCGGATCATAATAGTGATCCCGTACAAAGACCCATTTCAATCCGTAATGATCGGCGTGCATCAGCATTGCGCGAAGTGCATCGAGTCCCGCTTTGTTAAAGTATTTCGAACTGGTGAGCGCTCCACCGCCAAACTGGGTGAGTTCCGGTAACGTTCGACCTGAATTCCACTCGCCGTCCACGCTGCTGGCATCTGTCATGACTGCCAAACGTGCGATCTTGTTTCCAAATCCAAGCGTGATGTAGCGGTACTGATCGTGTCCGTCACGATTGAGCCACAAGGCGACAGTATCCACCTTGAAATCCTCTGCATCTGCCGGCCGATAAGTTGCCCAGGACACAGCGAGTGCACAACTCAATGCAGCTGCCACCGTCAAGCTGACCACTGCCCACGATCGATATCGATCAATGAGTTCCGAGGCCAGGAGCCCTACAAAGGGCAGCGCGAGCAAGGTTGCCCAGTAACTAAAGCGCTCCATCGTCAATACGTCAAACGCGCGGCCAAGCAGAATATGGCCGACGGGCGTTGTCCCACCGAGTCCGACCATAAATGCAACCCAGAAGCCAATCAGCAACGGACGAAGCCGAGTGACCATTGATCCTCGTATGAAGATGA
>Ga0182016_10000950_pt1 | contig 35718 bp, 27 predicted proteins | sample 712S2MmetaG_FD_120491 | JGI IMG/M metagenome (GOLD analysis project Ga0182016, IMG submission 120491) | Permafrost microbial communities from Stordalen Mire, Sweden - 712S2M metaG | ecosystem: Environmental > Terrestrial > Soil > Wetlands > Permafrost | place: Sweden: Stordalen | collected...
AGGCATTCCGAAATGCTCCGCGATGTAACTGCGCAACGGGTGCACCTGAAGCGATAAGTTACCGCCCTCAACGGTGTCGAGAAGGTCAAAGCGGATGGGAAACTCCGCGCCGAATCGCCTTACAATTTCGTCTCCCAGCAACTTCTGCGGATGCTCATGCACGAGCGCGAGCGAAGGTGCTTCGACGACTTTGCCGCCGAAGGTGAAACGCACGCTGTTCTCTTCCGGCACGCAATCGAAACACCATGCGAAGTTGGGCGCGTCTTTGGGAAGATCGAAGTGTCTCCGCATCCACTCTCCGCCCCAGGGGCCCGGATCGAAGAACGGAACCACACGGAAGGGACGCCGGACAGCGCTTGCCAACGCTTCGCGATAGTTGTTTCCGGAGATCATCGCCGGGCGTTTGGCGATGTTGGTGTCGATGTAGAAATCGATGGCGGAATGCAGGCGGTGCTTTTCAGCGTCCGCCGCGCGCCAGTCAACAAAATACGCGCGCTTGTATAACTCGGCGGGAGGCGCGGAGGCATTGGCGGCTCCGATGTTCCCGGCTCGGTGCGCGCGCTGGCGCTGTTGAATCTGCCATCGCGTCACATCGCAATAGAGCAGCAGGTCCCAACGCCCGGCCACATACGCCGCGCCGGTTCCATACACCAGTACCACGCCGCAGGCATCCGCGATTTCGCCGCGTATCAGAGCGGTCTTTGCGGAATCGAAGAGCGAGCTGAGGTTCCACTCCCTCATTGTGCCGAACACCGGATCGTCGCCAAGCCATGGCGCCAATAGCCGGGCTAACTCGTCCGGCGGCTTCAATGCGCTCTCCGCAAAGATCGCGGTCGCGTCCGCGGCAACCAATCTGTTCAGTCCGGCTCTCACTTCGTCCTGATCCACGCCCGGATAACATTCAGCCAGGATGACTGTGCGCGTGCCGTTGACGATCCGGCTCTTCAGCTCCTGCGCAATTGCGGCCCAGCCAATCCGGCACGCGGAGTCATCGTCCGATACAGGAATGGCCGGCAGTTTGTCGTAATTTGATCCGCGCATCATGGACGCCTCCGCAGCAGCGGCAACGCTCCCAGCAGCGCGGCAGAGGACCCCAGCGCCGCCGGCACAATCTTCACCGAGCCTGGTTCCGCCCACGCGTGACGGCTTACATACTCACGAATTCTGGGCAATATCGCTTCGTGCCGCCGCATCACTCCGCCGCCAAAGACGATGATTTGAGGATCGTACGCATGGATCAAGGTCACGGCCAGCGCCGACCAGACCCCGATGCAGCGATCGAGCACCTCCTGCGCAAGCGCATCCCCCGCATCAGCCGCATCGAACAGCCTGTGAAAATCGATCGCCTCCGTCGCAGTTGCCAGGGTACTCTTCGAAAAGTCTTTCAACTCGCGGCAAATTGCATCGAGCACTGAAGTCGAGGCCTCCGCCTCGGCGCAACCGCGATTGCCGCAACCACACGTCCTCCCGTTCCACTTGACCCCAAGATGTCCGGCCACGCCTCCGGCCCTGTGGCCGCGAGACTGTAGCAGCCTGCCTCCCAGCATTACCGCTCCACCGATTCCGGTCCCAAGCGTCACCAGTACAGCATCGTCATAGCCTTTTGCCGCCCCAGCGAATTGTTCTCCCAGCAGGGCCAGGCGCGCATCGTTCTCCACGCGGCAGGGAAGGCCGAAATTGTTCTCCGACCAGCGTGCGAAATCGAATCCCACTGCATCCTCATACTTGCCATTGGCCGCCAGAACCGGCCCGGTTCCATCGGCGATTGCACAGATGCCCAGTGCAACCCCCGCTATCTCATGCTGCGCAATATCCGGCTTTGAAAGCAGCGTCCGAATCCCCGCCTCCAATTGCGGCAAAACAGCTTTGACCGACGCTTTCCGCACTTCGATCGTTCCGGCAATCAGCACACGGTCTTCGCGCACGATCCCAAACTCCACGTGGGAACCCCCAATATCGGCGGCAATTGCCATTTCGCTCATGGTTGCGCCACAACCTCGGGATGTCCGCCCCTGCGCATCACCCTTACGCTGAATCCCCGGTCGTCGATCGTCGCGTAGTCGTGGCCTGCGTCGCTTGGCCAGCACGCCAGAAACCTCAGCGGCACATCGCCCGTATTCACTACGCGATGAGCTGTTTCGTTTGGGATGTAATGAGTCGTCCCCGGCCTCATCTCCTGCACCGAAGCGCGCCGCTGGTCATCCATCAGCACCAGCAATCCGCTCCCGCAGATCGTCGAGTAATACTCTGCCCGGTTCCGCCGCGCATGAAAGTGACCGCGCGTCATGAAGTATTCTTCGCCAACAACGCCCGGATACACCGTCGAGCTTCCCCAGTACAAACCACCCTCAGTGCCCTCGGCGACAGGCCGCCAGCACTCGACCGAATACACTTGAGTCTCCGCTTCCATCAGGCTTCGTGCACGCTCATCGAGAAAAACGTGCTCCATCTGACCGATCGTCCTGGTGGCTCGTTCTATGCGCGCATCCTCACCCATCGAGCCGATCCGTAGATCGATCACCATAGGTTTCGGCAGTTCCATCGACCCTGCCTGCGGCGTCGTTTTCATACCACCAAGCCTATCGCTCAAGGGAGGCTGGGTCAACCCAAACATACGCGTTATAGCAACAAACGAGCATTCTTATGATAGGTTTATAGAGAATATTGACATTTGCGTGTATCGGCCGTACAAATCAGATTCGATGTCAGCCAGCTCTTGTGGGGCTATCTAGCGTCTACCGCGGGAGTTTCCTCAACGTGCCTCCTCAATCCGCCGCGCGCTCCGGATCCATGTATCGCATCGCCCTCATCGGCGCCATTTCCGGTCTACTCTTCGGCTTCGATACGGCCGTGATCAACGGCGCGCTATTGTCTCTGCGTGCGCATTTCGGGCTTTCAGAAATTCAGATAGAGTTTGCCGCCAGCAGCCTTCTCTATGGCTGCCTTTTTGGAGCCATGGCCGCCGGCACACTCGCTGACCGCTATGGCCGCCGATCCATCCTTCGTCTCAGCGGCGTGCTGTTTCTGCTCTCCGCTATCTTCGCAGCCACGCCTCACACGATTGTGGAGTTCCTGGTGGCGCGCTTCGTAGGCGGCCTCGGCATCGGACTCGGCTCGACGATTGCTCCCCTCTACCTTGCCGAGGTCTCGCCCAAGGATAAGCGAGGCAGCATCGTGACCCTGAATCAGACCGCAATCGTAGTCGGCATTCTGGTTGCTTACTGCGCCAATTGGGCGCTTTCCTTCACTGGCGCCGCTGCGTGGCGCTGGATGTTCGGCTCTGCATCCATCCCGGCCATCGCTTTCCTCGTCTGTCTGCGTTTTGTGCCGGAAAGTCCCCGCTGGCTCATGCAGCAACATCGCGATTTTGAAGCCGGCGCCGCCCTTCGCGTCATTGGCGGCGAGACTCACTGTCAAGAAACCCTTATCGAGATCAAGACCAGGATTGCCCAGGAAGACCCTGCGCCCGGTTGGCTGCGCCGCATGCGCCGTCCTCTGCTTCTGGCGGTTGCGATCGCGGCTTTGCAGCAGATGACCGGCATCAACACCGTTCTTTACTACGGCTCGCTGCTGTTTGTCAGTCACGGCAACAGCGGCAGCGATCAGCGCGCTTTCGCCGCGAATGTGCTCCTCGGCCTGACGAATCTCGTATTTACCCTGATCGCACTGTGCGTGATGGATCGCATCGGCCGCCGCATCCTGCTGACAGGCTCCGCTGCCATCATGCTTGCCGCATTGTTATTGCTGGTCTTCGAATTTCTGCGTCCGCACGCGAATTTCGCTCTGATCGTCGGCAGCACCATGCTTTATGTGGGCGCGTTCGCCATTGGCCTTGGCCCGGGAGCCTGGGTCTATATCGCAGAGATATTCCCCACCAACATCCGTGGTCGAGCCATGTCTATCGCCACCAGCGTCCTTTGGGGCAGTTGTATTCTCGTTTCCAATTCATTCCTTTCTCTGGTCCGTGCACTCAGCGCCGGCGGAGCCTTCGCGGTCTATGCCGGCATTTGCGCAGTAGCCGTCGTTTTCTTTTCACAGTTGCCGGAGACTCGTGGCCGATCGCTCGAAGAAATAGAGCAGTCCTGGCGAACCAGCAAGACCTGATTCAGCTTCTGCTGACAGAAATAACTGTTACCAGGAGGATGCATTGGCCACGCCAGCGCCCCCTTCAGAGTGTTAGCATTCCGCTCATGCCTCAGTTCAAGATTGTAGAAGTGCAACCGTGTGATCCTGACGTATGGTTGGCCGCTTGGGCCGCCAAATACGACGATTCAGCGAGTTTTGATGAGGACGAATACACCCAGTTGATTGGCCTCGCGCAGCAAAATGGCCTTCCTGCGAAGTATTTTGAACGAGTGGGCCGATGGAAGGATTCTGCGAATACAGATCGCCGATGGAAACCCAACGTGGCGTCCGTCGCATACATCGTTTGGCTGCAAGCGGAGGCCGAGCAACCGCTGTCCAGCGAGCGAGCAAGTTGTGAGCTTTTTGGACAACTGGTCAAGCAGAAGGTGTGAGGATGTGTTTTCAACTAAAAGGGTCAATAAACGATTTGGGCTTTCGCGCGCCAGTGCTTTGCTTCATTTCCTGAGCGGCGGAGAATTCCCAAACCGCCGCGAATATGCTAAGTATGAGCCTGAAGCAGATGTTTCAGACTCAATCCGCAAAACCGAACAAGGGAAGTCACAGACGGCGCGACAATAGGCTGCAGAACTCTGCCCTCGCGAAATTTTGCAGCCTATCGTTGTTCTTGCTTGCACCCTTTAAGCGGAACGACTCTAATAGCATGTTGAACTGCATTCACACGATCGAGAGTTCGTCGACCCAGTATCCTTCGCGATTATAGTACCCATACAGGCCCGTTTCGTAATCCCGCGTGAGCAGAGACTCGTCGGTGTATTCTGGCGCGGCCTTGATGGTCTCGCGAGTCAATCCGATCACAACTTCCCTGGCATCCCAACTCACGCTCTCGATCCACTTTGGTGAAATGAGAACTTTTTTCCCTGGCCACCAGTTCTTTGTCGCCACAACAAGGTAACGAATCGCCCAGGTTTCATCCTCGATGATGAAGTCGTCGACATGGCCAATCTCGCCGTCAAGCGCAAGGAGATGGTAGCCCGTTACTTCGCGGGTGCTGCGAAGATTGCGATCCCATCCCATAGCTTCCGAGGCGGCCACGCCCCGTCTGCTGCGATCCCGCACCATGTACGGATTGCCTCCCCACATGTATGAGCCGCCCCAGTAGTTGGGAAAGCCATAGTATCCGTTGTATGAGTCCTCATACTGACGCGAAACTGGCTCAGGATAGAGCCGCATACCCAACCGCTCCGTGACCACGATAAAGGCAACAACTGCGAGTCCGGTAAGCGCTCCTATCAGCAGGGAAAGAAGAAGAAATATCTGCTCCTCACGCTGTTGAAGATGAACAATCAAACGCGACCTGAGAATCGTCCACCATCTCTCTTTTTCCCCCGGTTTTCGGCGGTGGAGGCAGATGCCATAGGAACAGTTTACGCGAATGAAGTTTTACGCCCGAGAGAACAACAATCAGGCGTTATTGACGATGCCCCCCGCTTCATTCTGGACCCTATTCCTGAATCAATGGCGACAATAGCCTTACAGAAATTGTGCCGCTGTGGTCGCGGCGTGCGTCACTATAGCTTCTTTCAAAGGTATTCAAACACAACATACCCAATCAGCGAGGAGATCGCGGCAATAAGAAAATTCGTACCCGTAAAGATATCGCCCAAGGCGAACACTAAACTCTTCCCATGGCCATTGGTGACAGTAAATTCTCCCATCAAGATATTGGAATAGAAAAGAAAGACGATGAACGCGATTTCAACTACTGCTCTACAGAGCTTGCTGAGCCGGCGGCCTTTTCGGTCCTCATGCATGGATGAATGATACCAACGACTCCGGAGAAGACCGCATTACGCGCAATTCTCCATTCACCCTGAATCCGATTTATACTGACGCTCTGCCCGTTCGGGTTCTTAGGATGGAAACGGGTGCAAAAAACGGGCTTGGCGGGCGCAACTGAATGTAAATTGGTTCGCGGCTGGGATAGCAAAATGGAAATTCCTGGAAACGGGTTCAATCTTGAGCAGTCGCACAATGGCTACTCGCAATTTTGTCCGGAGGATCGCAGGCGCGGCCCGACTGCCCATCTGCGGCCGGCGTCCAAGTTCTGACCACTTTGCATTTGAGAAGGACAAATCTCGAAAGACCCTGCGAAATCGAATGGGAGAGCAAAACTGACCAGAACTTGATGGGAACACGGTTCACCCTGACGAAAAGAGGGATCAACAATGGCGGAACAATTTGTGAATCCAGAAGTGACCAAGATCGAAGACGAGACGGCCTCGGACGCAACAGCAAAGAAGCGGATCGAGCGCGTTGCAGAAAAGGCAGCGGAGAAGGCTTCGCACACCGAGCAAAGTTACGACTAGGGACCGAACGATCTTTTCAAAGTAAAGTGACGTCGGGGTCTTCAATATCCGGCGAAACCACTCGCCCGAGCGACATTCCTCGGCCCCGCCATCTCAGGGCATCGAATATCACTGTGCATTTGCCTGCGACAGGAGGGCCCTCCAAGGGAAGCAATGATCTGGCGTCCTGCACTCTGCTTTGACAGGCACCTGAACACCAGGCCCAATGACCGGATTGGGCGTTGTCTGGCCTTCATTGCAGAGAGATCCCAGTAAACGGAGCAAAAACTGGAGAACAATCTCAAATGGAATCGAAAACAGATAAGCCTGAGCCCAAGGATGATAAGGATTCCCTGAAGACGCTCGCCATGCCCGAGTTGATGAAGAAGCTTGGTGCATCGGCTGATGGGCTCACGCAGGCCGAGGCTACGAAGCGCCAGGCGCAGTATGGGGCTAACCAGATCGAGGAAAAGAAGACCAACGAATACCTGAAGTTCCTCTCCTACTTCTGGGGCCCCATTCCGTGGATGATTGAAGCCGCCGTGATCCTCTCCGGGATTGTCCAACACTGGCTCGATTTCTTCGTCATCCTTGTGCTGCTTTTGTCTAACGCCCTCGTTGGATTTTGGGAAGAGCATCAGGCGGGGAATGCCATTGCCGCCCTCAAAGCCCGTTTAGCGGTCAAGGCCAAGGTCAAGCGAGATGGCAAGTGGGAGGATCCTAAGGCGAGTGAACTCGTGCCTGGCGACGTCATCCGTCTGCGGCTCGGCGACATCGTTCCGGCCGATGCACGTCTGCTCGATGGCGATTCCATCGAGGTTGACCAGTCTGCCCTGACCGGCGAGTCGCTGCCAGTCACTGCCAAGCCAGGTGGGGCTGTGTACTCCGGCTCCATCATCCGCCAGGGTGAGATCGACGCCATCGTCTATGCCACCGGGACAAACACCTACTTCGGCAAGACTGCGCAACTGGTGGAGCAGGCTCATACCGTTAGTCACTTCCAGAAGGCAGTGATGAAGATCGGCGACTACCTAATCATCCTCGCGGTAGCACTAGTCGCCTTGATTCTTGTCTTCGCCCTCTTCCGCGGAGACAAAGTTCTCACCACGCTGGAATTTTGCCTTGTTCTCCTGGTGGCGGCCATCCCCGTCGCCATGCCAACTGTCCTGTCGGTAACCATGGCCGTGGGCGCACGGCTACTGGCAAAGAAGGAAGCGATTGTAACGCGGCTGTCAGCCATTGAGGAACTGGCTGGCGTAGATGTTCTCTGCTCCGACAAAACTGGCACCCTCACGCAGAACAAACTGACACTGGGCGACCCGTTCACGGTGGACGGCATTGCTCCCGACAAGGTGATTCTGTGGGCTGCGCTTGCCTCCCGCGCGGAGGACAAGGACACCATCGACCTGGCGGTGATTGGCGGCGTGAAGGATGACAAGGAACTCAAGAGTTGTCAGGTGCTTCACTTCATGCCCTTCGACCCGGTACACAAGCGCACGGAAGCCACAGTCAAAGGGGCGGACGGGAAACAGTTCTTTGTCGCCAAAGGGGCTCCGCAGGTAATTCTGCAGATGGCAACCAACGTCGGCGAGGTTAAGCCTGCCGTCGAGAAAGCTATTCTGGATTTCGCCGGAAAAGGCTTCCGCTCGCTGGGCGTGGCCCGGGCCGACGAGGAAGGCAAATGGAAGTTCGTCGGCATGCTGCCGCTGTTCGATCCGCCGCGTGTGCAAGCCAAAGCAACCATCGCAAGCGCCGTCCAGATGGGCGTGAAGATCAAGATGGTTACGGGCGATCAATTGGCCATCGCGCGAGAAACGTCCAAACAGTTGGGCCTGGGCTCGAACATCCTTGATGCCAGCTCACTGGGCGACCTCAAAAAGGATGCAACCCCGGAGCAGGCCAAGGCCATTGAAGACGCGGATGGCTTTGCGCAGGTCTTCCCCGAACACAAGTTTCACATCATTGACGTGCTGCAGAAACATGGCCATATCGTCGGCATGACCGGCGACGGGGTGAACGACGCTCCCGCACTGAAACAAGCAGACTGCGGCATCGCCGTATCCGGGGCGACAGACGCGGCGCGCGCCGCGGCATCCATTGTGCTGCTGGCATCCGGCTTGTCGGTGATTATCGACGCAATCAAGGAGAGCCGGCGTATTTTCCAGCGCATGAACAGCTATGCCATCTATCGCATCGCTGAGACACTGCGCGTGCTGTTCTTCATGACGCTGGCTATCCTGGTCTTCAATTTCTATCCCGTAACGGCAGTCATGATCGTGATAATCGCGCTGCTTAACGATGGGGCGATTCTGTCGATCGCCTATGACAACGTCTTGTATAGAAACAAGCCCGAAGCCTGGAATATGCGGCTTGTCCTGGCCATCTCCACCGTGCTGGGAGTGATTGGCGTTGTCGCCGCGTTTGGACTGTTTTATCTCGCAGAGCGCGTCTTCCACTTCGACCGTCTGCATGCCCAGACACTGATGTACCTGAAGCTTTCGATCGCCGGACATCTTACGATCTTCCTCACGCGCACGCGCGGTCCATTCTGGTCCATCCGACCGGCGAAGATTCTTTGGATAGCCGTGCTCGGCACCCAGACCATCGCAACGCTCATTGCCGTCTATGGGTTGTTTATGACGCCCCTGGGATGGAAGTGGGCAGGGTTTGTTTGGGTCTATGCGATCGCATGGGCACTGATCAACGATCGCATCAAGCTGCTCGCTTATAAGATTTTTGATCCCGTCAAGGCCGAGCCGAAGCCCGATGCCAAAGCCGAGGCGACGCCTGAAGCCAAAGCTGACGTACCTACGCCTGAAGCCAAGGCTGATCCCAAGTCTGTGGCCAATGTTGACGAGCCGAAGCCGGAAGAAAAAGCTGCGCCGACGCCGGAAGCCAAAGCTGACGAGCCGAAGCCCGAAGCCAAAACAGCGTCTGATTTGACGCCACAGATCGCTAAGCGAGCCTACGAACTCTACGGGGATCGAGCCGGCAACGACGGTACAGCAGTTCAGGACTGGAAGAAGGCGGAGCAGGAGATTCGGAGTGATGAAGCCAAAGGTGAGCCGAAGCCTGAGGCCAAGGCCGATGCCCCTAAGCCTGAGGGTAAAGCTGACCAGCCCAAGCCCGAAGCCAAGGCTGCCGAGCCGAAGCCTGAAGCCAAAGGTGAGCCGAAGCCTGAAGCCAAAGCTGACGCACCTACGCCTGAAGCCAAGGCTGACTCATCTACGCCTGAAGCCAAGGCTGATCCCAAGTCTGTGGCCAATGTTGACGAGCCGAAGCCCGAAGCCAAGGCTGACGCACCGACGCCTGAAGCAAAAGCGGAGCCGACGCCTGAAGCAAAAGCGGAGCCGACGCCTGAAGAAAAAGCTGCGCCGACGCCAGAAGCCAAGGCCGACCCGAAGCCTGAGGCTAAAGCTGATCAGCCGAAGCCTGAGGCCAAAGGCAAGACCCAGCCTGATGTGACCCCACAGCTCGTCAAGCGAGTCCATGAACTGTACGAGCAGCTAGGGCGCGAAGACGTTCAAACCGTTCAGGACTGGGAGAAGGCAGAATCGGAGGTTCAGAAAACCGAACCCCACAAATAAACGGACACGAACAACGAGGCAGGCATGACCGAAAAATCAAACTCAAGAATCAACTCAAAGGATTTCCGCGTGCCGCCAGGCAAAACGAGCCGGCGGGACATTCGAAGGCTGTGTGAACATCCAAAGTGACCGGCTGCGGCTCGCGATTGAAAGATCAAGGCCTTGGCTTGCAAGAAAACCATGGGGCTGAGACCGAATCATCCAGGCGACCTGAGAGGAGAAAATATGCTGTGCGATCTGAAAGCCTTAATCGGATCTCCCGTTGTAGCGACCGATGGCGAAATGGGAAGCGTCCGCACTTTTCTCTTCGATGACCAGTCCTGGAAGGTTCGCTACCTGGTGGTGGATGTAGGGAACTGGCTTAAGCGGCGCGACGTAGTTCTTCCGATTACCGCGCTCGAAAAGCCTGACTGGACAAATAGAACCTGTTGCGCTCATTTGACCAAGGATCAAGTGCGCAACAGTCCCGACGTTGATGCGGAAAAGCCGGTCTCACGTCAGCAGGAAATTGCCATGCGCGATTACTTTGGTCCGCTGGCATGCTGGGTTGACAGCGAGTTTGGCATGTCGTCCATGCCGACTGGAACCAAATACCCGGTACATACCGCCGAGGTCCTCCATCTGCGCAGCTCCTCACATATGCTGGGTTATCACGTGTGGGCCACGGATGGCGACTTTGGAATCCTCGAAGGGTTTGTCATGGATGAGGCTAGCTGGCACCTCGGCTACCTCGATGTTAGAGGCGGAGACTGGCTTCACAATCGATCGGTGTTCATCCCCACTCGATGGGTACAGTCAGTTTCCTGGGCCGAATTCCGTATCCATCTGCATCACACGAAGACAGGGACATAGAACCTGCGTGGAGGTAGCGTTTACGACGCAGCTGAAACCAGACGCAAGATACAAATTGCGCCCGGCGGAAGGCCATGCGCGCAGGCCTGCGGGAAAGTGCGTTGAATCGGGCTCGCGACGGTCAGGCTGGCCGGGCGCCGAAGGCGGCGAAGATATCATTCGGGCTGCTTGAGCAGCTCGATTTCGGCCTGTTGCAAAGAGATGTCACCGGGAAGCGGCTGAAACCGCGAGAGCACGTCGTCCCCGTTCTGGGAGATGTTCTTGAAGAGCAGCGCGTGGCCCTGGATATGCACATGGGTCTGGGTAATCTGCCAGACCGACTTGCCGGTTTCGCGCCGCTCGACATCGAAGGTACCGCCGGCCTTCAGATCGCCCAACAGCCCGTAACCGAACTTGACGTCGTGAATGAGGCGCCCCTTGAGGCTGACGATGCGGTGCTCCGCGTTGTCGACCATCATGTCCCCTTCCATGGCGGCGAAGACGCGGGTTTCCCAGTCAGGCGGTTGAAAATTGGGATCCGGGCGGAAGTGCAGCGTAGTGTCGCTTGCGTTGCTTGCGGTGATGGTCCAAACGAAGGCATTGGGCAAGAGCTTCAGCATCTCCGTCGCCTGCTTGTCGTCATGCTGGCCGGCTTTGCGCTGCTTGGCCTGCGCCTGCGCATCCTGAATAAAGCGATCAATCAGGCGGTGCTGTGCGGGCAGAGAGAGGGAGACGCCATTCTGCCGGAGCACACGCCGCAGGTTGCCGTAGTTCGTCTCAGCCACCCACTGCGTGACCGCGGCGGAGGGGACTTCGTAATACAACCAGTGGGAGTGGTCGTCGCGGCTCGCGGCCAGCTCGGTCTGAACAGCCTGCCCGACGATTCCCTTCGCGTCCTGTCCTCCGGCGGCAACAGAGCAACCAGCCAGGAGCGCCAACACCAGCCACTGTCCACGAACGCGCATGAGCTCACCTCCATTTTGCGAACCGATCCGAACTCTAGCCAAACATATTTGAAATCTGTCCCTATCCCTCCGCCAAGCCGGAATTGGTCGTTCCAATCGTATGTGGCAAGCTGATGCGCTGCCGGCACCAGTACTATCCAAGATTGGGCGACGAAGAGTCCGGTCAATTTTGAACAGTCGGGTTTGTCAAGGGCGGAGTAAAACCAGACCACTGGGGCGGCGCAAAAGTAGGCCAGTATATGGATGTGAAGTTGTTGAGTATGCGGGGTAGAAGGGCCTCTGGAGCGTAGCGGAAGAGGCCCTTCTACCCCGAGGCAGTGCAAAGGCTCAAGAGAGAGATTCCTGGCATAATAAGGGCATTTGTCAAAAACTTCGTGCCCTCCACAATGGACCCAAACCTGAGATCGATGATTGGCGTGTGGCGTACTTGCGGGACACGGATCAGGGGTATCGCACGGGCCCCGGCCGCAGAGAAACGAAACCCAGATGAGTTTCCCATGGTTTCGTGGGTGAACTGGGTCGCTTTGCGACGAATATGGAAATGTGACGCGGCTTGCACTACAGCCGGCACTTCCATATGAATGCGTTCGAGCAGCACAACCCGATTGATCTTGCTACGAGTATTGAGCGTCGGCGTGCTGCCTTGAAGCCAGCCAAACTTGCTGAGCTCTTGTCCCTGTCTCCGAAGCAGATTTACAGTCTTATCAAGCGGGGCATACTTCCTTCTATGAGGATCGCCAGTTCAATCCGCCTGGACCCGGTATCCACAGCCAAGTGGCTCCGGTCGGTGACCGCATAGGCGTTATTCCTGAGCATGCCCCAGACCCGGCTAAACGCCGGGTTTTCCTTTCCTACTACAATCCAGGTTTCTTACTACAAAACAGGGGAAGGTGGAGTATTAGGGTAACTGTATAGCCTATAGTCACAAATTCAATATATAGCTAAACCATTTACTTTGTTATATTTGTATGAAATCAAAGAACTGCGAAAACGGCTGGTGCCGAAGAAGGGAATAGGAAGGCGAAGCCGAATTTTCCCATGAAAAATGATAAAACTTCGATTCTAAAAAAGCAACGTTTTAGGACGACCTGAATTTTTGCAACAAGACTGCAATTTTTGGTTAGGGTGACGCCTCTGCCTTAGGAAGGCTTAGGATGCCTTAGGAAATAAGAAGGGCTTAGGAAGGCACCTGAAGGGTAGGATTATCTACCTCCGAATCCAGATGATGCAGGCTCTGTCTAAAGATCCTTCAATACTCGGCTGCATCGCCTCCCGCACGCCAATTCGGGGTATCAACCACAAATAAATTTCGCCTGGTTGTCGCGAAAACGCATCGTCTTTCCCCACTATTCGTATGGAGTCCTTTGAGGATTCACCAGATGCATAGTGTGCGGCATGAAACCAGTTTGACACGGGGAAAGACCGAATTGGGCACCCAGTCTATATACCTGATTCGACAGCAGGTCGATCTTTTGGCGAGGCACACGCCGATTCTCCATGGATTCCATCGTGGGGAACGCATCCGTCAACTTCTTCATCCGAATTCAGATCGTTATTTTGGCGGAAAGGAATAGCAATAGCGGCCCGGCGCCAGGATTCCGGTTGGGTCGATGCTGTCCTTGATTTGCCGAATTAGATCCCAACACGGTCCAGTGGCTTGATTGGCAACATGCATGGAATGAATGCCAAGCCGGAAAGGGAACATTCCTGCGCTAAAGAGTTCCGCCTCCAATTGGTTGTGACAGCGCATTGCCCGGCTGTCTTCACCGGGCGCCTCCCTGTCATAAATGATCGAGATGAAAACTCGGATCGTTCGCGAGGTCGAGGCACTCATTCCGATCACGGGATCGTAGCCGAAAACACGCAGAATGCTTTCGCCGGAAGCAATCATCTTCGCGACCGTTGCGCCGTCGAACGGGATTTCGGGGCACAGCCAGATTGCGCCGCACCGGTCGCGGTCGGGATCGAGATCGCATTCCGGTAACGGTCCACGCTTCCGCGAATAAAGGCTGCGGACATTATCATTATTGGGCACGCCAAGGAATAGCCCGGCCTGCCGGCGAAGGTCCGGCACAGCGACCTCGTCGAAGACATTCAGCTCCTGAGAGGACGCTTGGAGTGCCTGAACCGTCAACTCCTGATGTGCCGCCGCCATCAGAGCACTCGGTGCATAGAGACATCCCTGGCAGAACCAGGTTTCGGATGAGTGATCGCCCAACAGAAAGCGCGGGCCGAAAGAAGGTCCCTGTCTTGCATTTAACTTGTGCCCATTCCACAGCGTAAACGTTGAGAAGCCCTTGCCGAGGCTCTCCACCAGCGGCTGGAGCGAATCGACAAAGGCCGCGAGCCCCCCATCGGGAATGCGAGCAGAGACCACCTGCAAACATTTCGGATGGCGGACGAGCCAGAGAGTGGCTCGTGTGACGATGCCGAAGTTGGACTGGGTGAAAAGCCCATCAAGATAGGGGCCGGCGGGCATGGAACTGAGAGAGTTGAGCGGGGTTTCCCCAAAACGCCCGAAGCCCGTGTGAACAACGCTTCCATTTGGGAGGACGACTTCCAGAGAGCACAGATCGGAGAGCTGATCGCGCTGCGGCCCAATGCGATCGCCGCGTTCGACGCAATTGCCGATGACGCTCGCATCCGCGGGACCGCCGATCACCGGAAGAAACCAGGCTGAATTCTGCTCCGACAAGTAACGATGCACCTGCTGGAAGGTGACGCCCGGTTCGAGAGTAATGCATCCGAACCGTTCATCCGACGCGATTACGCGATCAAGCCGCGATAGATCGAGGACCACGGAGTCCTGGACCGGAACACGCGAGCCCAGGCCCCAGTTTCTGCCGCGGCTGACGGGATAGATGGGAATGCCATACTCATTGGCTATGGAGACGCAGCCTGCAACTTGTCCTGAGTTGACCGGCGATATGACCGCGAAAACACGTTCAGACGTGTTGTAAGTCGCGGTCTCCCATATCCGAAGATCGGCTGGGTTCGTCAGCACGGAATCGCGTCCGAGTGCTTCTTCCCACCGCTCTATGGCGACGGAGAGTCGAGAACGCATGTCATTCATGACAGGTTACCGGTCATCGGGATCGCCCGGTCCTTTGTGGACACAAAGGGTACACTTTAGGCATCGTGTCAGAGATCAGCAATTCGTCGGCGCGCGCGGATGCTATAAGCACGTTCCGGGAAGCGGCACAGCGCCATGAGAATTGGCGCGCCGGCCAGAGCGACGCGGACCTGGTGCGCGCCAACCTCAAGTGCATCAAGTTCCATTGTGAGGCGTTCGATATTCCGAGCGAGGTAGTGGATTGCGCTGCACTTGCCGGTTTTGAAGATGTTGTGCGCGCGGCTGGGCGGGGCGTGATCGAATCCTCCGTCAAGGTCATCAACGGGATTGCGCATTCGGCGAGATTCAACATCCTGTGTTCCCCAACTGACAAGCTTTCGTTCCTCCATAAGATGTTTGCGTTCGTGGAAAATCTGGCGAGCGCCGATTGTATCAGGCTCGATCTACAGCCGGTCCGGGAAATGCTGGTTGGAGCCGATCTGAGTCGCGTCAGCCGGATGGTGTGCGGAGTCGACCTGCGGACAGACACAATGGACTCGCGGTTGAAGATATGGGTATTCGCGGATCACGAGCCTGGCAATGCGAACGATCCTGTCGAGCGCGCGCTTGCTTCGGGACGCGTCGATCGCCGGTTCCAATCCATTCATGTTCACCCAGCTTTGCTGCTGGGCTATGATCTTCGTTTTGACGGCGCTACCGCCTTGAAGATGTATCCCGATGTGTGGGAGGAAGAACTGGAGGTTCCCGCGATCCGGAGCCGGTTGTCCGGCGTGTTTTCGAGCGCCGCGATGAGGGTGATACGCGAAGCTTACTGGACGCATTTTTACCTCTCCAGTGAAGAAAAGCAGCCGGCCCTGGACCTGCACCTGAAAAACCCGGATGAGTTTATTGCCCGATGGCTCTCAAACCCCATCGCGGATCGTATTCACCGTGCATACTCCGGGTGCCCGATGCTCGATGTTGTGGCCGCGATACCTCAGAGCGAGTTGGAAAGTGCTCTGATCGAAAACTTCACGCTGTACTACATGCCTGCGGGATTTTGAGACAAGTAAACAGCTGCGCGAGGGTGCAAAGGCAATTGCCGGAAGATTGAGAATGAGTGGACGCAGCTGTTGCCCGCGGAGTTCGGTGGAACACCGATGTCCCGCGAACGCCCTCTCTGGAAACCCCCTTACAAGCCGCCGGAAATCTGCCGGACACCGCCATCGAAGTTGCTCTCCCCGCTGCTGCTTGTCGTCTGCACGATGACCTCAGTCACTCCGGCGCCATTCCAATCGCCAGCAGCCGCGCGAAGTCCGCCCTCGAAAGAACCGCCGCCCGCGATGAATGAATCTCCGAACAGGAATGTGGGGTCGAAAGTGAAGTCTGCGACTCCGCCGGCGACAGAGTCAAGTTCAGATTCTGAAAGTTGGCGAGCGCAGTTTTGACGGAGTTCAAGAACCTCGGCCGGAGTGAAGTCGTAGCCCTCTCGCTTTCCCAACTCGCTGATCGCGAGCGCCGCGTCGGCGGGGCTCTTGTCTGTGGTGGCTGTTTTACTCCGTTCGGCGAGGGCCGGATTCTTAGCGGCGGCCAGCGCAAATTCATGGGCGCTTTGCAAACTCATGGCGATCTTCTCCTTCTGCGCCTTGCCGCAAACAGATCTGGCTGCCTGCGTTCTCTTGCCGTGTGGTTCATGCACCCAACAGACCCCGATGCGGGGTCCTTTGAAATCAATGTGAGAGAGGGCATCGCTGTCCGACGAATGCCCTCTCTGAACTGCGGTTTACCAGCCGCTGAAGATCTGCTGAACCACGCTCTTCGTCTCTTCAATTTTTTGATTCGACGCATTCACGCCGGCCATAACGGACTCTTCCGTCGATCCGCCGGCAATCGCGGTGCCAATGCCCGCCCCAACTCCGGCGCCGATCATTCCACCGCCCATTACCACCTGGCCTCCAACGATGGAGCCCGCCGCCGTAAGCGTGGCCGTCGTGGCGTCACCGGCTCCGCCTGCGACAGAGTCAAGTTCGTGATCGGAAAGTGCTTCAATGTAGTCGAGACGGATTTCCACGGCCTCGGTCGGAGAGAAGTCGAATCCCTCGCGTTTTCCTAAGTCGCTAATCGCGAGCGCCGCTTCGGCGGCGCTCTTATTGGCGGTGATTGTTTTGCTCTCTTCGAGCAGCGCAGGATGCTTGGCGGCGAAAAGAACAAATTCATTGGCGCTTTGCAGACTCATTGTGATCTCCTCGTGGGGCTTGCCGCAAACGGGTCTGGCTGCCTGCGTTCTCTTGCCCTGTGGCCCATACTTCCAGAAACTTCGGTGCGGAGTCCTTTGAAATAGATGATGAAATCGTTATAAATATCCGGAGGGCGGACCCAGGAAGCAGGACCCGATGCGATCAGGAAGGCTTGATCCAGTTCAACTGCGGAATCGGAAGGGAATCCGCGGGAGTGTAAGCGCCCACGCCTCCAACCACGCCATCCAGGTCTTCCTCTTCAAGCTCTGTAAGCAGCCGGAAGACCACTGGAAGCACAATATGCAGCTCGTTCAGATTCTCTTCGTGAACGTGAATCACCACCGAGTCGGGAAAGTTCAAACCGATCTCGGCTTCGATCACCGCCCGGGGGTTGGCGAGCAGGCGCTGACGGAATCCTTCATCCGATTGAGCTCTGGCGGATAAATAATTCTCAAGTTCCCGCCTTTTCTCTTGTTTGGCCACTGAGGATTCCAACGCTCCTGAGACAGAGTAGCAGTTGGTAAGGGGAGCCGGAATTAGATACTTGTTATGGATTTATGATTTTAGAAAGTCGCGCTGGAATCGCAAGCATCTCTCGTGCAGATCCATCCTGGCCGCGCGTCCATGAGCGTCTCATGCAATCTGGCGCTGGGCAAGATCGCGGAAAAGCCCTTCCTGGCCGGCCAGTTCCTCATAGGTGCCGTGCTGTGTGATCCGGCCCTGATCGAAAACATAAATCTGGTCGGCGTTGATAATGGTGCTCAGCCGGTGCGCAATTACGATGCGCGTTGCTTCCAGCGCTTCCAGGCTGCGGCTTACAATCGACTGCGTCTGGTTGTCGAGCGCACTGGTAGCCTCGTCAAACAGCAGAATGCGAGGCCGGTGCACGATTGCGCGGGCAATCATCAGCCGCTGGCGCTGTCCTCCGGAGAGCCCCCCGCCGCCTTCGCTGATTACGGTGTTCATGCCCATGGGCATGGCTTCAATGTCCTTGTCGAATCCGGCACTGCGAGCCGCGGCCCACGCATCGGCGATGGTCAGGGGCGATGCGCCGACGATGTTGGTGAAAATATCGCCATCGAAGACTTTCCCGTTTTGCATCACTACTCCCATTTGCCGGCGCAAAGCCTGGGGATCGATATCTGCCAGATCCATTCCGTCGAAGTAGATCGAACCCGATTCGGGCGTCTCAAAACCAAGCAGCAGCCGGAACAGCGTGGACTTGCCCGATCCGGAATGGCCGACGAACGCGACAAACTGTCCCGGCTTGATCTGAATCGAGATGTCATTGAGAACCAGAGGAAGATCGGATTCGTAACGAAACAAAATCCGGCTGCATTCGATGGCGCCGTGAAGGCGTCCAGGGTCGAGGCTACTGGCTCCCTGCGCTTCCGGAATTGCTTTCAGGATCGGCTTGGCTCGCTCGTATGCGGGGATGATGCCAATCACCGAGATCGCGGTCATCGCGAGGCCCAGCGACGCTCCGAGGAATTGCCCAAAAGCGGCATTGAACGCCACGAATCCGCCGGGAGTGAGCCCTGCTCCGCCTTTCATCATGTTCCAGCCGAAATAGAAGATTGCGATTCCCGTAACGGACGGAAATATGCGACTGAAGATGGTCATCGCGATGGAAACCCGCGCGGCCCTGTTCGAGATCGACTTCTGTTTGGTGAATTCCTCAGCCCAGCGCGCGAACGCCTGCGACTCGGTACCCGACATCCGGAGCTTTGCGATCCCCGACATCAGATCCAGCGTGAGCCCTGAGATCCTTCCCATCACCTCATAAATGGCACGCTGGTTCCTCATTTGGAGCCAGCCGCAACTGGCCGACATAAGAGCCGCGACGAGCACCAGTACGGTCGCAATCAGCGCCAGCGAAGAACTGTATTGGAACAGCAGGATGAATGAGAATATCGAAAAGACGCCGGTCAAAAGAGAAGTCAGCACCGCGCCAGTGAGCATCTGGCGTATTTGCCCAATGGCCAGGCTGCGGCCCACCAGGTCGCCCGAGTTGTATTGCTTGAAAAAGCGCACAGGCAAGCTGAGCAGACGGTCCCAGACCGCCGACTGTACTCCAGCTTCCATGCGGCCCTCCATGCGCATCATGGCCACGTTTGCAGTCAGAGAGATGAGAAAACCGGTGATGCTGGCGGCGAAAAGCATAATGGCCATCTGGTAAAGCTGGCCGCGCTGCGCGCCGGGAATAATGGTATCGAAAAGAATCCCGGTGGCGACCGGCATCAGCAGGGCCAGCAGACCGGTGGCCGCGCCAACTGCCAGCATCGTAAACACGTCGCGCCAGGTGCCGTGAAGCCCGAACAGCAACAGGTCGCTCCAGCCGAGAGGCCGCGGCGGAAAGGGCCGGTAAAACATTACGGCCTTCGGCGCAATCGACGCCGCCAGTTCCGGGGTGAGCCGATCACGTGTCCCTTTTTCGGTGTCGCTCACGAAATAGGCCCGCCCGCGACGAATCAATGCCAACGCGACCGCCGGAGCGTTCCCGGTTTCCGAAGGACGAAAGGCAAGCAGCGGACCGTTGTCCTGTTTCCACCATGCGCCCTTCAGAACCACGTCGCGATAACGCACCGAGGAAGCACGGGCCAAAACAGCGGCGTCGTTGAGGGGGTTGCCCGATGCAGTGAATCCTTTCGGCATGCGCATCTCAACCCCGAGATGACGGCCAATCATCCGGCACGCGGCAAGCACATTCATCCCGGTTCCGGGCGCCGCGATTTCCGCGTCCTCTCCGATGTGCAAAACGGAACCCAGATCGCGAAGCGCGCGATTCACGGTTGCCGACCGTGCGTCGTCCTTCAGTTGCAGCCGCGCAGTTTCGGTCTGTTCGATTGCCTCGCGCTTATCGGCAAGCGCCTCAAGCGAGGTTTTGTGGAGAGCGCTGAGATCGTGGAAAGCGGTGCTCGCGTCGAGCTCAGCGGCTTCGCGGAGTTCGCGCATCCACAGCTTGAGCGGATCGCCCTCAGCTTCTGTCCTGGGCATAGACTCCAGAACCGCTCCGGACCGCGGTTGGCAGACCATGGTCACCGTTCGGCCTTGCCACTCGGCTCTGCCCGTGCCAAGCACCACTCCGCCGGCGGCCACGGTCAACGCATGGAAAAGCGGGCCGATAAGTTCCTCGCCCTCCACATCCACCAGAAACAGGTCGGCGTTGCCTTGCTCGACGAGCCAGGTCTTCGATTCGTCAACCAGGAGAAAGCGGTCGGTGGTCTGCTTTTCGTTCATCATGTTGTCACGATCAGGCGGCTGTAGGGTCCAACCGTGGCCATCATCGAGGCGTGCGTTCCTCGCTGAACAATCTTCCCCCGCTCCAGTACGATGATCTCGTCGCAATCGCGGATTGTACTCAGCCGGTGGGCAATGATGATGCAGGTGCAGCCGCGGCGGCGAATGCTCTCTCCCACTTCCAGTTCAGTCAGCGGATCGAGCGCGCTGGTCGCTTCATCGAGCACCAGGACGCGTGGATTTCCGCACAGGGAGCGAGCGATTTCAATCCGCTGGCGCTGTCCGCCGCTGAAGTTCCGACCACCTTCTTCCACCTTGTACTCGTAACCGCCCTTTACTCCGGCGATCGTCTCATGAATCTCCGCGTCCTTGGCGGCCTGCAGCACGGTTGCATCCGGCACCGTTGAATCCCACATGGTTATGTTGTCGCGCAATGTGCCTTCAAACAGAACGATCTCCTGATCGACCAGCGCGACGGAATCGTTGATGAGGCGGCGAGGCAGATCCTTGCGCGGAACACCGTCGAAGAGCACCTCGCCCTCCCAGGGTTCAAAGAGCCCGCAAATAAGTCGCGCAACGGTCGATTTCCCGCTGCCCGAACCGCCGATGATGGCCACTCGCTGGCCCGGCCGCAGCGTCAGGTTGAGGTCCCGGATCAGGGGTTCCTCCAGCCGGCTGTAGCCAAACGTGATGTTGCGCAGTTCCACGTATCCATCCAGCCGCGACCGATTCTCGAACCGCGGAATCGGAGCAGGGGTCCTGGTCAGTTGCGGGTCGACCGGATTTCGCAGCACGTCATCAAGCCGCGTGACGGTGCCCTTCAGCTCTTGAATCTGACCGCTCATTGACAGCAGCGAGGTCACCGGACCGGTAAACGATGCCATCAGAGCCTGAAACGAAACCAGAGATCCCATGGTCAAAATGCCATCCATGACGCGGATTCCACCCAGGCAGATCATGATGGCACCGTTGAGCTGATTCAGAACCGCGGGTATCGCCGACACGAACATCGAAGAGCGGGCAAGGTCTTGTTGGGCATTCAGCAGTTTGGCGTGATGTCCCGCCCATTTGGAAAAGAAATCGGATTCGCCGGCGTTGGACTTGATGGTCTCAATGCTCTGCAAACCCACCATGGACGTGCTCATCACCTTACCCTGAAACTGCAACAGCTTCTGGTTTTCTTCCACACGGAGCCGGGTCACCAGTTGCAGCGCCACCAGGTCCACGATCACCATGAAGACGCCGAAGGCGGTCAGCACCATGTCGAATTTGACCAACACGACTGCATAGAACACTGCGAGCATCGCACTGAGCACGCTGGCGGTCAGTTGGCCCGCAATGATCGAAGCCAGCGAGTCGTTCAGCGCCACGCGCGAGCCAATCTCTCCGCCAAAGCGCTGCGCGTAGAACTCCATGGGAAGGCGGAGCAAATGCCAGAAGAACTTCGCCGACCCGGAAATCGACAGTTTCATTGCCAGGCGCTGCAGAATGTAAGACTGCATCCACGTCAGCGCAGCCATCAGCAGCGCGGTCAACGCCATGATTTCGAGCAGGGGCAGGAGCCAGTCGCTCAGGCCGCCAATCAAAATGCTGTCAAGAAATACGCGCGTATAAACCGGATTCAGAAGTCCCGGAACCACTAATGCCAGACTGGCCAGGAACAGAAACAACAACGACATCCGGCTGCCCGGCAAACGCGCAAGCAGCGCCTTCCACACGTTGGGCCGAGTACCGCCTGGCATGAAGCCGGGACCTTTCTCAAAGGTCAGCACAATGCCCGAAAATGAAAGATCGAATTCCTCCCACGCCACCTTGCGACGTCCCGATGCGGGATCGTTCAAAAATACATAACCGCCCTTGAATCCCTCCACCGTGAGGAAATGATTCATGTTCCAGAAGACGATGAACGGCGGCTTGAGCGTCAGCAGAGCGGCAGGCTCTTTGCGCCACCCTGCGCAGTTGAGGCCGTGGGTCCGCGCGGCCTTGAGCATGTTGCTGGCTTTGCTGCCGTCGCGGGATACGCCGCAATCCACGCGAAGCCGCTCCAACGGGACGTGGCGTCCGAAGTACCCGAGCACCATGGAAAGGGCCGCGGCGCCGCACTCCACTGCTTCCATCTGCAGGATCGACGGCGTGCGGACACGGCGATAACTCGGCTTGCCCGGCTCCATCCTATTGCACTCCCATCAGCTTTTTGAGGAACGGGAACACCAGCGTAATCGGCTTTTGAGTACGTGTAACGATCTGTGCCGAGCACAACGTGCCCGGCGTGACCTGCGTCTCCGGACCGCGCGAACTCGACCACCGGAAACCCGACGGCGTATCCGTCGACCGGTCCATCGCGACATCAACCTCCGTCACTGTGCCGCGTGCGCTCAACGATGCCACGAGGGCGTCGTTTTCAAGCAGGGTCATCATCCCGGCGTTGGTTGCCGGATAGTGGGCCACGAACGTGACCTTGCCGCGAATAAACCCGAACTCCTCGCGCTTTGCGGTCGACGGGGAGATTTCAGCTTCCATTCCCGCCTTCACATCCTTCACCAGAATCGACGGAACATAGATCACGGCGAGGACCTGGCCGTCATCCGGCTGCACGCTGATCACGGGCGTCCCGGCGGTAATCATCGATCCGGTGTAGATTTTCTCTTCCACGACTTCGCCGCTGATCGGCGCCACCACGTTGGACGTTCGCTGGAACTGGTTGCGCATCGATTGCAGGCGCGCTTCCTGATCGTTCACTTCCAGTTGCCGCTGCTTCTTGACCTCGCCGGGTTGCCACGTGGACTGAAACATCTGCGCGTCCACCTGGGTGATCTCCGCCTGCAGGCGCCCAATGGCCGCACGGAGCGCGACCTGGCGCTGCTGCGCATCCACCAAAGGCTGCCGGGTGATGAGTCCTTTATTGAATAGTTGTTCATTCACGGTAACTTCGTCCGCGGCGATCCTCTCCATTTTTTCTTGCGCGGCGATCTCGGTCTTCGCGTTCTCGCGCTGCACGCTCAGGCTTTTCAACTGCAGCTTGGCGTCGTCCTCGCGCAACGATACGGCGTCCGCTTCCTGGCGGCGGAGTTCCTCCAGATGCTGCTCGGCGGCGGCAATGTCGTCGTTCGATAAGGGCTGATCAATCTCTGCGACCACCTGGTTGACACTGACGTGATCCCCAACCCTCACCTTGAAGTCCTTCACCAGTCCGGTTCCGCTGGAAGAGATGTTGTAGACCCCTCCAGGCCGTATGATCGTGCCTTCTCCGATCGACTTGGTTGGAATGCTGCCAGTCAGTGACCAAACGCCTGCCGCGGTCAATGCCACCAGGATCGCCAGCAGCGACGTCCAGTAAAGGGGACCGGCAACTCGCATCGTCTGGTCCAGTTGCTCGGGAGATGAGAGCTTGTCCAGCGCCACTTTGCGAAACAGTTCGTTGTTCATTGTGATGCGCCTGCCTTCGCTTCGGCCGGAAGGGATGGCGGCGTAGTGAAGAGGTCCGCATCCACAAACCCAGTCTGCTGATCTGGAGCCACAATGGTGCTGGTTGCCACCCGCAGGCGCACCAATGCCTGCAAATACCCAAGTTGAGCCTGGACTTCGCTTGCAAGCGATCCCGTCAGGCGGTCTTCAACACTGATGGTATTCATCACGTTTCCCGCCCCCATGCGCAGCTTCTCGTGCTCCGCGTCAACCGAGTTGCGATAGAGTTGCACTGCCTCGCGCATGCGCCGCAGTTGCAGGGCCTGGCTGCGAAATCCCAAAAGCGCTGGCGCGACTGCCGCCGCAGTCCTTCGCGCCAGGTCCTGGTATTGCAAATCGGTCTGCCGTGCCGCCGCATTCGCCTGCTCCAGGGCGCCTGCGGCCGCATCCCGGCCTGGCGCAAACCGGTAAGTGATGCCTGCCGTGATGTCCTCGCCGCGAATGGCGTGGACCGGCGCAGTAACGTACTGATCGATGCGCGTTCCCTCGTACAGCCCAGTCACCCCGGTGGCGACCTTCACGCTCAGATCCGGACGCAGTGCATCGCGGGAGGCGCCGGCTATGCGCTGCGATGCCTCCTCACGCTGCTTCAATGCCTGCAGCTCCGGCTTGCGTTCAAGCGCAAGCTGAATATAAAGCCCGATGGATTTGGAGTCCGTCGGAATATCCTCCGGCGCGACCTCTTCGGGAAAACCGGCTGAGATTTCGGGAAGCGCTGACATTTCTGTTGCATCCAGGCCCATATCGATCGCCAGTTGCTGCCGCGCCTCCACGAGCCGCTGCTCACCGACCAGGCGATTGGACTCTCGAACCGCCAGGTTTGCTTCGGCCTCATTGATGTCGGTTCGTGGAATGCGGTCTGCCTCAATCAGCGACCGGACGCTTTCAGTCAGCGCCTTGGCGCTCGATTCCGACTCGCGCAATACTTCAAGTTGCTTCCCCGCCGCAACCGCAGTCCAGTAGCTTGACGCCACAGTTGCAAGCAGGCCGGAGATGGTTTCATTCACCTCGAACTGGGCGGCCTTCAGTTGTTTGGCCGATGCTGCCTCCTGTGCGTCCACCACCGTGCTCCCGCGTCCGCGCAGCAGTGGCAGGGTTGCCGCGACCTGGATTTTGCCCGCATTGATGCCCTGCCGATTGGTCAGATTGTCGGTGACGCGCGAATCCGTGATGCTGGGATTGACAATAATTCCGTTGCGGAATTCCTTCGTGCCTGCGAAGTCTATCTGGCTGGTGTTGGTCGTTGCCGAATTGAAATTGAAATTGTCGTATTGGCTGTACTGAAACTCTTCAAATCCGGTAAGCGCACGAAAAGTGTGTCCCTGCAATGCGTCCCCGGAGAGCAGGAGATCGAATTGGCCGGAAGCCTGCTGCAACGCGCCTCGCTGAGAGATCACCTGCTGTTCTTGAATGCCCAACTGCGGATGCCGTTCGAGCGTGGTCTGGAGCGCATCTGCCAGCGTGAGAGGCGCCTGAGTTTGCCCTGCCGCAGTGCATCCCGCCGCCATAACCGCAAGCACCGCACAGGGGACGCCCCACCTGTTTCCCTGGTCTCTCATAAGACTTGTGCACCCCATTCAGCATCCTGGACGAACGGCTCTCCAAGCCGGAGCGTTGCGTCCCTCGTCAGATATCGAGCACGGTTCGAATTCGTTGGCCCAGAATCTCAATCAGATCAAGTAACTCTTCTTGCTTTTTCCTCAGCGTAATGGTTTCCAGTACGCGCCCGGTCGCGGTCTCCTCCACCTTGATCCCAACCATGATCTGGCCGCTCACAGATAAGAACGAGCCGCTCATGCTTATGTTGACCGCCTGCTCTCCAGAATGAGCCTCTTGCGCGGAACCGGAGCCGAATTTCAACGCAAGCATCTCCTTGAGCGCCTCGGCAATCCAGTCGCTCCCAGTATCCTGGGAAAGGTTGCGAAAGGGACCAAAGGAAAGCATGCGCCGGTTTCCGGCGCTTCGATCACTCACCCGTGGATGGTATTCGGAAGCGGGATGCATGCCCAGCGCACCTTCCGATTCCGGCGCTTCGACCTCGACCGAATCGGGCGACGGCGCGCTAGGGGACGACTCAATCAGGATTTGAGCGTCTCTATTCTCCAGCCGTACTTTTGCAATGAAGCGATAACCGCGCTTGGGTAGCGTCTCAATCGCATTTGGGATACCGCCTTCCGCTAGAAGCCGGCGAAGAATGCAGATGTTCTGCGTGACACTGCCCTCTTCCACGTACAGGCCTGCCCACACCTGCTCAAGAAGCTGGCTCTTCGGAACAACGTTACCTGCGTTTTGAACGAGAATGAAGAGGGTATCAAAGCTCTTGACGGTCAGGGGCACCACCACATCGCGGCAAAACAACATCCGATTCCGCGCGTTGATTGCGAATGAACCAAACAAATAGCAATCGCCCGAAGGGGCCGGTAACGGCGCGCGAACCAGCACAGGTTTCGAACTCATGGATGTTGGGGACCGCTGTATTGCGGGTTGGAAGTGCAACCAAAGGCAAACGGAGACTCATGGTTTGAAAATTGACTGGCTCCAGGAGTTCCGAAACGGGGGGGAAACCCATCGGGATAAAGTGGCCTAGTCGGTTCAGTTGGGGAACAAAGCTGCAATTTCGTTCGGCTCCCAAGAGTCCTCACCATCAAAATATGAGATTCTGTTCCGGAAGCCTGTTTCGCAGAATAGCACACTGTGCGGCGGCGTGTGGATCATTTATTGGCTACATTTGCGGGAAATTCACCCTCAAATCCCGGTCTGATTTTGGTCTGCCGCTCGCCAGAATTCCACCCGCGGCAAAATGCAAGCAGGACTCCCTAGAGCCGTTTCAAAAACAGCGGAGGAGGTAGAAAGAAGCTGTTTTTTATTTTGCCAACCGGCGCCAAAGCTTGTATGCTTCACCGCTACTGCGAAACGAGAGCATGAGTGCGCACCCACGCACGAGAGGGCACAATGGCAAACCAAACCAGCAACACGGACCCGGGCACAAATCGCCGCAATGCGCTTAAACTCATGGCCGCCGGCCTGGTCGGCATGGCGGCCCTTCCTGCCGCCGCCGTCGCCAAAGAGTCGTACGAATCCTCCGGCCTTTTCGCGATCCCGAACACCGAAGAGGATGCCCTCAGTCTTCTGATGACGGGCAACCAGCGATATTTGAAGCAGGAGCTCACCAGTTGTTCGGCGAACATGGCCGAACTGCGCAAACACTCCGAGGCCCACCAGGAGCCCTTTGCTGCCATCCTCTCTTGCGCTGATTCTCGCGTGCCAGTCGAACTGGTCTTCGATCAAACCCTCGGCCAGCTCTTCGTCTGCCGTGTGGCCGGCAACATCGCTACGCCGGACACCATCGCCAGCCTCGAATATGCGGCCGCCGCGGTGGGCGTCAAGCTGATCCTGGTCGTCGGTCACACCAACTGCGGAGCCGTCAAAGCCGCGGCCGCCAATAAGCCGGTCCCCGGTCAGGTCAGCACACTCTTCCAATACATCCACCCGGCGGTGAAGAACACTCCAGATCTCACCGAAGCGAGCCGCAAGAACGCCATCCTGCAAGCCACCACCCTCCGCGAAGCATCACCGGTCCTCGCCGAACTCGTCGAGGGCAAGAAACTCCTGATCAGAGCTGCCATATACGACGTGAGCAGCGGCTATGTAACTTTGCTTGACGGATAAGCTGTCAATGGCGCGCCGCCAATTGCTTACATTCCCCGAATGCTTCAAGTTCCGGGCGAGTAACCGGCAAACCGTCTCCAACCCTATTTTCGTCCTTCCCAGGGTCCCTGGCGTGGCTCCCACCAGGGTTAGCGACGGATAGGCGACTACAGGCCCATTACTCGAAAATTGAAGACTTCACCACGGGCGCTGGACGAGTGCATCCGCGATTATGGGCTCACCGACAGGGGCTCACGCGGGTACTCACGCGGGCGTAAATGCCGATCCTCATAGGAGGCTCTACGCCCAGTAGCAGAGAGTCGGTTAATAATGCGGTGGTTTCCGCTCATCTCTCTTTGACCCACAGTTCCATGCAAGCGAGCCAGGTGGGGACATTTCCGCTTTGAAGCCGCACTCGTTAACTTCTGGAAGCATTGCGGCTGCTGTTTGGCCAGGACGCTGTCCCGGCTCAGGCAAAATGTCCTATACTCTTTGTTGCATGAGGCAAGCATTTCCAGCCTGCCAGACGCCTGTTTGCGGAGGTTCTCTTCCCGGTCTTGGATGAGAGGGTTACCGCCGCACAACGTACTCCCGCGAGATTGCCGAGAAGGCGATGAAGATTGCCGGTGAGATCTGCATCTATACCAACGACCACATCACCATTGAGGAGTTGAAGGGATGACGGTTGACCCGGATGATTCTCGACCAATTGACCTTTACCGTCAGTTTGATCTCAGTCGCGACGCTGGAAGGGTTTTAGCCGCAGCGCTCGCCCGGTTGATAGAGGCGTATGAGTCGAACCCCGACAGGGCACGACACGCCGTTTCATGGGAACATCTACTGCCGGGGAAGGGCCGCTCCCCCAACCCCATCTCCGAACGGGACGAAGCAAGCGCCAGAAGATCTTCCGATGCAGCCAAGCGAGTCGTTCAGACCTCGATGCTGCACGATGGGAAGGCCCCCCTATCGGAGTATTTCCAATTGCTCGATGACTGGAATTTGATATCTGACCGCGCTGAGGAGGAGTCGTTCAAGCTTGACGAATACCTGGGATCGAATCACTCCAATTGGGCGGTCACTGGAGAGGGCCTAACCCCTTCCGAAAAAAGGCGGTTGCAGGGATGGAGTATGGAGGACGTTGAGCGCCTCAGATCTCGCGATCCAGAACTTGTGAGCGAATATCGGCGAGAGCTTGAAAAGGAGGCGGTTGCGCATGCCGAAAAAGGAAAAGATTACAGAGAATGGGAAGAGAATCGAAAGATATGGATAGAAGCCAGGCTCGCGGACATTGATTCCGCAGTGGATTCCAAAATACTCCTTGCACGTAGGAATGATCTGGATGCCCGGTTTTCCAGATGGGTGCAAATCGAAAAGCTGCGAACTTCCGCAGAGGATAACGCGAGCTTTTTATTGTGGGCTGAAACACCGGAAGACGCCCGCCCAGAAAAACCGGTCCGGCACAAGGGAAGCTTCCCAGAATCTCTGAGCCCCGAGATGAGAAACATCTACGAGACAATTGAGGAAAAGCAATTTTGGCGAGCCCCTAGCCGCGAGGCTGTCGATGAATATGAGGCATTAGTCGGTCAGCTTGTGGCCCTGAGTAAGGAACTGTCAATCACCCCGGGAATTGCGAGGGAAATGGCCCGGAGTGAAAGCGGAAGGGCGCAATCAGAACTCAGGTTTGGACCCAGGGTTCCAATTCCTACTGACTACGGTTGGTACGAGTACTGCAGTCTCGTCATGGACGATGAGGCCAGTTTCCAGAGGGAGATTGACGATGAGGTTCGGAGAAGTGGAAACCTCTGGATACATTGGGCCAAAGAACTGGTAGGGATGCTGCCTACCGTCACAAGGAGGGCAGTTGAACTCGGCAAACATCCAATATCGGAAATCCCCAAAGATCGCGTTCCGGAGAGCCTGAGGGTTCTGTTTGAGCAGGCGCATATGCTTTACATATTTGATTTCGATATTCCCTGCTTATTGACTTGCGGAGGCCTCGTGGAAGAATTAGTAAGAAAAGAGTTTCCGGACTTGAACGATAAGTGGTCAATAAAACAAAGCCTGGAACACAAATCGGTAAGCTGGAAGTCAAAGGTTAACGACGTTGTCTCTCAGTATCCGAAGTTCCAATCTGCCAAGAGGCATCTGTTGGATATTTGGTATGTTCGAAATGATGCTGCGCATGATCCTGCTAAATACCTCACTGCAGGTAAGAGTAGTTCGGAGGAGATATTGCGGAAGACTCGCAAAGTTCTTGAAGTCTTCTTTGAAGTGGCGAAGCCGCAAGCAGAAGAGATCTAACTTCTCAAACTATTGCAATCTACGTCCCCGCTTCCGCTGAAGAACGGGATCTCTCGCTGGACTAGACGGAGGCCCCGGCCATGCTCCGGCGCACTGGAGTTGTCAACCGGGACCGACGCGATTCTGTGGCCAGCCCGGAGGCCTTCCCAGGCGCTCCAACGCGTCCCCGTACGTTCCGCAACCGTTCCCCCGCCAACGAGTTTCCACCCGCCCTCTCGGCGCCTCTGTTCGCAAGACGGTCCCCGGGAAGGATTCAGATTGTACGTGTGACCCATTCTGAGTGATCTGCGGATTCAGGGAGGGGGGCCGAATGAGATGCCTTCTCCTGTAAATCAGTCTTCCCACGGATTAAGAAGCGTCATTTCATTTTCAATGCCTTCATCCTCCCAGGGATAAAACAGCGTCGATTCCTTTTCATCGTCTTCAGCAGCATTCATCAATTCTTCTTCAAGACAGTCTTGTTCTTTATGCCAATGTGGTCGGTTCGTAGCTTCATCCCACTGAATTTGGAAAAGACGCGCTGGGCAATCATTAGCCAGATAGAGTTTCTGGCTTCGTTCAATGAATACCCATTCTTGAGACATGGCAACAGAAGATTGATGGGTGTTTGAAAACCACAGTGGGAAAGCGGAAGTTTGAGAAGAGGTTTGTAGTTGATCAATCGGACCAAGACAACAAGTGGAACGAAGCGATGTTCGTTTGTCCGGAACTTGTCGGTCCATACTTGAGTCATTACCGCAGGGAAGCGAAGAACGCTATGATCCGGAATGCATTGCATTTGTGGCCCAAGATCGTTCGCGCAAGCAAGAAGATTGTGTAACGAGCACCGCAGCTGATGGACTTGAAATCTAGTGCTCCTCAATGCACGCAACGAAAGTCCGTAGCGGGGCCGAGCGCGGCAACCCTGATTGACGGCTAATTTTGGCGTTTCACCTAACTAAAACCTAACTAAACGACTAGAGCCACCCGAAGGCGGCTCATTTTAAACAACTTAAGACTGAATGGTGCCGAAGAAGGGACTCGAACCCCCACACCCTTGCGAGTACGTGGACCTGAACCACGCGCGTCTGCCAATTCCGCCACTTCGGCACGGGACACATGCTCAGCGGACTTCGCTGAGGCGGGCAGCAACTTTGAGTCTCGCAAATGCGGGACTTGGTGTCAAATTGCCGGAATGCCAGAGAGCCGGGGACTTGGCGCCCCCGGCTCTTTGGAATGTGATTACACCAGCTTCGCGTCGAGGGTGATTTCAGTGTTGTTGGCGAAGAGCTTGGAGATGGGGCAGCCGCCCTTGGCGTCGGCAGCGGCCTTGTCGAAGGCCTCCTGGGTGGCGCCGGGAACACTGGCAGTGGTGGTGAGCGCAATCTTTGTGATTGCGAAGCCGCCGTCGGTCTTGGCCAGGGTGACGGCCGCGTGGGTTTCGATTTTCTCCGGGGTGAGGCCGGCGCCGCCGAGTTGCGCGCCCAGGGCCATGGAGAAGCAACTGGCGTGAGCCGCCGCGATCAGTTCCTCAGGCGTGGTGCCTGAATCGGCGCCCTCAAACCGCGTGGCGAACGAGTAGTTGGCGTTGCTGAGCACGCCTGTCGCCGTGGAGATGGTGCCCTTGCCTTCCTTCAGTGAACCTGTCCAAACCGCACTTGCCTTGCTTGCCATAATCCCTCCTTGGGGGGTTGAGAATCCCTGGGTTTGCCGTCCCTGGTTTGCTTTCCCGGGGTTTGCTTTCCTGGGGTTGCGGGCTGCGCCGTTCGGGGAAGCCCAGGCGCGCCCTGGGTTGTTCGATCAGGCACCTGCCGGGGTGTCGCGGGGCAGAGCCTACTATTCCATGCTAATCTGTCGGGCATGTTGCCGCAGCGGCCAACCGGCCTCGATCCCGATTTTATTGCGGATATTTCACAAAAGGTCGCGGCCTGCCCCGCGGCCGAGCAGCCTGTGGACCATCACTGCCAGGTTTGCCCCAACTGTTCGCAGCGGCTAACGGGCCACCACTGCAAGCTGGTGTGCACCCAGTGCGGTTACTACCTTAGCTGCGCGGATTACTACTGAGTCTGGCTCGCTTTCCGGGCGGGTTCAAACTCGTCGCCGGGGTTCCACTCGATTGGCTTCTGCTGTTCGCTGGCGAGCCAGCCGAGCACGAAGCCGAAGCTGGCCAGCTTGGCGTTGCCACGGAAATCCCAGTCGGCGCGGTACTCGTCTGACGGCTGATGATAGTGGTGCTGCACGTAGTCAATGTACTGATCGCGTCCCCAGGTTAAGTCGTGGCCGGCGAAGAGCTCGCCCTGGTCGATAGAAAATGCCGGGATGCCGACGCGCGCCAGCGAGAAGTGATCGGAGCGGTAGTAGTGACCCGCGCCGGGAGTGGGATCGGGCAACAGTGCGAGGTCGAACGCCTTGGCCACCGTCTCGATGGTGGGCCAGAAGGTGATGCGCTCGGCTCCGCCCAGGCTCACCGAGCGGGGAATGCCGATGGGCAGCAGCATGTCGTAGTTCAGGTCGAGCGTGATGTGGCCGGCGGGAACGGGCGGATGCATGCCGAGGAATTGCGAACCGAGCAGGTTCTGCTCCTCGGCGGTGACTGAGGCGAAGTAGACGTCGTGCGGCGGGCGCACTTGAGACTGCGCGAAGGCCCGCGCCAGCTCGAGCAGAATGCCGCAGCCGGTGCCGTTGTCGGCTGCGCCGTTGTAGATGTTGTCTCCCTTGGCGCCAGGATCGATGCCGAGGTGGTCGTAGTGCGCGGTATAAAAGACTGCATTTCCGCCGGAAGCAGCGCCGCGCACGCGGCCCACCACGTTGGCGCTCACGTAGCGGCGAACCTGGCTCTCGATGTGCGCGTGAAGCCTGACGGGAAATTCGACAGCATGGAATGCGCCGGGCTTGCCGGCCTGGTCGATGGCCTGATCGACGTCGCCGAGGCCGGCCAGCGTGAACAGGCGCTGGGCGACGCCGTGCTGAATCCAGGCCGCGGCGCGCAGGGTGGCCGTGGGGTCGCCTTCAAGATAACTTTTCTCGACGGCCTGCGAGTTGCGCACCACTTCCCAGCCGTAGCTGGCCAGGTCAGTGCGATGAATGATGAGCACGCCGACTGCGCCGCGGCGCGCGGCTTCCTCATACTTGTAGGTCCAGCGGCCGTAGTAGGTGAGGGCGGGACCTTTAAAAAATTTTGGGTCGTTTGAGGGCGGTTCGTTGGCTATAACCAGGACGATTTTTCCCTTTACGTCCACTCCCGCATAGTCGTTCCAGCGGTACTCGGGCGCGTCAATTCCGTATCCGGCGAAGACGATGGGCGCATCGATGTCGGCGGTTGGCTGTCCGGTCTGGTCCTTGGAGACGATTTCAGTGGTGTAGGCGAGGTCGATGGGCTGGCCATTGGCGGGGACAAAGGAGAATTTGGTCTTGTCTTCGACGGTGTGCACGGCGTAGAGCGGGACGCGCTGAAAATACGAGCCGTTGTCGCCGGCCGGCTCCACGCCAGCGAGCGCAAACTGGGTGGCGATGTACTCGGCTGCGAGCTCGCCGCCGCGCTTGCCGGGGCCGCGGCCCTCGAGCAGGTCGAGCGAAAGAAAGCGGACGTGGGCGCGAATCTTCTCCGGATCGATGGCAGCGGCGGCGGCGCGAGCGGCGGGCGGAAGGCCGGGAACCGCGGGGACCGGGTTGGCGGAGGGCCGCTGGGCGCGAACGAGAGTGGCGGCGAGAATGCCGGCAGATAAGAAAACCAAAATCAGCTTGCGTTGCATGGGGTCTCCATTGAGGGGGTCGCGGCGCCGCGCCCGTGTCCTGCGACGGGCTGGCTCAGGATTACTGAAATAGCCACCCCTTCAGACTACTTCCGCGTCGGGCGGCGGTGCAATGGCGTCGAGCGCAGCGGTGGGCAGCAGGTGAGCGCGGGTGAGCACCTTGCGCGTCAGGCCGGTGAGCGCCATGCCGGCGGCTTTGGCTAATGGAACCCAGCGCCGTTTGCCGCCGGGTATGGTTACCGCTTCCACGTCTTCTTCGAGGACGGTGCGGATGCGCACGCGGTAATTCACCTGCATGATGGCGTGGCGGACGGTCATGCGCAGCTCCTGCTCAGGCACGACGGACTCGCGCAGCAAGGGCAGCTCCCACAGGCCCGGCATGACAGAGACAGAAGCTGGCCGCTGCTTGAGCAGCACTTCACGGCCACCGGGGCCGCGAGTTTTAGTTGGCCTGCGGCCAATGCGCACTGAAAGCGCGTGGGCAATCTCGCGGCTGATCATCGGCGCCCTGGGCAGTGTTTTGTGCTCGCCGCGGGTGGCGCAATCTTTTCTCAGCGGGCATATCGGGCATTGCGGATTGCGCGGCAGGCAGACTGTCGCTCCCAGATCCATGAGCGCCTGGTTGAAGTCGCCGGGACGTTTTGGGTCCAGGATCTGGGCGGCAAAATCCGCGATTCTGCGCTTGAGGGCTGCTGCTCCGGCGCGGCTGGCGGCGTCCCAGCCCGCCATGCGGCACAGCACCCGCTCCACGTTGCCGTCCACCACGGCCACCGGCTCACCATGCGCGATGCTGGCGATGGCTGCTGCCGTGTACGCGCCGATTCCCGGCAACTGGCGCAGCTGCTCGGCGCTGCCGGGCAGACGGCCATGATGATTGCGAACCACAAGCTGCGCGGCCTGGTGCAGCATCCGCGCGCGGCGATAGTAGCCCAGGCCGCTCCACAGCGCCAGCACGTCCTGCTCGGGGGCAAGAGCCAGCGCGGCAAGCGAGGGAAAGCGGCCAAGAAATGCCAGGTAGCGCTCGACGACCACGGCGACGCGGGTCTGCTGGAGCATGATTTCAGAGACCCAGATGGCGTAAGCGTCGCTGCTGTTTCGCCAGGGCAGATCGCGGCGGTTGCGCGCGTACCACTGGAGCAGCGAGCGGCGGACCCGGGCGATATTCACGGCTTCACGGAACCCGGTCACCATGGGCACAGATTACGGCATTTGCCTTCATGTTAGTTCTCCACCGGCAAAGCCGACCCACGGGGAATGAAACTGTGCCCCATCCATCGGACGTCTTTGTTTTTGTCCGATGGGTGGGTCGGCATGAACCTGGGAGCCCGTACTCATCTCTCAACAACTTACGAGCCTGTTTTTTTCAGGATGCCGAGTCGGCATCCGGCGAGCGGTCACCGGAAAGGAACCTGGATGGATGTTGTGTTGCGCGGACCTCGACTGCTAAACTAAATTTAATTTTCCCGTTACCAGACCTGCTTTCTAACTACACTCATGCGGCCACTGCCTGAAACACAGGCTCATCCGGATCAGCATTCGTTTGAGCCATCAGCGGGGCCGCCTCACAATTCTCTGGAGGCTTCAAAATGAAATCGACCGCTCTTTATCTTGCTCTAACCCTGCTGGCTGCTTCGCCGGCACTGATCTGCCAAACTACCGGCGGCCCAAGCGAACCGTCCGGGGCCTTTTCGTCATCCAGCCAGGCCGGGGACGCTACGCAGCCGCCTGCCACAGCCATGAAAAAATATGACACCACGTCCGCGCCGTTTTCGCGGATTGGCCTGAGTGTTGGAATCTCGGCGATGGGCGTGAACCTGCAGGCGGCAACCAATGTGAACCGGTATATCAATGTGCGCGCCGTCGGCAACTACTTCAGTTACACGGTCACTAACGTTACAACCAACGGCTTGACCGCCAACGGCAAACTCAGCTTTGCCACCGCCGGCGCTTCAGTGGACTTTTATCCTTTTCCGAATCACGGCCTGCGCCTGAGCCCTGGAGTTTTGTTCCTCAACGATAATGCCGTCACCGCGAACATCACAGTTACCGGCGGCACTTCGTTCAAGCTGAACGGCGTCGAGTATTACTCTTCAGTGGCAAACCCCGTGGTGGGAACGGGCAGCGTGGGCCTGAACGCCCAGAACCCCGCATTCACAATGACGACGGGTTGGGGCAATCTCATCTCCCGGAGGGGCGGACACTGGTCGTTCCCCGTGGAAATCGGCGCCGC
>Ga0182016_10000953_pt1 | contig 35581 bp, 27 predicted proteins | sample 712S2MmetaG_FD_120491 | JGI IMG/M metagenome (GOLD analysis project Ga0182016, IMG submission 120491) | Permafrost microbial communities from Stordalen Mire, Sweden - 712S2M metaG | ecosystem: Environmental > Terrestrial > Soil > Wetlands > Permafrost | place: Sweden: Stordalen | collected...
GCCGACCTGGTGCTGGTGCGCCGTCCGGCCGATTTGCTGCGCTATTTCCCCACCAAAGATCAGCTTCGCCGCTTCGCCCGCTATGTTGCCGGCCGGTACGCGTCGATGAATGTCACCTGGCAGTTGGTGGAGGGATTCGAAGGCGAACTGGATGCCCGCGCCCTGCTGAAGGAGTTCGGCGTGGACTTGAAGGAGGCCGATCCGTATCAGCACCCGCGCACGGCGGGGGCGGGCATTACTTCGGCGCCGCTGCTCGACGATGGCTGGATGAATTTCGCGGCTTACGGGTCGGCGGACGATTCGGTGACGTCGGTGGAGCACCAGCTGTTTCCCATCCCGTTCGTGAGCCTGAGCATCGGCCGCGAAGATAGCGGGGCGGGGAAGCCCGCCCCGGCGGATGTAGACGCCACCACCTTCCGCCATCGCCTCTGGAACGCCACCATGGACGGCCTTTCCCCGACCTACGCCAATACTGGAACGGGCGCGCAGTACACCGAATCTCCCGGGGCGAAGGCGATGAGCGTGTGGTTCGACATCATGGGCGGCACGCGGTATTGGGAGATGGAGCCGTACTTCGACGTGGACAACGGCCGTGGCCTGGCGCTGGAAGGCGTCGATTATCTGATCTACATCGAGAAGCCGGGGCCGCTCGAACTGAGCGTGATCAACCACTCCTACGATGTTCTCTGGATCAATCCCGCCGATGGCGAGACAGTCCGGAAGAAGTTCAGCGGCATTCATTTCACCATGGAGCCGCCCGATCGCTCGCACGATTGGATTCTCCGGCTGGCGCGCCTGTCCCACATTGAGGGGATGAATAAGTCGTTCAAGTTCGAGTCGCGCATGGATAAAGACGAGGAGTATTTCCTGCCCATCGCGCTGCAGGACGTGGAGGCCAACACGCCCAAGGTGCCCTTCACGATCGAACAGCCCACCGGCGATCTCGCGGCCGCCAAGCCCGTGACCTTTTCCGCCAAAATCACGCACGATACGCGCGCCACACGCTTCATGATGTGGGAGTGGACGGGCGACGCTTCCGCGGGGGCGCAGGGCTATCGCGTGCTCGCCAGCAGCCAGAACGCTACCGTGCCGCTGCCGCCGGACCTGACATCGACTTATCCGGCGACGATGCACCTGCGCCTCTACGGCATGAACGCCAATGGCAAAGTCTACGAAGTGGATGCCGGTTGCGGGCTGAAGCAGTGAGCCGCCTGATCCTGGCGGTGGACACCACTAGCGAATATGGCAGTCTCGCGCTGTTGCGCGATGAGGACCTGATCGACGAGGTGGAGGTGCACGCGCCCAAAGGCTTCGCGCACCTGCTCTATGGACATCTGGCCGAATTGCTGGGGCGTCACGCGCTCAAGATCGCCGAGGTCGATTGTTTCGCCGCCGCGTGCGGACCGGGATCGTTCACCGGAGTGCGGGTCGGGCTGGCGTGCATAAAGGGTCTGGCGGAGGCGGTGGGCCGGCCGGCGGTCGGGGTGTCGAATCTACAGGCGATCGCGTCGTGTGGAACGGCAGCGCTGCGCGCCGCGGTGTTGGACGCGCACCGCGGCGAGGTGTACGGAGCGGTGTACGACGCGGCGTCGCGAGTGGTGGTTCCGGAAGTGGTGGCGCCGTTCGATGCGTGGCTCGCGATGCTGCCCGAGGGCGAACTGGAATTCGTGGTGTCGGGGTTCACGCCGCCGCTGGCGGGGGCGGTGACGATCGCTCCGCGCGCGCTGGCGGGCGCCGTTGCGCGGCTGGCATCGCGGGCCGAGCCCCAGGATCCCGCCGCGCTCGACGCGAATTACGTGCGGCGGCCGGACGCGGAACTGCTGTGGAAGGAGTGAAGTGGAATTTGCGGGCAAGCTAAAGCGTGCCCCACGTGGGACATGCTTCAGCTTGTCCAGTTAGTTATTACTTCGCCGCCGGGTCGCCTTTTTCAATTGCGTTTTTCAGGCGCGTGAACTGCTGTTTCAATACCCCGTCTACCGGCCCGGCCCAGGTATTCAGACCCGCCGCCAGATAGCCGCCTACCGCATAGGTAACTTCCACCTTGGTACCGCCATCGGCCGGCGTTAATTGAATCTGCATGCTCCCGGTAGCAGCCATGGTTTGCAGCGGCCCGAGAGTGCCGCGCAGCACGATGGTTTTGGATGGCGACATATTGACCACTTCCATGTGTTTGACTGCGCCGCCATTCGGTAGCTTCTCGCAGAAGCAGCCTCCCACCTTATCTTCCATGCTCAAGTTGTGCGCATCCTGCGAAAAGGTATGCGCCGAGCTCCACCAATCGCTCACCCGGAAAATCCTGGTGTAAACATCCTGTGGCGGCGCCTGGATGTTGACCGTTTCCTTCACGGTGAATCCGGTGGCGGATGAATCCACTATATCCGCCGCCAGCCACTGCGGCGCGATGGCGCAAGCCAGCGCCAGAACTGCCATTTCCCGTCGGATCGTCATTCGCTCTCCTTTACACACTCCGATTCCGCGTTTGTGGCGCGTTCTTTATTCGCAAAAGAGCCGGACCTTGGTGTTGTGCTCATCGATGTCCAAGGTGAAGGTGTCGAGGTGTTCCACCAGCTCTTCCAGATTCTCGGGCGTCACCTGATTCAGATCGAAGGGCACGCCTTCGCGCCGCAGCTGCGAGTTCACGCGGTCGCGAGCTTCCGGCGGAATGAGGCTGGCCAGCCGCACTCCGGCGCGCAGTAGTTGCATGGGCACGCGCACGTTCACTTTGACCGGTCCTTTCCGGCCCTCGTCTTCCACCAGCACCCGAAGGAACTGCGGCTTGCGTTTGGGGCCGGATGCCGCCGCGCCGGCAGCGCTGGAATCCGCGGGACCTGTTTCCATGGCGGCCAGCAGACGGTCGGCCTCGTCGGCGGTGATCTTACCCGTGGCGAGCATTTCCAGAATTTTTCGGCGATCCTCGTTCATGTCGGGCTCCTTAGGAAATATGCACCAGCACGGCGCGATCGCGCTGGGCGATCTCCACGTGCGTGCCGCGTAGCGCAGTGAGCACATGCCACAGCAGCCGGCCCGCTTCGAGCGGATCGATCCTGGCGATCAGGCAGGCAATAATGGCGATCGGCCCCAGAACCACCAGCGGCGATAACAGAAACAACAGCAGCACGAAAGGAACGCCCACCGAATAGTGCTTCACTGGGCGGTCTTTGCGAAACTTACTAAAATCGATCACTTCGATGTCTCCAGTTCCCGGATGGCATCCTGCGCGGTGATTTCCCCGCGCTGCAGACGATCCAGGATTTCCGTCCGCGATGGCGTGGGATTGCTCTCCACGAATGGCAGACTGTTGGCGATACGCGTCAGGCGGGCCTTGATAGTGGGGTAGCTGACGCCGAAAACCTGCTCCATTTCCTTGATGGACCCATGCGAGCGCACGAACGCGGTGATGAAAACCTGGTCTTCCATGCCCAATCGGGCCAACTGCGGCAGTTCGAAGGAGCCTTCGACGACGATGTCTTTGCCGGACAGCCGGACGCGTTCCACTACCAGCGGCTGCCCTTGAGTGAGGTGCGTGAGTTCCTGCCAGTCGGATGGCTTACCGCCTCGCTCACTCGCCATAATTCAGTTGTACATCAATTTTATTGAGGTTTCAATGAATATTTTTAAATTTTCTTAATTATCGGCAACCATAACTCATCGCGGCGTTGATCACAATCTGGACATCCGCCACGCTTACCATGTCGCTGGAGGTGAAGTGGTAGGTCGAGGGAACGCTCCCCAGGGCTTGGTTGACTAGCATTTGAACGTCGGCGACGCTGGTTGTTCGATCCCCTGTGACGGTGCAGGTGGGCGGCACGATGTTAGTGATGTCGGCGAAACTGGGACTTGTCGAGGATCCGCCGCCCGAGACGCTCGCGACGTTGCTCAGCGGGCTCGATGCGTCCGGCGAAACGCTAAGGTTCACGGCGATCGCCGGGTAAGATCCGCCGCCATTTATGGAGCTATTCGTCGTGCAAGTGCTTGTGGTGCAGGCCCAAACGTTGCCCGCTCCGGCCATCGACACCACGGACATCCCACTAGGCGGATTCTCAGTTACGGTGACGAGCCCGTTGGTTGGCCCGGCATTTGCGCCGTTGCTAACGGTTATGGTGTAGGCCGCAGCCAATTGTCCTGCGATGAAATTTCCTAGGTGCGACTTGCTGATGCTCAACGAAGGAGGGGAAGATACCGTGAGCGTAACTGCGACGTCCGCCTCAGTATAGCCGGGAGCCGATAGCTTTACGGTTCCCGCATATGGCGTTGCCGCTGCGCTCAGCCCGGTCGGATTCGCCGACACGGTCAGGCTGCTTCCGCTGAGCGATGCCGACAGCCAGTTCCCCCCGGATGATGTGGTCGGGGCGAGGGCGACGGCCGGATTGGCCGGGGTTGCACTTATCGTTACGGTCTGGCTCGCTGGAACGGCCCCGCCGGTCGTGTACGAAAACGGAACCGTCAAGGCGTTAGTGCTCAGCGGGCATAGGTTGAACTGGGCCCACGTGCCTCCTTGCGGCTGGTAAACGCCGAAACGCGGCACTGGACTGGCTAACCCAAAGGATGCGTTGGCCGTCGAGAATGTTCCGCCTCCAGGCTCCGGTGAGAAAGTGAGGGACGCGACATAGGGGCCATTCAGATAGTTGAGCGTGCTGTGCGCGAGATACACGCTGAACGTAAGAGAGTCGATGCCGAAAGGATTTGCGTTGACCACCTCCCAGATCGCTGCCAAGTTGCCGGATCCATCCGCAGTCAGCGGATAGGCGGCGAGACCGTCGCTGCCGATGACAGCGGATGTTAGAGGTGTGATGGCGGCCCCATCGTTATTTCCTTCATCGCTTTGGCTGGCGGCCACGAGAACGGCATACGGCGTGGCGCTGGTTCCTCCAGGTACGTCAGAGCTGGAGGTGCTGGTGGTGGAGACGTACAAGGTCACCCCCGGCTGAAGGCCATTGAAGACAGCCTTTAACCGGGTACCGTAGTCGGCTAACCCCACCGTATAGGTGACGTTGTTGCCATTGGTAAGGGCGGCTGCCGGCAGAATGAACCCCGACTCGTTATTGGAGGCGAACCCGCCATAGATGCCACCCGGGAGGTTTTGGCCGGGCGTCCCGGTGTTCGGCGCGGTGGACGCCCAGGCTGTGTTGGTTAGCGGCACAACGCGAGTCTTAAATGCCGTGGCGAAACCCTCGGTGAACGTCAGCTGCGCCGCGAGGGTGGGTGAAGTGACCGGCACGCAGGCGGCGAACGGGTTCCCGCCTCCCGGCGGTGCGCCATTCACGCTGGCCCCCATCGCCGACGTCATGAGCACCGGTCCCACGACGCCGATATCGACCGCGGCGCCGCCGACCGGAAGTACTTGATTTGGGGATGTGGAAATAATAGCCGAGACGGTTCCGACAACATTCCCGCCTATCGCTGGAATGCGAATGTTCGTGATTCGGAACATCCGCATAACGCCGTGGAGTGCGGGCGGCAAAACGGGCACGTTGTAAAAAGTAACCGAGTTGACGCCAAAATCGCCAATCTCGCCTTGGTAGACATTCTGCGCGGGCGTGGAAGTGGTAGGAACGACCGCTACCTGGTAATTCCCGCTGTTGTCGAGGCCTACCGCGGCCTGGCACGGGAAGTTGGGATTCTGCTGCTGCGCTGTTGTGCACAGCGATTGCGGCGCCTGTGGCCCGTAGCCGCCGGTGGCGCCAGTTACAACATAGCGCCGGCTTCGTCGATAATCAGCATCGCTTCGGAAACAAAACTGTTGGAGCCATCGGTGCCCGGTCCGAGAACGCGGCTGGTGATCGGTACGGACGGCGACAGATATACAATCACATTAACCGTCGGAATCGATGCTCCCACCTGGAGAGTCGGACCGCCGGTGCACTTGATCACGATATCGCCCACCAGTTCGGTGTACCCCTCCGGCCGGAGTAGCGCAGTGCCCGCCGGGCTGGCCGTGCACGAGAGGGGCGAATTGGCTGGACCGTTGATCACACCGATCTGCGCGTTCGCTCGGCCGGCGAGAATGAGGATAATGGCAATCCCTAATAGCCTGTTGGATAAAAGAGTCCGTGATCTCATTTAAGAGGTCAGTGTATAACAGCGCAATACTAATTGCCAGATATTTCAAACTTTCGGGCGGGTCATGGAGAAGCGATCGGTAGTGCGCACATATTCGGTCCCGCCCATGCGGCCGATTGGCCGTAACTTATTGGGGTCCACTCTGCCTTGCTCGATCACGCTGTCATCCACATGAAATCGCAGTACTTCTCCCATCACGAGGCTTCCCCCTCCGGGCTCGGTACTGACTGTAACTACCTGTAACAATCGGCATTCCATCTGCACGCGCGACTCTTTCACTCGTGCCGGTTTGACTAAGTCGCTGGGGATGGGCGTGAGGCCGGAGATATCGAACTCGCTGATGTCCGGCGGATAGTCGCCCGAGCAGGCCACCATCTGCTGGGCAAAATCTTCGGAAACCACGTTCACCACAAATTCGCCGGTGGCTTCCACATTGCGCAGGGTATCCTTCTTCTGTCCGTCGCGGGTGCGAATCGAGTTACAGAAGCAGATCACCGGCGGCTTGGGACACACCGCGGTGAAGAAACTGAATGGCGCCAGATTCGCCACGCCATCCAGGCTGAGGGTGGAGACGAACGCGATGGGGCGGGGCAGAATCACTCCCACGAGCAGCCTCTCGATATCGTGGATGCTGCTTGCAGCGGGATCTACGATCACGATTTCTTCTCCTGCCAACTGGCCCAATAATCCGGCCACTCCACCTTTTCGCCCGCCGGAAGCACATGGATGGGATTGAGCCCGTCGAGCATCACCGCGTACTCGTCGGTATGGGTCTTCTTGCCCTGGTTCGCCAGCGCCTTAGGGTGCGGACCGTGATGAATGCCGCGCGGATGGAGCGTGGCGTACCCGGGTTTGATGTTGTCTTTGCTGAAGAAGTCGCCGTCGTGGTAGAAAATGAACTCGTCGTAATCGGTATTGCGATGGAAGAACGGCACCTTGAGCGCGGCCTCGTCCTGCTCCAGCGGACGCGGCAGAAAACTGCACACTACGGCGCCTTCCGTGACGAAAGTGCTATGCGCGCTCGGCGGCAGGTGGGCGCGATGGCTCATGATGGGCCGGATGTCGCGCATGTTCAGCTTCCACACCGTCAGGTCGCCCTTCCACCCGACCACATCGAGCGGATTGAACGGATAGAAGACTTTGGAAATCTCGTCGTCGACCTTGATGCGGACTTCCCATTCACCGGATTGATCTGATGGCGCTTCGTCGAGGTGCGCGTCCGGCTCGGGCACGGTGACCACGCCGGGGTCGTAGAGCGCATGGTGGCCGATCAGTCCCTTATCGGGCGGCTCGAATTCCGTGCGTGACTGAATGATCAGGAAGAAATTGTCCTGCGTCTCCGGCACGATGCGGTAAGTCACCGCCCGCGGGACTACTAAGTAGTCGCCCGGTTCGAACGTCAGGGGGCCGAAGTCTGTCTCGATTATGCCGATGCCGCGGTGCACGAAGATCAGCTCGTCGCCATCGGCATTGCGATAGTAAAACGGCATGGGTTGCGAACGGCGCGATACATACAGCGTGACGTCTGCATTACCCAGAAAGGGCAAAGGCATGCCTTGCGGGTCGGCGCAATCGGAGGGCGTCAGGCGGTTGAGATCGAATAAGTGCGGCCGGAGCTTCCCCTCGAAGCGAATCCAGCCGGTGGGCGGATGCGTGTGATAGAGATGCGCGCTCTTGCCGTAGAACCCCTTTCGGCCATGCTCCTCTTCGAAGGTCCCCGGCGGGATGCCGACGTGCGCTTGCGGCGCGAACTTACCTTTTTTTAGCGGATACATATAACTCCTGATTTCACCACGGAGACACGGAGACACAGAGAAAGGCAAAGGCTAAAGAGCAAATCCGAGCACACGGAGGTGGCTGAGGGCACTGAGATAGCCTCCAAGTACCGCGGCGATTGTCCCAAGCCCCGATCCATTTCCATGCTGAAGTCTAACGCCTCCGTGATCTCCGCTACCTCAGTGTGCTCGGATTTTGCTGTTTGCCCTTGTGTTTCTCCGTGTCTCCGTGCCTCTGTGGTGAACAATCTCTTTACAGATTGCCCCGCAACCCTTGCTCCCTCTCGATCGCCTCGAATAGAGCCTTGAAATTACCCTTGCCGAAGCTCCGACTCCCCTTGCGCTGGATGATTTCATAGAACAGCGTCGGACGGTCTTCCACCGGGCGGGTGAAAATCTGAAGCATGTAGCCTTCGTCGTCGCGGTCCACCAGGATGCCCAGTTCCCGTAGGGCGTCCATCGGTTCGTCGATCGGTCCTATGCGCGCCACTAGGTCCTCATAATAACTGTTCGGCACGTGCAGGAACTCCACACCTTGGCGGCGCAGAGTCCCCACCGTTTCGATGATGTTGTTTGTCGCCATGGCGATGTGCTGCACTCCGGGGCCGCGATAAAAATCCAGGTACTCCTCGATCTGCGATTTCCTCTTGCCCTCGGCCGGCTCGTTGATGGGGAACTTTACACGCTCGTTGCCGTTCGACATCACCTTCGACATGAGAGCCGAATACTCCGTCGAAATGTCCTTATCGTCGAAGTGTTTGAACATGCGGAAGCCTATGACGTCGCGGTAAAAATCGACCCAGCGATTCATTTCGCCCCATCCGACATTGCCCACCATGTGGTCGACGTGGAGCAGGCCCACAGGACGCGACACCGCGTCTTCGGTCTCCACCGCGCGATATCCAGGTAGGAATACGCCTTTGTAATCGCGCCGCTCGACGAAGGTATGAATCGTGTCGCCGTAGGTCGCAATCGATGCCACTCGCGCCTCGCCATCGCCATCGCGCAGGGTTTCCGGTTCGCGCACGCTGCACGCGCCACGCTTGGTGGTCTCGCGCCATGCCGATTCGGCATCGTCCACCCACAGCGCGACATCGCGCACGCCATCGCCGTGCAGGCGCACGTGATCGGCCGCGGGATGCTCAGGCGCCAGCGGAGTGGTAAACACGAAACGAATCTTGTTCTGCACCAGCACATAGGACGCGCTCTCGCGCGTGCCTGTCTCGGGGCCGCGATAGGCCGCCAGGCGGAAGCCGAACGCGGCGCGGTAATAGTAAGCCGCCTGGCGCGCGTTGCCCACGTAGAATTCCACGTGGTCGGTGCCGTTCAGCGGCAGAAAATCCTTCTCAACCTGTGCGGGTTGCTCCAGAGCTTGCATAACTCCTCCTGAATGCTTCCATACAAAAACGGTTGTCTTCATCCGTTCCGGTGGAGATCCGCAGGCAATTCGGCAATCCGAAGGCCTTCAGCGGACGCACCACCACCCCCTGCGACAGCAATTCCTCGAACATGCGCATGGCCTCCCCCTCGGAGCCCATGTCGATCATTACAAAATTCGCTTCCGGCGGCGCCAGCGGGAGTCCCAGTTCCCGCAGTCCTTCGGAAAGATAGCGCAGGCCGCGCGCGTTCAACTCCAGCGACCGGTGCAGAAATTCCTTGTCGGCCAGCGCCGCGATTCCGGCCGCCTGCGCGGGCGTGGACGGCTCGAACGGTAGTTTCACCTTGAGTAAGTTGCGAATCAGTTCCTCGTGCGCGAAGCCGTACCCGATGCGCGCGCCCGCCAGTCCGTAGGCCTTCGAGAACGTGCGCAGCGTGATCACGTTGTCGTAGCGATAGTGCATGGAATCGGGGTAGCGCGGATTGTCCTTGGCGTATTCGAAGTAAGCCTCGTCCAGGATGATCAGAACGCGCTCCGGCACATGCTGGTAGAACTGGTCGAACTGGTGGCGGGTGAAAATCGTGCCGGTGGGGTTGTTGGGATTCGCCAGGTAGATGATTTTAGTGTGCTCGTTGATCTCTGCCGCGAGGGCCTCCAGGTCGTAGTGCCAGTCGCGGTAAGGAACCGTGCGATATTTCACGCCGCGCGAGCGCGCCAGCACTTGAAAACCGATGAACGCCGCTTCGGTGGTGAGCACTTCGTCTTCATCGCACAGGAATGCGCGGATGATGTTGGACATGATGCCCTCCGACCCGCTTCCCGCGATGACGTTTTCCACTTTGAGATCGAATTGCGCCGCCAGTACTTCGCGCAGCCGAAGGCCGCCATCGGGATAGAGATTCAATGCATTTAGCGTGCCTGCCATCGCCTCGATGGCCTTGGGCGATGCCCCCAGCGGATTCTCATTCGAAGCCAATTTGGCGATGCGGGTGAGGCCATACTGCTGGCGTACGGATTCGATGGTGCGTCCGGCTTCGTAGGGCCGCAGGGCTTCGATATTCGGAGGGACGAGTGGCACCGGTTCTATTCTACCTTGGCCTCCAAGGTCCCGCCACCACATTTCGGTGGGGTTATTGCTTTAGGATTTCTGGCCGGATCGCCACTGCCGCGCCCGAAAAGTCGTCATGGTAGACGACTTGGAGACTTTCGCGCTTCACGAAATCCTGGTCCACCGGGTAATAGACCACGTATGCCTGGTAGCCCGCGGGATATTCTTCCGCTACCGATGGCGCGTCGGGAATCTTCTCGATGGTCTCATGGGTGGACATCAGGCGGTAGCAATTGAGCGCACTTACATATCGCCAATTAGTGGACACTTTGATGACGGCATCAGTATGGTTGTACCATGCCAGAACGGAATAGACATTTTTCATGTCGGCATCGTACTTCCACTCATTGAAGTAAGTCAGACGCAGGCAGCCGATGTTATAGCAGCCGATGAGCAGGAGGACGGCGGTCAAAGCATTGCCGGAAAGCCGTCCAGCGAGCGATGACAGCCGCGGACTTGCCAACGCCCCCGCCGCCGCCAGAAATAGCAGGGCCACCCAAAGCGCGGTCCGGTCGAGAGGAAGCGGGATGCGATATGCCAGAAACAGAAACTCGTGGCACACGATCGCGCCCAGACACGCGAACCCGCAGACCATCGCGACCGGTCCGGCGACACGCGCCTCATCGTCCTTCGCCGGCCTTTCGAGGAAGAGCATCACGACTCGCCAGACTACCAAGCCAGTCAGGATCGGGTACAACAACGTTCCGAAATGGACGAAATAATGGCGCAGGCGGGGATGCAACAGATATTCGCTCGGTTGGTAGAGGCAGGCATGAACCAGGCTCCTGATCATCTCGATCAGCGAGGTGGCTCCCCAGTTGAGTTGATTTTTTGGCCACGCCAAGATCACCGAGCCAGCCAGGAAATAGACGACCGCCATGCCCGGCGCCACGCACGCCGCCAAAACCCTCAAATACTCCCGGCGATGCTCGCGGCAAATCCACAAAAATAGTCCCAGCGCCGTCAGCCCGGCCGCGATCGCAAATGAAAAATTCGCAGAGATGCAGAGCCCCGCGCCGGCCGAAATCAGCACGCACGTCCGCCACAGCTCGCTCTGGCACTCCCGATACCACGCCGCGATGACCACCATCCACAGCAGGAACGCCGCAGCCATGCTGTACCCGCGCGCCGCCAACAGGTAATCCATGACGAACGGATTGCACGTCAGGCATGCAAATATGGCCCACTGCAGCAGGCGCCGGGGCGATAACAGCCGCACCAGGCAATACGCCGCGACGAGATACAGCGCCGTCCCGATGAGCGCCGGCAGACGGATGGCGATCGCCGACGCTCCGAAGATCGACGTAAAAAGCCGCATCAGCATGGAGTTCAGGACGTGATTGTTGGCGTGCGGCGTCCAGTGTGTGGGCCCTTCCGGCCGCACCCAGGCGAGGTAGGTATCCGCCTCGTCGATGGTCAGCGACTGCACGCAGGCGCGCGCCACTGTCCAGAGCATGGCGAACACACCTGTCGCTATCAGCAGTGGAGAATTCTTAGAGGTGCTTGGATTGGTCACCGTAGGCGAAGCGCGATTGTATCATTGGCGCATCCAGGCGAGCGTCTGCCGGATGCCGTCGTCATAACTCGTCTTGTGGACCGCGGCAAGCTTGGCCCGCAACTTGGAATCGTCGAGCAGCACCGGTGTCTCGCCCAGGTACAACATCTCCGGCAGTTCGCGGTACAGCGGGCTGAACCACCCCATGATCTTCAGCATTCCGCGCCCTACGGAGCGGTACTTGGGACTACGCCCCGCGGCACGATACACGCGCGTGATGAAATCCATGGCGTTGATTTCGCCCGCGCCGGCTACGTTCCACGCTTCGCCATAGCACTCCGGGCGCTCCGCCAGATCGGCAATGGCTGCTCCGGCGTCGGGCACAAAGACGAATTCGTGGGGAGCATTCACCGGGCCGAGCCAGTTCGCCGTCTTCCCTGCGATCGCCGCGCGAAAAATAGGATTCGCCATGCTGAGATCGGCATGCGGCCCGTAGAAATCCGGCAGGCGCACCACCATTCCTTGCAGGCGGCCCTTCAGGTGCGCCTCTAGCACGGCGTCTTCCTGGTCTTTGCGGAACTTGCCTTTGCGCGTCTGCGGCTCCCGAAGGTGCGTCTCTGCAACGTGCGAGGTGCGCGGCACTCCGTAGGAATACACGTTCGACACCAGCACCAGCCGCTGCACCTGCATGGTGACGGCCGCTTCGATGGCGGTGCGAATCATGGCCGGATGCAACTGGAAGGACGTATAGGGAACCCCCACCGTGTAAATGATGGTGTCCACTCCGCGCGCCGCCGCTCCCGCCGAGCGTAGATCCGTCAGGTCCGCATCGAATACCTCGGCATGCGGCATCTGGCCGAACGCCGCTTGCAACTTGGCCTTGTCGCGCCCTACGGCGCGAAACGCAATTCCGCGCCGCTCGAGTTCCGGAGCGACTGCCCGGCCGATGGCGCCGGCCGCGCCGAAGATAGCTGCTTTCTGGATGATGGACATTTCGTCGTTGACGAGCCCTCAGTATACACCGCGACAGAATTGCGAGACGCCATGTCTCTGAACCCGGGAGCCCGTCTCGGGCGCCGCGATGGGCGAGGTCTATCCCGCTACGTTAGCCGTCTGGGCCGCGACGTTGCTCTGAAGATTCTCCCCGCCGAATTCGCCCGCGATCCCGGCCGCCAGCGCCCTCTCGCGTCCTAATGTCGTCACCGTCTACGACATTGGCGATCGGGATAGGGTCTCCCACCTCGTCACCGAGCCGGTGGAAGGCGAATCCCTCCGCGACCTCATCGAGCGCGGCCCCCGTTTCGCTCCGCAAAACCATCGATATCGGCGCGCAATTCAGTCCGATATCCGGATTACTCGAAGGCGTCGACCGTAACTAATATCTCATATTACTAAGTTGACACCAATTAGTTCTTGACGGCGCGCGAGGACAGGCCTATTATTGTCAACGCGTCAGTTCTTCTCGCCCAAATCTCGACGCATCCGGGGGTGTGTCCATGAGCCGCTCGCACAATCGTGTCGCTGTGTTTTCTGTCACTCTTCTGTTTCTATTCGCCTCGCTCGCCAGCTCTCAAACCGATACGGGATCTATCGGCGGCTATGTCAAAGATCCCAGTGGCCGGGTCATACCCAAAGCGACCGTTACCATCAAGAACGAGGGTACCAATGTGGTACAAACCTTGACCACCAATGAGGCGGGCTACTATGTCGCACCGAACTTGCAGCCTGGTAACTATGCTGTAACTGCCGAAGCCCCGGGGTTTAAGCGCTTTGAAAGCAGGCAGAACAAATTGGATTCGAATTCCGCCCTGTCGCTGGACGCCACCCTGACTGTGGGTAATATCACGGATACGGTGGAAGTTGCGGCTTCCGCGGAGGTGCTCCAGACGGACTCGTCGGCGGTGCAGACCGAAGTCAGCGGCAAACAGGTGGACATGCAGGAATTGAACGGCCGCAATCCGCTCTATATCGCGCAACTGCTGCCGGGTTTGCGCAGCGGTTCCACCATGGGGGACTTCAATTTCGCGGTGGGCGGCGGCGTTCCCTTTAACGTTAACGGCGCGCGGCCCCAGGACACCGACGTTACTTTCGACGGCGCCCCCGCCGTTCGCACCCGCGCTAACGGCGCCATCATCGGCGTGGCCAATGTGGATTCCACTGAGGAAATTCAGGTAATGACCGCAGACTACGCTCCGGAGTACGGACGCGCGGCCGGCGGCCAGATCCGCATCGTCAGCAAGAGCGGCACGCGCGATTTCCACGGCAGTCTCTACGAGTACCTGCGCAATTCCGCCATGAACGCCAATACCTGGTCGCGCAATCTCAGCACTTTGACCAACGTGGCAGCACCGTTTCGTTACAACAATTTCGGGGGCACCATCGGCGGACCCATCTGGGCTCCCGGCATGAGCGACCGGTTCCGGCAGAAGCTTTTCTTCTTCGTGGCCGAGGACTGGATTCGCTATCGCTACGAAGACAGCACCCAGGAAGCCGTACCGACGCTGAACATGCGCAACGGGAATTTCAGCGACCTGCTGAGCCCCAACCCCTGGTATTCGGGCAGCCATGCGATCTACCAACCCGGCACCTGCCCCAGTACGGGCGCTGCCTCGTGCGTCCCGTACCCGGGCAACATTATCCCGGTGAGCCAATTGAGCCCGAATGGCATCGCGATCATCAATGCCTACCCGCTACCGACGCCCGGATTCCAAAATGGCAGCTCCAACTTTATCGCTGAAGCCGAACATCCGATCAACCAGCGCAAGGAGACCATCAACATCGATATCTACGCCAACGAGAAGAACAGGCTATCGGGCAGGCGCACCGATGCGGCTTATTTCGAATACCAACCCTTCGATCAGGGCTCGGGCCTTACCGGCAAGTATTTCCGGCGCCCCAACCAGACCAACGTGGCGTCGTTCACCAGCACCATCAGCCCCACGTTCATCAACGAGGCGCAAATCTCCCTGAGCATTGACGACGTTTACATTCCGGTGAATACCGCGCTAGCCGGTTTTAATCGCGGGACCCTGTGCGCTCCCATTACCGGAAGCTGCATCGACTTCCCATACATTCTGCCCAACGGCAAGGACATTCCGACGAAGATACCCACGGTCAGCGTGCCGAATTTTTACGGATTGGCCGGCGGACCGTACCCGTCGCATTCTTCCGGGACCATCTGGACCGCCTCCGATACCGTGACCAAGGTTTGGCAGAATCATACCATCAAGGCTGGCATCTCAGCCGAATATTCCGGTGAAAACGACGGCGACCAGATCAACGTCAGCACCGTTCCCGGAGGCGCCAGCGACCAGAACGGCAACTTCACCTTTACCGACGCGCGCTCCGGTTTGGGCGCTACGTCCGGTATCGGTATGGCCAATCTGGCTTTGGGCTTGGCCGACACATATACGGAAATCGGGCCGCGCGCTCTCACCATCTGGCGATCCTGGATGGTGGAGGGCTTCGCGCAGGATTCCTGGAGAGTCTCACCTAAGCTCCACCTGGAATATGGCTTGCGTTGGACCAATATTCAGGGCCAACACCCGCTTTGGGGCAACGCCGATTACTTCGATGGTGCGGTGTATAACCCCACCGACGCCGTAACCGTGAATCAGAAAACCGGCAATGTCATCCTCGGCACCGGCAATCCATATGACGGCGTAGTGATCCCCGGTCTCAGCGCTTTCCCGTCGGCTGCCAACGGACGCGTAGGCGCCGCCACTTCCAACCAATGCGACGGCGCGTCCTGCAACGGGTTGTTCGATCCCAACCTGCCCAAAGGCTATATTCACACCACCAACACTTTCCAGCCGCGTGTGGGCATCGCCTATGAAATCACTCCTTCTACCGTCATCCGCGCCGGCGCCGGCAGTTTCGTCACTCGCATGGTGCAGATCGACAACATTTTCCCCGGCGGCAACTCGCCCTTCCAGCCGTTTCTTACGGTCAGCAACGTGTCGGTGGATAACCCCGGCGCGTCGTTGACCACGGGCACAGCCGCGGCTCTGACCATGACCACCCTGAACCCCAATCTGAAGCCGCCGGAGGCTTATAACTGGAATGTCACGGTGGAGCGGAAACTGCCACTGAAGAGCGTGCTGACGGTCGCCTACGTGGCGCATCGCGGCGTACATGCCTGGCAGGTTTACGATATCAATCAACCCCAGCCCGGCACCGTTGTGGCCGGAACGAACGTAAACTACGTGCGGCCCTACAAAGGGTTCGCCGAAATCCAGGAAGAAGAAAGCACGGTGAATTCCACCTACAACGCTTTGCAGCTTTACTGGAATCGCCGGTTCAGCAACGGGTCTAGTTTCGGTGTCAGCTACACCCTTTCGAAGAGCATGGATAACGGCTCCAACTATCGTGACATCGTACCCGACACCTACAACACCAGCAATCTCTGGGGTCCATCGGAATACGACGAGCGCCACGTGGTATTGATCAATTACATCTATGCCATACCGTTCATGAAGAACAACAAGGCGCTGGGCGGATGGTCGATCGCCGGCACCGCGCAGTTCCAGACCGGGACGCCTTGCGGCGTTGGCGTGAACAACGATTACGCCGGCGTCGGCGAGTACGGCAGCTTCGGCTGCGGAAGCGAGGGTCAATTCTGGGTGATGAACGGGCCCGTTCAGATCCACACAGGTGCTTTCGGCGGCCCGACTGGCAATGTCAATAACGGCGCGCCAAAGTACTTTAGTGGGAGCTTTTCTGCCCCGCCTTCGGGAACGTTCAATCTGCAACAGGGCGTGCGCGATTCGATCTATGGTCCTGGCTTCCAGGACTGGAACCTGTCGCTATTCAAGACGTTCCGGGTCAACGAACGCTCCGGCTTCGAATTTCGCGCCGAAGCTTACGACTTCCCGAACCACCCGAACCTGAGCGCGCCGAGCTTCACCGCCAACTCCGGCACTTTCGGCGTGATCACCAGCAAGAGCGGCTTGATCCGGACCTTGCAACTCTCTCTTCGGTTTTCCTTCTGAGGCTAATCGAGCGGCCAATCTGCCGATTGGCTCGTACTCCCAATCGATTAAGACTGGGGGAGCGTCAAATGAGGGACAATAACATTCCTCATGCTGCCCCTCGAACGGCTGTGGCGCGAACAGAGCCGGACTCCGGTGCTCACCGTCAGCGGCGCGCTCATCCTCATCGTAGCCGCCGTGGACTGGTGGACGAAACCGTACGTTTCGTTGGGCTTTCTTTATCTCTTTCCGATTATGTTCGCGGCGGCGTTCCTGCCGCGGTGGATGATCGCGTTACTCGGGGTTGCCTGTGCGGTGCTCGCCGAGTTGTTCAGTTCGCTGGAGCCCTCCTTCGTTCGCCTGACATTCGAGTCTCTGGCGCTGGTTGGGTGCGGACTCTTCGTTGGGGAACTGGTACGCAACCGGCGGCTGGATCTGCAATCGCAGGAGCGGCTCAAAGCATTGGTGGAAACCAGCCCGGCGGCCATCGTCACCGTTGGGGAACAGGGCTTCATCGAAATCGCCAATCGGGCGGCGATAGAGCTTCTGGCGCCGAGGGCTGGCGATTTGATTGGCTATCCGATTTCCGCTTTCCTCCCCGAGTTACATCACGCGCTCCGCTGGGAACAGGCGCCGCAATTCCGCGCCTCCATGCAGTGCCGGGGGCAACGCGGTAACGGAGAACCCTTTACGGCGGACATCTGGTTTTCCACCTATCGGGAAAACAACGCGCCTCATCTGGCCGCCATTATTGCCGATGTCAGCGAGGACGAAGGCCTGGAGGTTTCCGGCACAGACGAGCGTAGTCGCGACACCCAAGTATTGAGCAGTCGCGAGACGGACGTGCTTCGGCTGCTGGTGCAGGGCCTCACCAATAAAGAGATTGGCGCGCGCATGGACATTTCCGAGAGCGCCGTGAAGAACACCATGCAGCAACTGTTTGGCAAAACGGGGGTGCGCACTCGCAGCCAGTTGGTGCGAGTCGCGTTGGAAGAGTATCGCAACGTGCTGTGATCGGGACGGGGCGCGGTGTAGGCACTGGAAACTGGTTTGAGCCTGTTTGGCTTCACCCATCCCGCTCCCTTCGGTCGCGGCTCGGTATCGGCACATTGCGTTTCCGAGCCGCGACCACAGGGAGCGGGATGCGGGGCTCGTGTCAAATTCCACGACCCATGAGTTTCGGAGTCTCGCGACCCAAGCGGACTAAAGTCGTCCTACCTCAGCCCGATTAATCGTCCGATTGGAGGACTTGAACGGCGTTTACCTTGCCATTCAGTTGCAGAGATCCCTCGAGTGCCACTCTCACCAACTGGCCGCGCGTGCGCACACCGCTGCGATAGAACAACTGCTGTACCGCCGTCTTGACCGAGCTTGCGGAAACGCCCAGATTTTCCCCAATCTTTCGATTTGTCAGGCCTGCGAGGATTCCCAGCAGCACCGGGGCGCCTCGGACTTCAGGAAGATTCCAGAGGCGCCCAGCTTGATGGCGATGGCCGAACTCTTGGCATCGGCCGACTCGGCGACGCTTCGAACTTGTCCTTAATCTGCTGCCATGTCAATGAGGTTTGCGCGAATCCCAACATTGGGACCGGGCTCGATCAGATCGTGCTGTTCTCGACTCAGCCGTCCTCGGTTTCCGGCCTGCAGGTTTACCGCCCGCTGACCAAATTTTCCGTCCTTGAGTCTCAGCTACTTGCATGAGCGAGATCACAAGCGCGAACTGCGCCGGGAGACCGCTCGAAAACAGACCGATATAGCCGCCTCCACCTACTCCGACCAGGAGCGGAATCTGCTCTTCAACTTGCGAAACGCCTTCGTGCAAGTACTGCAAGCTAAAGCGGTGCAGCAGAATGCCAGGGAAAACCTGGCGTATTGGGACCGCGAGCTCGATGTAAATCGCAAGCGGCTCGCGGCCGGCGATTTGGCGCAGGTAGACATGGACCGGCTGGAGCTGCAGCGCGTGCAGTTCGAAAGCGACCTCGAAACCGCGCTAGTGAATTTGCGCACATCCAAAATCCAGATCCTGATGCTCTTGAACGATCGGACGACGATCGATCGGTTCGACGTCGCCGGACCGTACGAATTCGTCGACCGGCTCCAACCGCTGGAAGAATTTCGGAATGCAGCCCTGGCAGCGCGGCCGGATCTGAAAGAGGCCGTGCAAACTGTAGAACTGGCCAAGGCGAACCACCAATTGGCGGTAGCCAACGGATCGACCGATCCGACTTTCGGCCTCGATCTCGCGCGCAACCCGCCGATTCCGTTCTACTTCGGTGTCAACATCTCGATTCCGCTGCGGATCTTCGACCGCAACCAGGGCGAAAAGGCGCGCACCGCGATCGATATCCGGCGCAGCCAACGCGCTGAGGACACCGCCCGGGCGCAGGTGTTTTCCGACGTCGATTCGGCGTACTACACGGTAGTGAGCGCGCTCAATCTGTTGCGGCCCTATCGTGACAAGTACTTGAAGCTGGCCGAAGACACGCGCAACAAAGTGGCGTTCTCCTATCAAAACGGCGGAGCGTCGCTGCTGGATTACCTGGACGCGGAAAAGTCGTTCCGCAACACCCGTTTGGCTTACCTGAATCTGATTGGCTCTTATCTGACCGCGGCGGCCCAAATGAACATCGCAGTGGGCCGGGAGGCGATTCTATGAACCGTTGGTATCTTCTCGAAATCGGCTTGTGCCTATGCGCCGCTCTCTCGCTTACGGGATGCGGCAAAGGCGTTTCGGCGCAGACTCAGGCGAATCTTCCGGGACCGCAACAGTCGGCCGTTGTGCCCGACATGGACCCCAACAACTTTCAGGTGGACCATCCGGAGCAGTATCCGCTGGCGGCCGCCGTTGAATATGCCGCGGCGCCCGAACTGAACGTCACCGGTGTGGTGAATCCCGATGTATCGCGGCAAGTACCGGTACCGTCGCTGGCCTCCGGAAAAATCGTGGAGATCGACGCCAAGCTGGGCGATGAGGTCACCAAAGGGAAGATCCTCTTCAAAGTTCGCAGCAGCGATATTGCCGGGGCGTTTTCCCACTATCGCAAGGCGGTGAAAAACGAGGAGCTCGCCAAGGTTCAACTAGCCCGGGCGCAAACCCTCTACGATAACGGCGCCATCGCCAGGAGCTTTCTGGAAATTGCGCAGAACGCCGAAGACAACGCCAAAGTCGATCTCGAAACCACGCAGGAGCATTTGCATTTGCTCGGGTCTGACCCCGACCATCCCACCGGCATCGTCGAAGTCCCGGCTCCTGTGGCGGGCGTGATTACCGACCAGGAGATCAGCATCGCCTCGGGCGTGCAGGCGCTGACTCCGCCCAATCCGTTCACCATCTCGGACGTGTCGCACGTGTGGATCCTGTGCGACGTCTACGAGAACGACATGGCGCAGGTGCATCTCGGGGAGTTCGCGGACATCCACCTGAACGCCTACCCTGACCGTGTGCTGCGGGGGCGCATCAGCAATATCGGGCAGATCATGGACCCCAATCTGCGGACGGCGAAAGTGCGGCTGGAGGTGGAAAACCCGGGCTTGATGCGCTTCGGCATGTTCGTTACGGCCACCTTCCATGGGCTCTCCACCGAAAAACACGCGGCGGTGCCGGCAACGGCCATCCTGCACCTGCACGATCGCGACTGGGTGTATGAGCCGCTTGAAGCCGGAAGGTTCCGGCGCGCGGAAGTGGTCGCCGGCAACATGCTTCCCAATAATCGGCAGGAAATCGTTTCCGGACTCAAGCCGGGGGACCGGGTAGTGGCCAATGCGCTGGTGTTGCAGAACACCATGGAGCAATAGATGATCCGCGGCCTCGTCGATTTTGCGCTCAATAATCGTTTTCTCGTCATCGCACTCGCGATTCTGCTGTTCGTCGGCGGCGCCATCGCATTTCATCAACTTCCGGTGGAAGCGTATCCCGACGTGGCCAACAACTACGTCGAGATCATTACGCAGTGGCCGGGGATCTCGGCGGAACAGGTGGAGCAGCAGGTGACTATCCCGCTCGAAATCGCCATGAACGGGATTCCAGGGGTGGAGCATCTCCGGTCGTTCTCCATTTTCGGGCTGTCGGATATCAAGCTGGTTTTCGAAGACGAGACTGACAATGCCTGGAATCGCGAGCGGGCGCTCGAACGGCTGACGCAGGCCACTTTGCCGCCGGGCGTGCAGCCCCAGATGGGAACGGACTGGAGCCCCGTGGGCCAGATCTACTTTTTCACGCTGCACAACACCAATCCGCAGTTTGACGTGATGGACCTGAAGTCGATTGAAGACTGGACGGTCGAAAAGACCTTGAAATCGGCCAAGGATATCGTCGACGTGAACACCTTCGGCGGCCCTACGCGCGAATATCAGGTGCGCGTAGATCCCAATAAGCTGATCGCGTATGGGCTGGGCCTGACCCAGATCGAGCAGCAGCTCACCAACAACAACGTCAATGCCGGCGGGAGCTTCCTGGAAGTCGGACTGCAACAGGTGAATGTGCGGGAAGTGGGGCTGGTGCGGGATGTCCCGGACATCCAGAATACCGTGATCGCTACCAAGCTCGGCACGCCGATACGCATCAAGGATGTCGCGGTGGTGGCGCAGGGACCCAAGATCCGGCTCGGCCAGTTCGCTCGCGCGATTCGCCGCGAAGACGGCAAGATTGTCGACAACGACGACGTGGTTTCGGGGATTACGCCGATGCGCAAGGGCGCGGACGCGGAAACGGCGCTGAAATATCTACATGAAAAGATCGACGAGCTGAACGATCATATTCTGCCGGCGGGAGTCAAAATCGTCCCGTTTATCGATCGTAGCGAACTGGTGCACCACACCACCAAAACGGTGCTGCACAACCTCACCGAAGGCATCATTCTGGTGGTCATCATCCTGCTGATCTTCCTCGGAAATGTGCGCGGCGCGATCATCGTGGCGCTCACCATTCCGTTCTCCCTGCTCTTCGCCGCGAGTTGCCTCAAGCTGAAAGGCATTCCGGCGAACCTGCTCTCGCTGGGCGCGCTCGACTTCGGAATGGTGGTGGATGGCGCGGTAGTGATGGTGGAAAACATCGTGCGCCATCTCGGCCATCGCGGCGAAGACCGGCGAACGCCGAAGGAGCGAATTTTCGAAGCGGCCCACGAGGTGCAACGGCCGGTGTTCTACGCCATCGGCATCATTATTACCGCGTACTTGCCGATCTTCACCCTGCAAGCTGTCGAAGGCCGGCTCTTCAAGCCCATGGCGTGGACCGTGGCCTTCGCGCTCTGCGGCGCGCTGATCTTTTCCATGCTGGTGGCGCCGGTGCTGGCCAGCCTGTTCTTTCCACACGGAACCCGCGAGTGGGTGAACCCGGTGATGAACTGGCTTATCAGCGTGTATCGCAGAGCGCTACGGCTGGCGATCCGGATGCGGTGGGTGACAGTCGGCGTAGGCGTTGCCAGTCTGGCGGCGGCAGTATATCTTACGGTCGGCGGCGTGATCGGTTCGGAGTTTCTGCCCCATTTGGACGAGGGTGCTCTTTGGGTCCGCGGTACGCTCGCGCCCAGCACCGGACCGAGCGAAGGCATCCGGGTGGCCAACCAGGCGCGTATTTTGCTTTGCTCGTTTCCCGAGGTCACGGAGTGCACCAGCCAGGTGGGCCGGCCCGACGATGGCACCGATACCACCGGCTTTTTCAATACGGAATATTACGTGGGGCTGAAGCCCAAGGAGCAGTGGCGGCCGGAGTTTCACCAGGACAAAGACCAAGTGATCGCCGCCATGAGCGCCCAGCTCGAGAAGATGCCGGGCATCATCTGGAATTTCTCGCAGCCTATCGCCGACAACATGGAGGAAGCCGTCAGTGGAGTGAAGGGGCAGCTGGCCACCAAGATTTACGGAAACGACCTGGCAACTCTGGAAGACAAGGCCGATCAGGTGGTCAACGTCATGCGCGGCGTGAAAGGGATTCAAGATCTGGGCGTCTTCCGCGTCCTCGGGCAGCCGAACCTGAACGTGACGGTGGATCGCAAGCAGTGCGCGCGTTTTCAGATCAATGCCGCCGACGTGCAGGACGCCGTGCAGACGGCGGTGGGCGGCAACGCGCTCACCCAGGTGCTCCAAGGCGAAGAGCGGTATGACCTGGTGATGCGCTACCTTCCGCAATACCGCGACACCAAGGAAGCCATCGAGAACATTCGACTGCCGGCGCCGAGCGGCGAGCGCGTGTCGATCGCGCAGCTCTGCAAGATCGGCGAACGCGACGGCGCGTCGGAGATTTACCGCGAAGGAAATCAGCGCTACATTGCCGTGAAGTACAGCGTGCGCGAACGCGATCTGGGTGGCGCGGTGATGGAATCGATGCACAAAGTAGAGCAAAAGGTACAACTGCCGCGCGGCTACCGCATCGACTGGGAGGGCGAATTCGCCAGCGAGGAGCGGGCTGAAAAGCGCCTGCTGTACATTGTGCCGCTCACCGTTCTGCTGATCTTCATCATTCTGTACACCATGTTCCGGTCGCTGAAATGGGCGTCGCTGATTATGCTGAACGTGATGCTGGCGCGCATCGGCGGATTGCTCGCGCTGGTGGTCACGCATACCAATTTCAGCGTCTCTTCGGGTGTCGGATTCCTGGCGCTGTTCGGGGTGTCGGTGCAGACCGGCGTAATCATGCTCGAATACATCAATCAGCGGCGCGCCCGTGGGTCGTCCATTGAGGATTCCGCGATTGAGGGCGCGGTGTTGAGGCTGCGGCCGATCATGATGACGATGCTGGTGGCGACGCTGGGGCTGCTGCCGGCGGCGTTGTCGCATGAAATCGGGTCGGACTCGCAGAGGCCGTTCGCCATCGTGATTGTGGGCGGGCTGATTTCGGATCTGGTGATGAGTATTTTCCTGCTGCCCACGTTGTATGCGTGGATGGCGCGGGATAACGACGTGCTGCCGGAAGTCGAAGGCGAATTCGAGTAGAAGAATATTCACCACAGAGCCACGGAGACACGGAGAAAAACAGAGTCAAAGGCGAAACCGGAGCACACGGAGGTTGCGGAGGCCACGGAGGCGCAAGATTCCCGAGTCGCAGTGTCCTGGTAGGTTGGGCTCGGGAGAATCGTCGCGTTGACGGTTATAGCGGATAAAACGCTTGGTCTTATCTGTGTTTCATCTGTGGCCAATCATCAAAACTCATAGTCGGGCGGCTTGATGCCCTTTAGCCGCAGATACACTTCCAGCTGTCCGCGATGGTGGGCGGTGTGGGTGAAATAGGCCCAGAGCCATTCGAAGCCGGTCATCCTACGATTCTCCGGCCCGGCTTGGGCATCCAATTTTTCGGACGTCATCGTGGCGATGGCCTGATTGCAGAAGACGAAAGAGTCATTGAGGAACTGCACAACCGTCTCTTTATCGAGCTCTGCTTTCCCGCTCGCGCCATCCATTATCAATTGCGGAACGGTCGGCCGTTTTGTGCCGCTGGCGTTGGCGCAGGCGCCCAGGTTCGCGCCCGCCACTTGGATTAAGACCTGGCTGAAGCTCAACTCCTCGGGAACGGGTTTGTATCCGTAACTGTCGGCGGGCATCAGTTTGGCGACGGCAAGGGTGAAATCCTGGGAGGTCTTCCAGTGCTTTACCAATGCGTCCTTGACGGTGACTTGTGCCATCGCAGGGATGGCAACGAGTAAAAATGCGGCGAGCTTCATCTTGAACTACCTCCGAGGGATTAAGGTAGCACAAGCGGCGGGAGGCCCAAACCGGGCGCCCCGCGATTGTAGGCTGGGACGTCTTCTTCCATCAGCTTCTTGTATTGTGCCTCCACTGCGTGGAGTTGCGTTTCGAGATCGTGCACCATGGCAATTTCAGTCTCGGTGGGGGCGTAATCCGCGCCGCCGGCGTATTTGCTGCCAGTGCCGCTGCCTAGCGACAAATTCAGCCACAAGAAATTGAGGTAAAGCCTGGCCGCTTCGGAGTCGTATTTCTCGTCGCTGAGCGCGTCGGAGTGCGAGATGAGCTGGAACTCGACGTCCTGGAGCTTGCGATCCACCGCGTCGAGCGTCGGCGCCGCGGAGACCTTGCGTTCGTCCTCGATCTGCTTGCGCAGTACCTCGATCGCATTGGTCATCCTGGCGACCGCGTTGACATCGTCGCGAATTCTGAGCTGGAGGCGAACGGAGGCCTGGACGTCGCTGTCGGTGCCATGGCTATTCGGCGGCAGAGCGATCTGCAGAGGTTGGGTGTAGGTCTTGTCGTCCCAGTGAAGTTCAACGGAGTAGCGGCCGGGAGCGGCGATGGGTCCGAATTGCGCCTGCTCGATCCCTTTATGCGCCACCGGCCGCGTTGCGGAGCCCTGAAATCGCGCCTCCTCCCAGATGTGCGGATTTTCCGGCGGCGTGGTGCGCAGCGCCACGGGGAGGGGCGGTTGCCATCGAAGGTCCCAATCGATGCGGTTCAGGCCGGGTTGGAGGTTGTCGGCGCGGAGCTTCGCCACCAGGAGACCGCCGGAGTCGTGGATCTCGATGACGATGGGATTCTCGGGCGGAAAGTTGAGGACGTAATCGAAGGTAGTGCTGGCGTTCTCCAACTGGCGGAACGCGACGCGCGGCGTTAGCAGGCGGGCCGGCTCGTCCGGCTCCTGCGCCAGCAGCGCCGCCGCGGCGCAGAGGATGGCGCCAATCAGGCCCAGCTTTTTTGATAAACTGCAAGACCAAACTACCATGCGTCGTATATCCTTCCGACCAGCCTATCATTGGCGCCCGAGAGCTGTAACCGGCTTGCTCGCCATCACTCTGAGTGTAATTCCAGCGGCCGCGCAGCGCGGCGGACGCGGAGGGCCGCCGGCTCCGCCCATGCCGAGTTCCGATCCGCAATTCCGCTTCATGGGACCGGCAGTGGGCAATCGCATCGCTTCCGCGGCGGGCATTCCGGGCGATCCGACGACTTACTACGCGGGCGCCGCCTCGGGCGGTGTCTGGAAGTCTACCGATTCGGGGAAGACGTTCGCGCCGGTGTTCGATGGGCAGCCGGTGATGGCGATCGGCGCGCTGGCCGTATCGCAGTCGGATCATAGCATCGTGTGGGCCGGCACCGGCGAAGCGTGGGCCATCCGCGACAGCGACATGATGGGCGACGGCGTGTATAAATCGACGGATGCGGGTGCCACCTGGACCAACATGGGTCTGAAGGAAACGGGCCGCATCGGCCGCATCGTGGTGAACCCGAAGAATCCCGACAACGTTTTTGTCTGCGCCGCGGGGCGCATGACCGGTTCCCAACAAGAGCGCGGCGTGTTCAAGACTACCGACGGCGGAAAGACCTGGACGCGGTCGCTGTTCGTCGATCCGGACACTGGCTGCTCGGGTCTCTCGATGGATTCGAGCGATCCGAACACGCTGTTCGCGGGCGCATGGCGCGTGGCGATGCACACCTACGCGATGTTCAGCGGCGCGCCCGATAGCGAATTCACGGCGCACGGCCCGGGGAGCGGCGTGTATGTGACGCACGATGGCGGCGCCACGTGGACGCGGATCGAAGGGCACGGCATGCCGAAGCCGCCGGTGGGCAAGGTCGACGTGGCCGTGGCGCCCAGCAATTCCAAGCGCGTGTACGCGCTGATTCAGACGCCCGATCAGGGATCCATCTGGCGGTCCGACGATGGCGGCGAAAGTTGGACGAATGGCAGCTGGCAGCGGGCGTTGATCGGGCGCGCGGGGTATTACATCCACATCGCCGCCAACCCACAGAATGCCGACGAAGTCCTGGTGACCAATAGCAGCTTCTGGCTGTCGACGGACGGCGGCAAGAGTTTCAACGCGCAGAACTGGGGCGGCGGCGATACCCACGACATCTGGATGGACCCGACCGACGGCAAGCGCGTGATCATCACCCACGACGGCGGCATGAACATCACCAGCGATCATGGCGCGACCACCAATCGCGTGACGCTGCCGATCGGGCAGATGTATCACGTGGCGGTCGACAACGACGTACCCTATCACATCTACGGCAACATGCAGGACGACGGCACCATGCGCGGATTGAGCACCACGCAGGAGCAAGGTCCGAACGTTCCCGGCCAGCCGGTAGCGGGAGCGGGCCGCGGCGGGCGCGGTGGCCGCGGCGGTGGCCCCACGGCGTTGGTGGGCGAATGGGACCACGGTCTGGGTGGGTGCGAATCGGGCTTTACGGTTCCCGATTTGACCGACAGCAATTTCATTTGGGCGTCGTGCTACGGCAACGAAGTGACGACGTACGATTACCGCACGAAGGTGGCGCGCTCGGTGAGTCCGTGGCTGCACACGCTCGATTCCGAGCCCGACAAGGCAAAGTATCGCTGCCACTGGACGCCGCCGCTGGTCGTCGACCCTTTCGACCACAAGCGCGTATATTACGGCTGCCAGGTGATTTTCCGGACGACTACGGCCGGCATGCATTGGAGCGTGATCAGCCCGGATCTGTCGCACAACGATCCCAAGTACATCGTGTCGTCGGGCGGAATCGTGGGTGACAACCTGGGGCAGTTCTACGGCGAAGTGGTGTTTTCGATTGCGCCTTCGGAGATCCAGAAGGACTTGGTATGGGCCGGGACGAACGACGGCAAGGTCTGGTATACCACCAACGCGGGCGCCGAAAGCGAAGCCAAGTGGACAGACGTGACCAAGAATATTCCTGGGCTGCCCGGCACCATGGGAGTGATTTCGAAGATCGAGCCTTCGCATTTCGACGCGGCGACGGCGTATATCGCGGTGGATTTCCACCTGATGGACAATCGCCAGCCGTGGCTGTACAAGACTACGGATTTCGGCAAGACGTGGAAGAAAATCTCGGGCGATCTGCCGGCCGAGCATCCTCTCGATTACGCCCGCGTGATCGCCGAGAATCCCAATAAGAAGGGAATGCTGTTCGCCGGCACGGGGCACGCCCTGTATTACTCGATGGACGACGGCGGGCACTGGGTGCAGTTGAAGGGCGGACTGCCGGCGGCGCCGGTGTCGTGGATTGTGGTGCAGAAGCAGACCCACGACTTGGTGATCTCGACATACGGTCGCGGGTTCTGGATCATGGAAGATTTGACGCCGCTGGAACAGGGCGTGAGGCCGGAAACCATTACCGCGGCGGTGCAGTTCATTACGCCGAAGGCGACGTACCGGCTGGCTCATGCAGGGCGGGCGGACTGGACGTTTGTGCTGAAGGATGCTCCCAAGAATCCCCTAACGCTGGAAGTACTGGACGAAAAGGGAGCGGTGGTTCGCAAGCTGCCGGAACTGACCGCGCGCGCGGGATGGAATCGCGCCACCTGGGATCTGCACTACGAAGCGCCGCGGCTGGTGGCGTTGCGGACCACGCCGAAGGAAGATCCGCACATCTGGGAAGAGCCGCGCTTTAAGGCGCAGGACACGCGGCCCATTACGCATTGGGGAATCGGGCAGGGCGAGGGCGGACCGCTGGCCGCGCCGGGGAAATATACGCTCCGCATGACGGTGGACGGGCAGCCGTATACCGAAGCGATCGAAGTGAAGCGGGCGCCGGACGCGCATGGGACGGACGCGGACCTGAAGGCGTCGACGAGCTTGCAGGTGAAGGTTCGCGACGATATCAACAATGTCTCCGACATGACCAATCAGATCGAGTGGATGCGGCGGCAGCTCGAAGATCAGGGAAAGACGCTGACGGGGCAGTCGGGCAAAGACGCGCTGATGAAAGCGATGGACTCTATCGATAAGAAGATGCAGGACGTGGAGTACAAGCTGATTTCGCGCGCCGAGGCGCTGAGCGATGACAAATATTTCCAGACGCAATACAAGCTCTACATGAATTTTCTGTGGCTGAGCGGAGAGATCGGCGGCGGCGCAGGCGACGTGGCGGGCAGCGGCGATTACGGCCCCACGGAGACGGGCACGGGGCTGGTGCTCGATCTCGAAAAGCAACTGCAGGCGGTGCAGGTGGAGTACAAGGGCCTGATGGATAAAGATGTGGCGGGTTACAACAAGTCGATCGCGGGGAGCGGTGTGGCTCCGCTGCAGACCACGGGTGCGCCCCCGCCGCCGGCTCCGCGGATGGGACGCGGGGGCGGGAATTAGGCGACCGCGGGAAGGGTTAGGCGAGCTTCGCTCGCTTGGACAAGCTGAAGAAGCATGTCCCACGTGGGGTATGTTTTAGCTTGCCCCGCCGGGCGACAGCCCGGCCAGATGACCCCGTGAAAGCAAGTGCAACCAGGATCGCCGGAGAGTAGTTACGCTGTGAGCAGAAACATGGAAGCCTATCTGGCATTATTCGAGCCACCATGTGGCTCGACGATCTGCTGCGGGATTTCAAATTCGCCTACCGGCAGCTTTTGCGCAATCCCGGGTTTGCGGTGGCCGCAATACTTCTGCTGGGGCTGAATCGAAGACGGCTGCCTTGCTGCAGATCGACCAGATCGGGCCACGACTCCGGAGTTTCGAAGGGCGGACCCCCTGGTCCGCGCGGGACGCCCGCTCTCCCGTCGAAGAATCAGGTGTTCAGCACAGCGAAGAGTCAGACCAGGGGGTCGGCCGGGCCCAGAGGGCACCCGTGGGCGTCCGCCCCACCATTTACGCAGATTCCACTCATTCCGGCACCTCAAAGGCTAGACTCTGACCTCCCGATCTCGGGGTGCGACGGGTCGAGAAGAGTCCGGAGTCTCGACCCTGCGGGCTGAAGTCCGCGCCACGTCGCGATATCATTGGGCGTCATGGAGCTTTCCCGAAGACGTTTCGCCCGTTTGGCGGGCACGGCCGCGCTGACGGGCCATCATCTGCGCGGCCAACAGGCGCCACTGACCGCGCAGCAGGTAATCGATCGCATCCAAAAAGGCGCCGGCATCAACCCGGGCGCCATTAAGGCCGGCGATCCCGCTACCCAAGTCACCGGTATCGCCACCGCCGCGATGGCCACCATGGGCGTCCTGAGCCGAGCTGCCAAGGACAAAGCCAACCTGGTCATAACGATGGAGCCTGCCTTTTTCGGCCGCCTGGACGCCGCTCTCGCGGACGATCCCGTGTATGCCGCCAAGCAGGAATTCATTCAGAAGAACGGCATAGTAATCTGGCGCTTCAACGATTACTGGCGGAACCGCCAACCCGATCCGCTGGCGATGGGCCTCGCCCAGACGCTCGCCTGGACGAAGTATCGGGTGGCTGACGACTACACGCGCTACGACCTCCCCGCCATGCCGCTCGCCGCCCTGGCCGGCGAACTGGCGAAGCGTCTCAGCGCCCGGGCGGGCATCCGCGCGGTGGGCGATCCGCAGACGACTGTGCGCCGCATCGGTCTGTTGCCCGGTTCCTCGGCGCTTGCCGCCACTATGAAGAAGCTTCCGGATTGCGACGTGGTCATCGCCGGAGAGACGCGCGAGTGGGAGTCGGTTGAGTACGCTCAGGATACTGTGGCATCGGGACAAAAGAAAGGATTCATCATGCTCGGCCGCGTGCTCTCCGAAGAGCCCGGAATGAACTTTTGCACCGATTGGCTGAAGACGCTCGTTCCAGAAGTTCCGGTGCGCTGGCTACCCGCCGGCGATCCTTATTGGAGGCCCGCTTAGTATGACCGCCAACGAAGTCGTCGAGCGAATCAAGAAGAATCTCGGCATCCCCTGGAACGACAAGACCTACCGCGACACTTTCAAGGTGGGCGACCCCAATACGGAAGTGAAGGGCATCGCTACCACATTCATGGCGACCCTCGACCTGATCCAGCGCGCGCACGCCGCCGGGATGAATTTCGTCATCACGCACGAGCCGACCTTCTGGAGCGATCGCGATACCGTGAGCGAACTGGCGCACGATCCCATCTACAGATTCAAAATGGATTTCTGCTCGCGCCACAACCTGGTGGTATGGCGATTCCACGATCACATTCACGCCCACCAGCCGGACCTGATCTGGGTGGGGTTGGCCCGCGCGCTCGGCTGGCAGCAAACCGCGGGCAGCCGGAATCGATTCACGTTCCCGGCGACCACGCTCGCGGCGCTCGCCGCCGATGTCCAGCGCCGCATGAACATCCGCGCCCTGCGTGTGGTGGGAGACCCGCACGCCAAGGTCAGCAGCGCCGCGGTGGGGATGGGGTACAGCATCCCGCGCGTTTTGCCCGATGTCGACGTGGTGATCGGCGGCGAGCAGCCTGAGACCGGCGGCCAGTTCGACGACACGGAATACGTCCTGGACGCGGCATTTTTCGGAAAGAACAAAGGACAAATCATCCTCGGGCACGCCATCTCCGAGGAACCCGGCATGCAAGATTGCGCCAACTGGCTGCGCACCTTCGTCACCGAGGTGCCCATTCAGTTCATCCGGGCGGGCGAACCCTTCTGGTCGCCCAAGGCATGAAACGTTTCGCCCTTCTGCTGCTTGCCTCGACGTTGCAGGCCGCTACTTTGCGCTACTGGGTGCAGCCATGCACGCGCCCGGAGAGCGGCTGCAAGGCGGACGATCCGGAACTGGCGCAATGGGCCATGGAAGCCTGGCAGTCCGCGTCCGGAGGGGCTCTGCGGCTGGAAAAGACGGCCGACCGGGCGCAGGCTCACATCCGCGTCTATTGGGTGACGGGCAGCGATGGGCTATACGGCGAGACGCGCATGATCGAGGTCAACGGCGAGCACGGGGCCGAGGTCTATGTGCTGCCAACCGTGGTCCCACCCGGCGAGAAGGACCAGTTGCTGCGCGACGCCATCGTGTACCTGACTTGTTTGCATGAGACCGGCCATGCTCTCGGACTGGAGCACACCGCGAATTTCGCCGACATCATGTACAGCTTTCAATACGGCGGCGATATCCCGGAATATTTCGGCCGCTATCGCAGGCTGATCGAGTCGCGCGCCGACATCCGCAAACATTCCGGCATGTCAGCCGCAGACCGGCAGAGGGTAACGGAACGGTTTAAGTAGGGTATGCTTTAGCTTGCCTACGGGAGAAAACCATTGGACAAGCTGAAGCATGTCCCACTTACGGCCTTTTCACCGTTACCCCGCCGCCGGGACGCGACTTGCGAAGCGTCTTCTCTTCCGACTGGATCGTCGTTACGCCGGTCACACCATTGCCGGGAGAAGAGAGCACGAGGATAAAATCGTCTGAGAAGCCGCCGCCATAATACGACTGCAGCGGCGTATAGACGCTCGGTATCAGCGGGATGTAGCTTTCCGTGTAGCCCCCGGTGAAAAGCTCTCCATCCGCGGCAACCGCCAGGCAACATCCCACCATCGTGTTATCGAGACCGATATAAGTGGAGTAATCGAGCGCCGGCAAGCCGGCGATCGCGGGATTGATACGCGCGATGAACAGGTTGACGCCGCCTCCCCAGATGGGTTGCGGCGGACTGCCACCCACGGGGAAGTCGGGCGACATGGTATAGCCGGTGACGTAGAGATGGCCCACGCTGTCGGACGTCACTCCGTATCCCACATCGCCGTTCTCCCCGCCGAGGAACGTGGAATACAGCAGAAACCCGCTCGCCGGCTTGGTGAGATCGACCAGCGACAGGAATACATCGCCATTGCCTTGGTTCGTGGGCTGCACAGCCGTGAGCGCCGTGATCGGGAAATCCGTGGACAACGTAACTCCGGTGAGAATCATGCGGCCCTGGGCATCGAGCGCAATGGCGTTCACCTGGTCGATATCCGATCCGCCGAAATACGTTCCGTAGACCAGCGTATTCACTCCCGACTGGGTCAGATCGAAAGCGCCCAGCACCACATCGTAGTTCCCGGAGCTGCTCAGATTGTACGCCGCTCCCGCCATCGGGAATTGCGTGCCGTCGGTGCTGCCCGCGAAGTAGACCAGACCGTTGGTTCCGAGAGCGATGGCTTTGCCGTCGTCGTCCAACTCGCTGCCGAAGTAGCTCGAATACAGCAGGAGATCGTTGATGGTATCGATTTGCGCCAGAAAGCAGTCCGAAGGCCCATACAGCGACGCGGCGTACGCGTTGGCGGTAATCGGGAAGTCACTCGACTTGGTTGTCCCGATCACGTACGCAATGCCGTTCGGACCCACGGCGATGCCTTCGGCCTGATCGTTCCCCAAGGTGCCGTTCAGGAAGGTGGAAAACACCAGCGACGTTCCCGTGCCGGCGACGTTGGGATCGATCTTCGCCAGGAAACCCGCCGTGAAGCTGGCATCGCCAGCCTGTAGATTGATGTTGCCCTGCACCATCCCGGTAAGCACGTTCCCCACCATCGGAAAATCGGGGGAAGCGGTATAACCCGTGAGATAAATGAAGCCGGGTCCGTCGACATCCATCCCCAACGGATAGTCATTGGCGCTGCCGCCGAGATAGCTGAAATACTGCAGAGTGTAATTGCCGGGCGTGGCGATATCGATGATCTGGATGAAGCAATCCACATCGGAGTTGTAGGGCATGTCGGTGGACACTTGCGCCCAATCTCCGGCTGCCGTCGACCCTACGACGTAAAGCAATCCATCACGGATCTTCATGCCGGCCATGGTCTCGGTGGCGCCCCCGCCCATCAGGGTGGCGTAGGTAATGGTCGGGTCGATGGTGAGTTGCTTCGAGCGATCGTACTTCTCCAACTGAATGCTCACCCCACCGTTCGCCAGTAAGTTGTACCGTCCCGATACCGGGCTCCGCGAGCCTTTCGCGTCCAGTTGGTAGATGGCCGGCTTGTGCTGCAGCATGCGGCCGCCGGGAGTGTCGAGCGTCAGATCGCCCTCGGGCGTAATGGACAGCTTGCCAGGTCCGCTGAACTGCAGGCGGATTGCCTCAGGATCGGCGCCGGGCTGCAGTACGAAATCGTACTCCAACTGGTTGCCCTTGCCGTAGAAGACCATGTCCACGCCAGGATAGACGGAGCGGTAGCGGATACGCGAATAGTTGGCGATCCCGGTGTGCCAGTTTTGACGGCGGCCGATCATATACTCGGTGCGCACCGCCATGGGCTCCTGCGGATCGATCGCGGGTTCAGGGGCCGAACCGGGCAAAGACAGGGAGATTTGGGGCGAGCCGGGGAATCGAAAAGAGGCGCCGTTTGCCGTCAATGCAATGCTATACGCGGGGGTGCGGGCGGCATAGCGAACCGTGGGGCCGAACTGGCCCTGATTGGCTTCGAATCGCAACGGCAATTGGGCCAGCGCCGCGCGAGCCACAGCGGCATCCGGGCCGGCGGGAGAGCCAGCGGCCATCAGGACCGACGCGGCACACCCCGACAGGATCAAGCAATACGTACGAATCATATTGAAAAGAAATGCTCAGCCTATTAAAACACGGTACGGGATACGCCGGAATGGGCCGATTCGTCACTGGTGTGGCCGGTCCACTACGGCCGCCGCCGTTTACACCCGGCTGGGTATCTTGGCAGCCTGCAGGGCCGCTACCGTCTCCCGGGCCTTTTCGAGCAAAAGCCCATGTTCGGCGCTCGCCCCCACGAATCGCATGCCCCGCTCCGCCCAGAACTTCGCCATGGCGGTACTGCGGGTCTGGATGCCGGGAACCACGTTGTGCTGGACGCACTTCTCGATCAGCCGGTCGACCGTGGACACCAACAGCGGATGGTCGAATTGGCCAGGAATGCCCAGCGAGATGGACAGGTCCGCCGGTCCGACCATCACGATGTCGAGCCCGGGCACAGAAAGCAATTCGTCGGCCCGCTCCATGGCGGTAACAGTCTCAAACTGCACTACCGAAACGGTATTGCGATTCAGGTGCTCGATAATCTCCGGGAAACTGTGCGCCTCGTAGGCCACCATGGTGGGATTGACGCCGTACCCGCGGACGCCTACCGGCGGAAATCGCATCCAGCTCACCGCCTGCTCGAGTAATTTCGGCTCTTCCACCCGCGGCAGAATGATGCCCTGCGCCCCGGCGTCGAGCAGCCGGCAGACCAGCGAGTAAAGCAGTTCCGCAACCCGCACGATCGGCGTGATGCCGTTCTCCAGGGCCACCTTGATCATGTCCTGGACCGTTTCCAGATCGAAGGAACCGTGCTCCATGTCGATGAAGACGTAGTCGAAGCCGGCCGCCGCGAAGGCCCGGCAGATTTCCGGCGAGCGGTACACCTGCAATCCGCACCCGAACACCGTGTCGCCCTTAGCCAGCCGCTCCCGTGTGAGATTCACGCGCATATAGGAGACTATATCCGATTTCGTGGGGCGGACGCCGGCGCAAGACGGCGCCTCGAATCCCGGGCGCTGGCGAGACGATGCCGGAAACTCCGCGGCGCTAATTTCCGCCGCGTCCGCGGCCCGGCGGCGGCACGGTAGCCGGGAGCGTCACCTTAAAGTACGCCACTCCGGCGTCCGTCAGCGTCTTATTCAGCTTGGGCACTTCGTCCCACAGCGCGTCGATCTCAGCCGTGCCTTTCTGGAGTTCGGCCGAGGCCTCTGCGATTTCCTCCAGTTGGTGAGACGTTGGCGGACCGGAGTAATTACCGATCGTGCCCATCAGGCGCGTCAGTTTTTGCGTCACTGGCGGCGGTACGAAATCGCCGTGCGCGCCAGCGCCGCCACCGCGGCCACCGGCTGGGGCCGGAGTCGTGAAGGTCGCGGACGCGGTCTTCACCTTGGCTTCCATATCTTCCACAGCCTTCTTCGCCGCGTCGGGCACCGGCACCGCATTCGGTCCGGTCCAACTACCGGTCAGGCTGGTGAGCGCCGCCGTCAATCCGATGGCTTTGCGGGTGGGCTCGTCGGCGGCGCGAATCAGAGCGGTCAGAGTGTCGATGGCCTTGCGCCGCTTGGCGCGATCGTCGGGCGACATTTCGACGCGCGGATCTTCCTCGACTGTTACGGCCGTGGTGTCGGACTTGCCCGCGGACGTCACGGTCACGGTGTACTCGCCTGGATCGACCGGCGCGCCGCCGCCGAAACCTCCGCGGCCGCC